>Ga0129310_1000105_pt1 | contig 115344 bp, 92 predicted proteins | sample Go1ome_2_FD_94433 | JGI IMG/M metagenome (GOLD analysis project Ga0129310, IMG submission 94433) | Western lowland gorrila individual fecal microbial communities from Wisconsin, USA - Go1022A metagenome | ecosystem: Host-associated > Mammals > Digestive system > Large intestine > Fecal | place... | reverse complement strand
CAACAGTGGAAATGCGGGGCCGCAGGTAGGAACGAGGATGGCTCCCGCCGCGACACCTGCCGTGAACGGAATACCGGCTACCCTCATGTCTTTCGCCTCCACCATTCCGATATCCTTTAATTTTCGTAAAAATAGTTATTAATTTCTTATCTTTGTCGTTCTGATATTAATATTATTGCAAGTAATGATTATTCTCGTTATCAATTGTGGAAGTTCGTCCATCAAGTACCAGCTGCTTGACATGAGGAACGATGACGTCTACGACCTCCTGGCCAAAGGCATAGTCGAAAAGATAGGGCTCGAAAGTGGAAGGCTTCAGCACAAGCCTGCCGGAAAGGACAAGGTCGTGAAAGATCTCCCCATTCCGGACCATACTGTCGGCATGCAGCTAGTTCTGGATGCTCTTGTCGACCGTGAGCACGGAGTCCTTAAATCTTTCGAGGATATTGAGGCCGTAGGCCACAGGATTGTCCAGGGCGCCGATTTCTTCTCCGGCAGCGCAATCGTTGACGAGGATGTCCTCTCAAAGATAGATTTCTGCTGTGATTTCGCACCACTGCATAACCCTGCGCACCTGCTGGGTATCAGGGCCTGCCAGGAAGTCCTTCCCAATGTTCCCCAGGTAGTCACCTTCGACACGGCTTTCCATCAGACGATGCCGCCTCAGGCCTACATGTACGGCCTTCCTTATGAGTACTACGAGAAGTACCACATCCGCCGTTACGGTGCCCATGGTACCAGCCATCAGTTTGTGGCTCACAAGGGTGCCAAGATGGTAGGCATAGATATCAACAATTCAAAGATCATAACCTGCCACATCGGTAATGGAAGTTCCATAACTGCAGTCCAGAACGGCAAGTCTATAGACACTTCTATGGGTCTCACTCCGCTTGAGGGCCTGATCATGGGGACCAGGTGCGGCGATGTCGATCCCAACGCCATCCTCTACATTATGAAGAAGGAGAACCTCAATCCTGATCAGATGTACGAGCTCGTCAACAAGAAGAGCGGCTTCCTCGGAGTTTCACAGAAGACTTCCGATGCCCGTGAGATGGACGAGCTTGCCAACAGTGGAGAGTTCAAGGCAAAGCTCACCCTCAAGATGCTGACCTACCAGATGATAAAGTACATCGGAGCGTATGTCGCCGAGATGAACGGTGTGGACGCGATCTTCTTCACCGGAGGCATCGGCGAACACAACAGCCGTCTGCGTCGCAGGGTGTGCGAAAACTTCACCTATCTCGGACTTGCTTTCGACTATGAGGCCAACACTGCCTGGGGTGAGGACACCGTCATCTCCCTCCCTGAGTCCAAGGTCAAAGTCGCATTGGTCACTACTGACGAAGAACTCGTGATCGCACGTGATACCATGCATCTTGTACAGAACATTGACGAATAATTCAAAATTACATAACACTATGATTACCAAATTCGCAGATGTCTTTGCAGAACTCAAGGAGAAGGGTATTTGCAAGAAAATGGTCGCGGCATGGGCCGTGGATGAGCACACTATCGAGGCTTGCGCCAAGGCTTCCGAGATGGGTTTCGTCAAGGTTACTCTCGTAGGAGACAAGAACCTCATCGCTGAGACTTGCACCAAGCTCGGAATTGACGTCGAGCAGTTCGATGTAGTCAACGAGCCTGTCGAACTCAAGGCGGTCGCCAAGGCAGTCCAGATGGTCCATGACGGTGACGGTGACGTCCTCATGAAGGGCCTCTGCTCTACCGACAAGTTCCTGCGTGCCATTCTCAACAAGGAGACCGGACTTCTTCCTCCTAAGGGTGTCCTGAGCCATGTGGGCGTCATCGAGAACCCCAACTACCACAAGCTCATGTTCATCTCTGACATGGCCGTCATTCCTCTTCCTGACTTCCGTCAGAAAGTCAAGATCGCCGGCTATCTCGTGGGGGTTGCCAAGTCATTCGGAATCGCTAAGCCGAAGCTTGCCTTCATCGCTGCTTCCGAACAGATGCTTGATTCCATGCCCGCCTGTGTCGAGGCTGCTCAGCTTGCAAAGATGTGCGACCGCGGTCAGATCAAGGGTTGCGTTGCCGACGGCCCTCTTGCCCTCGATGTTGCAATCGATCAGGAATCCGTGGAGATCAAGAAGCTCGTCAGCCCGGTTGCCGGAGATGCCGACTGCCTCCAGTTCCCGAACATCGAGTCTGCCAATGTTTTTTGGAAGACCAATTCCAAACTTGCCAACGGAGTCCGTCAGGCCGGAATGCTTGTAGGAACCACCGCCCCTTGCGTGCTGGCCAGCCGCGCTGACAGTGTCGACACCAAGCTGAACTCCATCGCTGAGGCAGTGATGTTCGTCAATAAATAGCAATCGCTAAAAGGAGTAGAACATATTCCTGAGAGGGAATCTGGAGGAATAACGGGAGCGAAGGGCCTCGAAAAGTTCGGTTGTGTGTTTGGCTAGTCCAGGCCCTTTGTAGGTGCTGGTGTTGGAGATGAAGACCCAGCATTCACCGTCCGGAAAGTATTTTACCAGCGCACTGGTACCTGAAAAGGTGCCGGTGCGTGTCCATTCTCCTGTGGGCTTGGTGTCGTTCCATCCGAGAGAGAAGGTATCCGGGTCAAAATATTCAGTCATGGCATCCACGCTCTCCTTGGTGATGATGTCGGGAACTTCGGACTTTCCGTCGATGGATGCGACGAACAGCGCAAGTTCCGGAGTGGATCCCACCCAGCCTCCTGCCCCCAGGAGACCTTCGATGTTGTTGCCTCCATAGCAACGCGGTACCTTGCGGCCGCTGTTGTTGAATTCCTCTGCAGGTTCGTCGTCTTTCTGTACATAATAGCGAACCTCTTCCGGATACTTGTCAGCGTAGTAGTTTCCTCCGAGCCTGAAGCCTGTACATCCGGCCGGGTGCAGGACTTTCTCCTGCATGAAATCCTCATAGGACATACCGCTGACCTTCTCGATGACCATCGACAGGGCGAGGTAGCCGAAATTGGAATAATCCTGCCATGTTCCGGGCTCGAAGGCGAGGGGACGCTTAAGCTGTAAGACCATCAGCTGCTCTTTGGTCGGGACGGTATTCCAGCGGTTCTGCATCATGATCCACCTTGTAGAAAACATAGGATCGCCTCCTTTCTTGGAGAAGCCTGCCTTGTGGCGGAGGAGGTCTTCGACCGTGATCTTATAGTAAAGCGTGTCGCTGATGGCCGCATTGTACAGGGAATCGTTAAGTATGCCCTCCGGGCCGAATACCTTCTCGTCAAGCGAGAGGAGCCCCTTCTCTTCAAGGACCATTATACCCACTGCCGTGACAAGTTTGGAGACGGATGCCATCCTGAGTATGTTCCCTGGTTGCATGGGCTGTTTGGTGTCAGCCATTCCGTAGCCTTTAGCGTATAGGAGTGAGTCGTTCCTCATGACTGAGAGGGATACCCCTTTCAGCCCCCACTGAGTCATGTAATTGATGACCCTGTCATCGAAGCCAGCGAGGGCGGAAGTGTCGGACATCTCGTTTGTGAGAGTCTCGTTCAGGTTGACGGGAACCTTCCTGATTTCGTCACCGGTCTTCCTGCGGGAACCGGATGCAATTGCCACTATGGCCATCGCTGCCACGGCAAGGGCAGCGAGAGCTATCTTTCCTTTCCTTGAGATTCCCATGTACTTTACGTTTTACACGATTAGACCTGCCTTCCTGCCGAAATCCATTATGAATTCCGCTGTGCCTTCTATTCCAAGAATGGAAGAGTCGATGCAGAGATCGTAGTCAGATGCGGCTCCCCAGTTTCCGAATGTGAAGAAATTGTAATAGGTCCGCCTGGTATGGTCCTGGCGCTCGATCCTTGAAGTGGCACTCTCATTGTCCAACCCGAGTCGTTCGGTCACCCTCTTTATCCTTTCTTCCATGGGTGATGAGATAAAGACGTCCAGGCACTTCATGTCCCTGAGAATGTAGTTTGAACATCTACCTACGAAGATGGCCGGACCCTTCTGGGCTATTCCACGTATCACTTCGCTCTGGATCTTGAACAGTTCGTTGTCTCCAACGTAGTTCCTGGCGCTGCCGAAACGCTCTGCGCCGAAGAATGATGAGAAGCTGAAGAGGCTTCGCCTCTCGTCGCTCCTTTCAAACAGTTCCTTGCTGAAGCCGCTTTGTTCAGCTGCCTTGGAGATCAGTTCATTGTCATAGACTTCTATTCCAAGCTTTTCTCCGATCCGGAGGGCGATTTCCTTCCCTCCGCTGCCGAACTCCCTGCCGATGTTGATGATTGTGGGGTTGTCGTTCATTGTGGTCATTGTTTGATGTTACTGCCCAGTATTGCAGGAGAATCCCCGTCCTGAAGTCTGTCAAACTTGCGGAACAGGCTGTGTATCAGAATGAATGTGGTGATGAATGCCAGTATGTCCGAGCAAGGGAATGCCATGAACACTCCCTTGATGCCCAGGAATGCCGGGAAGATGTAGACCAGGGGAACCAGGTACAGGAGTTGTCTGCTCAGGGACAGGAAAATCGACTTCCGTACCATTCCGAGGCTTTGGAAGAAATTCGTAGAAACCATCTGCCAGCCCACGAGAGGGACTATCGGGTTCATTACCCTCAGTCCTTTGTCGGCCATTTCCTTGAGTTCATGATCACTTGTGAATATTCCGACCATGAGTTGCGGGAAGAATTCCGAAGCGATGAACCAGAACAGGCAGACTATGCTGGCCCACATGGCCGTCAGTCTGAAGACTTTCCTTACCCTTGAATATTTGAGGGCACCGAAATTGTAACCGGCGATGGGTTGCATTCCCTGGTTGAACCCCATCACGATCATGATGAACATGAAGTTAATCCTGTTGACGATGCCGTAGGCACCGATGGCGAGGTCACCTCCGTACTTTAGGAGCTGCTGGTTGATGAACATCGTCACAATGCAGGACGCAGAATTCATGAGGAAGGGTCCCAGGCCTATCGAGAGGGAATCCTTTGCGATTCTCCAGTCGAGTTCGAAGACACGCTTTGGAAGCCTCAGCATGTTGTCCTTCCGCATGAAATAGCGCAGGGAGTAGGAGAGTGCCATGGCCTGGCACAGGACTGTGGCAATTGCTGCCCCACGGATCCCCATGTTGAGGACGAAGATGAAGATCGGATCCAGGATCGTGTTGGAGATCACCGTGAACAGTGTCAGGATCATCGCAAGCTTCGGGTTTCCGGAAGAACGCAGCAAAGCGTTGAGTCCGAAATAGAGGTGGGTGATCACGTTGCCGACCAGGATTACCTCCATGTACTCCCTAGCAAACCTTATGGTATTGTCGCTTGCCCCGAAGAAATACAGGATGGGATTGATGAACAGGAGGCAGAGAACTGCGAAGATGACTCCGGTTATGCAGTTGAGGCTTATATCGTTGGCCAGGACCTTGTTCGCTACCTTGTAATTCTTCTGCCCGAGGAGGACAGAGATCAAGGTGGCTGCTCCCACTCCTACCAGGGTGCCGAGTGCAGAACTCAGGTTCATAAGGGGGAAGGTGACAGCCAGGCCTGAGAGGGCGAGTGAACCGACACCAGGGATGTGCCCGATGAATATGCTGTCAACCATGTTGTACAAAGAAGACGCGGTCATGGCAATTATACCTGGGACCGCGTATTTCTTTAGTAGCTTTCCGACACTCTCGGTGCCGAGTTCTGTAGGAGCTGTCCGCCCGATGGCCATTCTTGTTCCTCCCTGCAGGTTACAGTATATCGTCTTCCGGTGATGCAACTGCTTCCACCTCGAACACCAGCGGTGCGAATTTAGGGATCGATGAACCTTCTCCGGTCATCCCGTAGCCGAGAGTCGAGTAGAACGCGCACCTTACTTTTTCCATCGGATGCATCGTGGAAAGGCAGTATGCGAAACCATCGATAGTCGTGTTGCCGGTTTCTGCTGAACTTGAGCTCAGCGTTATGTTGGCATATTCAGGTGCCATGGTTACATACATTGGACCGTAAGTCTTGTCAGATGAGTAGATTCCGTAAACTTTGGCGGTGTCTTCTATGGTCGTGTCAAACACTTTCCCGTTCAACAGGCGTCCGGTGTAGTTGATGTAGAAACTAGTGTCGGAAGAGAAGGTCGCAGTGTCCGTCGGTTCGACCAAGGTCTTGCTGTAGTAGCCGAACTTTGTGGAATCAACTCCGTCCATGTGAAGTGCGACATATCTCCGGAGAGTGTCGATCTCCCATTTCTCAATGTCAGTCGTCTTGCCTTTCAGGCTGACGGTACAGATTGCGTTGCTTCCTCCGTTGGCCTTGATGTATTTCTCCTCGGTGTCGTAGTCGGCAATGGTATAGAGCCAGCTTGGAATGATTGCCGTCCTTTTACCGCCTACCTTCATGCCCTTTACCATTTCGAGGACTCCTGTCTCGGTGTAACCACGGTCGTTGATCAGGATGTCCGTTCCGTAGTAATTCGCCAGGGAATAGGTTCCCAGTTGCTTGGCAAGGCTTTCCTGCGTTGTACTGGTGATGCTGCCCTCGAGGTCAGTGATGGTGTATTCCGCGAACAACACGATGTCGTCGTCAGTAAGCGCAGCTCCCGTGCCGGGGATGTCTTCTGTGATGTAGACTCCGAGTCCGGTAGGGCTTATCCCAGGATGGTTCACACTCATCCAAGCATCAAAAAATTCCTTTGACGTGTTTACTGTATTGACTGACGTCTCCTTGGCACAACTTCCGAAGAAGGCAGCAATGGCAACGATGCCGGCTGCGGTCAAAATCCTTTTTGTAAATATGTTCATGACAGTTGAATTCATTTTAATTGTTGCTAACGCTTTTGATCCACAAATGGTAGGCCAACGCTGAGTTGGACGGGATGCCGGCCATCGACCGTTTGCCGAAACCATGCTTCCCGCTGAAGAGCACATAGCACTCATCGCCACCCTTCACTCCGATCAGACCGTTCCTCAAGCCTTCGACTATCTTGTCTTCACCTAGCTTGATGGTGCTGATCGTGAAGACGGTACTATCGGAAAGGGCCCATCCGGCCGAATTGGCGAAAGTATCGTAGTTCGTGGCGAACAAGTTGCTGTTGCTCAGCCTGGACGAACTTATGTGGAATCCTGCATAGTAGAACGAAACAGCCCCGCCTTCTTGCAAAGCTTCTCCGTCACCGTGGACCACCGTTACCTTTACCGAACCGTTGTTGTACTCTGTGGTAGCGTCAGGATTGGATTTTTCAAGGGACGCGACGATGGCCTCGATGTTGGACTCCTGCCTGTCATAAGTTGTATCCTCCTTTTTGGTGCATGAAACAGCAAAAAGCAGAATAGCAGCAGCCGTGATTATTTCAACCGACCTTCTCATCCTTTAAAAAACTCTTCTGATACTTTCAATATGTATGCCTTAGCGTCCGAAGATGAATGAATATCTTCGGTAAAAATCAATTTTCCTCCTGCGGCCTGCTCATGTCCGCCGCCACCAAAATAGTGCATGGCGCACTTGTTGGCTGAAGTTCCTTTCTTGGACCTTATGGACACACGGAAACGGTCCTTTTCCTCTGTCAGCAGCATGCTCATCCGTACATTTTTGATGGCAAGCGGGAGGTTGACGAAACCTTCGCTTTCCCCTTGCCTGAAATCGAAGCTGTCCTGAGTCTCCTGGTCCAGGATCATGAAGGCTAGTCCTTCAGGGGTGATCTCCATGTTTTGATATAGAAGGTATCCCATCAACCTGAGCCTGTTTTCCCTGTAGGAATCGTACAGTTCGTTGAGTATCCAGTCCCTGTCCACGCCTGAGGCAATCAGTTCCGAAGCCATTTTCAAGGTGGAAGGGAAGACCGAGTTGGCGAAATTGTTCGTGTCAGTGGTCATGCCCGAGAGCAGGGATCTCCGGCAGGCCATGGGCAAGTTCCCGGGATGCCCGTCGATCCCTGGCATTTCCTTGAGGATGAAGTAGAGGAGTTCGCTTGCTGACGAGATCTCTGTCTCTGAAAAGACCAGACCGAAGGCACTCTTCTCAGGATCGAGATGGTGGTCGATGATGACCTTCCTGGCCTGCGAATTCCTGAGCCAGGGTTCCATCGTTTCTCCGGATCTGCTCCATGAACTGCAGTCCAGGCAGAACAGAAGGTCGCTCCCATCGATTCTCCTTCTTAGGCCGGACGGATCACTTCCGGTGATGACATCCTGCCTGTCGAAACCGTTCAGCATGAATGACAATGAATCCGGAACCGGATCAGGAACCATCAGCACAGCATCTTTCCCCCGGCACTCTTTGAGGTAGCTCACAAGTGCCAGACCACATCCGAGCGCATCCCCGTCAGGGTGGATGTGAACGGATGCCGAGATGCGTTTAGCATCCCTTATAAGGGAGTCCAATGCAGAGATGTTGTCCATTTGCAGCAGCAAAATTACAAATATTATATTGCATTTCATAAATCAATTTTCTAACTTTGTCCAGAATTGACGCTTAGTCTATACACCTGATTGCAAATCATAAAATTCTAAGGATAATGAACAAGACACTGAAAACGATTCTCAGCCTCGTGCTTGCACTCGTATGCGTATTCCTCGTGTACAAGATCTACGACGGAGTCATGCAGCCTGTAAGGTTTGAAAAGGACGTCAACGCCAGGAAGAAGGTGGCTATCCAGCAGCTCAAGGACATCCGTGACCTCCAGGTCGCCTACAAGAGCGTCAACGACAAGTTCACCGCATCTTTCGACACTCTCAAGCAGTTCTACAAGACTGGCGAGATGGTCGTCCTGATGCAGGTCGGCTCTAAGGATGACTCCCTCGCAGTCGCCCACACCAACGAGGTTAAGAAAGCCGCAAAGGGCAAGCTCACAGACGCTGATCTCTACAAGCTCTATCAGCAGGGAGACAAGAACCTCGTCTTTGCCATCCAGAACAAGATTCCCGTCAGGGACACCCTGTTCCACAGCAGGACGGACTTCAACATCGACAACATCGACAAGATTCCTTTCGCCGTCGGTGAATATGGTGCAGCCCCTGTCCAGAACGTAGAGATGGATGCCATCGTGAAGAAGGTCTCCGGTGTCGATGTTCCTCTCTTCGAGGCCAAGATGCCTTACAAGTCCCTCCTCAATGGTCTTGACCATCAGCTCATCGTCAACCTGGTCGCTGAGCGCGAGGACCTCGGCCAGTACGAAGGTCTCCAGGTAGGAAGCATTACTGCCCCGAACAATAACGCGGGTAACTGGGAGTAGGACTGTGCATGTCACGTCACACCCCAAAGGCCGCCCTTGTCCCGTCTGAGTTTTTCGATGCGGGGTCAGCAAGAGAAATCTTGTCAAGGACAGTCCTTCTGGACAAAGATGACAAAGTAGAATACATCAGCTTGCCGGAGTTTTCCGCTCAGCTGGTGTATTCTCTTTCTGATAATCCTGCCACGGACCCTGCCCTCTCGAGCGATGCGAAGGATCAGGATGAACCGAAGGATCGTCTTCCCGAGCTCTACAATGTCCTGAAGGCCGTTTCCGGGATCAGTGAGCATAACAAGATCGTGGCTTCCTATGGCGATGGAGTCCTCTCCCTGGCAATAGCCCAAGGCGAGAACCTCCTCCTTGCCAATGTCTTCCAGGCTGCGGATTTCACAACGGCCGAGTATTTCCTGTTCATGGCCGTGCGCAAGCTCCAGCTCAATCCGGAAGTGTCCACTGTCCATTTCCTGACAGCCCTCTCTGACGAGGAGGAGATGTCCCTGTACCGCTACTTCAAGTCCGTTGAACAACGATGAGGATCATTGGAGGACGCCTGAAAGGCAAGACTATCAACCCACCTGCCGGTTACAAGGCAAGGCCTACGACCGATTTCGCCCGTGAAGGTCTTTTCAACATCCTTGGCAATGAATATGAGTTCGAGGACCTGAAGGTGCTTGACCTTTTCGGCGGCACCGGAGCCATAGCCTTCGAGTTTGCTTCCCGTGGAGCCGCCAGGGTATATTCCGTTGAGATGGCCAGGGAAAACGCGTCCTTCATCAAAACCGAGGCCAGGCGGCTGGGTCTCGACAATGTGACCATGGTAAGGGACAATGTCTTCGATTTCCTGCCTATCTGTCACGAAAAGTTCGACATAGTGTTCGCTGACCCACCCTATGCTCTGGAGGGACTTGAAACCCTGCCTGACAAGGTCTTCGCCCAGGACATCCTTCACCCGGGTTGTTATTTCATCCTCGAGCACGGCGACGAACATTCATTCACAGGCCACCCACGCTTCAAAAAAGAGAAGCGCTACGGTCGCGTGCACTTCTCTTTCTTTGAATAATTATCCGTCGGACAGAATCCTTATTTCCCGAGGTTGCCCAGGATCGAGCGGGTGATCTCGCGGGTTATGGTACGTGTAGCGGCGCTGGTGGCGTTCTTCACCACCTTCCCTGCACTCTCCTTGGCTGAACCGGTTTTCTTCTTGCCGGTGACGCGGCTGGAGACCTCGTTACCTACGGCTGTGGCCAGTGTTGCAGTCACCGCAGTGATGACAGCCTTTGCAACCTTGCCGAAGACTCCGTTCTTCTTGGTTTCGGGTACCTTGGCGGCCTTTGATGATTTACCACCCTTTTCTTCTTTCTCTTCCTGTGCCTCTTTGAGCTGAGCTTCCCTTTCGGCCATCAGGACCTCGAAGGCACTCTCCCTCTCGACTAGTTTGTCGTATTTGCCGTAGATCTTGGACTGCTTGATCAGCTGGCTTCTCTGGCTCTCATCGATGGCTCCGATCTGGCTCAGCGGGAAGAGTATCTTGGCCTTCTGGACCATGCTCGGAGCTCCCTTTTCATCGAGGAATGAAACCAGGGCCTCGCCGGTGCCCAGGCTCGTTATAGCCTCATAGGTGTTGAATTCAGGATTTGTCCTGAAAGTGTCAGCAGCGACCTGGACGGCCTTCTGGTCTCTGGGAGTGAAAGCGCGGAGGGCATGCTGCACACGGTTGCCAAGCTGACCGAGGATGTTGTCAGGGATATCGGTCGGACTCTGCGTCACGAAATAGACCCCGACACCCTTGCTTCGGATGAGGCGGACCACCTGCTCGATCTTGTCGACTAGGGCCTTGGAAGTACCGTCGAACAGCATGTGTGCCTCGTCGAAGAAGAATATCAGTTTAGGAAGGTCCATGTCTCCAACCTCCGGCAGGGTGACATAAAGCTCGGAAAGCAGCCAGAGCAGGAAGGTTGAGTAAAGCTTAGGCTTGAGCATCAGCTTGTCGGCCGCCAGGACGCTCATGACTCCCTTGCTGCCTTCAGTGGCGAGAAGGTCGTAGATGTCGAAAGAAGGCTGTCCAAAGAACTTGTCAGCGCCTTCGTTCTCGAGGGTCAGTAGCGACCTTTGTATAGCTCCGACAGATGCGGGAGCGATGTTACCGTAGATCTGTGAATATTCAGAAGCATGCTCTGAGATGAAATTGAGGCATGACCTGAGATCCTTGATGTCGTCCAGCAGCAGTCCCCTTTCGTCAGCAATCCTGAAAAGGATGTTCAGCACTCCCTCCTGGGTGTCGTTCAGCCCGAGTATCCTGGTCAGGAGCTGCGGGCCCATCTGGGAGATGGTACACCTCATCGGGTGGCCCTGCTCACCGAAGACGTCATAGAAGCGGACAGGGCAACTCTGGAACTTTGGATCTTCGATTCCGAACTCTGGCATCCTTTTCTCTATGAATCCGCTGGTCTTTCCGGCCTGCGAGATTCCTGAGAGGTCTCCCTTCATGTCGGCCATGAAGCAGGGAACACCGGCCTGGCAGAAACTTTCAGCCATGACCTGTAGGGTGACGGTCTTTCCTGTACCGGTGGCTCCGGCCACGAGTCCGTGCCTGTTGGCCATCTTCCCGACTATCGAGAGAGGACCTTTGTCGCAGTGGGCTATCCAAAGCCCGTTGTTGGAGTCGTACATATTCTTGAATGATATTAATTGTCTTTCATTTGGTTGTCATGATGCATCTTCAAGCCAGACAGGATGGCTCCCGCAATTGTGAAAGTTGCAAGTCCGATCCACGGTGCAATTGCCGCATTGACCCCGAATCCGACCTTGTCTACGAGGATGAATGTAATGCTCACGGCTGTCATGAATGCCGCCGGGATGCCGCTGATAAGATACTGCATTCCTTTCTTGTCCCTTAGCAGGTAGACAGTGATTGCCCATAGGGTGAAAACCGCAAGGGTCTGGTTGGCCCATCCAAAATACCTCCAGATTGTGTTGAATCCGTTTGAATCGGCTATATTGAACCATAGCAGGAGACCGGTGGCGATAAACAGGGGGATGCAGATCATCAGCCTGTTGCGTATAGGTTTCTGGTCCAGTTTGATAAAATCAGCTATGATGAGCCTTGAACTCCGCAGGGCGGTGTCTCCACTGGTGATGGGGGCTGCGACAACACCCAGGATAGCAAGGATTCCGCCAAGGACTCCCAACCATGACTTGGATACGGTAGTGACTACAGTCGGTGCGGCAGCCGAAAGGTCGGATCCGCACTCTGCAGCTCCTCCGTCGAAGAAGAAGTATGATGAAACAGCAGCCCACACAAGGGCCACGAGGCCTTCCGTGATCATCGAACCATAAAACACAGGACGTCCCAGTCTCTCATCCTTGAGGCAGCGGGCCATAAGAGGACTTTGGGTGGCGTGGAAACCGCTTATCGCACCACAGGCTATGGTGATGAACAGGCATGGGAATATGGGCTGACCCTTTACTCCGACTGAAGGTCCCCTGTTAGCCAGCCCGTCCCAAAGCTCGGGGATGGATGGCCACTTGATGAACAAACCTATCATCAAGGCAAGGGCCATGAATATCAAGGCAAAGGCGAAAATTGGATACAGTTTTCCGATTATCTTGTCAATCGGAAGCATCGTGGCGACGAAGTAGTAGATGAAGATTACTCCGACCCAGATCATCATGGCGTTCGTGGAGCCGTCTCCGGCAATGTCTCCGAGGATAATGGCCGGGCTGTAAACGAATACGGCTGCAACGAGTACCATGAGCAGTATGGTGAAGACCAGGACGACCTTCTTGGTCGCGTTTCCGAGGTACAGTCCGATGATTTCAGGCAGACCGGCACCACCATGCCTGACGGAGAGCATTCCTGAGAGGTAGTCATGGACCGCTCCCGCGAAGATGCATCCCAGCACGATCCAGAGATAGGCGGAAGGCCCGAATTTGGCACCCATGATGGCCCCGAAGATCGGTCCGGTTCCGGCAATGTTCAGGAACTGGATCATGAACACCTTCCAAGTGGGGAGCGGGACGAAGTCTACGCCGTCCGCTTTGTCGATTGCGGGGGTCGTGCGGCTTTTCTCCGGTCCGAAAACCCTCTCTACGAATTTCCCGTAAAGCATGTAGCCCAGGATTAGGGCGATGAGGCTGAGGATGAGTGAAAACATGGCAATCTTCCTATAAAGGGCATTATACAAAATTAATAAATAATGAGTATATTTGTAATATTGAACTCGACATTTTAAAACACTTATTCTAATAATGAAATCCAGATTTATTACTATGGTTGCTGCCGCCCTTGCTGTTGTCGGCAGCGCCTCAGCACAGCAGTGGGCTCCCGCAGGAGACAGGATCAAGACAAAATGGGCAGAGGAAGTTTCTCCTTCGAATGCACATCCTGAGTATCCACGTCCCCAGATGGTCCGCACCGATTGGAAATCGCTCAACGGACTTTGGGATTATTCAATAACTCCCAAGTCACAGGCGAAGCCTTCGACCTTTGACGGCAAGATCCTTGTCCCCTTTGCAGTTGAATCTGCTCTTTCAGGAGTAGGACGTACCGTTACTGCTGACGATGCCCTATGGTACAGGACGGAGTTCACCGTGCCTTCAGCATGGAAGGGAAGACGCCTCATGCTCAACTTCGATGCAGTTGACTGGAAGGCGGAAGTCTTCGTGAATGATGTGAAAGTCGGTACCCACACAGGTGGTTACACTCATTTCTCATTCGATGTCACACCTTATCTCAAGAGCGGAGCCAACAACCTGGTGGTGAGGGTAGAGGATGCTACTGACGATGATTTCCAGCCTCGCGGAAAGCAGGTCGCCAACCCCCGCGGAATTTGGTACACTCCGGTTTCCGGAATCTGGCAGAGTGTGTGGATTGAGCCTGTCGCTCCCACCCATATCACAGACTACAACGTAGTCTCCTGCATTAAGAGCAAATCCATCGATGTCACCGTGGATGCTGCTGGTGTCCAGGAGGGCGATGTCGTGAAGGTATTCCTTCTCGATGGAGGCATAGGCTATTCAACCGAGACTGTCAATGCAGCCAAGGCGGCAAAGGACGGCCAGTATGCAGTCCTTGCTTCCGGAATGGCGGCTCCCGGCGGAAGCGTGACCCTCAATGTCCCGAGTCCCAAGCTCTGGTCTCCAGACTCTCCTTATCTCTACGGATTGGACATCCAGATCCTCAGGGCCGGCAAGATCGTCGACAGGGTAGCTGCCTACACTGCCATGCGCGAGATTTCCGTCTACCAGAAGAACAGCAACACAAAACTGATGGGACTCAACGGCGAGGCTCTCTTCCAGTTCGGTCCTCTCGACCAGGGCTGGTGGCCTGACGGACTCTACACCGCCCCTACAGACGAGGCTCTCAAGTTCGATATCCAGAAGACCAAGGACTTCGGCTTCAATATGATCCGCAAGCACATCAAGGTCGAACCTGACCGCTGGTTCTACTACTGCGACCAGCTCGGAATGCTTGTCTGGCAGGACATGCCTTCCTTCTCCGACAACAGGAAGGGCAAGTGGGGCATGTACTACTACGGCGAGGGCGAGGATTTCCCCGCTACACCCGAGGCAAAGGCCAACTACTACAAGGAGTGGACTGAGATCATGAACCAGGTCAAGAAATTCCAGTGTATCGTCGTATGGGTTCCTTTCAACGAGGCTTGGAGCCAGTTCGACACCAAGGAAGTCGTGGCTTACACCAAGAAACTCGATCCGACCAGGCTCGTCAACCAGTCTTCAGGCGGCAACTGGGAGGAAGGTGTCGGTGACATCCTCGACAACCACCATTACCCTTATCCTGCAATGAGGATGTGGGACAAGAACATGATCAACGTCCTGGGCGAGTACGGCGGTATCGGTTTCCCTGTAGAGGGCCATCTCTGGCAGGCAGACAAGAACTGGGGCTATGTCCAGTACAAGAATGGTGACGAAGTCCTTGCCGAGTACGCCTCCTTCGCCGAGCAGCTCAAGCAGCTCATCAAGCAGGGTTGCTGCGCAGCCGTCTACACCCAGACTACCGACGTGGAGATCGAGGTCAACGGAATCATGACTTACGACCGCAAGGTCATCAAGATGGACGAGAAGAAACTCCATGATGTCAACGTCGGAGTTATCAAGTCCATGCCTACTAAATAGTCATCCATAATCCGTATCATGGATAACAGCAAGAATAACTGCAGGTATGCCATGCTGGTTCCGACCAGCATGGGCCTGCGTGTTACACCTGAAAACGGCCAGCCTGTCCATTCGAGTGACATGTTCCGTCTTCAGGCCACCAGTGCCGAGACCAACGTGGCCAGCATCTCCTCCTATCTCGGACTGCCGGTCAAGGTTCTCACAGCATTCGTGAAGGACAGTCCTTTTGCAGCCTTCATCAAGTCCAATCTCCGTTCGCGCGGAATGGACTTCGAGGGCCCGGACATGCCTCAAGGCGGTCCATGGGGCTACCGTCACCAGATCAATGTGGCGGACAGCGGCTATGGATCCCGCGGCCCAAGGGTCTGGAACGACCGCGCGGGAGAAGTTGGAAGGACTTTGAATGTCAAGGACTTCGACCTTGACAGGATCTTCGGGCAGGAAGGCGTCAGGATCGTTCATCTCTCTGGACTTATCTCTGCACTCAGTCCGGACACGGGAAAGTTCTGCATGGAAATCGCAAGGAAGGCCAAGGAGTACGGAACGATGATCAGTTTCGACCTCAACTACCGGGCGTCTTTCTGGGCCGGAAGGGAAGAGGAGCTCCGGGCCATTTTCAGCGAGATCTGCTCCCTGGCCGACATCCTGATCGGCAATGAAGAGGATTTCCAGCTTTGTCTTGGAATCCAGGGCCCGGAAGCCGGAGGCAAGGACATTTCTTCCAAGATCGATGGCTTCAAGGAAATGATCCGCAGGGTGAAGGCTGAATATCCTTCAGCCAAGGTCTTTGCTACTACCCTGCGCCAGGTCAATGATGCGAATAGCCACAACTGGGGAGCTATAATGCTCGAAGGTGAGACCTGGCATGTCGTCGAACCCAGGCCTATCCATGTCCTGGACAGGATCGGTGGAGGCGACGGTTTTGTAGGAGGTCTTCTCTATGCAATACTGAAGGGTTGGGAGCCGGAGAAGTGGATCCAGTTCGGCTGGGCCTGCGGAGCTCTCGCTACGACTTTCCTTACCGATTATGCCCAGCCTGCTGATGAAGACCAGGTCTGGAGTATCTGGAACGGTAATGCAAGAGTAAAACGCTAAGCCATGCTCTATTTCGCAAGAGGTTCTAAGACAGACATCATATCTGATTCAGAACTGAACGACATCCTTAGGGAAGTTTTTGACAGCATGGGCCCTCGGAGGAGGGTCCTTGCCATTCCTCCCGATTTCACCAGGTTGAATTCGCATGCCGGTCCGATCACCAGGATGGTAAACGACTATTTCGGAGATGCCCTGACTGACGTCATGCCAGCTCTCGGTACCCATACTCCAATGACGGAGGAACAGATCGGGACGATGTACGCAGGTGTACCTGCAGGAAAGTTCCGCGTCCATGACTGGCGCAACGACGTTGTCACTGTAGGCGAAGTTCCGGCGGAGTATCTCAGCAAGGTCTCTGAAGGCCGTGTCAACTATTCATGGCCTGCCCAGGTAAACAAGTTGCTCCTAGACACCTCGTTCGACCTTATCCTGTCTGTCGGACAGGTAGTGCCTCATGAGGTCATCGGCATGGCCAATTACACCAAGAACATATTCGTAGGTGTCGGTGGTGCGGAAGGTATAAACAAGAGCCACTTCCTAGGCGCCTCCTATGGGATGGAGCGGATAATGGGAAGGGCCAGGACTCCTGTCCGTGATGTACTTGAATATGCCAGGGTACATTTCATTCCGGACCTGCCTATAGTGTACATCCTTACTGTCAGGGCAAAAGATGAGGCGACTGGTGGGATCGTGACCCGCGGCCTGTTCATCGGAGATGATTTCGAGTGTTTCGAGAAGGCTTCCAGGCTGTCGCTCGAAACCAATTTCATAATGGTAGACCACGAGATCCGCAAATGCCTTGTCTATCTTGATCATGCTGAGTTCAAGAGCACCTGGCTTGGCAACAAGGCGGTTTACCGCACCAGGATGGCACTCGCTGACGGAGCTGACCTGATCATCATGGCTCCTGCCCTCAAGGAGTTCGGTGAGGACCCGACGATAGATGCTCTCATCAGGAAATATGGTTACAAGGGTACTCCTCACACCCTGGAAGCTACTGAAGCTAACAAGGATCTCCAGGATAACCTGAGCGCCTCTGCCCATCTTATTCATGGGTCTTCGGAGGGTAGGTTCAAGATCACCTACTGTCCCGGTCCGGCAATGGGCAAGGAGGAAATCGAGAATGTAGGATTTGCCTATGGCGACCTTGCCGCGATCATGAAGCGCTATCCGGCGGACCGGATGAAAGACGGATGGAACATCATGCCTGACGGAGAGGAGGTCTACTACATCTCCAATCCTGCCCTAGGCCTCTGGGCCCATCCTTCCAGATTTGTATAACGTTATGTCAAGGGACCCCTCCTCCAAGAACCACTGCCACCCTCGGCATGTTAAGAGGGGGGACCGGAGCGAAGCGAACGGTGGGGCCGCGCAGCGGCGGTTCTGGAGGAGGGGCCCCTTGACAAGGAAATAAAGAAAAAAAAGAATGAAAGCAGTATCAGATATCGGACTTGTAGGTCTGGCGGTTATGGGTGAGAACCTGGCCCTCAACATGGAGAGCAAAGGATTCCATGTCAGTGTCTACAACCGTACGGTCGAGAAAGTCGACCATTTCATGGAAGGACGGGGCAAGGGCCTCAATTTCTATGGAGCCCATTCCCTTGAGGATTTCGTAGAGTCTCTCAAAAGCCCCAGGAAGGTCTTCCTGATGGTTAAGGCTGGTAAACCCGTAGATGATTTCATCGAGAAACTTATTCCGCTCCTGGACAAGGGAGACATAATCATAGATGGTGGCAACACCCATTTCCCCGACACTGCCCGCAGGACCGAATATGTCGAGAGCAAAGGACTCCTCTACATAGGCACAGGAGTCTCCGGTGGCGAAGAAGGTGCCCTCAAGGGCCCGTCAATGATGCCCGGCGGCTCGCCGGCTGCGTGGCCCTATGTCAAGCCAATCTTCCAGGGCATAAGCGCCAAGGTAGCAGACGGCACTCCATGCTGTGACTGGGTAGGCCAGGGTGGAGCCGGCCATTTCGTGAAGATGGTCCATAACGGTATCGAATACGGTGACATCCAGCTCATCTGTGAGTGTTACCAGATCATGAAGGACATTCTCGGAATGACAAACGAGGAAATGCACCAGACCTTTGCCGAATGGAACAAGGGCGACCTTGACAGCTATCTGATCGAAATTACCCGCGACATCCTTGCCAAGAAGGATGAGGATGGGAAGTATGTGTTGGATTATATTCTTGACACAGCCGGCCAGAAGGGTACTGGCAAATGGACAGCTATTTCCGCACTCGACCTCGGCGAACCACTGACCTTGATAAGTGAGTCCGTCTATGCCCGCTGCCTGTCGGCATTGAAGGAGGAAAGAGCAGAGGCATCTAAGATCCTCGATGGACCTCGTCCCGTGAAGTTTACCGGTGACCGGGAAGCCTTCCTGGAAGACCTCAGGCGCGCTCTTTTCGCTTCCAAGGTGGTCTCATACGCTCAAGGTTATTCCTTGATGAGAGCCGCAGCCAAGGAATATGGCTGGGACCTTAATTATGGCGGCATAGCACTTCTCTGGAGAGGCGGCTGCATCATCAGGAGTGTCTTCCTCGGCAAGATCAAGGAGGCCTTTGACAATAATCCGATGATTGCCAATATCCTACTGGATCCCTATTTCAAGGAGAAACTCTCGGATGCGCAGAAGGGATGGAGGAATGTCATTGCCCAGGCTGTCGTCAACGGGGTTCCGGTTCCTTGCATGACTGCTGCCCTTGAATATTATGACGGTTACCGTACCGAGAGGCTCCCGGCCAACCTGCTCCAGGCGCAGAGAGACTATTTCGGTGCCCATACATACGAGAGGACCGACCGCCAGCGCGGCGAATTCTTCCATACAAACTGGACTGGCCACGGCGGCGACACCGTCTCCGGCACTTATACGGTTTAGTATTGAGCTGGAGGAGACCTCCTTCCAGCCAGAAAAAGATGAAACCAAAGTGATATACGGTATGAAATATTCATTTGATGACCTGAAAGGTCGTAATTGTGTGATCACCGGCGGATTCGGTGTGATAGGCATGGCCCTGACGAGGGGATTGGCTCAGGTCGGAGTCAACCTGGCCGTTATCAGCCGCAGCGCAGACAATCCCGCAAAGGGAGAGGCAATCGCTGCAGAATTCGGAGTAAAGTGCATCGGCATCTCTGCCAGTACGCTTGACAAAGCTGGCCTGGAGGCTGCACGGGATCTTATCCATGAAAAGCTCGGCAAGATCGACATACTGATCAACTGTGCAGGAGGTAACTCTCCGAAGGCAACTTGCGCTGCTGAGCAGATGGAACCCGGAATCGACCTTGGCAGCACATTCTACGGCCTCGACCTCGGAGGTTTCGACCAAGTCTTCGACCTCAATTTCAAAGGCACTTTGCTTGCAACCATGGTCTTTACCCAGGACATGCTCGAAGCCGGAAAGGGGAACGTCCTGAACATCTCCTCGATGAACTCAATCCGCCCCCTTACCAAGATCCCTGCATATTCAGCAGCCAAGGGTGCCATCAACAATTTCACCCAGTGGTTCGCAGTCCATGTGGCCCAGATGGGTATCAGATGCAATGCCATAGCTCCTGGGTTCTTCCTTACAGACCAGAACCGCTTCCTGCTTACTGATGAAGCTACAGGAGCCCTCAAACCAAGGGGAAAGAAGATCATTGCGAATACCCCGACCCACAAGTTCGGTGAGCCCGAGGACCTGGTAGGCACCATGCTTTACCTGCTGAGCGACATCTCGTCATTCGTTACGGGTGTAATAATCCCCGTCGATGGCGGCTACAGCGCCTTCGGCGGGGTCTAGAAGATCTTTCTTCGGACAGCTACTTGAGCGTCACCTTGATGACATAGTCAGAATCGGCGGGGAGTTCACCGGGAACGGTAACAAAGAGCTTTTCGCCGACTTTCTTTGTGGTGATCGCCTTGCCTCCGTCAAGTGCAGTCACGCTAAGTACCTTTGCTTTCTTGGCTACAGGTATTTCGATGACAGCGCCGGGATCCTTGAAGAGATGCAGGTAGAAGGTCTTTCCACCCTCGACAGGGGCAGTAGTGACTCCCCACTCCTGCTCGCCAAGAGGACCGGGGCCGCATCCCCTGATGGATTCGCCGTTGACTCTCATCCATTCTCCCATGCCCTTGAGGCGCTCCAAAGCTGCAGCCGGAAGCTCTCCGTTGGCCTGAGGACCTATGTTCAGGAGGAGGTTGCTGTTCATTGAGGCACACTGGGCCAGCAGGCGGATGAGCGTCCCGACTGACTTGTAGTCCTGGTCGGCTACTGAATACCCCCATGAATGGTTCATGGTCTGGCACATCTCGATAGGTATGATCTCACTTACTTCCTGTCCTTCGGAAAAGCCTGCGGTGTTCCTTCCGGGCAGATCCCTCTCGAAGGTCTGGTAGTCCTCACCGTCTATCGGCGCGATGTGATGGTTGTTGCAGATAAGGCAGTCAGGGTTGATGGAGTGGATGTAATCGTAGAACTCGGGCATCCTCCAGTCGAAGGGAACTTCGTCCTTCCTATGGTCCCAGTAGCCGTCGAACCAGAGAGCGCGGGTATGGTACTGAGTAAGGAGTTCCTTGACCTGGGCCTTCATGAAATTGAAATAATGGTTGTAGTCCTGCTGGTCACCCTTCCTCCCGGAAAATTTCCCGGAATTGCCGATAGGGTAGTCCTCGCGTTCCCAGTCAAGGATTGAATAGTAGAACTGGAGTTTCAAACCTTCCTTCAGGCAGGCCTCGTCAAGATCCTTGATGACATCGTGGGCGTAGGGAGTTGCCTTGACTATGTTATAGTCCGAGGCCTTGGTGTCGAACATGGAGAAGCCGTCATGATGGCGGGAGGTGATTGTGACGTAACCTGCTCCGGCATCCTTGAATGCCTTCACCCATTCTTCGGCATTGTACCTGGCCGGATAGAAGCCGCTGGCCGCCTTGGCGTATTCATCCTTGTTGAGTTTGCCGTTATTCAGGTACCATTCGCCCTGGGCATAGGATGCATAGATTCCCCAATGCAGGAATATTCCGAAACGTTCGTTGACGAAATCCTTCCTGGCCTGGAGGTTCCCCTCCGAAGGGGTGTAAGTCTGTGAATATGCTGCAGCAGAAGCTGCCAGCATGAGTGTTACTGCAAGTAGGGTTCTGAGTGCTTTCATGTTATGATAATGATTATTTAAGTCGTAAAACGGAATTTTCGCCTGAGCAGGTCTTCCGGGGCGGAACTAGTGCCGACCTGGAGGACATAATTTCCGGCCTGTGGGACCATGTCCTGAGAGGCCTCATCCCACCAGAGGAAGGTTTCGTCCGAAATGGGGATTTCGACCTTAACCTTTTTCCCAGCAGGGATGCTTACCCTCTTGAAGCCGCGGAGGGTCCTGATGGGGCCTTCCTTGTCGTCAGGCCTGGTCAAATAGAGCTGGATGACCTCGTCTCCGTCCCTCTTCCCGGTGTTCTTGACCTTGACGAACACCTTCCCGTCGCGGATGCGCATCCGCCTTACCTTGAATGACGTGTAGCTAAGGCCGTAGCCGAACCGGTAGAGGGGGGGCATCCGTGAAGAAACGGTAGGTACGTCCCTTCATGCTGTAGTCTACGAAAGGAGGCAGCTGGGAGTCATCCTTGTAGACCGTGACAGGAAGTTTCCCTGAAGGATTGTAGTCACCGAACAGCACGTCGGTGATGGCTGTCCCACCTTCCTGACCCGGATACCAGGCCTGGAGTATGGCTTCGCAGTTTCCGGTCTCAGGAACAAGAGCCATTGCCGAGCCGCTGAAGTTGACCAGTATTATCTTCTTGCCGGCTTCCTTCAATGATTTGATCAGCTCGCGTTGGACAGCGGGAAGTTCGATGCTCGTACGGTCCCCGCCCATGAATCCAGGGAAGCCACCAGCATCTCCCATCTCTCCTTCGTAAGTTGAGGATATGCCGGAAGCGAAGATGACGGTTTCGATTCCTTCAAGCTCCTTGAGCACCTCTTCTGTTGGGGTTTCTTCTTCAAGATGGCTGCAGCCCTTTACGTACTTGACGTCTCCGAGCCTGGTCTTCAGGGCGTCGAGCAGGGTTACGGTCTCTTTAGGAATAGGATTGTAGTTTCCCCATTGCATGGCAGCATCGTCGGCATTAGGTCCGACCAGGGCAACTTTGGCCCCTGGATCAAGAGGAAGGATGCCGCCCTTGTTCTGCAGGAGGACCATGGTCTCCCTTGCCATCTTGAGGGCGAGTGCCCGGTGTTCAGGGCCTTCTACGATGCTTTCAGGCAGCGAAGACCAAGGATCGATGCCGTCGATTTCTCCAAGGCGTATGCGTGAGACTATGATTCTCTTCAGGTTGCGGTCAAGATCGGCCTCATCCAGGAGACCGCGTTCAATAGCTTCAGGAATAGCCTGGTAGGCATGCCCGCACTCGACGTCCACTCCATTCTTGACTGCAACGGCTGCAGCCGTTGCCTGATCTTCCACATATTCATGCCTTCCCTCCATGAAGAAGTCGGCCACTGCCCAGGCATCGGAGATGATCACTCCCTTGTAGCCCCATTTCCCGTGCAGCACGGTGTCAATAAGGTAGTCGCTGGCTCCGCATGGCTGGCCCTCGAAGCTGTTGTAGGCAGTCATGACTTCTTCGACTCCTGCCTTGGTGACAAGATCCTTGAATGCAGGGAGATAGGTCTCGTAAAGGTCGCGCCTCGTGGGCCTGGCATCGAAGCGGTGACGTTCCGGTTCCGGACCTGAATGTACGGCGAAATGTTTGGCACAGGCCTGGAGCTTGCGAACGGGGCTGTCATCAGGGCCTTGGAGACCGCGGACAACCGCCATGCCCATTCTTCCCATCAGGTAGGGATCTTCCCCATAAGTCTCCATCCCGCGGCCCCACCGAGGGTCACGGAATATGTTGATGTTCGGGGTCCAGAAAGTCAGACCCTGATAGATGCCGTGCGAACCTTCCTGGTCTGCAATGCGGTGCTTTACCCTTGCCTCATCGCTGACGGCCGTAAAGACTTCCTCAAGCAGGGCATCGTCAAAAGAGGCAGCCATGCCTATAGGCATCGGGAAGGTGGTGGCTGAACCGTTCCTTCCGACTCCGTGGAGGGCCTCGTTCCACCAGTTATAGTCCTTGATACCAAGGCGAGGAACGGCCTGTGACGCATTGATCGTAAGGCCGGTCTTCTCTTCGATTGTAAGTCGGGAAATCAGGTCCTCTGCACGCTCCTCAGGACTCAGGCTCTTGTCTTGGAAAGGATAAGTCTGCGCCAAGGATATGGCGCAGACAAATATAGCCGCTGTTAAAAGGAGAGCCTTGCGCATTGCAGGTGCGGTTTACTTTTCAATTTTGTAGGTTCCGGCAGTGTAGTCCTTTGACTCAGTCTCTCCCGGGAGAGTGACAGTGGCGGTGGCCCCTTCAGGAACTGTGAATTCCCATATCCACTTGTCGCCTTCGTACTTCCAGGAACTCTTGATCAGGCCTGCTGCGGAATTGTATTCAGCATCGAGGTGGCCGAGCCTCTTGTCGGGGACGGGCTTCATGATGATGTGCTTGAAACCAGGCTGGGCAGGATCGGCAGCAATACCGGCTGCAGTCTCCCAAATCCATTCGCAGACAGCTCCGTAGGCGTAGTGGTTGAAACTGTTCATACCCTTGGGACCCATGCCGGACTCGAGCGTGTAGCTGTTCCAGCGCTCCCAGATGGTGGTGGCGCCATTGTCGATTGAGTACAGCCAGCTGGGGTTCTTCCTCTGGAAGAGGAGCTCGTAGGCGATGTCCACCATGCCATTGTCGGTCAGGGTACCCATCAGGATGGAAGTGCCGAGGAATCCGGTCTGCAGGCAGTTGCCGTGGTCGACGAAATTCTGGCGCAGACGTGCGATCAGGTTATCCTTGGCAGCACCCTCTACGAGGTGGTTCTTGAGGGCGAAGATGGCCGGAGTCTGCATGGTGTTGAGGATCGGGGTCTTGAATCCGCCCTTTCCGTCGAGGAACGTGGCCTTGAGGTAGGCCCTTGCAGCATCTTCCATGGCCTGGTACTTGGCAGCGTCACGTCCGGTGGCAGCAGCCATGTCACGCATCATTCCTGCATCGATGGCCCAGTAGGAGGCGCTGAGGTAGTTCCAGTAGACATAGGTGTCAGGAAGAGGGATCCTCTTGCCGTCCTTATCCCTTGTGAAGGCTCCGCCTCCGTTGCTCTCGAGGGGTTCGTAGCTTAGCCAGTCAGCCCACTGGTAGTTTCCGTTCTCGGCGCTGAGGGTCTTGTGGTCGTACTTGGTGTCGTTGATGTGGTTCATGAAGCGGTCGATCGCCTCCCAGTTCTCATCGATGATAGATTTGTCACCGAACTGCTTCCAGACAGTCCAGGGAACGATGATTCCGGCATCAGCCCATCCGAGCCTCATCATTGAAGTCTTCTCGGCTCCGTACTGGGCAAGAGGGGCGACTCCGGGGAAGGCACCGAATTCGTTCTGGGTGTCGCGCATGTCACGCATCCACTTGTGGAAGAAGTTGTCGGTGTTGGCGAAGAAGGTTCCGGTCTCAGTGAAGACCTGGGTGTCGGCTGTCCATCCGAGACGCTCGTCCCTCTGAGGGCAGTCGGTGGGGACTGAAAGATAGTTGGAACGCTGTCCCCAGACAGTGTTGGAGATCAGTTTGTTTATGAGGTCGTTGCCGGTCGTGATCTTTCCGGTCTCGATCTCTTCGGCAATCGAAGTCACAGGAATGGATTCTACTGACTTGATGGTGACTTCGTCAGTGGCGGTGACCGAGATCAGCCTGTAGCCGAAGAAGGTGTGGGTCGGCCTGTAGCAGACAAAATCTTTTGAGTTTGCAAAGGTGTAGTCAAGCCTGATTCCCCAGTCTGCGATGCGGAGATTTGTCCTGTGGCAGCTTCCTTCGGGGCCGTCCATACCGCGGCTCTTGGCACCGTTACCGTCGTTCAGGAGCTCTGAAGGCAGGCAGGTGAGCACCGTTCCTTCCTTGGCCTTGAACACGAATGATGGCACGGCAGCTGCGTTCTGCCCGAAGTCGACTACCAGAGTCTCACCCTGGTGGATGACCATTTCCTCTCCAGGAGCGAACTCCTTGGTGATCACGACTTTGCCGTATTCCTCTTCGCTGGCTCCCTCGATGTCCTTCCAGACGTAGGCCTTGACGGGCGAGAGGGCGATATCCTCGCGCATGTAGATCTCTGCTCCTTCGGAAGGAAGGATGTCTCCCTGGAATTCAGAGTTCTCCTCAGGAGCGGAGAACTTTTCGGGAGTCTCGAATCCCTGGGGAATCCTTGCATCATACTCTTCACCGTCGAAGATGGCTGCATGCTTGATAGGGCCTGCTATTCCAGCTTTCCAGTTTTCAAGGTCTGTCCCGTAGAGTTTCTTTGTCCCGTCGGTGAAAGTGAGTTCGAGTACGCCCCTGAAAGCGCATTTCTTTCCGATCATTCCGTCGTTCCCTCCGGGGGTGACTATCTTGTCAGCCCACCATCCGGGGGTCACTTGTGCGGAAAGCACATTCTGTCCGCCGGCTGATGTCTTGAATGCATCCGTGATGTCGTAGGTGTAAGAACGTTTGGTCTTGGCGTAGTGGGTGAATCCCGGTTTCAGGAACTCCTTGCCGATAAGGTTGCCGTTGACGTAAAGGTCATAGGTGCCGAGTCCGGCGGTCATCCACTTTGCGGAAGTCACCTTTTTGTCATTCTTTACAGTGGTCATGAACCAGTTGGCTCCGTCGGCTGCACGGCGGTTCCCGTTTTCGATCTTGCCGGTGATCACCGGGGCGTCGGCGACTGAAATCCACTTGGAGGCGTTCCATGCGGAATCATCAAGGGCGGGAATCTTTGTCCCGACCTCACCTACAGGAGTTGTACTGCAGGAGGCGGCCATGAAAGTCAGGACCGCGATGGCAGAACTCATCAGGGAAATTCTCATTGCTTTCATTGTGTTATTGATTGATTAGTGTTTTCGGGTGTATTACAAAAATAATTATTTTTGTTGAACATAAGAAGCAATATGGACAAAACATACATAGATCCAGACGTGGGCCCGGTCGTGCTTCGAAAGGTCTTGCGGGCAAGGAGGATCACCCTGCGGGTGAGTCCGTGGCGAGGTGTTTCCGTGACCATGCCTTACCTTGTACCGTATAGTGCAGGGCTTGACCTGTTCATTTCCAGGAAGCCTTGGGTGAAGGAAAAACTGGAAATCCTTAAGAAAAAGATGGCAGACCAGCCCCAGCCTGGACCGGAGGAGATAGAAGCCATGAGGATGGCTGCGAAGAGGACACTTCCGGCCAGGCTCGCCGAACTCGCTGAAAAATATTCCTTTACCTATAACCAGGTGCGCATCAAGCACAATGTCTCCAACTGGGGGAGTTGCTCCCGGAAAGGTAATATCAACCTTAACCTAAATCTTGTGCGCCTTCCGGATGACCTGAAGGATTACGTGCTCCTCCATGAATTGTGTCACCTCAAGCATCCTAACCATGGGGAAGCCTTCCATGCCTTGTTGGAAAGTGTCTGCCCGGACCACCGGAAGAAAGAAAAAGAGTTAAGAAAGTATAGAATTTTTTGAATCTCTGAAAATTATGGGTATATTTGCAGGCTTTTCGCGCGGTGCGGAAAGCTTGCAGTTTATTTTTAATCAATTTTTTGCGAAATGGCAGAGTATTTAGAAGCCGACAAGAAGCAAGAGATTTTCGCAAAGTACGGGAAGTCTAATACAGACACCGGCTCACCTGAGAGTCAAGTTGCTTTATTTTCCTACCGTATCAATCACCTCACTGAGCATGTGAAGAAGAACAAGAAGGACGTTGTCACACGCCGTTCCCTTCTCCGCCTCGTAGGTAAGAGACGTCAGATGCTGGATTATCTCCAGAAGACGGACATCGAAAGATACAGAAAGATCATCAAGGAGCTCGGTCTCCGTCGATAATCGTACGATAGGAACAGAAAAAGGGATTGGCGCGCACCTGTTGCGGCCAACCCTTTCTTTTTTTAGAATAAGCGGTAAAAGCAGTCAAATGAACGTTGTTACAAAGAAGATCGAATTGTCCGACGGCCGGATAATCGAGATCGAGACCGGAAAACTCGCCAAGCAGGCAGCCGGTTCCGCAGTTGTCAAGATGGGAGGCACCATGCTCCTCGCCACCGTTACCTGCGCCAAAGAAGTGAAGGAGGGGACCGATTTCATGCCCCTCACCGTTGATTACAGGGAAAAATACTACTCCGCTGGACGTTTCCCCGGAGGTTTCCTCAAGCGCGAGAGCCGTCCCTCTGACTACGAGGTGCTCATCTCCCGCCTGGTGGACCGCCCCATCCGCCCTCTCTGGCCGGATGATTTCCATCTGGAAGTTTTTGTCAATGTGAACCTTATTTCCGCCGAGAAGGACATCCAGCCGGATGCTCTCGCCGGACTCGCAGCCTCTTGCGCCCTCGCTACCTCCGACCTTCCTTTCGGTGGTCCTATTTCTGAGGTCAGGGTGTGCCGCATCGATGGCAATTTCGTGATCAACCCCACCTTCTCCGAGATGGAGAAAGCCGACCTTGAGCTCATGGTCGCCGCTACCGAGGAGAACATCATGATGGTCGAGGGAGAGATGAAGGAAGTCCCCGAGGATGTGATGCTTGACGCCATAAAGTTTGCCCACGAAGAAATCAAGAAGCACTGCCGCGTCCAGAAGGAACTCATGGCAGAGCTTGGAACTGACGTGAACAAGCGTGACTATCCTCATGATGAGGAAGACGAGGAGATCCGCAAGAAGGTCCACGAGTTCGCATACGACAAGTGCTATGCCCTTGCCAAGTCCGCAAAGCCCAAGCATGAGCGTGAGGACGGTTTCGAGGCTATCAAGGCAGAATGCATAGAGTCTCTCGGACTCACCGAAGAGGAAGCCGAGGAGAAGAAGATGATGATCGACCGTTATTTCGGCCACGAGCAGAGGGAAGCCCTCCGCAACCTGGTCCTTGACGAGGGTCTCCGCGTCGACGGCCGTCACACTACCGAGGTCCGTCCTATCTGGTGCGAGGTCGATTATCTGCCTTGCGCCCACGGCTCGGCAATATTCACCCGCGGTGAGACCCAGGCCCTTGCCTCCGTCACCCTCGGTACCAAGCTTGACATGAAGGAAATGGACGAGGTCCTCATCCAGGGTGACCAGCAGTTCATGCTCCACTATAATTTCCCTCCTTTCGCTACCGGTGAGGCGAAGCCCCAGCGCAGCGTAGGACGCCGCGAGATCGGTCATGGTAACCTGGCTTACAGGGCCCTCAAGGCCGTCATGCCCCAGGCTCCCGAATTCCCTTACGCAGTTCGCGTCGTTTCCGATATCCTAGAGTCCAACGGTTCGTCTTCCCAGGCTTCGATCTGTGGCGGTTGCCTCGCCCTGATGGACGCCGGTGTCAAGATCAGCAAGCCCGTCGCCGGTGTGGCAATGGGTCTCATCACTGACGAAAAGGATCCTAACGGCCGCTATGCCATCCTGACCGACATCCTCGGTGACGAGGACCATCTCGGTGACATGGACTTCAAGGTGGCTGGAACAAAGGACGGTATCACCGCTACCCAGATGGACATCAAGGTCGACGGACTTTCCTATGAAGTACTTGCCAAGGCCCTCAAGCAGGCCCACGAAGGCAGGATGCACATCATGGGTGAGATGATGAAGTGCATCGACCAGCCTCGCGAGGACTACAAGCCCTTCGTTCCCAGGATCAAGTCCTTCGAGATCGCCAAGGAATTCATCGGTGCCGTCATCGGAAAGGGTGGAGAGACCATCCAGAAGATCCAGGCTGAGACCGGTGCTGTCGTCAACATCGACGAGGTCGACGGAAAGGGTATCGTGGATATCGCCACCAACGATGCAGAGGCCATGCAGAAGGCTTACGACTGGATCATGGGCATCTGTGCCGTCCCCGAGGTTGGACAGACTTATCATGGCAAGATCGTTTCCATCCTCGAGTTCGGAGCTTTCGTCGAGATCCTTCCCGGCAAGGAAGGCCTTCTCCATGTCTCTGAAATCGCCTGGAACAAGACTGAGAATGTAGAGGATGTCCTTTCAGTAGGACAGGAAGTCGACGTCAAGCTGCTTGAAATCGACCAGAAGACCGGCAAGATGAGGCTTTCGATGAGAGCCCTCCAGCCCAAGCCGGAAGGCTATGTGGAGCCTACCCGCCGTCCTCGTGGCAATGGCAACGGAGGTAACAACGGTGGCGAGCGCCGTGGAGGCAATGGTCATGGCAATGACCGCCATGGCAACGGTGAGCGTCACAATGGCGGAGAACACAGGAATGGTGGCAACGACCGTCGCAACGGCGGTGAGCGCCGCAGCTTCGGCCAGAGGAACAATGCTCCCAAGGAGCGCCCTGCCGAGCCTTCCTTCGACAACAATACCGAAGAGTACTTCTAACAGAAGAACTGCATAGATTAAAAGAGCTGGCCTTGAAGGTCAGCTCTTTTTAATGCTATTCGGAAGTTGGGATCACGTCGCAGTTGCCTTGTGGGTCCTGTATGGAAATCTTCAGTAGATAATCAATAAGGAACCACAGGATGGCGGCGCTGACTACGAATATGATGGCATATTCCCATGCCGGAATGACGTCCACCAGGCTCTTGGCATCAGTCATCGACTCTGAACCGAACTTGCCGATGAGCACGGCCAAAGTGTTGTTGGCGCAGTGCATCAGCATCGTAAGCTTGAGGGAACCAGTCCTGTAGTAGACATAGCCGAAGAGGCAGCCGATAGCGAAGGCCGTCACTCCCTGCCAGACGTTGCCGTGGATTGCTGCGAAGAAGATCGCCGAGATTACTATTGCCAATGCCGGGCTCATGCCCCTATCTCTTTCGCCTTCAGTCTTGACGGGACTCTTGTGTTCGTAGTTGAGTAGTCCTCTCAGGATTACGCCCCTGCAGAGCCATTCTTCCATGACAGGAGCCATTATGCACATGGTAATGAGATTGACCCATAGCGGGCCCTCCATCATCTGTTCCATCTGCTCCATGACCGTGCCCTTTGTGTCGGGAAGGAAATGGTTTGCCAGTTCGAGTATCATTCCTGCAGCGATGACTCCGATTACCACTGCGGCTGCCAGTACGGCCCCGCCCCAATGTCCGAAGTGGCTGCTGTCAAGGGCATAGCCTTTTTCGAAGGCCATATTGCGGGAACTCTTGATCCTGACGAACATGAACACTGCCACGAACTGAAGCGGGTACATGATCAGCATCACGTAGTACATCGGGATCGATCCTGAGAACATGAGCGGCATCACCACGATGGATGCCAGGATCATTCCCACGAGGAACCATCCCAGAACGGCGAACAGGCCTCCTACGTCCGGGGTGTACCAGGAACAGGAGGAGAGAAGATCGTAGTTCTTCTCGACTTTGCGAGGCTTGAAGAAGGACATTGGGCGACGGAGGATCTATTTTTTCCAGAGAGGGGTTGGATAGACGCCCTTGTCAGCAAGTTCCTGGAATTTGGCCACGACACCGGGACGGTCTTCCTTGTAGGTCACTCCGAACCAGCGGGAGTCGGTGGAGAGCACTTCGCACTTGTAACCGTTTTCCTTTATCATGTTGTCAACGGCGTAAGGGATGTAGTATTCCTTTTTGAGTTCATTGATGTTCTCCTCAAGGAACTTCTCGAAGATTTCTTCGCTGAGAGAGAAATAGTCGGGAGTGAAGCCCCACATATTCATGGAACACAGAGCCTTGCCGTCGACCTCGAGATGGGTCTCGCCGGTCACGGTGTTGTCACCATAGACCTTGCCGTCCTCTTCCTTGCCGACGTTGACATGCTCGGCGACACCGGTAAGGTGCTTCTCCACGTCATAATAGCAGATGCCGCGGGAGACCTTTCCGTTCTCGGAGAGAGTGTTGTCAAGCTCGAAACCTACGATGCTGCAGACTCCAGTCTTGCCTTCATGGGCGCGGAGCCAGTCGCCGAGGATCCTGAAGGAATCCTTGCCGTAGTAGTCGTCACCGTTGATCACGGCAAAGGGCTCGTTGATCACGTCTTTTGCCATCAGTACGGCATGTGCGGTACCCCAAGGCTTCTGCCTCTCAGGATTGAGGGTGAACCTTGCGGGAATCTTGTCAAGCTCCTGGATTACGAAATCGAATTCTAGAGGAGTGCCGTCCGGGCATAGAATGCCTGAATATTTTTCCTTGACGGTCTCTTTGAACTGCTCGAGGAAATACTCCCTGACGATATAGACGACCTTACCGAAGCCGGCGTTTACTGCGTCATAGATTGAATAGTCGATGATGGTTTCGCCGCTGGGGCCGAGTCCGTCCATCTGCTTGAGCCCGCCGTAGCGGCTGCCCATTCCTGCTGCGAGGACAAGAAGTGTTGGTTTCATTTGTACTGAATATTTTAATTTGATAATTCCAATGCGGTCTTATTCTACAAAAATAACTATTTTTGCATTAATAACCTCGAAGGCCACATGGGAAAGTTCAGGGACATCTGGAACAGGGACAATGACGGCAAGAATGCGGAGAAGCGTTCTTTCTTCCGTTACGCCATCTTGGCCACCGCCATTTTCATCCTGCTGGTAGGTTTCCTTAACCAGAACAACATCGTCCGTTGGGTCAGGGCCGGGGCAGAGATCCGCCGGCAGGACCGCCTGATCGAGAAGTATCGCAATGAGATCAAGGAGATGGACGACCAGATCCACGGACTGACATCAAACAAGGATTCTCTCGAGCAGTATGCCCGTGAGAACTTCGGTTTCGCCGAGCCCGGCGACGATGTATACCGTGTGGATTAGAATCCGGTGTAAGTCCAAGGGGATATCGCCCTCATCTCTGCCTTGACGCTCTCGCTCACTTCGAGGGTGTCGATGAAGTCGGCGATTGTCTTTTCGTCTATCGCAGCCCCGGTCCTGGTCAAAGCCTTGAGGGTTTCATAGGGATTGGGATAGCCCTCCCTGCGCAGGATTGTCTGAAGGGCTTCGGCCACTACCGCCCAGTTGCGGTGCAGGTCGGCGTCCAGGGCCTCCTTGTTGAGGATGAGTTTTCCAAGGCCTTTCTTCAAGGAAGCGAAAGCTATCATTCCGTGAGCCACCGGTACTCCTATGTTACGCTGGACTGTTGAGTCAGTGAGATCCCTCTGGAGCCTGGAAATGGGAAGCTTCATGGAAAGGAAGGTCAGGACTGCATTGGCCATCCCGAGATTGCCCTCTGCGTTTTCGAAATCGATAGGATTGACCTTGTGGGGCATGGCGGAAGAGCCTACCTCTCCTTTCACGACTCTCTGGCGGAAGTACTCCATCGAGATATAAGTCCAGATGTCCCTGCAGAGGTCGATGAGGATAGTGTTGATCCTGCGGAGGCAGTCGAATATGGCGGCCAGGTTGTCGTAGTGGTCGATCTGGGTGGTCGGGAATGAACGCCTCAGACCTAGGGAGGTTACGAAATTGTCAGCGAATGTCTTCCAGTCGATGTCCGGGTAAGCTACCTTGTGGGCATTCATGTTGCCGGTCGCGCCTCCGAACTTGGCAGGATAGGCCAGGACATCCAGCTGGCGGAGCTGCTCCTCCAGGCGTGAGACGAAAACCTTGATTTCCTTCCCAAGCCGGGTCGGTGTGGCCGGCTGGCCATGGGTCTTTGCCAGCATGGCAACATCCTTCCATTCCTCTGAGTCGGCTTCCAGGATGCCAACTATCTCCTTGAGCGCAGGGATATATTCATTCTCGAGAGCTTCCTTGAGCATAAGGGGCTGGGAGGTGTTGTTGATGTCCTGCGAGGTGAGGCCGAAATGGATGAATTCCTTCCATGCGGAGAGTCCCATCGCATCGAATCTCTCTTTGAGGTAGTATTCCACAGCCTTGACGTCGTGGTTGGTGACTTTTTCGATGTCCTTGACTTTGACAGCGTCTTCGGGAGTCATATCCAAGTAGAGGCTGCGGAGCCCGGCAAAGAGTTCTTCCCTGCTCTTGCCGGTACCCTCCCCGAAGCTTTCCAGCTGGGGCAGGGGAATCCTGCACAGTGCGATGTAGTACTCTACTTCCACCCTCACCCTGTTGCGGATGAAAGCGAATTCACTGAAATAATCCTTCAGGGATGCTGTCTTAGAAGCATAGCGGCCGTCTATCGGCGACACGGCCATAAGGGAATTCAAATCTGCCATAACACACAAAGATACCCTTTTGGCCGGGAATATGCAACACTAAATGAGGAGCAGGAGAGCGATAGCGTAGAGCAGGAATCCCTGGAACCGGAGACCTCCGCGGCTGCTGGTCCTGAGCATGGTTTCCGTGGGATCATAGCCTGTCATGGCGAGGATCTCGTCGTCTGAAGGCAGTTTCGACAGGGGGAACTTCTGGATCAGTTCTCCGTCGTTGAACCAGGTTGCTCCGCCATTTGACCTGTTGAGGCTGAGGAGTGTCCTCCTGTCCGAGAAGAAAGTCGATGGCATAAGTTCCCTCCTGGCTTCAGGAATGATAACATTGATGCTGTCCATCAAGCTCGGGGTACCTGAGACAAGGAGGAGGGGAGTGAATCCGGCTGCATCAGCTCCTTTGACGGTACGTGCAAGTTTTGTCCAGGCTTCACCCTTCAGGCAGGGAGCATCGTAAACCGACATCACTAACACGTTTCCCTCGGTTGCCATCTCATCCATGTAGGCCCCTGTGGAATCCGTGAAAGAAAGCATAGGAGAGTTGTCCTTGACTTCGGGGCCGTTGATCTTGATGGTTTCCGTACGTACGAAAGCCCATGTGGAATCAGGAAGCTTGTCCAGGGTGAAAGCGCCCTCCTGTCCGTTCTTCTCGTAGATGAAGGTGGACATGTAGTCCTCGTTTGTGCCTCCCTCAGCAGCTTCTTTTACAGAGTACAGTTCACTGCCGGGGGTGAAAGACGTGTAGTCTACCAGAGGAATGGAACTGAGTGAATACCATGTGAACAGGAGGAGGGAGACCGCGACAGTCCCGAAGGAGATGTACTTCCTCTTCTTGCATTCACCTGCATCGTTGAAGGGGATGAAGGCGATTGAGGCGAGCAGCAGAAGTACGATGTTCTTGATGAAGGTCTGCAGGTTACTAAGGTGGATGACCTCTCCGAAACAGCCGCATTCCATCTTTGGATTGAAGATCACCAGCAGCAGGGTGACCAGGGTGAAGAACACAATCATCACCGAGGTGAGGATAGCAACGGTCTTACGGAATATACCGCTGATCAGTGCGGCTCCCAAAAGGGCTTCGGACAAGGCAAGCAGCACTCCCACCGCTTTGGCGGTCGGCATCAGGAAGCCTAGATGCAGGAAACGGTAGTACTCTTCGACGACCAGTCCTGCCCCGACCGGATCAAGCAGTTTGAATATGCCTGCCAGGAGGAAGACTAGACCTATGATGAAGGCGCAGAGCCTTCTTATCCTGTAGTGAAATAATTTCGTGTTCATTTGCCCGTTAGATGTTCATCTGTCACAGCTTTCACCTTGGCGAAAATATCGTCGGGAGGAAGCATCCTGCCGTCTTCACCGGAGCAGTCGACTCTGATGAAGTCCGGATCGAGGGAAGCCTGGCGGAGGTAGATGTTCCTGACCTTCTTCTGGAACTCGATGCTGGCTTCATGGATGTCCGATGCCCCGTGGAGGTAGTCCCTGTCAGCCCCTTTCCTGTTCTTCTCCAGGCTGCTTTCCACGAAGTCGATAGGGACGTCGAGGAAGATGTTGAGATCTGGCCTGGGAAGGTTGAATGTTCCGAATTCAGTGTTCAGTATCCATTCCCTGAGGCTCTCGCTCTCGTCAGGATTGGCCAGTTTCGCACACTGGTAGGCGATGTTCGAATAGACGTACCTGTCCAGTAGTACGAGTCCTCCTTCGGAAAGTGTCTTTTTCATGATGGGTGCTGCCCCGTGCCTGTCCTCTGCGAACAGAAGGGCGACAAGCTGCGGGTGAACGGCCTCGTTGGAACCGAAGTCGCCACGGAGAAAGCGGCTGATCAGGTCCCCGTAGACGGGGGCATCATATCTGGGGAAGTGGATATAATCCAGTTCCGGGCAGATACCTTCAAGGTAAGACCTCAATTTCCTTACCTGAGTGGACTTGCCCGCTCCATCCAGACCTTCAAGTACTATCAGCATTTCGACAGATTATAATTATTCAACAAAGATATTGATTTTTTGGCTATTTTTGTCCAAAATGGAAAGCAAGCGCAAAAGAATTCCCGCAGTGATGGGAATCGTCAATCTCACAGACGATTCCTTCTTTGAAGGAAGCCGTCTTCTGGGAGCCGGAGCCACTGCACTTCTGGAGAAGATTGATGCCATGGTCTCAGAGGGGGCTGACATTCTCGACTTGGGAGCATGCTCTACCAGACCTGGTTCCGATTCCGTGTCTGAGGACGAAGAGTGGGACAGGCTCGCTCCTGCTCTTAACCTGCTGGTCACCGAACGCCCGGGAGCACGCCTCTCCATAGACACTTTCCGCCCCGGGATAGTCTCCAGGGTCTTCGACCTGGCCGGCCCTTTCATCGTCAATGACGTGAGTGGCGGCTCGGAAGATATGTGGTCCTTGGTCGGGGAACTTGGACTTGTCTATGTCGCAATGCACACACGCGGAACCCCGAAGGACATGCAGACCCGCACATATTACGATGACCTCATCTCGGATGTGCGTTCCTTCTTTGTGAATATCTCCTCTGCGGCTGATGCCCATGGAGTCAAGGAATGGATCCTTGACCCCGGTTTCGGATTTGCCAAGACCGTGGAGCAGAACTGGCAGCTGCTTAACGGAATGTCTGTTTTCAAAGAATTCGGCCGCCCCATCCTTGCTGGACTGTCACGCAAGAGTTTCCTTTACAAACCGCTTGGGATCACCCCTGCTGAAGCCCTTCCGGCCACCTGTGCCGCCAACCTCCTTGCTCTCCAGAATGGGGCAGGGATCCTTCGTGTCCACGACGTGGCTGCTGCGAGACAGACCATAGAGGTCTTCATTAACTCAGGGACATAAGATACATGATCGAGTCGGGACCTTCATTGAAGAGGAGGTCCATTATCGAAAGGTTTGGAATGAATCCGTATTTCCTGGCGAAAACCTGGAAGTACGGTTTTTCAAGGCCTAGATCCTTCAGTACGGTGTCCGGCCTTTTGGGATGCAGGATCTCCCTGTAGTCACGGCCGTAACGTCCTTCGACTCCTTCGGCAGGCTCAGGGGCGACATATTCCTCGGTCAGGCGGATGTTTGCTTCAATCCCTGTCTTTCTCAGGAAAAACTTGATTATCTGCATGTCCAGGTCGAAAAGAGTCTCCGGGTGCGAGTCCAGGATTGAAAAAAGTTCGTCCTTGTAGTACTCGAAGCAGGCTGAAGAATCATAGGCTGATGCAATGGCCCTCTTGGTCTTCAGCACCCATGGCGTGGAGTAGTCGACTTTGATCCGGCTTATCGGCAGCTCATGGGTACCTTCGTGTACTATCGGGAAGTTGAGGTACTGGGGACCATCCGCTGCATAATAGCGGCAGCGGTTTCTCCAACTTTGTTTCTGGTAGTTTTCGCAGGCTTCGATGCAGACGTCGCGATATTTCGCGATCAAGGCGAAATAACTGATTGGCGGGAAATAAGCTATGCTCAGGAGCATGGCCTACTATTCGAACTGGCCCTTCTCGTGCATGTCGCTCGCACGGATGATTCCGCGCTTGGAGCTCTTGATGAAATCAAGGATGGCGTCCCTTTCTTCGCTCTGTGGGAATCCGGCTTCGACCTTTGCGCATCCGTCAGAGATGTTGTATCCGGCGTAGTAGATTGTCTCGTAGATGTCCTTTATGTTGCGGATGACATCCGGAGAGAATCCTCTCCTGCGCAGGCCTACAATGTTGACTCCGGCATAACTGATAGGCTCCCTTCCGCAGAGGACGTAAGGCGGGACGTCCTTGTTGATCTTGGACATGCCTCCGACCATTGCGTGACAGCCGACCTTGGTAAACTGGTGGGCTTTGGCACCGCCTCCGATGATAGCCCAGTCATCGATCTGGGTCTCTCCTGCCAGGCCGACATAGCTGACGAGGATGCAATGGTCTCCGATCACGCAGTCGTGGGCTACATGGGAATAAGACATTATCAGGGTGTCGTTGCCGATTTTGGTAACATACTTGCCGCTGGCCTTGGTTCCGCGGTTGATTGTCGCGCATTCGCGTACGGTAACGTTGTCTCCCAGCTCGACGGAAGTGACTTCACCATCGAACTTGAGATCCTGTGGGACAGCCCCGACTACAGCACCGGGATAGATCTGGCAGTTCTTTCCCATCTTCACGTACTGGAAAATCGTAGCGTGAGGGAATATCTTGCATCCGTCACCGATCTCGACATCATCGTCGACGAAGGCAAAGGGACCGATCTCGATGTTGTCACCGAGAATGGCTTTGGGACTTACAGATGCAAGAGGAGAAATAATATTCATGATTCTATTTGTTGTTTAGTTTAGAGAGAGCTTCCCTTATGGCCTTGGCCATCCTGGTGTTGATCGAATGTCCGGGTTTGAAGGCTTCAACCCTGGCATTGACCAATCCTCCAGCCAGCGAGAGGTCACCGATGAGATCCAGCAGCTTGTGCCGGCCGCATTCGTCAGGGAAATGCAACTGCAGATTGTTTAGATAGCCGTTGCTGTCGATCTCAAGGGATGGCACATTGAACAGTCCGGCCAGCCTGTCGACCTGCTCCTTGGTTACGGGATGTTCAACTATTACTATCGCATTTTCGACATCACCGCCTTTCACCAGATTGTTCTGGAAAAGGTATTCGATCTCATGGAAGAACACGAAGGTCCGGCAAGGAGCGATTTCGTAAGAATAGTCGGTACCGCAGTCCCAATGGGCCTTCTGGACGCCGAGAACCTTGGAGCCGAAGTCAACCGTAAGATCGATGGAAGGAGTTTCTGAAGGGATGACTTTAATGTAAGAGCCTGTCTTCTCGTCGGCGATTTCGATTTCACCAGGCAGCGTGATATATTCCTTGGCTGCGTCTTGCTCTTTCAGCCCGTCTTTTCTGAAGGCCTCGACATAGTAACGGGCGCTGCCGTCGAGGATGGGTACTTCGACATTGTCGATCTCGATGATGACATTGTCGACTCCCATTCCGGCCAGTGCTGACATCAAGTGTTCGATTGTAGAGACCGATGCCTCTCCTTTGGCAATTGTAGTGCTTCTGGCAGTAGAAGAGACGTTCTCGGCAATTGCTTCCACGAAAGCCTCGTCTCCGAGATCAGTACGGTGGAAAACAACACCTGTGTTTACGCCTGCTGGCTTGAGTACCATTTTGGCGACCTGGCCCGTGTGAAGGCCTTTGCCGCTGAAAACGTATTCCTGGTTGAGTGTCTTCTGCTTTTTGATGGTCATAATTATCTTGTCGGACTGTTTACTGCAAAAAACAGTCCGCAAAGATAAGAAGGTTATTCCGAAATGACAAAGATTGTTACTGGCCTCCCTGTTTCTTGAACACGGCGTAGCTGCGGAGATAGTTCCTGATGGGGATGCAAGGTGAACCGAGAAGGGTTTGTCCTGGCTCCTTGATGTTCCCGATGACACCGGCCTGAGCACCAAGAGTGGTGTTGTCTGCAATTTCGAGATGTCCCGCGATACCGACCTGGCCGGCGAGGATGCAGTTCTTGCCTATCTTCGTAGAACCGGCTATTCCGCATTGGGCCGCCATGACGGTGTTCTCCCCGATCTGGACATTATGGGCGATCTGGCAGAGGTTGTCGATCTTGACACCCTTGCCGATGATGGTGGATTCCATCTCTGAGCGGTCGATGGTAGTGCCGGCTCCGATCTCGACATTATCTCCGATGATCACGTTGCCGAGATGCTCGATCTTTTCCCAGGTGCCGTCCGGGAGAGGTGCGTTGCCGAAGCCGTCGGATCCGATCACGGCATTGGCATGGATTATCACGTTATCGCCTATTACCATACCAGGGTAGATGACGACTCCCGGATAGATTATGCAATGTTTGCCGATGACGGTGTTGTCGCCGACATAGACATTCTCGTAGATTTTCGTGTAGTCCCCGATCCTTGCGTGATGACCGACATAGGAATGGCTGCCGAGATACACTTTCTTGCCGAACTTGCTCGTGAGGAACCATGATGAGCGGAATCCCCTGTGGCGACGGTCCGTGCGTTTTTGGGTGGCTGCGTACTTGAGAAGGTCAGCAAGAGCCTTGTAGGCATCTTCAACCCTGATCAGAGTCGGCGTCACGGCTTCCCTGGGCTGGAAATCATTGTTGACCAGCAGGGCGCTGGCCTTGCAGGTGTAGACGTATTTCTCGTACTTAGGGTTGGCGTAGAAACATAGTTGTCCCGGTTTTCCGTGCTCAATCTTTGCGAACGAAGTGACTTTGACCTGAGGGTCTCCCTCCACCGTTCCTTTTAAAACTTGAGCGAGTTGCTTCGCAGTAAATTCCATCTCGGTTGGTTCAAAAACTTCAAATAGTCCACAAAGAAAGCAATTAATTTTCATTTTTGCCAAATAATCATTACCTTTGCACTGTTGAGAGAGATAGGTGACGATGAGCGTCTCCTATCTTTTGTTTTATGACAATGGAAAAGGAATTGATAGAAAAAACCATCAGGGCAGCGGTGGAACAGCGAGGCTGTTTCCTTGTTGACATTACCCTGAGCAAGGACAACGACGTGGTCATCTCCATAGAGAAAGAGGTCGGAGACGTTGACCTGGATGACTGTGTCGCTGTCAACGATGCCTTCCTCGCAGCCTTCGACAAGGACGTGGAAGACTATTCACTCACCGTCTCTTCCGCTGGCCTTGACCAGCCGTTCAAGGTGGCCGGCCAGTACAGGAAGGCCGTGGGGTCACCTGTAGTAGCCCTGCTTAAGGGCGGGACAAAACTTACCGGAGTCCTTACCGCCGCCGACGATGAAGGAATCTCCCTTCGCTATTCCAGAAAGGAAACCGTTGAGGGGAAGAAGAAAAAAGTGACCGTGGAGCATGAGGACAGGTTCCTCTTCTCTGAGATCAATTCCGTGAAACCGCATGTAGAATTCAAGAAATAATAACTGATAATGGAAAAGAAAGACGAAATTACTCTGATTGATGCCTTCAAGGATTTCAAGGAAGAGAAGAACATTGACAGGCCTGTCATGATGGGTGTGCTCAAGGACGTGTTCCTCACCCAGATCGCCAAGACCTATGGATCCTCAGACAATTTCGACGTCATCATCAACGTCGACAAGGGAGACTGCGAGATCTACCAGAACTTCGACATAGTCGAGGAAGTGGAGAATCCCAACACCCAGATCACCCTTGAGCAGATCAAGGAGGAGACTGGTGACGACGATTACGAGATAGGTGATGTCTACACCAAGAAACTCTCCCTCGCATCTTTCGGCAGGAGGGGTATACTGAACATTCGCCAGAACCTCCAGGGCAGGATCATGGACATCGACAAGGCAAATGTCTTCAAGGAGTATTCCGACAAGGTCGGCGAGATATTCACTGGAGAGATCTACCAGACATGGTCCAAGGAAGTCATCATCCTCGACGAGGACAGCAATGAGCTGCATCTCCCGAAGAACGAGCAGATTCCCGGGGAAAGGCTCAAGAAGGGTGACACGATCCGCGCCATTATCAAGAGCGTGGAGATGAAGAACAACACCACGCCTTACATCACTCTTTCAAGGACTTCCAACGAGTTCCTCGAGAAGCTTTTCGAGCTTGAGGTGCCCGAGATATTCGACGGACTCATCACGATCAAGAAGGTCGTCCGCGTCCCTGGTGAGCGTGCCAAGGTGGCTGTCGAGTCCTACGACGAGAGGATCGACCCTATCGGCGCCTGCATCGGTGTCAAGGGATCCAGGATCCTTGGAATAGTCCGTGAGCTCCGTAACGAGAACATAGACGTGCTCCAGTGGACCTCCAACACCCAGCTCCTCATCCAGAGGGCTCTGAATCCGGCCAGGGTCTCTTCCATCGACCTGGGCTCTTCTGACAAGGACAAGATCAAGGTCTACATGCAGCCTGACGAAGTCAAGAAGGGAATCGGCCGCGGCGGATGCAACATCAAGCTTGCGGGAATGCTCGTCGGGCGAGAGATCGAAGTCTGGAGGGAGCTTTCCAAGGAAGAGATGCAGGAAGAGGAAGATGTCCTCCTCAGCGAGTTCGACAATGAGATTGACCAGTGGGTCATCGACCGTCTTGAGGCAATCGGTTGCGATACGGCCAAGAGTGTGCTTGCATTCTCTCCTGAAGACATCGCAAAGAGGGCCGATCTCGAGGACGAGACCGTAGCCGAGGTGTTCAGGATCCTGAAGGCAGAATTTGAAGACTAGTCCGGACCGGACAAATATTAATTTAAAGGGGTTGAATATGGGAGAAATCAGACTGAATAAAATCATTCGTACTTACAATATCGGGCTTCAGAACCTTGTGGACTTTCTGGTGAGTCAGGGTGTCGAGGTTGATGCCAATCCGAATGCCAAGATTTCGGATGAGCATCTCGGCGCCATTGAAAAGCAGTTCGGAAAGGACCTTGAGATGAAGAAGGCTTCCGAAAAGGTGGACATCAAGCTCACGGAAATCCTTGAGAAGACTTCAAGGAAACAGCAGGAGACTGCTCGTGAAGAAGAATTTGACGAACCTGTAAGGGAAACCGTTATCAAGAGCAATGTGTTCACACCTGTCGAGCCTAAACCGGAACCCAAGCCGGAGCCCAAACCGGAACCTAAACCGGAACCAATCCCGGAGCCTGAACCGGAACCCATCCCGGAGCCGGAGCCTGAACCGCTTCCGGAACCTGAACCTGTGTCTGAGCCAGAGCCCGAGCCGCTTCCGGAACCGGTCCCTGAACCTGCACCTGCACCTGTTGAACCGGCCCCTGAAGTGAAAACGGAAGCACCCGTGGAGATCCCCGCTACAACCCCTGCGGAGGAGACTGGTGTGCGTCCGGAAGAAGAGCAGCAGGCTGAAGCGGTCCCTGCCGATGCCCCCGGTTTCAAGGTCCTCGGTAAGATCGATCTTTCCCAGTTCGAGAAGAAGAGCGGTAAGAAGAGGGAGAGGATTGCCAAGGGCAGCCAGAAGGTTGATGTGGCAAAGGAAGGCAAACAGGCTGACAACAACTCCCGGAAGGATGCCAAGAAGAAGGACAACCGTCCTGCCCAGGACCAGGGCAAGGGTGGCAGGAAGCGTGGTCGCGGTAACGACCGCTTCAAGCCGGCCATGACCGAGGAAGAGCAGGAGGCGATGCAGAAGGAAATCCAGAAGCAGGTCAAGGAGACCTACGCCAGGATGAACGATAACAAGAAGAACAACTTCGGAGCCAAATATCGTAAGGAGAAGAGGGAACAGGCTGCGGCCAGGACCCAGGAGGAGATGGCTCAGGTGATGGCCGAGAAGACCGTCCTTAAGGTCACCGAATTCGTGACCGTGAACGATCTCGCCACCCTGATGAACAACACCCCTGTCAATGAGGTCATCAAGGCCTGTATGGAACTTGGACTCATGGTTTCCATCAACCAGAGACTCGACGCCGAGGCCCTTGTCCTCGTTGCCGAGCAGTTCGGTTACAAGGTCGAGTTCGTCACAGCTGACCTGACTGAGGAAATCGAAGAGATGGGCGGCCAGGAAGACAGGGAGGAAGACCTCGTGTCCCGCCCGCCGGTGATCACGGTCATGGGGCATGTCGACCATGGTAAGACATCCTTGCTGGACTATATCCGTAAATCCAACGTCATCGCCGGCGAGGCCGGAGGTATCACCCAGCACATCGGTGCATATAACGTGAAACTTCCCGACGGACGCAGGATCACCTTCCTGGACACACCTGGACATGAAGCCTTTACGGCAATGCGTGCCCGTGGAGCCCAGCTCACCGACCTTGCCATCATCATCATCGCCGCAGACGACGCCGTGATGCCCCAGACAGTCGAGGCTATCAACCACGCCCAGGCGGCAGGCGTTCCCATGGTCTTTGCTATCAATAAGATAGATAAGCCGGGAGCAATGCCGGAGAAGATATACCAGCAACTTTCACAGATGAACATCCTCACCGAGGCATGGGGTGGAAAGTACCAGAGCCAGGAGATTTCTGCCAAGAAGGGACTCAACGTTGACAAACTCCTCGAGAAGGTCCTCCTCGAAACGGACCTGCTCGACCTCAAGGCCAACCCCAACAAGAGGGGAGTGGGAGCTGTCATCGAGTCTTCCCTCGACAAGGGGCGTGGCTACCTTGCCACCGTGCTTGTCCAGGACGGAACCCTCAAGACTGGTGACATGGTCCTGAGCGGCTGCTACTACGGACGTATCAAAGCCATGTTCAACGAACGCGGCCAGAAGGTCAAGGAGGCAGGCCCTTCAACTCCGGTGTCGATCCTCGGCCTCAATGGTGCTCCGAGCGCTGGCGACAAGTTCAATGTCATGGCTGACGAAAAGGAGGCCAAGAGCATAGCCAACAAGCGTGAACAGCTGATCCGTATCCAGGGCATCAAGACCCAGAAGCACATGACCCTTGAGGAGATCGGACGCCGTATCGCTATCGGCAACTTCAAGGAACTCAACGTCATCGTCAAGGGAGACGTGGACGGTTCCGTCGAGGCTCTCTCCGACTCTCTCATCAAGCTGTCGACCGAACAGGTCAGGGTCAACGTCATCCACAAGGCTGTCGGAGCCATTTCTGAGTCCGATGTGATCCTTGCAGAGGCCTCGGATGCCGTTATCATCGGTTTCCAGGTCCGTCCTTCCACTGACGCCAGGAAGACTGCTGACGAGCAGGGTATCGAGATCCGTCTCTATTCAGTCATCTATGATGCGATCAACGATGTCAAGGACGGTATCGAGGGTATGCTCGAGCCTATCAAGAAGGAGGAGATCACCGGAACCGCAGAGGTCAAGCAGACCTTCAAGATTTCCAAGGTAGGAACGATCGCCGGTTGCCTCGTACGTGACGGAAAGATCGCCAAGACGTCCCAGTGCCGCCTTATCCGTGACGGTATCGTGGTCTACACCGGTGACATCGCGTCCCTCAAGAGGAACAAGGACGACGCCAAGGAAGTTTCTGCCGGAATGGAGTGCGGTATCGGTATCGAGAAGTTCAACGACATCAAGGTCGGTGACATGATCGAGGCCTTCGTAATAACCGAGATCAAGCAGACGCTCGATTAGCAAACAATCATATGAATACATTCCTCAAATTGACGGCAACCATCCTGACCATAGGTTCGGTTGCCGTTTCTTGCACTCAGAAGTGGCAGGAAGAAGCAAAGGACGGGTACAATCTCGTTACACAGAAAAGCGGGCAGTCCCTTGGTTACAGTCCCGCTTCAGGTGTGACCATCATCACCAAAGGTGGCTATGCCTTCAAGGACCTGAATCGTAACGGCAAACTGGATGTCTACGAAGACTGGCGTAAGGACCCGGTTGTCCGTGCCAAGGATCTGGCTTCCAAGCTCTCCATTGAGGAGATTGCCGGCATGATGCTTTACAGCGGCCATCAGACGATAAATGGACCTGAAATCACCGATGCCCAGCGCAAATTCCTCAAGGAAGACAACTTGCGTGCGGTACTCATGACACGGGTCTCATCTTCTGCAGATGCAGCCAGATGGAACAATAACGTCCAGGCTTTCGTCGAAGCTTTAGGTCATGGAATCCCGGCAAACAACTCTTCCGATCCAAGACATGGTGCCAGGGCGACTGCAGAATTCGATGCCGGCAATGGCGGCTCCATTTCCATGTGGCCTTCGAGCCTTGGAATGGCTGCAACCTTCGATCCCGGCCTGGTCGAAGAATTCGGTCGTATAGCTTCCAAGGAATATCGTGCCCTAGGCATCGCCACAGCCCTTTCCCCTCAGATCGACCTCGCGACGGAGCCGCGTTGGAGCCGCTTCAACGGTACTTTTGGAGAGGACCCAGAGCTTGACATCGACATGGCTCGGGCATATGTAGACGGCTTCCAGACCTCGGAAGGAGAAGCCGAAATCGGTGGAGGATGGGGGTATGAATCAGTCAATGCAATGATAAAGCATTGGCCATCAGGAGGACCGGAAGAAGGTGGACGCGATGCTCACTACAGCTATGGAAAGTACGCAGTCTATCCAGGGAATAATTTTGCCACGCAGATCCGTCCTTTCACTGAGGGTGCCTTGAGACTCGCAGGCAAGACTGGCATGGCTTCAGCCGTCATGCCTTACTACACCATTTCCTGGAACCAGGATCCTTCGGGAGCCAATGCAGGAAACAGCTACAACAAATACATAATCACCGATCTTCTCCGTGACACTTATGGCTTCGAAGGGGTAGTCTGTACAGACTGGAACATAACCAAGGATTATGCACATGTCGAGGGCTTTGAGGGGAAGTGCTGGGGGATGGAGACCCTCACCGAGTCCGAGCGTCACTTCAAAGTCATCGAGGCCGGAGTCGACCAGTTCGGAGGCAACAATGAGAAGGGCCCTGTCCTCGACGCTTACAATATGTGGGTCGAGAAATATGGAGAGGCCAGTGCACGGGAGCGTTTCGAGACATCGGCCGTACGTCTTCTCCTTAACAGTTTCCGCACCGGCCTGTTTGAGAATCCATACCTGGATCCTGCTGAGACTGAGAAGGTCGTAGGGAACCCTGAATTCATGGCTGCCGGTTACCAGGCTCAGCTCAAGTCCATTGTAATGCTGAAGAACCATGGTAACGTCCTGCCGCAGAAGAACAGGCTCAAGGTCTATATTCCCAAGTACTACGAGGAGGCCCGTCGAGGCATGTTCGGCGGTCAGGCCGCCCAGGGACGCTGGGTCGATCCGGTTGCGGATGCAATGGTGGACAAGTATTATGAGAAGGTAGATAATCCCAGGGAGGCTGATTTCGCGATAGTTTTCATCAATGCTCCGGCTTCCGGCAGCGGTTACAGTGTGGCTGACCGTGAAAAGGGTGGCAACGGCTACGTCCCGATCAGTCTCCAGTACGAAGATTACACAGCCGAATACGCTCGTGAAACCAGCATTGCAGGAGGTGATCCTCTCGAGGCTTTTACCAACCGCTCTTATAAGGGGAAGACAGTCTCTACTCCCAACAAGTCCCACATGCAGCTTGTGCGTGACACTCGCAAGGCCATGGGTGACAAACCGGTCATCACTGTCATAAACATCTCCAGGCCTATGGTCATGAGTGAGATAGAAGGATATTCCGATGCCATCCTTCTCTCTTTCGGAGTACAGAACCAAGCCATCCTTGAGACTGTCAACGGAGCTTCAGAGCCTTCCGGTTTGCTGCCTATGCAGCTCCCTTCCGGTATGAAGACCGTTGAAGAGCAGTTCGAGGATGTTCCGCGCGACATGGAGTGCCATGTCGATGCAGATGGTCACAAGTATGACTTCGCTTTTGGAATGAACTGGGCAGGAGTCATCGACGATGCCAGAGTCAAGAAATACAGATAATACCTCACACAATGAAACGGACACTTGTTTCAGGCCTGGCTCTTGTCCTGGCCTGCGGGATGGCTTCTGCATTCACAACCATCAAGGATCTCCGCGTCCAGCATGCGGACAGCCCAATCGCGGTCGAAGACCGTCATCCTGTTTTCGGCTGGAAGATGGACTCCGATGTACGGGGACAGAAACAGACCGCTTATCAGATATCCGTGATCCGCGAGGTAGATGGAAGTGAGATCTGGAACACCGGCAGGGTCGAGAGCGACAAGTCGGTTGACATCGTTTATCAGGGAGTTGCCCTGCAGGCTGAAAAAGGCTATACTGTCAACCTTTCGGTCTGGGACAGGGATGGCGCTCAGCATAAGGCTTCGACACGCTTTGAAACAGGTCTCATGAATCCCCGTATCTCAGCGTGGAATGGTGCTGAGTGGATAGGCTTGAAACAACTGAAACTTGATGCCGCCTCACAAGTCCTCTTCCAGATAGAAACCAGTTTCAGGTTCCTGGAAGGGGATGTGGCTTCCCTCATCTTGGGTGCTGATGACCTGCGCCTGAAGAACGGTTTCCTCAATGATTTCGGAACAGAGTCTGCTGAAAACTACATAAAGGTAGACTTTGACTATGGCAGGCAGGAGATCCGCATCTGGAGGGTCGGTTATTATAAAGAAGACAAAGGAACCGTCCCATTCATTACAGTGAACTCAGCATCTTTCCCGGAATCAAATCTGGCCGATGTCTTCTCGGCGCGTCCCAAAGACTCTGAACATAGCCTGAATATTAAAGTGGAAGCAGGGAACATAAGTTTCATCCTGGACGGAAAGGATGTCATCAGTGCTCCGTCCCGAGGAAGACGTTTCCCTGGAGGAGGTGATTTTTCGGTCGGCATGATGGGCGGCAGCAGGAGAATGGCTTCCAATTTCACTTTGAACAAGCTCGGCAGCGGTGGCAATTATCCTTCCTTCCCGAACCTGAACTCCGTCGGTTTTGCGGCGGGAACCGGTACACAGGTCGTCTACACCGGCTATCGCATCCTCAACGGAGGACAGAGCGTGGATAAGGTTGTCTTTTCTTCGGACCGAGGACCTGGATATGCGATATTCTCAGGGAAACCCGGAATCACTGTGGACGGTGGAAGAATAATCGTAGCCAATCATGGTCCCAAGGAGACTCTTGCCTATGCCGACCCAAGCTATGGTGCTGAAACCATGCTCAGGACTGAGTTTGACTTAGGTGACAGGAAGATTAAGTCGGCAAAACTCTATGCCTCGGCCATGGGAGTTTACAACCTCTTCCTCAACGGCAGCAAGGTCGGGGAAGACTGGTTTGCTCCTGGCGACAGCCAGTACCGCGAGACCATCTGCTATCTTGCGTATGATGTGACAGACCAGTTGAAGCCTGGCCGCAATGCCCTTGGGGCAGAACTTGCGCCCGGCTGGTACACAGGTTACATGACTTTCACCGTCTCCAACTACAACTTTTTCGGGGATTATGAGGCTCTTTTATCCAGGCTTGTCGTCACTTTCGAGGATGGCAGCAAAGAAGTCCTTATCTCCAGTCCTGAGAATTGGAAAGCATTCAAGGACGGCCCTGTCCGTAGCGGAAGCTTTTTCCAAGGAGTACGGTATGACGCGTCCAAGGAGGAGGCCGTCAAAGGATGGAAGGAAGTGGGGTTCGACGATTCTTCATGGCAGCCTGCCGAGAAGATAGAGAAACGCGAGTGGATAGATTTCGATATAGTCGCCCGGTACGATGAGGTGGTCCGCCTTCGCGAGACCCTTTCTGCCGTCAAGGTTATGCCTACGCACAGCAAAGATGGCCATACCTATATCTACAATATGGGAGTAAACATGGTGGGTGTCCCGTCAGTCACTATTCCGGCAGGATGGCTCAGGAAAGGAGACAAGGTAATCCTTGCCTACGGTGAACAGGTCTATCCTGGCCTTAAAGGGGATGATAAGGAATATGTCAACCGCTTTGGCAGGAAGGGAAGGGACGTTGCCGGACAGATCCTTTTCGAAACAAACAGGGCAGCAATGAACCTTGATGTCTACATAGCGGACGGTCCTGAAGAGGTCACCATCAGTCCAGAAGCCACCTATCGGGGCTACCAGTATGTCCAGGTCACTCTTCCGTCCCACACTGGACCACTGCCTCTCGAAAATGTAAAGGGACTTGTGCTTTCTTCATCCGAGATTCCTACTGGCCGGTATGTCGCATCGACGTCGGATGGCAGGACTGGTACTCTAGTTAACCAGCTGTTCAAGAACATCCAGCGAAGCCAGTTGGGGAACTTCTTTACCATCCCTACTGACTGTCCACAGAGGAATGAGCGTATGGGATGGACCGGTGATGCACAGGCTTACACCCGTACCGGCATCTACAATGCCGACACCCAGAATTTCTATCGTCAATGGATGGTAGCCCTGCGAGCCGACCAGGGTGTGGGCAATGACAGGGAGGTCCCCGGAGGTATCGGTTCTACCGTCCCAACCTACAACCGGACCGACGATCCGTCATTCGCAACCGGTACTACCTGGTCTGCAGCTGTCTGTCAGGTACCCTGGCAGATGTACATCCAATATGGGGACAAGCAGATCATAGAAGAGAACATTGAGACAATGATGGACTGGCTCAACGGGATGGCTTTCTACAAGACCAGTGACGAGTACCCGTACCTGTCTTCCAAGGCTGCCGGCCTGGCTGACTGGCTGGCTCTAGACAGGCGTACTCCTTCGGACATCGTCAACAATGCGATCTATATCCACATGATGGAGGTCACTGCGATAATGGCTGATGCCATCGGCCGTGATGACTATGCCTCCATCCTAAGGGACCGCCATGAGAAGGCGAAGGCTGACTGGAACAGAGCCTATGTAGATCCGGCCACCGGCAAGACCAGAAGACTGGACGGCGGGATCATCCACACCCAGGCCTCTTATGCCACGCCTCTCAACTTCAATTGTTTCAGCGATGAGAATAAGGCAAAGGCTGAAGCTCATCTCGCTGCCCTGGTCGCTGACCCGAATGCAAGCGGCCCGTCTCCCGCAAAAGAGAATTTCAAGCCATGGACCATAACCACAGGATTCTCAGGGACTCCGAACATCCTTCCTGCACTCTCGAGGGCTGGATATGCTGAAGAGGCTTTCAGGATGATAAGCTGTACTGAATTCGCGTCATGGTTGTATCCTGTTACTGAAGGGGCTACTACCGTCTGGGAGCGCTGGAACTCCTATGACAATGCTTTTTCCGACCCTTCGTCCAACAGCATGAATTCTTTCAACCATTTCGCCCTTGGCGCAGTCGGACAGTGGATGTACGAGTTCCAGCTCGGTATCACTACCGACCATGCCAGAGGCTGTGCCGGTTACCAGCATTTTGTCCTCCAGCCCAGCGCCGCCGGAATCTACACGTCTCTTGAGGGATCTTACGAATCCAACTATGGTACTATCATAAGCGCCTGGAAGGCTGATAATGGTAGGATGACCTCTTTCAAGGCCACTATCCCTGCCAATACCTCTGCTACCGTATTCCTTCCTGTTTCGGACGGAATAACGGATTTCGAGTCCGTGGAAGGTGCTGCATTTTCAGAAGTGACAACACATAACGGTTTGCGAACTGCCAGGTACGAGGTTGAAGCCGGGACTTGGGAGTTCGTCGTGGGCGACGCTGTCAAGGTTAAATAAAAAAAAGAGGGTGCGTCGGCACCCTCTTTTTTATTCAAACATTCTTCTAGAACCTCCATCCGATGGTGGCAGTGATATCGTAGCGCTCCCTCTTGTTGAGGATCATGGGCGATGCGTAATCGCTCAGGTAATCGGCGTACGGGGAGATGTACTCATCCGCGAAAGTGGTAAGCCTTGCAGCGAGGTCGGCGAAGAAGGATCCCTTCGAAGAATATCCGAGTCCTACGGAGAAGGCATTGATATTGTCGTGGAGGGTGGTAATCCCGCTATATTCAGGAATGGTCGTGAAATTGTAACCAGCCCTGATGGCCATCTCGGGAACCGGCTTGAACTCGGCGCCCAGCCTTACCATGTGGGATATTCCCATGCAATTCTTGATGTCCCTGTTGAGGTCGTCGAAGGAATTGCTCCAGTTGTTGTCCCTTTCCATGAACTTCATCGAACTGTAGTCCGTCATCTCGTAGTCTGCGCTCAGCAAGGCCATGCCCATGAAGGTGTAGGCCAGTCCGGCGTTGATCCTGTAAGGAGTACGGAGCCTGTAGGAGAAGTTGCCTTCGGGAGAGGTAGCCTCTCCGTCGTAAGCTGAGTTCTGGTAATGGACATCGACTGACTGACGCCAGATTTCATCCACGAACAGGGTGGTCGGAGTCTGGATGGCAGCACCCAGGCGGAGTCCTTCGGCAGGAAGGGCTATGAATCCGATCTTGCCATAGACGCCGGCTCCGTCAGCAGAATAGGAATAGCGTGAACGGTAGTCAGTGAAGTAGGTGGTTGCATCGTCGTAATCGATCTGGAAGTCAGAAGGATCGACGGCTGCCTCCTTGAAATACTCGTCGTAGTTGTAGTCGAGAGTCGTGATTCCGAGGTTCAGTCCGAGGAAGAACCTGTTGTTGAAATTGAATCCGACATTGACCAGGGCGTCGTACTTGCCACCGGTGACCTTGCGGCCATAAGACTGGTTGAGCGGACCACCCATGAAGATGTCATAGATGTAATTGCCGTACTCGTCGCGCTCGCCGGTGTTGGAGAAACCTTCGGTTGCGGCAATGTAGCGGTAATAATAGTCAGGATCGTTGATGTCTCCGTAGTTGGAGATGGCACCGGCCTGGGCATTGGCGATCACGTTCCAGGGAGCATAAAGACCCCTGTCGTCGGCATTGTGATAGGCGTGGCTCCAGTCATCGATTTCACTTCCCTTGGCATCGCGGTAGCCGTTGAGGAAGTCGATGTCATAGCCGTCGGCGTCGACTGCCATCGAGCTCTGGTAGCTTGTCCTGTCATTCTGCCCGCCACCCATCATCTGTCCGGCGAAGTTGTTTGTAGCGTTGACTACGAATCCGTAGGTCATTGCAACAAGACCGCTTCTGTTGCCGGTAGGCATGTTGATGGTCACTCCGATATTCGGTACGGTGAACTTGGAAAGGTTCTTTCCGATCTCATTGGAATAGGTGTCTGTCCCGTTGACAGGATAGGCGCTCCAGGACGACTTCATCGAGCTTATCGACACGTTGGGCGTGAAGGTGAACTGCGAGAAGTTGTACACTGCCGATCCGGCGGGATTGAGACCTATGGAGCCGAGATCTCCGCCGACAGCTGTCATGGCGTTGCCCATACCTATGGACCTTGCGGTGCCAAAGTAGTTGTTCTGGCTGAAAGTCAGTCCGTCGTACATCGTCTGAGCTCCTGCGGCAATCGCAGACAGCATCAGGGTTATTGCGATAAAGGTCTTTTTCATTTGGATAAGGTATTAATAGTTTAAATCAGGATTACGGTTTTGAGTGAAAGGGAAGGAGATTACCTTCTGCCGCCTCCGCCGCTGCTTCTTCCGCCGCCACCGCCGCTGGAACCGCCGCCGCTGTAGCCACCGCCACCGCCACTGTAGCCGCCTGAACTCCTGGAGGAGCTGCCGGAAGAGTAGCTGCCGGAAGTGCTGTAAGAGCGGTTGCTGGAGGACCTGTAGCTGCCACTGCCGGAGCTGGAGGACCTGGTGCTGGAAGAGGATGTCGACGGCCTGCTGTAGGTTGTAGTCGACGGCCTGCTGTAGGTCGAGGAACGGGATGAAGATGAACGGCTGTAGCCGGAGGAGGAAGACCTGGTGTTGCCGGAAGCGACTCCTGAGGAAGACCTTACGGCTGCTCCGCTGGTCCTGGGGGCCCTGCTGACGGAAGAGATCGAAGACCTCGTGCCTGCAGCTGTACCGGAAGACCTTGTAGCTGTGGATGACCTGGTGGTCGCTCCTGCCCTTGATCTGGTCATGGAAGAACTCCTGGTTCCAGCACTTCTGGAAACTGAGCCTATGCCGCTTCTGGTGGTGGAACCAGTGGTGGCTACCCTGGGCCTGTAGACCCTGTCGCCTCCGCCGAATCCGATGTTGCCCCAGTGGTTGACATGGCCCCAGCCGTGATAGTGCCAGCCGTAACCGCCGTACCATCCGCTGTAGTACCAGGGATCATACCATCCCCAACCGCCATACCATCCGCCATAGTACCAGGGATCAAAGTACCAAGGATCGTAGAACCAAGGGTCGTACCATCCGCCGTACCATGCATAGTGATGATAGTAAGGACGATAGAACCAGGGATCGTACCATCCGCCATAGTACCAGGGATTCATGCCCCAGTAGATGGAGGAATAGAAAGGACGGTGCCATGAGTACCATGAGGAAGCGTACCAAGGCTGGTAAGCTGCCCATGTGTCCCATCCGTTATCGTAGAGATAGACGGATGTAGTGTTCTCGTTCTTGTTGAAATCTATCTTGGCCACCTTGTCATTCGGGATGAACAAAGTGTCGACTTTCTCGCCGCTCTTCATGAAGATCGGTGAGCTCTTCGTCTTGGCCACAAGAAGATCGGTCTCCTGCTGATCTTCAGCAGAGATTGCGACTTCTCCTGTCATGGTGTCAGGAGTATAGTAGATTCCGTCCTGATACTTCTGTCCGGAAGTATCTTTAGCGTACTGCGCTGCTGAACCGCACGATGTCAGTGCCAGAAGCGCCGAGAAGAAAAGGATTGTGCGTGTTTTCATTTTTGAATCTCCTATAATTTGACAATAAATTCGTAACTTCGCTACCACTTTTAATGCGGTACGTTTTATTAATGTTATTCAATAAACAATATCCGTGCCGAATGTAAAATTGCACAATATTAACAATAATTGACAAGAACAGCAAACTAATATTCTGACATGGCAAAGGAAGTAACGAAGAGGTCTGAGAACTATTCTCAGTGGTATAATGACTTGGTAGTTAAGGCGGATCTGGCGGAGCAGTCGCCGGTCAGGGGATGCATGGTCATCAAGCCCTACGGCTACGCGATCTGGGAGAAAATGCAGCGTGCCCTTGATGACATGTTCAAGGAGACCGGTGCGGTGAACGCCTATTTCCCTCTCTTCATCCCGAAGTCATTCTTCAGCCGTGAGGCCGAGCATGTGGCAGGATTTGCCAAGGAGTGCGCAGTCGTGACCCATCACCGTCTGATGAATGATCCTGACGGCAAGGGCGTCGTCGTGGATCCCGAGGCCAAGCTCGAGGAAGAACTGATTGTCAGGCCCACTTCCGAGACCATCATCTGGAGTACGTACAAGAATTGGATCAAGTCCTGGAGAGACCTTCCCATCATGTGCAACCAGTGGGCTAACGTTGTCCGTTGGGAAATGCGCACGAGGCTTTTCCTCCGCACCGCCGAGTTCCTCTGGCAGGAAGGCCACACCGCCCACGCCACAGCCCAGGAGGCAATGGAAGAGGCCGAGAGGATGGTCCAGGTCTATGCCAAGTTCGCCCGTGAATATATGGCCCTGCCTGTGATAGTTGGGCACAAGAGCCCCAACGAACGTTTCGCCGGAGCCCTTGACACCCTCACGATCGAAGGTATGATGCAGGACGGCAAAGCCCTTCAGGCTGGTACATCCCACTTCCTCGGCCAGAATTTCGCAAAGTCCTTCGACGTGCAGTACACCGATAAGGAAGGCCAGATGCAGTACGTATGGGCAACTTCATGGGGTGTTTCCACCCGTCTGATGGGTGCCCTCGTCATGGCCCACGGAGACGACAACGGTCTCGTACTGCCTCCGAAGCTTGCACCGATCCAGGTCGTGATGGTTCCGATATTCAAGACTGAAGAGGAACAGTCCAGGATCCTGGAGAAGATGAACGAGCTTAAGAAAGCTCTCGAAGCGGAAGGCCATACCGTCAAGATCGACGACCGGGACAACCTTCGTCCGGGCTTTAAATTTGCAGAGTGGGAGCTCAAGGGAGTTCCCGTGCGCCTGGCCATGGGCCCGCGCGACCTTGACAACGGAACCGTCGAGGTACACCGCAGGGACACCCTTGAGAAGCAGACTGTCGCCCTCGAAGGGCTTGACAAGAGTATCGCTTCCCTTTTGGACGACATCCAGGCCAACATCTACAAGAAGGCCTTCGACTTCCGCCAGGCCAATGTGGAGAAGTGCGACAACTGGGATGAGTTCAAGGAAAAGATCGGCACCGGCAAGTTCCTTCTCTGCCATTGGGACGGTACTGCCGAGACCGAACAGGCCATCAAGGATGCTACCAAGGCTACTATCAGGTGCATCCCCGTGGACAGTTTCGTTTGCGAAGAAGAGGGTAAGGACATCTTCTCCGGCAAACCTTCGAAGCAGAGGGTGGTATTCGCCATCTCCTACTAGTATTGCAATAACTATTAAAAGAACTTCATGAAACGGATTTTGAGTTATTCACTGACGGCTCTTGCTTTCATCCTCGTCTGCAGCACTTCTTTCGCCCAGGACGACAAGACCAAGAAAGATGCCCAGGCTGCTGCTGCCGAGGCTGCCAAGATGCTCGCCGAGACTCCTGAGACCGTAGTCGCTCCTCCCAAGCCGGTCTACTGGACCAACAACCTTACGACCACCCTGAACTTCATCCAGAACAGCTTTACAAGCTGGGCGGCCGGAGGTTTCAACAACTACAGCCTGAGTACCCTCATCAAGGGGGAGGCAAAGTGGGCCAAGGACAAGATGTACTGGAACAACGGGATGCAGGTCAACTACGGCTTCATCTATTCCCAGGATAAACCCATCATCCAGAACAACGCCGACCGTATGTGGCTGGAGAGTACCTGGGGCTATAAGGCCACCAACACCCTCAGCTACACTGCCAAGTTCACCTATCTGAGCCAGCTTACCAGCGGTTGGACATATGCGACCCCTTCCGTAGAAGAGGGAGAAGAACCTACCGCCAAGCAGTGGAAGGATGCCAGGATCCTAAGGTCCGACCTGCTTTCTCCTGCAGACGTGACTATCGGTATCGGTATTGACTGGATTCCTAACAAGTGGTTGACGGTGAACCTTTCGCCCTTGACCGGAAGCGTCAAGGTCGTGAATAACGAGAGGCTTAGGAAGAACTATGGTATGGCCAGGAAGGAAAAGTTCGAAGACACCGCCCTCTATCCGGATGAAAAGGACGAGGCCGGCAAGTACTTCATCACCGGAAAGTATTACAAGCCAGCACGTTTCTCCCTTGGACCCCAGATGACAGCTGATGTCAAGTTCAAGATCAACAACAACTTCGACATAGCAAGCAAGTTGATCCTGTTCTCGAATTACTTTCATAATCCCCAGAACTTCAGGGTCAACTGGGACAACACCTTCCTCTGGAAACTCAACAAGTTCTTCTCCCTCAACATCATCACCAACCTGATCTACGATGACACCGTGCTCATTCTGGATGATGATTTCCCCAACGGGCACAAGGCGGTCCAGCTGAAGGAGTATCTCAACTTCGGATTCACCTACACCTTCTCGAACAAGAAATAAGTTTCCCGGATCATGCAGGCCCGTTTCGACTCTTGTCTTGACGGACTGCTTCCCGGTGGCGGAGCGGTCCTGCTGGCTGTAAGCGGCGGGATCGATTCCGTTGTCATGGCCGACCTGGCCGTGAACTCTTCCTCTGCCTGCACTTTCGAAGTTGCGCATTGCAATTTCCACCTTCGAGGAAAAGAGAGCGATGGCGACGAGGCTTTTGTCAGGGAGTGGGCTTCCGCTCATGGGATGCCATTCCGGAAAATTGATTTCGACACCAAGGAATATGCTGAAACCCATGGAGTAAGCATTGAGATGGCTGCGCGTGAGCTTCGCTACGGCTGGTTCGCCTCGCTTTGTACCGGGGAAGGATTCAAGGCAGTCGCCGTCGCCCACAATGCCAACGACAATGCCGAGACCTTATTCCTGAATCTTCTTCGTGGTACCGGGCTGAAGGGGATCCGCGGGATGAAGGAGTCATCGTACATCAACGGCTCCGACAACGCTCTGCTGCTTCGCCCGATGCTTTCTTTCCCGAGGAAGGTCATCCTTGAATATGCTGCCAGCCATGGATTGTCCTGGAGGGAGGACAGCAGCAATTCCGACACGGTTTATAAGCGAAATTTGATCAGGAATGAGGTGTTTCCCCTGTTCGAGAAGATCAATCCATCCTTTCTGGAGACGATAACCGCCGACATTTTCCGTTTCGACCAAGCGGGAACGATAACCGACGATTTCGTTGCCGTTCACGCACCAAAGGTGGCCATGAGGGGAAGATCCGGCCTGGTAATAGATCCTCTCAAGCTCTCCGAGACGCCCCATTGGGAATATCTTCTCTACCGGCTTCTTGAACCTTACGGCTTCAACGAATCTGTCCTTGAGGACCTAATAAGGCTCATTGATTCCGGCTCTACTTTCAGCGGTCGCCGCTTCTTCTCCAATGAATATGTGGCCCTCACCTCCCGCGATGCAATCGAGGTCCTTCCTATCGAAGATCGGCATTACCCTCGCCGACCATTTACCCGGTCAGGATGCGAAGTGCAGGGCAAAGGAGAGTATTCATTGGAAGAAATCAGGTTCACCGTGGATCAAGTTGAAATCGTAGATCCGAAGCAGCCGGTGGGTACGACCGTTGTCAATCTGCGTTTCCCCTTCACCGTCCGCCGCTGGCAGTCCGGCGACTGGATGCGTCCACTCGGCATGAACGGCCGCCGCAAGAAGCTCAGCGACATGTTCGTCGACCTGAAGCTGTCAGCCGGTCAAAAAGAAAGAGCCCTCGTCATCGCTGACGAAGGCTCCCATGTCCTTGCCTTGATAGGGTATCGTGTCGACGAGTCTGCCGCCCTGCAGGTACAAGATGAGGCGACTGTACCGGCGATAAGGATCCGACTTATCTGATCTCGATCTCGTACGGCAGCCTTGCAAATACGAGCTGTCCGTTCCCCTTTGTCCAAGTCTTCTGCCAACTCAGCAATGATTTTGCAATTCCCTCGAAAGGAGTACTTTCGAGTACGTTGGCGACAGCCTCTTCTGTGCTGTTCTTGCCACCGAGCTGGTTGAGTATCTGCTCGACCATGGTGAGAGGTTTCGGATAACCTTCCACATTCCAAGCTGAAACATCAGGGTTGCCACCCATGGAAGCTGCGTAGGAAATTGCATCTTCGAGGGTTCCGAGTTCGTCCACAAGACCGATCTTGAGGGCGTCGGCACCTGTCCAGACACGGCCCTGGGCGATTTCGTCGACTGCCTCGTAAGTCATGTCACGGCCTTCTGCAACGATGTTGACGAAGTTGGTGTAGATGTCGTCAACATATTCCTGCATCCAGGCGGTCTCTTCCGCGTCAAAGGGACGCATCAGGGATAGCATGTCTGAATGCTTGTGCGAATTGACGGGGGTGACATTGACATGGGCGATGTCCTTCACTGTCTTTCCGAATTCGGGGATGGCAGAGAAGCATCCGATTGAACCGGTGAGGGTGGTGGCGTCAGAGAAAATGTGGTCGCAGCTGTTGGAGATCCAATAACCTCCGGAAGCTGCGTAGCCTCCGTAAGATGCTACGACTGGCTTAACCTTGCGGGTGAGGTCGATTTCTTCCTTGATCTTGCTGGCAGCAAGGACGGTGCCTCCAGGAGAGTTGACCCTCAGGACGACGGCCTTTATTGTGGAGTCGGCGCGTACCTTGGATATGATGGAGGCGAAACGGTCTCCGGAGATGTTGGAAGGATCATCCTCTTCAACGATGTTTCCATTGGCGTAAATCACGGCGATCTTCTTCTTCGCGCTGGTGTTGGGCTTGACCTTTGCGTCGGCATATTCCTTGAGCCCGAAGAACTTGACATCCTTGTACTTGTCCTTTCCGGCGAGGGAAGCCATCTTGTCCTTGTATTCCTCTACGGAGAGGATTCCGTCCGCCAGATTGTGTTTTACCATGTCTTCAGGGAAGGAGATCGACAGATTGTCTATGAAGAAGTTGAGTGAGTCGGTGCTGATTCCCCTGGCTTCGGCAGTCTCCTTGGCGATGGTCTCCCACATGGAGTCGATCATGACCTGGTTCTGCTCCATATTCTCAGGGCTGGCGGCGTTCTTTATGTACATTTCTCCTGCACTCTTGTACTTGCCGTGGCGGATAAGCTGGTAATTGACTCCGAGTTTGTCCAGCAGGTCCTTCAGGAATATCATCCTCCCGCTGAGTCCGAGCATGAAGGTATTACCACCGTGGTGGCTGGTCGTGTAGATCTTGTCGGCCACTGATGCTATATAGTAGCTTCCAGATGTGAAGGCCTCGCCATAAGCGACCACAGCCTTTCCGCTCTTGCGGAAGTCTGTAAGGGTGCGGCGGATCTCGCTGAGGTTTGCAATGTCTGTTGCGACATTGTCGGTCTTGAGGAGAATGAGCTTGACTCCAGGATCTTCTGCGGCCTTGTGGATGGCCCTGACAGCATCATAGATGCCGATCGTCTGAGTCATGGTGCTACCCAGGGAACTAAGTGAAGTAAGGGAGAGTGAAGGCATGCTTTCGGAACTCTGCTCTGCGATCACCAGGTTGGCCATGTCCATCACGAGGACTCCCTCCTTGGGAAGGACGGGCGCAGAACTGCTGACTGATGAGGCTGAAGTGGCAAAGGAGCCGATCATCATCAAGAAGAAGATCGCCTTTACAATGCCCCATACGAACAGACCGCACAGCACGGCCAGTACCCATTTGACGAATTCTTTAGTGTTCATATTTCCAGTTGTTTGTCGTCATGTTAGTCGTTAAACAGTCACAAATTTAAGTATTTTACCAGAAAAACTGTTGTATATTTGCATTCTGTTCAGATTTATAAAAAGGCAATATGTCCCAGAAACCTTCGATCCCCAAAGGAACCCGTGATTTCGGCCAGCAGGAAATGGCCGAAAGGAATTATATTTTCGACACCATCAAGAGCGTATTCCGTACGTTCGGATATTCCCAGATCGACACTCCTGCAATGGAGAACCTGTCCACACTGCTCGGCAAGTACGGCGAAGAAGGGGACAAGCTCCTTTTCAGGATCCTGAATTCCGGGGATGCCTTCGGCAAGGTGGACTTCGAGTCTTACAGGGACTCCGAAGGTGCCGTCAATTCAGTCGCTCTCTCCAAGGAAGTCTGCGAGAAAGGATTAAGGTATGACCTTACCGTGCCTTTCGCCCGCTACGTCGTCCAGCACCAGAACGAGATTTCGTTCCCGTTCAAGAGGTTCCAGATCCAGCCTGTCTGGAGGGCTGACCGTCCCCAGAAAGGCCGCTACCGTGAGTTCTACCAGTGCGACGTGGACGTGATCGGTTCCCGCTCCCAGGTCAACGAGCTCGAACTTGTCCAGATTGTTGACAGGGTGTTTTCGCTGCTTGACGTGAGGGTCCTTGTCAAGATCAACAACCGCAAGGTCCTGACAGGATTCGCCGAGATCTGCGGTTTCCCCGACAAGGTGGTGGACATCACCGTTGCGATTGACAAACTGGACAAGATAGGTCTCGATGCAGTTGAGGAAGAGATGAGGGCTAAGGGCTTGACAGACGGCGCGATTGCCGTGATCGAGCAGATCCTTAAGCTCTCAGGAACCACCTCTGAGAAGATTGCGGCGATGCGTTCCCTGATGAACGGCGGATCCGCTTCCGGCCTTGTCTCTGAGACCGGTCTTAAGGGCCTCGATGAGCTCGAGGAACTCTTCGGCCTGATAGAAGCAGCCGGTGTCACCAGCCCTGTTGAGATCGACCTGTCCCTGGCCCGCGGCCTCAACTACTACACCGGAGCGATCTTCGAGGTTAAAGCCCTGGATTTCGCTATAGGAAGTATTTGTGGAGGAGGACGTTACGACAATCTTACCGGAATTTTCGGCCTTCCCGACATGTCTGGAGTCGGGATCAGTTTCGGTGCCGACCGCATCTACGACGTACTCAAAGGTCTGGACAAGTTCCCCAAGGACCTGAAGTCCAGTACGACCATCCTTTTCGCGAATATGGGCTCGGAAGAGATGCGCTACATCCTTCCGGTCGCCAAGGCTCTCCGCGAAAGGGGAGTGGCTGTCGAAGTCTATCCTGATTCCACGAAGCTCAAGAAACAATTTGATTATGCCGACCGTAAGAGCATCCCGTTTCTTTCCATCACGGGAGGCAATGAGATCGAGGCCGGTCAGGTGAATGTCAAGAACCTCGTATCAGGGGAGCAGGAGGCTTTTTCGAAGTGTGATATTGACTCGATAGCAGCCTTCCTCGGCAAAGCCTAGGCAAATTTATTTTGCATTTTTCGGAAATATTGCTACCTTTGCAGTCCCAAATAACACCGCGGGGTAGAGCAGTCGGTAGCTCGTCGGGCTCATAACCCGGAGGTCGGAGGTTCGAGTCCTCCCCCCGCTACTAAACAGGACAAGTCGCAAGATTTGTCCTGTTTTTTTATATCTTTGTGTATGAAAAAGATATATCTGTTTATCCTGCTTTTGCTGGCGTTTTCCGCATGTAAGAGTGACGATGAGAAAGCTGTCGGGGCGCTGGCTCGTCGCGTAATGGGACCTCAAGCCCGTGGAATTGCCTTTGAGCAAGTATCGGCCTCCGAAGATTACTACGAGCTACGCCAGAAAGGAAACAAAATCCTCATCCGGGGGAACAACGCCAATTCCATGGCCGTTGGCCTTAATCGCTATATTCAGGAGTATTGCCTAGCTGATGTGAGCTGGTACCATTACAATCCGGTGGAACTGCCTTCCGTGCTGCCTCCCGTGCCGGAACCGGTGACAGGCAAGGCTGAGATTCCAATCCGCTTTTTCCTGAACTACTGCACACTGGGTTACACCATGCCTTGGTGGCAGTGGGAAGAGTGGGAACGCTTCATTGACTGGATGGCCTTGAACGGGGTGAACATGCCTCTGGCTATAACAGGTGAGGAAGCCGTGTGGCAAAAAGTCTGGCGCAAATACGGCCTTACTGACGAACAGATTCGAGCGTTCTTCACAGGACCTGCGCATCTGCCCTGGCAGCGGATGTGTAATGTTGACCGCTGGCAGGGACCGCTTCCCCAGAGTTGGATAGACGGCCAGGCAGAGCTACAAAAACGTATTTTGAAACGGGAACGCGAGCTGAACATGAAGCCGGTTTTACCGGCCTTTTCCGGCCACATCCCGCGTGAGCTCGCCGGAGTGGTAGACCAACCACTGGACACCTCCCAGGTGGCCCGCTGGGGGAATTTCTCCCAGGAGCGCCGTTGTACATTCTTAAGTCCCATGGATCCCATGTTTAGCCGCATCCAGAAGGATTTCCTGGAGGAGCAGACCCGTATGTACGGCACTTCGCATATCTACGGCTTGGACTCCTTCAACGAGGTTGCGCCTCCTTCATGGGAGCCGGACTCTCTGGCCATGCTGTCCAAGGGCATCTATGAATCCCTCGCTTCAGTAGACCAAGATGCCGTTTGGCTGCAGATGGGCTGGCTGTTCCTGAGCAAAAGCTGGACGCCGGAGCGCGTCAAGGCCTATCTGGGCTCCGTGCCCCTGGGGCGGCTCATCCTTTTGGACTATGAAGGTGACTATGTAGAGATCTGGCGCAAGACGGAGCGGTTCTATGGACACAACTTCATCTGGTGTTACCTGGGCAACTTTGGTGGAATGACCTGCATCGAGGGCGATTATCACCTGAATGCTGAACGGATTGCCGCCACAAGGGCCGAAGGAGGCCCGGGGTTCGTGGGCATAGGCTCCACACTGGAAGGCTTCGGCGTCAACGAACCCATTTACCAAGCGGTGCTGGACCAGGCGTGGAGCAATCGTCGTCCGGTCGAGAGCTATGTAGACAATATCGCCGACCGCCGCCTGGGCCGTCCGGACTCCACTTACCGGGCCTTCTGGCATAAAATCGTGAACCAGGTGAGCATCACCCACACCAGCACCTCCTCCTCAGACATTGTCTGTGCTCATCCCAACCTGGAGGGCATCTGGAACTGGACCACGGAAATCAAGCGGGCCTATGATCCGACTGACCTGGAAGACGCTCTGGCCATGCTGGAGACGGTAGAGGGGACTTCTGATGCTTTCCGTTTCGATCTTGCAAACGTCCGTCGGCAGGTGCTGGTGGACAGGGCCCAGCCCGTGCGTGACCGCTTCACCGCCGCCTATTACGCCGGCGACAGGGAGTGTATGACGGCCGCCAGGGATGAATTCCTTTCCATCTGTGACTCACTTGTGGCCTTGCTCAAGACTAGACCGGAGTTCTCTTTGGAAAAATGGATTTCAGCTGCCCGCACTTGGGGCATGACACCTGAGGAAAAAGATTATTTCGAACGGAACGCCCGCACCATCATTACAGTCTGGGGAGACTCCTATTACCTTTCAGACTATGCCAACCGGGACTGGGACGGCCTGGTGGAGACATTCTACAAGCCACGTTGGGAGATGTTCTTCAACGCGGTGCTGGACGCCTTCGATGCAGGAGAACCTTTCATAAACATGCGCTCCCCGAGAAAACGCACCCCGGAGCAGGAAGCCTGCTTGCGAGGCATGGCCTTAGATGGAGCTATCTGGGACTTTGAGTGCCGCTGGGCTGGAATAACGGAATCCAGCGTTCAATGATGGAGATTTGGCAGAATGTTGCTATCTTCACACTGGCAATTTCGTGCAAAGAAGTTACAACCCAATATGAAAAAGTTAGTATTCGCAGTTGTTATCGCCTGCATGACCTTCTTTACATCCTGCGGGGTCTCTAATGTTCGCCATACCGGAGATTACACGGGCGCCATTTACGGCGTATGGGCTCTGGAGTCCAAGAATCAAGTTGATTATTCCGGTGTTCATTTCTACCTTTCCTTGAGTGAACCACGCATCGCCCTTGCCAAGAAAGGCAGTTTTACGCAATTTGACCTCAAGGATGTGGATGTTGACGGTTCCCAGTTTTCTTACAGTGCATCCAGGAGGCAGATCAGTTTCACCAAGACGCTCTGGCTCACGCAGGGTCTCCGCTACGAAATGCGCTTGTCAGGGACTTATCAAGTTCTTGAAATGACTCGCAGGAAACTGGTCATCCAGAAAGAATCCATGGGATTCACGACCACCTATTCATTCCGTAGGTATAAATAGCTGATAAATCCAAATGTATGAAGCATAGCCTGAAAGAATGGTTCGTCGTGACCAGGTACTGGTCCTTCCCCGTTTCGACAATGCCTGTCGTCGCCACTTTCGCCTACCTTTTCAGCATGGGGATGTTACCCGGTGGATTTAAGCCTTGGGCAATCCTCCTGCTTTCCTTGCTGGGAGTCGTCCTCTTGCATTCCGCAGGCAATGTCCTTAGCGACTGGGCAGACTATAGAAGCGGCGTCGACAATGAGACTGCGTTTGCCGTTCCCAACCTGGTGTTCCATCGTTTCGAGCCGGAGGAATATCTTCGTTTCAGCATCATTCTCTTCGTTGCTGGAGTCGCCGTAGGCGTTTTGATTACATTCTTAAGCGGTCCAGGGCTCTTGATAGCTGGAGGAGTGGGCGTACTGCTCACGATGTTGTATTCCTTCCTTAAATACTACGCACTGGGAGATGCAGACATATTCCTGATCTTCGGCGTCCTTACGGTACTGGGCACCACTTATGCCATTACCGGCGCCTATGTGCCTCAGGCTCTGGTGCTTTCCATCCCTATAGGACTAGTCACGGTCTCGGTACTTCATGCCAACAACACCCTGGATTCGGAAACCGATCGGGCTGCGGGGATCAGTACCTTTGCCATGCTCATCGGCCTTAAGGCTTCTGCCATCCTGTATTGCTGCTATATGGTGATTCCGTTTGTCTATGTGGCAGTGGCTGTGATTGCCGGGTGGCTCCATCCGGCTTCCCTCCTTTGCCTTGGTGCCATCATCCCAGCCTGGAACAACTTCCGTAAGGCCAGTTTGTTCAAAAAGGATGGACTCGAGGCTATGAAGGGGCTCGACCAGGCTTCCGCCAAGCTGCAGCTTGTTTTCTCAGGACTGCTTTCCCTTGGCCTTTTCATCGGCGGACTTCTATGAGTACAAAAACACGGAATCTGGGCATCGCTCTGAGTGCGGCCGCCCTGCTCTGGTTTTACATGTTCAGCCCATGGACGCAGGGATGGCCCTCGTTCTGGCTGGTGATGACCTTTTCAGCCCTTACTCTCACGGTGTTGGGCCTGTCTTTCGCCACTGACCTGAAATCCTTGTTGCCTGTTGAGAAGCCTCTCCTTCAACTTTTCGGTGGCATCCTCCTGGCTTTTGCCCTATGGGGCATTTTCTGGGTTGGGGACAAACTCTCTGCCCTGATGTTCGATTTCGCCAGGCCTCAGGTGGACAATGTCTACGCCATGAAGGAAGGCTTTCCTACCTGGCTCATAGCCATACTCCTGCTGGTGCTCATCGGCCCTGCTGAAGAGTTTTTCTGGCGTGGTTACGTCCAGCGCACCTTTTCCAGCCTGCTGGGAGGAAAACATGCGAAGGACTTTGCCTTTCTTATAACAGCCGTAATATATGCTCTCGTTCACATCTGGTCCTTCAACTTCATGCTGGTGATGGCTGCCTTGGTTGCCGGTGCGGTGTGGGGCCTTGTCTACAGGATCTGTCCCAAGGCAATCTGGGCCCTGATAGTGAGCCATGCTCTCTGGGATGTACTGGTTTTCGTCCTTTTGCCTATCTGATGCTGAAAATTGCTATCTTTGTCTCATTGAACAATTTAGCAATTCAGAACATGAAAGCATTGACCGGCATTGCAAGCTTCGTACTTGCAGCTATGATGATCGGAGCATGCGGAGAGAAGAATTCTTCGCAGAAGACAGCCGAATCCGAGAGTTTTGTTTTTCACGACGGATGTCCGCAAGTAGTCGTTGCCCAGGGAACCCTTGAAGGCACCCTTGAATCAGGCTTGAAGATATTCCGTGGAATTCCCTTTGGCGCTCCGCCGGTAGGTGATCTCAGGTGGAAGGCTCCTCAGCCTGTCCAGCCTTGGGAAGGAGTCCGTGAAGCCAAAAAGTTCGGAGACGACCCCATGCAGGGCAACCCCTTCGGAGACATGAACTTCTACGCCGAAAAGAAGAGTGAGGACTGCTTGTACCTGAACATCTGGACTCCGGCAAAGAGCGCTTCTGACGGCCTTCCTTCAGTGATTTATTTCAATGGCGGAGGTCTTTACGCCGGGAGCGGCAGCGAACCCCGTTATGCAGGCGAAAGCATGGCCCGCCATGGAGTTATCTCTATCACTGCTAACTATCGTGAAGGAATATTCGGTTATTTCGCCCATCCCGAACTGACAGCGGAGAGCAGCTATGGCGGATCCGGAAACTGGGGATTCCTGGACCAGGTCGCTGCCATCCAGTGGGTGCATGACAACATTGCCGCCTTCGGTGGGGACCCGAACCAGATAACCATTGTGGGAGAGTCTGCAGGATCGATGTCAGTAAGCGCCCTGGTAGCATCACCTCTGACAAAGGGTTTGTTCGCCCGTGCAATGGCATCAAGCGGTTCTGTGACTGCCGGAACCATACCCACTCAGGAAGAAGCCGATGCTATGGGAGTTGCGAAAATCTCCGAGATGGGCTTGAATTCCATTGCGGAGGCCCGTGCAATGCCTGCAGAAGAACTCCTTGAGAAATCCAACATCAACGGAGTACCTACCTACAATGTAGACAATTACTTTTTCCCCAAGCAGCCTTCGGCTATATTCGAAGCCGGTGAACAGCAGAAGGTTCCGCTTCTGGTCGGCCGCAATTCCCAGGAGATGAGTCCGCTCGCCTTCCTTCGCGGCCAGGAGGCGACCCTTGAGAACATCAAGCCTGTCCTAGCATCCGTTTTCGGAGCCGATAATGTTGAGAAAGCCATGGAAATGTACGGTTTCAAGACAGATGCAGACGTCCTGGGCAAGCCCGGAGTGGACCTGGCCTCGGACATGTTCATAGCCTACAGCACATGGAAATTCGGGTACCTCCATGCCATGACTTCCGGGCAGCCGGTCTACCGCTACTACTATTCCAAGCCTCGTCCAAGGATGGTGATGGAGGGAGTGGTCGCAGCCTTGGCAGGCGGTGTGCAGAAAGCTGATGACAATGCCCCCAAGGCGCCCATCCTTTCCTTCGAAGGAGCGGTGCATTCGGCTGACATTGAATATGCTATGGGTACCCTTCCGACCAATCGCGTGTACGACTGGCAGCCTGAAGACTATGCCGTCTCAGCACAATTCCAGGCTTACTATGCCAACTTCATCAAGACCGGCAATCCCAACGGTCTGGGCCTGGTGGACTGGCATCCTATCAATGGAATGGATGTCCCGCCCATGCTCATACTGGATGTTGACTGCAAGGAAGTCTGCGATGCTGACTTCGAGGCCCGCAACAAATGGCTGATGGGCTTCATGCACTGATGTGCATCAAGCGATGCTTAAATACTCCCGGAGTTGACGATCGGCTGAGCCGGTTCATCTCCGCAAAGGACTACGAGAAGGTTGCTTACCATGGCAGCCTTCTTTTCTTCGTCGAGGTCGACGACACCCTCGTCCTTGAGTTTGTCGAGAGCCATCTTGACCATGCTGACAGCACCGTCGACGATCTTCTCGCGTGCGGCAATGATGGCATCGGCCTGCTGGCGGCGAAGCATGACTGCAGCGATTTCAGGGGCATATGCGAGGTAGTTGATCCTGGCCTCCATAACATGGATTCCTGCCATAGAGAGACGGTCGTTGAGGGTCTTGACGAGCCTCTCGTTGATTTCTTCCGCATTTGAACGGAGAGTGAGTTCTTCTTCGGAATCAGGATTGTCGTAGGCGTAGCAACCGGCGACCTGACGAAGCGCGGCGTCACTCTGGACCCTGACGAAGTTTTCGAAAGCCTGTGACAGGGAGCGGATAACTCCACCGCGGGCAGTCGTTGTGATGACAGGTGCCAGGGACTGGCTGTCTATTTCGAACAGTGCCTTATAGGTGTCTTCGAGTTTCCAGACCAGCACCATTCCGATCAGGACAGGATTACCAGCCTTGTCGTTTACCTTAATTGGCTCAGGATTGAGGTTGCGCGCTCTGAGGCTGACACTTTTCTTGCTCAGAAGAGGGTTGACCCAGTAGAAACCGGTCCTGAAGAAGGTCCCGCTGTATTTTCCGAAGAACACAAGGGCCTTTGCCTCGTTGGGTTCCAGCTTTATGAAGCCGCCTAAGCAGATTGCGAACAGCAGCAGAAGGATGATCCCGGGGATAGCGAACATTGAATTACCGTCAGCCTTGACGAAACAGAAAATGGCGGCAGCGAAGATGCACAGTTCCAGGAACAGCGCAAGGAAACCGTTGAAGGTCAAACCTTTGTAGTTGAATTCTTTATTCTCCATGATTATTGATTATTTATTGATTTTAGCTTTCTTCATCCATAGGTCGGCCATCTTCCGGTGTCCGGCCGGAGTCGGATGGATCCCATCCCAGATCCAGTAGGAGGGTTCCGGTTCTGATCCCACCAACTTTTCGAACATCCTGTCAAATTGGACGCAGGTAGCCCCAAGCTCTTCGCTCAGTTCCCGGACGATGGAGGCAAGATGCCGGGTCATCTCTGCTCTTTCTTCGTAATCAGGTGATCTCCCGGTGTTTCCTTCGCGGGCAAGGAACGGAGTGCAAAGAATCAGTTTTACGGAAGGGTTCAGTTCCTTTACCTGTAGGAGCAGGTTGCGGTACCTTTCTTTCCATCCGTCGAAGTCAAACGAGTCCATATTCTTGGAACTGAAATAGGAGTGCATGTCATTGACTCCCACGAGGACTGAGAGCACGTCCGGCTTCAGGTCCAACACGTCTTCCTGCCAGCGTCCTTCGAGATCAGCGAGCTTGTGACCGCTGAAGCCCCTGTTGAAAAAGGAGTATCCGGACCCTGGATGGCAGCTCTGCCAGTCGGAAGCGATGAGCATAACATAACTGTGTCCGTAGATATGGTTCATGTCCGTGTGGCTTCTTTCCGCGGAAGTAGGTTTGAAATTATACGGACAGCCCCAGTTGCCGTCCGTGATTGAATCACCTATGAAGACGATCCTCTTTCCTGCTGCCGCGGCAGATGAGGCGGGAAGAAGCATGCCAGCAAGCACGAGGGCTGCAAATAACCTGTACATATTCTTAATCATGCTTAAAGATACGATTTTTTTGTATATTGGCCCTTCGAATTTAACAACATGCCCTCAAAGAAAGTACTTTACCACCTTCTAGCCCTCGCCGTCGTAGCTGTCTGGGGTGTTACCTTCGTGTGCACGAAGACATTGATTTCTGCCGGGATGCATCCGGCTGCGATCTTTGCCGTCCGTTTCAGCATGGCCTATCTGGGGATATGGCTCCTGTGCCTTACCGGCAAAGATAAGGTCCGGATATTCAGCAACAGTTGGAAAGATGAGCTGATGTTCCTTTTCCTGGGCATCACCGGTGGATCATTTTATTTCTTGACAGAGAACACCGCCTTGGCGTATACCCAGGCCGGGAATGTGGCCTTTTTGGTCTGCGTTGCCCCTGTCTTCACTGCCATATTCACTCTTATAGGAAGGAAGGTGCTAAGAGGCCGTTTTGCCGATGGGCTGGAGAACGTGAAACTAGGACTGCCCCTTGTTGCGGGGACCATTCTTGCCCTTGCCGGAATGGCCATCGTCATCTTTGACGGTTCCAGGATGGAAATCTCCTTGAAGGGGGACCTCCTTTCGATTGGAGCGGCGCTTTGCTGGGCCCTATACAGCATGTTCATGGGACAGATGACCAAGGATTATGGAGCCGTGTTTGCCACCAGGAAGGTCTTCTTCTATGGCCTGCTGACGATTATCCCATTCCTTGGGAACTGCACGTCTTCCTTCGCCCCTGATATCCTTGGCCAGAGTGAAGTCTACCTCAACCTCCTGTTCCTCGGTCTCGTGGCTTCACTTGCATGCTTCATTGTGTGGAACCTCGTCATGGCCAGGCTTGGGAACGTAACCTCCACCAATTATGTCTACCTCAATCCTGTCTTTACCCTTCTAACGGCAGCACTCATCCTCGGGGAGAGAATGAGTGCCATGTCGATCGCCGGCTCAGCGATTATCCTTGCTGGAGTGATCATTGCCGGCCGAAGCAGTTCCTAGGACTTATTTCTCGCCCGTAGCGTCTGCAACTATCTGGTAATCATTTGTCAGGATTGTGTCGAAGCCCATTTCAAAGAAATGCCTGGCCTCCTGGGGATCGTCAGCCCAGAAGATGTTGCATCTCAGGCCGTTGTCCTTCGCCTTCTTCAGGATTTCTTCCAGGTTGGAGTAACCCTGGTACTTGGTCGTCTTTCCAAGCTGTATGATCTTGCAACCATACTTCAGGGCATCATCCACGATATCCGCGCCATTCCAATAGAGCATGCAGCGAGGGATTCCCGGAGCCAACTTTGCAAGTTGCTCATGCAGGACATGGTCACCTGTAGCGAAGTAGACATGTTTGTCAGCATCATAAACGTGTATGAGATCCACCACTTTCTTGAGACAGGCCTCGTCCCAACCTTGTCCATAGATGGACTTCATATGGATGTTCATGATCGTGTGGCAGGACAGTTTCTTGAGGATGTCCTCGAAACGGAGAATGTGAAGCCCCTTGAAATGCTCGGAAGTCTTTGATCCGAAATCGTACTTCATCAGCTCGTCGAAGGTCTTTTCGTAAACCTTCCCAGTCCCGTCAGAGACCCGGTCGAGGGTGGCATCGTGGATGGAGACGATTTCTCCGTCCTTGGTCCACCAGAGATCGAACTCCACTTCCGAGGCTCCGAGGGCTACGGCTGCACCGAGGGCTGCGAGCGAGTTTTCAGGGGCGACTGCAGAGAACCCACGGTGGGCGCAGAGCCTCTTTGCTGGTGCTTCATCAAGGGGTGTGACAATCGCACTGCCTCCGGGACGATATTTCCACGGACGGCGGCCGATTTCGATATATTCAGAATGGAGGGAAGGAGGATTGCCGTAACCTGCCGGCTTGAGGTACTTGGCCTTGGGGTCGAAGGTGGCATCCAGGCTGGCTACCTCTGACCTGAGGGTGCCGAGGATCTCTCCGGTAGGGGCCACGATGCATGAGCATCCGCCGAGTTCTGAATCAAGACCCATGGACACGGAAGCCCTTACAAGGTAGGCCCCGGTGTTGTAGGCGCAGAAGGTGTTGATTATGTCGAGCGCCCTGAAGGTGTCGCTCCTCTGGTGTGAGCTGCCGATGATGACGTCCGGCTTCCACCTTGCGATGTTTGAGAAATTCTCGTAGAAATAAAAGTCGTAGCAGGTCAGGAAGGCATACCTTACTCCTTCTATGTCAAGAATATACGGCTGGGTCCACTCTTCGGTGTAACTTTTGTCGAGCTTGTCCCACTCACCCCTGGTAAGGTGCTCCTTGTAGTACTTGCCGATTATCTCGCCCTGCCTGTTGAAGACGAAGATCGTATTGCGCGGAACCTCAAGGGAGAGATCTATCGCTCCTGCGAAAACAAGGGTGCTGCAGCGCCTTGCAGTTTCGGCGCATGTCTCAAGCAGGATTGGGCCGTTCTTGCGGGCGGTGTTCAGGAACTCCTCCCTGGATAAGGTCTTGCCTGGTACCTCGCTGAATTCAGGAAGGACTACGATATCCAGACTCTCATCGCATTTCTTGAGTTCATTGATGGTCCACTCGAAATAAGCGTCCATATCCTTGCCGTCCACTGAAAATGGCTGCTGAATAACTCTGGCTTTCATCGGAGCGGCTCCTGCTGGGATGGAGGCCGCAAGGACCAAAGTGGCTAATGAAAGGAGGAACTTTTTCATATTCATTAGTTTTTATTGTTTGTCTTTCTTGAATATCTTGTCGATGATGATAGCGATCGCTCCGTCTCCGGTGACATTGCATCCAGGACCGTAGCCGTCGAGTGCCAGGTAGAGGGTCATTACGAGGGCTGTCTGGTCCGGAGAGAATCCCATTATGGATTCCAGAAGTCCGACTGAGGCCATAAGTACTCCGCCCATGACTCCGGGAGCCGCTACGGCCGCTATGCCCTGTACAAGCACGAAGTTGGCGTAGACGGCGAAAGGCAGCGGAGTACCGGTAAGGTAGGCCACCGCAATCGAAGATACGGCTAGTTTGATTGTGGATCCGCACATGTGTACCGTCGAGCAAAGGGGAATTGTGAAATCGACGATGTCGTCGCTGATCCCGTTCTTCTTGGTACAGGCCGAAGTCATTGGAATGGCTGCGGAGGATGAGCAGATCGAAAAGGCAGTCAGGTAAGCAGGAACCATGTTCCATAGGCACTTGAGAGGGTTCTTTCCGGCTATCGCTCCTGCGACGCAGTACTGGAGTATCAAGTAGATGATGGTAAGTACTATTCCAGTGAGGATAATCTTGAACCCGGATCCTAGCACCACATCGATCACCCCGCGGGCTCCCATTTCACAGATCATGGTGAAGATGTACCAGGGCAGCATCGGAATGATGACTTTTTCGATCGTCAGCCTGACTATCGCTCCGAAGTCGTCGAAGGCTTTCTTGAGGGGAGATGAGCCGGTCACGATGATTCCTATTCCTATCATGAATGAAAGGAGCAGAGCTGTCATGATGTCGCAGACAGGTGGAATCTTCAGGTCGATATAGGGCTGGAATTCCTTGGCTGATAGGGTGTCTGAAGAGAGTTCACCGGCATTGAGGTACAGTGGCATCACATTGGACGAGCACAGATGTGCGAAAAACCCTGAACAGATCGTGGAGAGGTAGGCTATACCGATCACGACCAGCAGCATTTTCCCGGCATTCTTCCCGACATTGGCGATAGCCGGAGTCACGAGTCCCAGGATCAGGAGAGGGATTATGAACTTGAGAATCTGAGCGAAAAGGACATTGAATGTCTTTAGGACACGCACCAAGGGATCAGGGGCGATGAGTCCCAGCAGGGCGCCGCAGACTATCGCGATCAGGACCTTGACGAAAAGACCGATCTTGATTTTTTTCATTCGTGGAATCAATATATGCGTTATCAAAGATAAGCAAATTCAGCGGATTTCTTATTTTTGTAATGAATATGCATGGAGAGATAGTAATTTTTGACTTGGACGGCACCCTTATCGACACGATAGGAGATCTTGCGGCGGCTGTTGAACACGCCTTGTCCGTAATGGGTTTTCCGGGGCATGGTTTGGATGAGTACCGTAAGATGGTAGGGCACGGAATCCGAAATCTTGTCACCAGGGCCCTGCCAGTAGGAACAAGCGAGGTGACTATCGATATGACCCTTCGTAGTTTCGTGGATTATTACACTACACATATCGATGTCCTATCCAGGCCATATCCTGGGATTCATGAGCTTCTACGTTCCCTTTCCGCGTCAGGAGTGAAACTGGCCGTGGCTTCCAACAAGTTCCAGGAGGGGACGCAGATGCTGATAGACCGATTTTTCCAGGACATCCCCTTCGTCAAGATACTAGGCAATGCTCCGGGTCTTCCGCTGAAACCGGATGCTTCGGTTGTCCGACTTGCGATGGAGGCGGCCTCTGCATCGCGTGCCGTCATGGTTGGCGATTCAGCGACAGACATCAAGACTGCCCATAACGCAGGTATTCCCGCAATAGCAGTTACCTGGGGTTTCCGTCCGAGGGAGGACTTCGGAGAGGCTGAGGCAATAGCGGATTCCGTGAGCCAGCTTGCGGGGTTAATCAAAGAGAATATCCTAAAATGACATTATAACAGATAATCCAATGAAAAAGATCATCATTGCAGCCATTGCAGCGCTCTTCTGCGCAGCCACCCTTTCCGCCCAGGACCTTCCGGACAATGATTGGGCTCAGTTCAAACGTTATTCAAAGGCCAATTCAGAGGTTACTGCCAAGCCCCTTGCCGTACTGATGGGAGATTCCATCACGGACGGCTGGTACAGCAACGATCCTGACTTCTTCAAGGCCAACAACCTTCTCGGACGTGGCATCAGCGGCCAGGTCACATCCCACATGCTGACCCGTTTCCGCAGGGACGTCGTAGACCATCATCCCAAGTATGTCGTCATCCTTGCCGGAATCAATGACATTGCCAGGAACAATGGCTACATCTCCCTCGAGAACACCTTCGGCAACATAGTCTCCATGTGCGAGATAGCCAAGGCCAACAAGATCAAGCCGGTGCTCTGCACCCTCGTCCCTTCAGGCTATATCCGCTGGCGCCCGGCCATCAAGGACACCAAGGAGCAGGTCGCTGCCCTTAACGCCATGATCAAGGAATATGCAAAAGCCCATCACTACAAGGTGGTCGACTATGCTACTGTCCTTGCAGATGAAAAAGGTGAGACAAGGTCAGACCTGTCCGGAGATTCCGTCCATCCCAACCTTGCCGGTTACAAGATCATGGAAGAGGCCTTGATGAAGGTTATCAAGTAGGTCTACTCGTCATCATCGTCATCGTCGATGCCATACTGCATGGCGATGTCGATCTTGTCCCACGCATCCTCCATCTCGCGGCGCTGTTTCTTGGTCGGACGGCCGGTCCCACGGTCCCGCTTGAGAAAGAAGGTCTCGACCGGGGCTCGCAGTTTGTCGAGTTCAGACTGAGGCGTGAGGTTTTCAGCATATTCAGGTACCAGTTTGGCACCCATGCGGTGCTCTGGTACCTGTTTCAGTTTGTAGGAATACTGGATGATCCCTTTATGGACGCTTATCGTCTCTCCTGCTTTCACGGGTCTGGACGGTTTGGCGTTAACGCCTCCGATCTTAACCTTCCCCCCCTTGCAGGCGTCGGTGGCCTCTGTCCTGGTCTTGAAGACACGCAGGGCCCAGAGGACTTTGTCTATTCTTTCGGAATCGGCCATATTACTTAATTCCATTGTCTTACATGAGGATCTGGAGTGTCGTCGGCAGGCTTGCCGTCGGTGTAGGAGTCGGTCAGGGTCCGCCTTTCGACAGTCGCTTCAAGGAGCACGGTCTTGTCTGCCGCAGGGAACAGCATGAAGTCGTTCACTTCGGAAGGGACGAGGATGCTTGCACCGGCTTTGAGAGGATAGTTCTCGTAGCCGCCGGAATCAGTCGGGGCTTGTACGAAGGCTTCTCCGCTGATGCAGTGGTAGATTGCGAAACTTCCGGGCTGGTCGCTGAATATGTGAAGGGGATTCTCCAGATCGAACTTTGTGACCTTGAATTCATCACACTCCGCCAGCTTACATCCCTTTCCACTGTCTTCCGACGGCATTGACCCCTCGGCAACCGTGGCCACCCTCGGCCACGTAAGAGGGGGGACCGCCGACGTAGTCGGTGGTGGGGTCCGCGAAGCGGACGTTGAACGAGGGGTCAATGCCGCCGGAGAGACGAAGCGGTGGAAGTCGATGAGGTCGAAGGCCTCTTCGAGTTCGGTTTCGAGATTGAACGACAGCTCAGAGCACTCGGAGATCTCGACGATCGTAAGTCCCGGGCCGGCAGCATGTACCGTACCAGGTTTGATGACAAAGCAATCTCCGGCCTTCGGACGGATCTCATTGAGAATCTCCCAGGCCGTACCCTCCTTGCACCTCCTGTAGAACTCACCCGCCTCGACATCCCTGTTCAGCCCGAGAAACAACGACGCATCTTCTGAAGCCTCCTTGACGTACCAGAAAGAAGTCTTTCCGAAGGAATCGTATCTTTCTTCAGCCACATCGTCTGCGGCATTGATCTGCAGCGGCTGCCTTGAGGCGGTCTTGATCACCTTCATCAGGATAGGGAACTGCAGCCCATAGAATTCAAAAGCATCGTCCCCGACCACTCTTTCCAGGAAAGTCCCCATCAGCTCGCTGAGGCTGTTGCCTCCGAGCCATCCGTCATATACCATGGAGTCGATCGCTCCGAGATCTGCAATCTGGTAGCTGACATGCCCCCAGGGCATCTCTGCTTCCTTTTCCACAAACCTCAGCGGGTACAGTTTCTTAGTTGTTTCTTCCATATCATTCCTTTATTCAAATATACTAAATCATTCTGTCAATCCACTTCATCGGAAGGAACGTACCAGATGGCTGCAGAGACATCCTTGTAGCCGAGCCGGCGGTAAATGGCGGCGTATCTGGCGACTTGTTTCCTGTAGTCCGGATTGTGTTCTCCGAACTTATAGTCTATGACAGTGACTTTACCGTCCCGGATCACCACGCGGTCCGGACGCCATTCCCTGCCGTCGGTGTCGAACAGTGAGGTCTCGTTGAGGATGGTCGCTCCACTTCCAGGGAACCATTCAGAGTGGGAAATTATTCTTTCAGAAAGCATCCTGTACACTTCGTCTTGACGTTCCGGCTCCAACTCTCCGTCCCTGACAGCCTGGAGAACCGCCTGACCGAGGTCTGAAGGTACTTTCACCCTCGACAGGATGTCGTGGAGAACGGTGCCGTTGTGTCTAGCCTCCGCCCTTGCCATTCCCTCGGCGGTAAAGAAATCTGACGCATCCGTGGAAACCCTGAGCCTTCCTCTCTCCGTCCCCTCATCTTCTTCCGGGTTAAGTGGGAAGGAGGGGAATCCCGGCTCTATTCCCGTGATGTCCTCTTCCTTCCTTTCCAAGTTGCTGAAATCGTACATCGAACCCTTCCTGAAGGTTACTGTCTCCTCTTCATCAGCGCGTTCTTCGCAAAAGCCTTCCGTACCCCCGTTCCCTTCCAGGAAACCTCTAAGCAGTCCTGCGAAACTGCCTTCCGGTTTGGAGGCAATGTCGGAGATTATCGTTATTCCCTTGGACGCCCTCGTCAGGGCGACGTAGTAGGTGTTGATATTGTCGATGTACTGAAGCAGCAATTCCTGCCTGTAGTCTTTCTCGAACAAGGTACTGGCGCTTCCAGATGACAGGGTCACGTCGAACGCCGTTTTGCCGATGTCCTGAAGCGGGGTTCCTTCAACAGATGGAACCTTCCATGAAGCATGGGCCTTGAAGAGTGTGACCTTTTCTGAATATGGGAATATGACATAGGGGAATTCGAGTCCCTTTGATTTGTGGATGGTCATGACCCTCACGGCATTGACATCTGAAGGCGAACTCACCTTGGGATCAGCGTCATCCCAGGCTTTCAGGAAAGCATCCAGGGAATTCCCGTTCGAAGCCACGTGGTCCTGCACATAATCCATGAAAGACTGGATGTAGAGTGTTTCGTCCTTCATGATTTCTGGATCCTCATTCTTCTGCAGGAGCCTCAAGAGCTGTTCGCAGAGGTCGGGAAGCGAATGGAAAGAGATCTTTCCGGCCTCCAATCCTGCCCTCGTGGCAAGATAGGAACCGATGGTGTCATCCGGGTTCTTGACCGACGAGATCAGGGAGACCAGTTTCCTGACCATGAAAGAGGACTTCAAGTGCAAGGAGTCATCTGAAATGACATCAATTCCTTTATCCATCAGGAAACCTGCAACTTCAGAACCTTCCTGGTTGTTTCGTACCAGGACGGTTATGTCTCCGGGTTTGGCTCCCGAGTCGATGACCTTGCAGATTGTGTCCAGAATGTGGTCATCCTGTGAGTCTTGGGGGCAGAAGACCGCTTCCACAAGCCCTTCGGACGGGTCCCCGGTCATTACCTCCTGTCCCTTTGAGCTATCCCTACCGTAGATTGAAGACACAGAAATCGAGGCATCCTGACCATAGATCCTGTCCAACTCTGCAGCGGCATACCTGAAGAAAGAGTTGTTGAACTCGACGATATTCCTAAGGCTTCTCCAGTTGCCTTCCAGGCTTTCATTGACAGCTCCGGGGAATTCTTCTGCGACATCCTTTGCCATCAACTTCCAGTCGGACCCTCTCCAGCGGTAGATGCTCTGCTTCACATCGCCGACGAGAAGATTCTCGTTTCCGGAGGCATCGCTGTTCGAAATGAGAGGCTTGAAATTCTCCCACTGTACCTTGGAAGTGTCCTGGAACTCATCGAGGAGGAAATGCTCGAATCGTACGCCGAGCTTTTCGTAGATGAAAGGAGCATCGGAACCGTCAATAATCCCTTTCAGGATTTGATTGGAGTCGTCGAGGCTCAGCACATTCTTCTCTTTCAGGAGATTCCGGAATTCCTTTGAGAGTTCGGAAGCGATCCCCAGGTCGTTGGTCTGGCCGAGCAGTATCCTTGCGGTGTTAAAGGTCTTGAGACCTTTGTCGTATGTGTCTATCAGCCTGGCGACCGGTGGTACTAGGGTTCCTTCCATGGAGGTGTATTTAGGCTGGTCGGCCTTTTTGAACCAAGTACTGAAATCTTCGGCCTTTTTCCTGAATGATTCAGTAAGATTTGGCAAGGAGGAACGGGAGTCCATCGCATTGAATTTGTCCAGAACCCCGGCCATGAAGCCCCTGGAGGTTTCGGAAGGGGAGATTCCGGCCTGTGCGAAAGCATCTGCTACCGCTGCTGCCGCCGCTTTCACCTCCTTGACATAAGAATTGATGACATCCCTGAACCTGGATTTCATTTTGGCCAGGTTTTCCTTTGAATATGCTTTTTCTTCATCGATTCCGTATTCTTCCACAACGGCCCGGTGCTCGTCGGACTTGAGACGCTTTGCCATTTCTGACAGGCTACCTTCCAGGTTGAACCTGTGTCCTTGCTCCAGCTGGTCCATCATGCTGTCGCTGAGCCATCCTAGAAGAGCCTTGTTATCCTCCGTAAGCGAATCCAGGATCCTGTCCACGCTCTCGCTGACGAGTGAGTTCTTGTCCAGCTCGACCTGATAGGAGGCGAACTGACCGATCTCTTTGGAGAATGCCTTGAGCGTCTGTTGGAAGAAGCGGTCTATGGTGCTTACCGCGAATGCGCTGTAGTCGTGGAGGATGCTGAAAAGCACATCTTCAGCTTTCTTTTGCAAAGCTGCCTCTGATGGGAATAAGGAAGGCACGAAGTCCTTGGTGTACTGGGATTTGCCTGGATCGGTGGAAAGCCTGTGAAGCTCCTTCAGGATCCTGCTCTTCATTTCGTCGGTCGCCTTGTTGGTGAAAGTCACGGCAAGGATGTGCCTGTAGGCTGTGGGATCCTCGTTCTGCAGGAGGAGTCTTATGTAAGTCCTGGCCAGGTTGAAGGTCTTTCCTGAACCGGCTGATGCCTTGAGTATCTTTATCATAGCTATTGCCTCCCACAAATCATCTTGAAATCACACCAGGAACAGGTCTTTGAGTCTTCGGTTCTCCGCCATCCGACCTCGGGATCCCTTATCTCTGAGAGAAGACCGTGAAGGCGCTCTTCCACTTCTTCGTTGAACTTCAGGCTCATGGGCACGTTACGGACCTCTTCAGTGAAGAATTTGGCCGGTTGGTAGACTGAATTGACGAGAACCTTGTCCTTGAACTCAGGGTTGGATGCAGCAAGGTAGTCATAGAGGAACAACTGGAAAGCGATCTTGGGACGTTTCTGGTTGTCGTCCCCGAACAGGGCTTCCGCGACTCGCTCGGCATTTCCATCGTTGATATCCACGTCGTCCGCCTCGACCCGGCCGGTCTTGTAGTCTACGATCCTGACTTCTCCTGGCAGGAAACTGTCCATCCTGTCGACATAGCCGACGAAGTTGAAGCCATCGATTTTCATCTCGAACTTGTTTTCCAGGCCTATGACTTTGAAGGATGGCACTCCGAGTTTCTCCAGGAGTTCCTTATCCCTTTGGAGCGTCTTCATCACGTACTGGACTATCACGTTCTCAAGGACCAGGTTCCTCCCGCTTACCTCCAAAGTGTGAAGTTGCTTCAGGATAAGGCTCCTGACCCTTTTCTTGATGTCTGCCTTGCGCTTCATCCAGGAGGTTATGTAGTCCTTTGTGATTTCCTTAAGTGCCCCCGGGAACGCTGCATTCAGTTTCCTGTCACCCATGTCGTAGGCGGGATCCATCGCCCCTTCTCCCATGTACAGGGCCTGCATGGTAGAGTGGTAGACGTCGCCAAGCATGCCCGAATCGAGGTCTTCGGCTACTTCACTCTCTTCAGTGAGGCATGCTATCTTTGAGAAATAGAACTTGGCCGGACAGTCCAGGTAGTTTTTCAAGGACGATGCGGAAAGGGTGATTCCGGACAGTTTCCCGATGTCTTCCTCCGTGTTCAGGATCTGCGAATCATCCTCATGCAATCTTGCTTCAGCCTTGACGAAACTCCGCTTCAGAGGGAGGTTGTAGTGGTACTCAAGTTGCTTTATGAAGCGGCTTTCCTCCCCGTTCTTGAGACCTTCGGTCCTGGAGTCATAGACAAGTGTGACGGTCTCGGCCCTCTGGATCATGCGGTAGAAGTAATAGGCCCAGATCGCGTCCTGAAACTCGTATGTAGGCAGGCCGAAACCTTTTCTCAACTCAGGAGGAATGAATGAAGAACTGACGCTCCGTCTTGGGAACATGCCTTCATTGCAGGAAAGGATGACCAGATGCCGGAAATCCAGGGCCCTTGTCTCCAGGGGCCCCATGATCTGGAGGCCTTTGAGGGGCTCACCATTGAAAGGGACCGAGATGGGACTGAGGATCTGGTCCAGGAGCCTGGCAAAAGTCTGTGGGAGGATCTCCAAATCCTTGCAGGCAAGGAGGTTGATCGCTGAATATGCCTTCCTGGCGAATTCCAGTTCGACCATCATGTCAGGATCTTCAGCCAGCAGGGGCGAGATTCCCAGGATCAGTGACTTGTGATATTCCCCGAAAGCCCGTGCCTGCTCTCTTGAGGTGGACTTTGGATCAGTCACCACCGGCCTGAAGATAAGGTCGAACACGGGCAGACCGTTTAGCTTTTCCTGGGGAATATAGTATTCTGCTTCCTTTTTGATCGAATCGACCCTTTCCCTCAAGACTTCGTCATCCTTGGTGACCTTCCTGAACAATCCTGATGAGAAAACGGCCCAGACCTGGTTGTGGTAGAAGTACCACTTGCCGTCTTTCTGCCTCAGGTGCATCTGCATGGCAGAGGCCAGGGTCATGAAATCGAAATATGCGCTGCCTCGCATGGGGCTGCCCATCGTGACGTTTATGTCCTTGATTTCGGGCGGTATGGAGTTCAGCACCGGGATAAGCAGGCTTTCGTCCGGCAGGACGATGGCATAGTCTTCATCCTTGACGATAGATGGGATGAGTTTTGCCTGTCCTACAGACGAAGGCACGCTTATCACCTCCACTTCCGGCAGCGGCAGTCCTTCGTCATCGATAGGGAAGGCCTGGCCGAACTCCTCAAGGTTGCGGGTCATGAACAGGGAGGCATTGTTCCGCCTGTCCCTTATCATTTTGCTGGAAAAGTCCCAGCAGAAAGCCCCCAGGCCTGCGTCCCGAAGCTTCCTCATCAAGGTCTTCTCGCATTCGTTCAGGGCATTGAGACCCACGAACACATATTCATTGACATCTCCGAAAGAGGCGGAGAGGACGTCCGCTACAGGCTCCTTCCTAAGCCTTTCGGCAAGGCTCCGGTAGGTCATGCCCTCGTAAGACATGCCCTTGGCGGCGAGTTTGTCCCTGAAATTGTTGTACAACGGCAGCAGGATATTCCAGATCTGAAGGAACCGCTCCTTCACATTTGGATTGTCTGAATCGAGGTTCACCGTAAGGCGGCCCGAATCCCTGAAGTGCTTCACGAACCGGTCGATAGCCTCCTTCTGCCCCGGTGTGAGGTAGGAATATGTGTCCTGTATCTCCTTGTATTCCTTGATGTTGGTGTAAAGCTGCGAAGGGTCTGCGAGGTACTTGTCCACGTCGTCGAAGTCCCCCAGGATCACATCGCCCCAGAAGATGAACTCATCCAGAGGTTCGGCCTTGGGGAACAGGGCCTTGTAGCAATCGTACAATTCGAGCAGGAGGCTCACCCGATCAGTGGGCTTCGAACCTGCTATTTCGTAGAAGAAATCGTTAATAGTCAGCATCTTCGGAGCAATGATCGGGCTCCCAAGAGACTTTACTGCTTCGCCCAGGTATTTCTTGAAGAACACCTGGCTTCTCCTGTTGGGGAAAATAAAGCAACGGCCGGAGATGCCTCCTGCCTTGATATAGTGGTCGGCTACCTGTTCAAGGAATGGTCTCATTTATCAAATTTAGTTATTATATTTGTCAAAATACAATTTTTGTTACCATGAAAAAGAAATTCAGATGTCTGGTTTGCGGATACGTCTATGAAGGCGAGAACCCGCCGGAGCGTTGTCCCCAGTGTAAGGCCCCTGCCTCCAAGTTTGTGGAGATAAAGGAAGAAGCTGAAGGCCCCCAATGGGCTTGCGAGCACCATCTCGGTGATGGAATGGTCGAGGATAAGGAAATCGTCGAGGCCTTGCGCCATGATTTTGCCGGAGAATGCTCCGAAGTAGGAATGTATCTCGCAATGAGCCGTCAGGCTGAGCGTGAGGGTTATCCTGAGATTGCAGAAGCTTTCAAGCGTTATGCTTTCGAGGAGGCAGAGCATGCCGCCAAGTTCGCCGAACTCCTTGGGGAGATGGTCTGGGACACCAAGACCAACCTTGAGAAACGTTACATGGCTGAGGCTGGAGCATGCGAAGGCAAGCTTGCCACTGCCATGAAGGCCAAGGCCCTTGGCTATGATGCCATCCACGACACCGTCCACGAGATGGCCAAGGACGAGGCCCGTCACGGCTCAGGTTTCTACGGTCTCCTGAAGCGTTACTTCGACAAGTAGGTCTTTATATAACTATGGAAGCTAACGACAGTACGATAAAACTTTTCTACAACACCGAGCGGGAAAAACTTCAGATGCCCGAGTATGGAAGGAACATACTCAGGATGGTCGAACAGCTCAAGGGGATTCCTGACCGTGCAAAGCGCAGCGAGCAGGCTAAGGCCGTTGTCAAGGTCATGGAGACTCTTAACCCTCAGGTGCATCAGCAGGAGAACTTCGAACAGAAGCTCTGGGACCATCTTTACATGATCGCTGGCTATGACCTTGACATAGATTCTCCCTATCCTGCACCACTTCCGGAAGCCAAGGCTATCAGGCCCATGGTGATTCCGATCGACAAGTCTCCCGTGAGGGCGACCCATTATGGCCGTAACATAGAGAGTATTATCGACCTGATCGCCGGAGAACCCGAAGGGGAGGTGAAGACAGCAATGATCCGTTCCCTCGCCATCTACATGAGGCAGCAGTACCTTATCTGGAACAAGGACAGCGTGGCTGACGAAACGATATTCGCAGACATTGAAAAGCTTTCCGACTACAGGATCAAGGTCCCTGAAGGATTGGAACTTACGAAGATTTCGCAGGATTCGAACTTCTCCCGTCCTGGCATGAACCTTGGCATGAACGGACAGAACCGGAAGAATAACAAGAAGAACAACCGCAACAAGAACCGGAAGTGATGTTGAGGCTTTGGAAGAACATGGATGAGGATGACAAAGCGAGACTGGTCAAGACGACAGGTTTCGTCGTCGCCATTTTCACGGTCTTCACCCTTCTTGCTACAGTTTCCTATTTCTTTACGTGGAAGGTCGACCAGAGTGCCTTGGCCGCCCCTGTCGGAGATACATCCGTGGAAATCAGGAACCTGGCCGGCAAGCTGGGCTATAAATGGTCCAACCTTTTGGTACGCAGATGGTTCGGTCTCGGCAGCCTGGCCCTGATAGTGATACTGTTTGCAATCTCGGTACGCCTCCTCCTTCAGAGGTGGCACTACTCGATGCTCAAGACCATTCTCCTGACAGTCTCCGGTGCCCTTGTGTCTTCGTTCATCCTGTCTTTCATCTCCGATCTCTTCGGTTGGAGCAATATCTTCGGAGGAGGACTTGGAGGAGAGTGCGGCGAGGCCGTGGTCGGCTGGTCGCGCAATCTCTTCGGCCCGGTCATTACCGGCTTCCTGATCCTGCTCATTCTTGCCCTCTGGCTTTTCTTCATCAGTGACCGCTTCTCCCGCTGGTTCGCCTCGCTCGGAGATGTTTCATCCGATCACGAGAAGGATTTGGCGAGTGAGGACAATGCCGCCCGCGGCACCAGCGGTGGGGCCGAGCGAAGCGAGGCGTCCGAACCGCCATATCCTTCTCGTAAGGAGATTATCCCTAAGGTCATTGCTAAACCAGCAGTATCTACGCCCGCGGTTTCTACTTTAGTAACAAAAGAAGCCCCCGAGCGAAGCGAGGCGTCCGAGGTACCGACTCCTTCCGGACAGAACCAGCCCCTCGAAGTCATCAAGGACGACTCCCTCTCCACCGAAGTTAAGAAAGAACTTCCGCGCATCAACGTCCGCGACGAACTCCCCAACTACAAGTTCCCCTCCCTAGAACTTCTGGAAGAATATTCATCAGGCCACCACGAAGTCACCGACGAAGAACTTGCCAGGAACAATAACAAGATTCGCGCGACCCTCGAAAACTACCGCATCCAGATCAACGACGTCAAGGCCATTGTAGGCCCGACGGTAACCCTCTACAAGGTCTATCCCGCCCCCGGCGTCAAGATCGCCGAGATCAAGAAACTCCAGGAAGACATCGGAATGTACCTTCATGCGAGGGGAGTCCGCGTTGTGACCCTTACCGATTCCGTAGGAATTGAGGTCGCTAACGACAAGCCGTCGATCGTTCCCATGCGGGCCGTCCTCAATGATGACGCTTTCAGGAACAGCAAGGCAGAGCTCCCGATAGCAATCGGTTACACCATCCAGCAGAAGGTCAAGGTCTTCGACCTGGCTGATGCCCCGCACCTCCTCGTGGCAGGAGCCACCAAGCAGGGTAAGTCAGTGGGACTCAATGCGATGGTTGCCTCGCTCCTGTACTCCAAGCACCCTTCGGAGCTAAAATTCGTGTTCATCGACCCCAAGATGGTCGAATTCTCAGCCTACAGCCGGCTGCTTCACCACTACCTTGCGGTACTTCCCAGCAACGATGAAAAGGAGGAACAGGAGAATGCGATCGTCAAGAAGGCGGATAAGGCCGAAAAGGTGCTCAAGTCGCTGGTCCTCGAAATGGAACAGCGTTACGAGCTCCTGAGCAAGGCCTATGTCCCCAATATCAAGCTCTATAACGACAAGTTCAGGGACCGTCACCTCCTTCCCACCGAAGGGCACAGGTTCCTGCCCTATATAGTCACGGTTGTCGATGAATATGCAGACCTTACGATGTCTGTCGGAGGCGGAGGAGACGCCAAAGCCATGGCCAGGAGCATCTCCACATCCATCATCCGTCTTGCCCAGAAGGGAAGGGCAGCAGGTATCCACATCGTCCTGGCTACCCAGAGGCCTTCCGTAGACGTCATCACCGGCCTTATCAAAGCCAACTTCCCGACCCGAATAGCCTTCAGGGTTATTTCCAGGATCGATTCTTCTACCATCCTGGATTCCCCGGGAGCAGAGAAGCTTATCGGTAGGGGAGACATGCTTTATTATGCCGGAGTCGAGATGGAAAGGGTGCAGTGTGCCCTTATAGACAGTGACGAGATCGGTGAACTAACCAGTTTCATCGGATCACAGCAGGGCTACAAGAAGAGCTATAACACGCCTTATTACCTGCCTGACGTGGAAGAATCCACCGAAGAAGGCTCGGGTGGCATGGTTGACATGAAGAACCTTGACGAGCGGTTTGAAGAAGCCGCAAGGATGATCGTCACCAACCAGAGAGGTTCTACTTCTGACCTTCAGAGACGTCTTGGAATGGGCTATGCCAAGGCCGGGCGCGTGATGGACCAGCTCGAAGCTGCCGGCATCGTCGGCCCTCAGGAAGGATCCAAGCCCAGGCAGGTCCTGATCTCAAGCCTGGACGAACTTGAAAAGGTCCTGGATGCATTCAGGAACCAGTAAGACCTTCTGGCACAGGTTGTGCAATCCGAAATAGTATCATGAAAAAGACAGTTATCATCATCACTGCCGTTGCTCTGCTTCTTCCCGGAGTACAGTCCGGAGCGAAGAGCAGAACCCTCGGCGCTTTCATCGAGAAGGTCAATTCTTCCCTCGTATCGTTTGATTATTCTTTCTCGATGCAGACTCCTGCGTCCAAGTCGAAGATGACAGGCAAAGGCAAGGTCAAGATCCAGGGCAGCAGTTTCTTCCTGGAAGGCAACGGGCTGGAGGTCTGGTGCGACGGCGCTACCCGCTGGACGATCGACCGTTTCTCCGAAGAGGCCCTTGTCGAGAGTGTCGAGGAATCTTCGGATGGTTTTGCGACCAACCCCGCCCTCATGATATCTGCCGTGGATGAGGCTTTCGAGGAGGTCTCTTTCGGAACTGCGAAATTTGCCGGCAAGACTGTCGATGCTTCATCCCTTACTCCTGTCCTCAAGGGCAAGTCTTCGATGGACATAGCGGGATTGAAACTCTTTTTCAAGAGCGGAACCACCGAACTTGTCGGGGCAGAGATTAAGCTCAATGACGGGTCCGTGTCTGAGTTCTCTATTTCTGGGCTGTCGTTCAGCGCTAAAGGCCAGGAAAAAGGGTCCTTCCGTTTTGACGAAAAGACCCTTGGTAATTCCTATGTCGTTACGGATCTGCGTTAATCCTTCACGCACCTGACGGAAGCCCTGAAGGATTTCTTGTCACCCTTCGAACTGAACAAACTGTTCTTGTCGACGTAGATGTACCTGTAGATGGCTTCGTCACCATCGTCATCTGAGGTCCAGAACACTGCGTAACCCTTCTGCCCGTTATAGGTCTGTGAACCATCCCGGTCGACTGCATAACCGATCGGTATGGCGGAGAATTTGGTCCTGTTGGTGATGGTCACGTCCGGCCAGAAAGCCCACAGCCTGTCTCCGAGGAAATAGGCATTCGCCATGAGCGAACCGGCTACGTCAGGGATAGTCTGCCCCTTCATTGCGGGGATGTCATCTTCTACACCTGCAAGGGCAGCGAATTCTGCTTCGGAAGGCAGGTGCCAGCCGTCCGGGCAAGCCTTCATGGCTTCATCCCAGTTATAAAGCCTGCCGAAGATGGGGTCTACTGCAGGACTGTAGAAATAGGATACTCCCGATTCAGGATAATAAAGGTTGTTCTGCATCCAAACGTTGCCTCCGGTTGTGGCCAGGTAATATGTAGCCCCGTCCCTGGGATCCTTGAAGGCTGCGGAATCGATCTGGTAGCCGGTCCCTGTCAGTGACACGTCGACAGTAGGGTCAACGACACAGACATCCTTGGTGGAACTTATGGGAGTGTAGTTTGTCGCGTAAGCGTAACTGGTGATGGTGTAAGTACCGATCACAAGGGGCATGGTCACGTTCCATGATCCGTCTCCGGAAGCAGTCTCTCTCTTGGTAGTGTCCCTTGCAGTCAGCCAGGAAGAGTACCAGACATAGCCGACGTTTCCTGTCGTCGGATTGGATGCTCCTGAGGGTACGAGTGTGTAAGACTCTCCGGGAAGGACGTAAGCTGGGACGGAGAACGAAAGGGTGCCGTTGAGGAATGGCAATGCTTCCTCATCTTCATCCTTCTTGTGACAGGAAGGAAGAACCAGCATCGAAATCGCGGTGCCCACTATTAGAAGATTCCTGAATTTCATCTTATTGTCTTGAACATACAAATATCGCATAAAAAATGCAAAAACGGTATTCTTTAAGCAAAAACCAGTCCAATGATGTCCGGAAATATGTCGCAAATGATTATTATTGCATTAATGAATAAGATCGTGAAGTCGTTTTTGAGGCCGCTCATAGGCCTTTGCCTGATGTCGGTGGCTGTTTCCTGCACCCGGGATGCCGGTTACTGCCAGCTCACCGGCTATGCCCAGGGCGGGACATATTCAGTGAAATTCAACATGAAAGGGGTGAAGGTGCCGAAGGATGAGATCCACAACGGGATCGAATCCATCCTCACGAAGATAGACACCACCCTTTCAGGCTATAACAAAGGCTCGCAGCTCAGCCGTTTCAACGAAGGTCTTCCTGTCGTGCCCAATGACATGTTCAAGGACATCTATTCCCTTTCCAGGAAGTTCTATTACGAGACAGGAGGAGCCCTTGACGTGGCTTCAGGTCCTCTTTTCGACATCTGGGGATTCGGATTCACCACGGATCAGATGCCATCTCAACGCCAGGTAGACAGTGTCAGGGCGACCTGCGGCATGGACAAGCTTGATGAGGGCATGGCCCCGCTTGTGCAAGGCTTGAAGCCACGGCTCAACTTCAACGCCATAGCCCAGGGCTATTCCAGCGACCGGATCGCTGACTATCTCCACTCACTGGGCGTCAAGGACATGCTGGTCGACATCGGGGAGATCTACTGTGAGGGAGTCAACCAGAAAGGTAATCCATGGTCGATTGGAATCGACCGCCCTTTCGACGGGAACATGACGCCGGGGGCTGATCTTGACGGAATATGGAAGGGTGACGGCAGCGGCAAGGGAGTCGTGACTTCCGGCAATTACCGTAAGTTTTATGAGAAGGACGGAAAGAAATATTCCCACACGATCGATCCCAGGACGGGTTTCCCTGTCCAGCACAATCTTTTGAGCGCTACGATCATCGCCCCTGATGCCGCCACTGCTGACGCTTACGCCACTTACTGCATGGTCATTGGGCTCGAGGAGGCGAAAGCGTTCATCTCTTCGAGGGAAGACATTGAAGGTTATCTGATCTACGACAGCGACGGTCTCATGAAAGAATGGGCTTCGTCTGGCTTCAATCTTGCAGTAAACTGATACCGGCAATCTTACAAAGATGAACAGGATCAATGAATATTTTTCCGTCTGCCTGGGTGCGGCGGTTCTGGCTTTTTCCGGCTGCAGTACCATGAGCCGGACTGAGAAGCAGCTGGCCAGGGTGGACTCCTTCGACATGCCCGACATCCCTTCTCCCGGCATGATCCCTCCGGAGCGTCCCAGGAACGCCGGCCTTGTTTATTCAAGTGATGTGCTCATCATCAGTTACGACTATGAAATAGGTAAGGAGCCTCTCCAGAAGGCTGTCAAGAAATACGGGGCCGAGATCATCTATGACTACAGGATGATCAATGCCTTGGCAGTCCGGGTTGCCGACCCCTCAAAGCTTGAGGAGTCGATTGCTCGTTTCGAGAAGGTGAAGGGGGTGATAAGGGTTTCACGGGACCAGGTCCATCAACTTGATCCAGTCAGGCCTGTGATGCAGGTTGAATAGACAGCAGTTCTACTGCTTGGGATATATCGAGGGCGGTTTCCACTGTGAAGCCGCCCGATTTCGTCCTGCAGAGTGAGTGGAGGTGGGCGCCGCTGCCGAGGGCTTCACCCAGGTCGCGGGCGAAGGCGCGGATGTAGGTGCCCTTGCTGCAGGCGATGCGGATCTGGGCCTTCGCCAGAGGCAATCCGCTCGTGTCCGCCACATTAATCCTGCTGTCCGGACCTTTGGCCTTATCGGAGCCATGAGCCATGTCGTTTGGCCGGGGTGTCTCAGGACACCGGCCGAGTCCATCCTCGCTTCGCTGCGGCTGAGTACGGCCGGCATCTGAGGCACACCCGGCTATGACAGGTTCAACGAACGATTCCAGTTCGAGAGAGTAAATGTTGATTCGTTGGACATGAAGCACATCCGCCAAGCTGTGGTCGAAATCCTCCATTACGTCGGACTTAGCCAAGCCCTTTTCCCTGAACTGCTTCCTCGCCAGCTCATAAGCCCTGACTCCGTCAACGGACTTTGCGCTGAAAAGCGGAGCAACCTGGTCCTGCTCCCCAAGGAAACGCGGCAGGGCAGCCTTGATTGACTCCTCACTTACATTGTCTGTCGGGTAGAACTTGTCAACGGCCTTCTCAAGGTCGTAGGAAGGAGTGGTTGCCCCGAAAGAGATGCCGGTAAGATATTCCTTGCCCTCCTTCTGGAGTTCCTCGGCAAGGCGCGTGGCCTTCCCTATGCAGACGAGGAGTACCCCGGTAGCGAGCGGGTCGAGTGTCCCGGCATGGCCAACCTTCAGGTTTTTCTTCTCGAAATGCTTGCAGGCGGCCCATTTGAGCTTGCGGATCACGTCTGCGGAAGTCCACCTGAATGGCTTGTTGACAGGGATGATTATCCCGTCGGGATAGTCGTCAATATTCCTCGACAGGACGCTTCCGATCAGACCGGAATCCGCTATTAATGCCTTTATCTCCAATTATTTGATATCGATCTTTTCACGGCGCCTCTCATGCCGGCCACTTTCGGTGGGAGTGGTGAGCCAGGTGTTGAGGATCCTGGTTGCCATCTGGTAGGAAATGAACCTTGCCGGAAGGACAAGCACGTTGGCATCGTTGTGGGCCTTGATCAGCCTGGCGATTTCGCTGTTCCAGGCAAGCCCGGCCCGGACACCTTCATGCTTGTTGAGAGTCATTGCCATTCCGTTCCCGGTCCCGCAGAGGGCGACACCGAGATCTATCTCGCCTTTTTGAACAGCTTCTCCAAGTGGATGTGCAAAGTCGGGGAAGTCGCAGCTGACTTCCGAGTAAGTTCCGTAGTCGGCAACGTCGTACCCCTTCTTGGTCAGGAGTTCCGCCAGCCTGTTCTTGTACTCATAGCCTGCGTGATCGCTTGCAACACCGATTTTCATGATTAGAAAGATTATTGGTTATCAGAATAATTTTTTCTTGCTGACCGTGGTCATGAATTCTTTCAGGTAGAATGGTTCGAAGTAAGCCACGTCTTCGAACCGCTTTTCTTTCAGGGCTTTGTATGCCGGATTAGTCATCCCGGAGGCCTTCGGACAGCACTGTACGAAAGCTGCATCTCCCAAGACTTCGCGGCATTTTTCTGCCCCGTCGCCAATGAAGAGCACAGGACCTTCCTCAAGTTGTTCCTTGAAAGAGTTTTCATCGACGATCTGTGCCACGGTAGGGGAGACTTGCCTGCCGTCAGGGGTGAATATTCCTGTGTAAACCTCCATCCTTCTGGCATCTACCATCGGGATGATGTACTTGCATCCTTCTGGCAGAAGGCCTTCATCGATGGCCTGCCAGACCAGGGTGTCCAGAGTGCCGACGGAAATCAGCGGGATACCGGCTCCGAAGCAGAGGCCCTTGGCAGTGGACACTCCGACCCTCAGGCCGGTGTAGGACCCTGGCCCCTTGCTCACCGCGACAGCGCTGCACTCCTTGACGCTCAAGCCTCGTTCGGACAGCATTTCGCTGACAAAGGGGGCCGTCATGGAGGCATGCGCCCTTGGCTCAGTACTAAGTTTTTCGCAGACCACCCTGCCGTCTTCCACGAGGGCCGTGGAGCAGAGCGAGGTGGAAGTTTCTATAAGGATTATCCTATCCATTATTTATTGAATATCAATTCCTTCAAGAAAGGGAAAATAATGTTGGCAATGTCTTTTATCGGATGGTAGAGAATCGATTCGTTCAAAGTGTCCGATGAGACCAAAGGAATGAGGTTCAGGACCGAATCAAGGAGGACTATCACAAGCCCTATGATCAGGACGGCCTTGATGAGGGCGAAAACGACTCCCAGGAGTTTGTCGAGCCAGCCCAGCATCACGACTTTAAGGAGCCTCTCCAACGTCATAGCCGTCATTTTCAGCACCATCACCACTATCACGAGGATCAAGGCGAAAGCTATGACGTTCAGGATCGGGCCCGGGAGGTCGGCATAGGACTTGAGCCATTCGCCCAGGGGACCGGCGAACTTGAAAGAGAACCAGGCTCCAAGCACCAGGGCCACGAGGGAGAATGCCTGGGAAATGAATCCCTTGGTGATTCCGTTGTACAGTGCCGGCACGCAGCAAAGCAGGATGATTATGTCTATGACGTTCACTTGGTAACCTATTGAAAAAAACGCCGGAAATGCATATCTTTGCAAACTTAAATTGCTCCGGATGCCACCAGGCCTCTCCGAGTGCAAAATTAGAAAGAAAATTATGACATTCAAAGAGTACAAAGGACTAGATCTGGTCACGATCGGGAACGAAGTCCTTGACAGATGGAAGAAGAACGGGGCTTTCGAGAAGTCCCTAGAGGTTAGGGAAGGTGCACCTGAGTTTGTCTTTTTCGAGGGTCCGCCCTCCGCAAACGGCAAGCCGGGAATCCATCATGTCATGGCCCGCTCCATCAAGGATGCCATCTGCCGCTACAAGACCCAGACGGGGTTCAAGGTAATGCGTAGGGCTGGATGGGACACCCACGGCCTTCCTGTAGAGATCGGCGTTGAGAAGAAACTCGGAATCCATAAGGACGACATCGGTACCAAGATCTCTGTCGAGGAGTACAACAGGACCTGCCGCGAGGAAGTCATGAAGTACACCGCTGAGTGGGAGACCATGACCGAGCGCGTTGGCTACTGGGTGGACATGAACGATCCGTACATCACCTATGACAACCGCTATATTGAGACCCTTTGGTACCTTCTGAAGAAGATCTATGACAAGGGACTGCTTTACAAGGGCTATTCCATCCAGCCTTATTCCCCTTCAGACGGAACCGGCCTGAGTTCTCACGAACTCAACCAGCCCGGTTGCTACAAGGACGTCACCGACACTACGGCTACCGTGCAGTTCGAAGTTGTCAGGAACGAAAAGTCCGAGCCCCTTTTCGCATGCGAGGACGTGCCGGTCTATTTCCTGGCCTGGACGACTACGCCATGGACACTCCCTTCAAACGTCGCACTCTGTGTTGGACCCAGGTTCGACTATGTCAGGGTCCTTTCTTTCAATCCTTACACAGGACAGAAGGCCATCTACGTCCTTGCAAAGGAACTTGTCGGAGCTTGGTTCAACGCCAAGGCTGCCGAAATCCCGTTCGAGGACTACAAACCAGGCGACAAGCTCGTCCCCTACAAGGTGCTTGACGGCTCCTTCAAGGGTGCTGACCTCGTGGGAATAAAATACAGGCAGCTTATTCCCTGGTTCACTCCGGTTGAAGAAGGAGAAGCTTTCAGGGTGATTTCCGGCGACTATGTCACCACTGAAGACGGTACCGGAATTGTCCATATCGCTCCTACTTTCGGAGCTGACGACAAGAAGGTTGCCGCCAATTTCGGGGTCCCCGGCATCATGATGATCGACAAGGATGGCAAACGCCAGGCCCAGGTAGACCACGAAGGCCGTTTCTATCCGATCGAAGATCTTGATCCTGAATATGTTGAAAAATATGTGGATCCGTCTTACAAGGAGTTTGCAGGCCGTTATGTAAAGAACGCCTTCGACGACAGCATCCCTGCAGATGCACCCACCCTTGATGTGGACCTCTGCATGATGATGAAGCAGGACGGCCGTTGCTTCAAGATCCAGAAGCACACCCACAGCTATCCTCATTCTTGGCGTACCGACAAGCCTGTCCTTTACTATCCCCTCGATGCATGGTTCATCAAGACCACTGCCGTCAAGGACGAGATGGTGGCCCTGAACAAGACCATCAACTGGAAGCCTGAGTCCACAGGAACAGGACGTTTCGGCCAATGGCTCGAGAACATCCAGGACTGGAATCTAAGCCGTAGCCGTTTCTGGGGTACTCCGCTCCCGATCTGGCGCACCGAGGACGGCAAAGAGGAGATCTGTATCGGCTCTGCCGCCGAACTTTACGAGGAGATCGAAAAGGCCGTCTCCGCTGGGATCATGGCTTCCAACCCTCTCAAAGAGAAAGGATTCGATCCTGCCGACATGAGCAAGGCTAATTATGACCGTATCGACCTTCACAGGCCGTATGTCGACAATATATTCCTTGTCAGTCCCTCCGGACAGAAGATGACAAGGGAGACCGACCTGATCGACGTGTGGTTTGATTCGGGAGCCATGCCTTATGCCCAGGAAGGACTCCGCAGCCTCGGAAGCGAAAGGTTCGGCTGTACTTCCGACTTCATTGCAGAAGGAGTGGACCAGACACGCGGCTGGTTCTACACCCTCCATGCGATCCACACCATGATCAGCGGAACTCCTGCCTATAAGACAGTCATTTCGAACGGACTTGTGCTTGACAAGAACGGCAACAAGATGAGCAAGCGCCTCGGCAACGCCGTCGACCCCTTCGAGGAACTCGACAAATACGGTGCAGACGCCCTCCGCTGGTACATGCTCACCAATGCCCAGCCCTGGGATAACCTCAAGTTTGACGAGGCCGGAGTGGATGAGGTCCGCAGGAAGTTCTTCGGTACCCTTTACAACACATATTCATTCTTCGCCCTTTACGCCAACGTGGATGGTTTCGATCCGGCGGCCCCGAAGGTGGAATATTCAAAGCGTCCCGAGATCGACCGCTGGATTATTTCCCTGCTCAACACCCTCGAGCAGAAGGTCAAGGCTGCCTATGAGGACTACGACATCACCCTTGCAGGTCGACTGATCCAGGATTTTGTCTGCGATGACCTGAGCAACTGGTACGTCCGTCTCAACAGGAAGCGTTTCTGGGGCGGAAAGATGGACGAGGACAAGCTCGCCGCCTACCAGACCCTCTACGAAGTACTTGTGGATGTTGCTGTCATGTCAGCCCCTATAGCCCCCTTCTTCATGGACAGGCTCTATCTGGACCTCGCCCCTGAAGGGCAGGAATCAGTCCATTATGTATTGATGCCTGAGAGCGATCCTTCAGTGATCGACAGGGACCTTGAGGAAAGGATGTCCCTCGCCCAGAAGGCCACTTCAATGGTGCTTGCGCTTCGCCGCAAAGTTTCCATCAAGGTGCGCCAGCCTCTATCCAAACTTATTATCCCTGTCATATCCGACAAGGTGCGCCAGCAACTTGAGCAGGTCAAGGGAATCATCCTTGGTGAAGTCAATGTCAAGGAAGCTGAGTTTATCTCGGACACCACCGGCATCATAACCAAGAAGATCAAGCCTAACTTCAAGACCCTCGGCAAGGTCTACGGCAAGCAGATGAAGGAAATCGCCGGAGCTTTCGCCCAGTTCGACCAGGCTACCATCTCAGCAATCCAGAATGCTGAGGCTGCAGGTGAAGTCTATTCAGTAGCCCTTCCATCGGGTGAAGTCGCTTTGAATCCGGGTGACTATGAGATTTCTTCCGAGGACATGCCAGGATGGCTCGTGGCCACGGAAGGCCAGCTTACTCTTGCCCTTGACATCCAGATTTCCGAGGACCTCAGGAAAGAAGGTGTGGCTCGTGAGCTGATCAACAGGATCCAGAATCTCAGGAAAGACAGTGGATTTGAGGTTACAGATAAGATAGAAGTTATTATATTTGCAGACGGAACTGTTCGCGACGAAGTCGCTTCAGCTCTTGAAACTTACAAGAATTATGTCTCGGCACAGACTCTGGCGCTTTCTATTGAGGTGAAGGATGCTGCGCTGGCTCCTGAAGGAGCAGCCGACGTAGAGTGGGATGAGGGCGCATTGAGAATGTTGCTGACAAGAAAATAGAACGAACCTTTTAATTATTTTCGTGCCATGTCAGAGGACATCAGAGAAAGTGCACCAGCTCCTGAAGTGGAGAGGACACGTTACAGCGATGAAGAGCTCGCAGAGTTCAAGCTCATCATCAAGGACAAGTTGGACAAGGCTAGAAAAGAGTATGACACGCTTCGCAAGGTGATCATGCACAACGGAAGCAATGACATTGAAGACACCACCCCGTCTTTCAAGACTGTCGAGGATGATGGTGCCTATCAGCTATCCAAGGAAGAAGCCAGCCAACTTGCACAGAGGCAGTACAAGTTCATCCAGAACCTTGAAGCGGCCCTGGTAAGAATAGAAAACAAGACTTACGGCGTGTGCCGTGTGACCGGTAAATTGATCCCGAAGGAAAGGCTCCGCCTTGTCCCTCATGCAACCCTGACCGTCGAGGCTAAGGAGATGCTTGCCAAAAAGGGCCGTAACTAGTGAAGCTTTCGAAAGGTAATAGAATCCTTCTGTTTGGAGTTCTGCTTGTTGTCATTGACCAGGTCATAAAGATCCTGGTCAAGACAAACATGGAACTTGGACAGCACATCTATGTCATAGGCAACTGGTTCCAGATCCTGTTCATCGAGAACGAAGGCATGGCGTTCGGAATAAAATTCGGAGGCTCGGTCGGAAAATTCCTGCTCTCTTTCTTCAGGATCGGATTGTTTGCAGCCCTCTGCTGGTGGATTTCCTCCTTGGTCAGGAAGTCCAGGAATGAAGACGGTACGCTGGCCAGGCTTGAGGACGAGACCCCGGTTGTTCCGAATGGCGTGCTTTTCGGTCTTACCTTGATCACCGCGGGAGCTTTCGGAAACATAATAGACAGTTTGTTCTACGGACTGATCTTTGATTATGCTCCCTTCATGTTCGGCAGGGTGGTGGACATGTTCTATTTCCCGATCATCGACACTACCTGGCCTTCCTGGGTGCCTTTCGTCGGAGGCAATGATTTCCTGTTCTTTGCTCCGGTGTTCAACTTTGCCGACAGCTGCGTGACTGTAGGTGCGATCTATCTTATCTTCTTCCAGTACCGCTTCTTTGCCCGTGATGAAAAGCCCGGAAAAGCGGCGGGTGTCGAGGAGAAGAAATAATTTTGGGAGGACAGATTTTTATAATTATCTTTGCATCCCATAAATCCGGAGGTGTGGCCGAGTGGTCGATGGCGGCAGTCTTGAAAACTGTTGAACGGCAACGTTCCGGGGGTTCGAATCCCTCCGCCTCCGCAACCTAGCTGGCGTATTTGCCAGCTTTTTTTGTTTATTGAGATCCCAAGACTCCCTGCTTTTTCAGAATAATGGACATTTGTATGATGGACCGCTCTCTCTCTGCGTTTGTGCCGTTTTATACAAATGATTCAAAATAAGCAGATTACGGAAAACGCATGGGTAAATAATCTATGCGTTTTCTGTAACCGATTGATAATCAGCAGTATACAAAAAACGGGGGAATTGTGCATAAAATTTGGTTTATATTATAAACTTGTTTATATTTGCATCAGGCCCAAGGAAGACTGCGCAGCTTCGCTTGGCCGCAAAACAAGTTAAACAGTTGATACAATGGAACAGAACAAAGAAATGACGGCTCAGGAGAGCCTGAATCTGATCTCCGAGACTATGAACAACAGCCGTAAGGAGATTGTCAGAAATAGCGGAAAGTACTTCGTCTTGTGGGGTGTACTGCTCACGGTATTCTCACTTCTCGTCTACTTCCTATGGAAAACTACCGGTAAGGTCGCGTGGAATAACCTCTGGTTCGCCCTTCCCCTCATCGGGTATCCTTTATCCAGATGGGCCAAGAACAAGGAAAAGGACAGCCGTGCCGAGAATTTCATCAGCCGGATCAACGGAGGAATATGGGGCACATTCGGAGTGTTCGCATGCTCAGTCGCCCTGTTTTCGGTGCTCTATAGCCAGTTCTTCGATAGCCCGTTGACAACAATTGTCCTTGGGGTTACTTTAAGTCCGCAGATTGTCCTTCTCTTCGGCATGGCCGAGACTATCAGCGGTATTACACTCAAGAACTGGACTATCAAGATTGCGGGATGGATTACCGGCATAGGAGGGTTGGCTATATTCTACATCGCCCAGGTCGGAGCCGAGCAGATGCTCATCTTCACTTTTGCAGGCATAGTCCTGACCGCCACCGGCCTGATTGTCAAACACCAGTACAAGTAGCCCATGTTCCCTAAGTTAGATCCCATACTTCATTCGGAGCTCCGGTTGGCGGTGATGTCTATCCTGGCCGGAGCTGATGAAGCCGATTTCACCTATCTGAAGAAGCAGACGGGTGCCACCTCCGGGAACCTGAGCGTGCAGATAGACAAGCTCACCACAGCCGGCTATATCACCGTTGAAAAAGGCTTCAAGGGTAAGATGCCCCGTACTACCTGCAAGATTACACCTGCAGGTCAAGAAGCATTCCGCAACTATGTAGAAGCGCTTAAAGAATACCTTTCGGCAGGGGCTTAGTTATTTCCTGGACAGACGGCGCCTGAGGGGAATGTCGTAGAACTTCATACAGAGCCATGCGAGGAGGAGGCTCACCGTGACTGTCAACAGGGCGGCGGGCCAGGCTTCAGCGAAAGACTTCGAAACTCCGTTGCCGTCGAACCCGATGAAATTATAATAGAGGTAGAACAGGGGGTAGTGTACCATGTAGAGGGGATAGGAAAGATCCCCCAGGAAGGTGCATACCCTCTTAGTACGTTCTCCGTAAGAACTGTCTGAGGCCGCGAGCCACACAAGGCAGGGGAACAGGAATATGATAAAGAAAGACTCCAGCAGCCCGTTGTGCCAGGCAGCTCCTCCGAGGGCAGGCGTGCAGGCGACTGCCAGGAGGGCCAGGCTGCAAAGAAGGAATGAGCCCTTGATCTTCAAAGGCTTGAACACCCTGGCCATAAGCATGCCCAATGAATAGGGGAATAGCATCCTGACCAGGCCGCCCCAGAAACCTCCGTCAATGAAACTCCAACCCACGCCAAGGAATCCGTCGCGGACGGATATTCCTATCAGCAAGGCACCAGAGACAGCACAAACGATGGCGAGCGCCCATTTAGGAAGCCTCCGGAGCAGGATAGCATAAAGAATATTCCCGATATATTCAAAGAATAAAGACCATGATGGGCCGTTGAGGGGGAACATCTCGCCGTTGCCGCGGACTTCCGACGCACCTCCCGGGACGGAAGGAATCATGAACATTGCAAACAGCATCGAGAGCATCACCAGACCCGTCTCGACGTGGGTGCCGTCCCATTTGACGCTGCCCTGGACCAGGAAGGTAATGGCTCCGATCAAGGCGCCCATGACCACCATGGGATGGAGCCGGATGAGACGCCTCTTGAAGAATCCTCCCGTGGTCATCTTGCCCCACCTGCCGTCGTAGGCGTAGCCTATCACGAAACCGGAGAGAATGAAGAAGAAATCCACTGCCAGGTAGCCGTGAGGTACGGGAGTGCCGGCATGGAGTTCGAACACATGGTAAACGATGACGATCAGGGCGGCGACTCCGCGGAGGCCGTCCAGGATGTCGTAATGGGGGCGTGAATCCTGTAGCAGCATAGTAACAAATATAGTATTTCTCCATGAATATTACCCACAAATTGGGATTGTCAGTCTTTTGGGCCGGTGGTAACTTTGCGCCAAAATATGAGACGATTACTACTTGCAGCACTCTCCGGCCTTGTTTTTCCCCTTCTGGCCGGAGCACAATATTCAGGGAAAAGTGCACTCACAATCGGTGGTTACGGGGAAGTGGCCATGAGCCGCAATTTCTACAGTGACAACGTCTACCGCTATTCCCATCCGGCCGATTACCGGAATGACGGCAGCCACGGGCGCTTTGACATTCCGCACGCCGTGATCTATCTGGGATACGATTTCGGAAAGGGCTGGACCATGCAGACCGAGATCGAATTCGAACACACCGGGACCGGCACCTCCGTCGAGAAGGAATATACCGAAGCCGGCGAGTGGGAGACCGAGATCGAGAAGGGCGGCGAAGTCGAACTCGAGCAGTTCTGGATCCAGAAATCCTTTGCCAATGCATTCAATGTCAGGGTTGGACATATAATCGTCCCGGTCGGCGGACTGAACAATGCCCATGAACCCCTGAACTTCTTCACGGTGTACCGTCCGGAAGGGGAGTACACCATCCTGCCATCCACCTGGCATGACACGGGAGTAAGCCTATGGGGACAGGTGGGCGCATGGAAATATGAGGCCATGGTCGTGGCCGGCCTTGATGCCTTCATGTTCAACAGGGACAATTTCATCCACTATGCCGCAGGTTCGCCTTACGAATTCAAGGTCGCGAACAACTACGGCTTCGCAGCGAGGATTGACAATAATTCGATCCGGAACCTGCGCATGAGCCTTAGTGGTTATTACGGCAACAGCATGCACAATTCCTATCCCAATGATATGCGCGGAACCCGCTACGGCAGCATCAAGGGAACAACGGCCATAGGCGCATTCGACTTCGCCTACAAGTCCGAATCCCTGGTTGTCAGGGGAAATGCTGATTATGGCTATGTTTCAGATGCAGCCACCATAAGCACGGTCAAGCGCAACCTGACTTCCAATAATGCTCCTTACAAGAAGACCCCGGTGGGACAGAACGCCATGGCGGCAGGCCTGGAGGCCGGTTATGACATACTGAACCTTATTCGCTGCGGCGGCGATGACAAGGTCTTCCTGTTCGGAAGGTACGACTGCTACGACTCCTACATTCCGGCCGCCGGGCAGCAGGAATATACCTACACCCTCAGGCACGTTGCGACCGTCGGTTTGAATTGGATGCCGATCCCTCAGATTGCCGTGAAGGCCCAGTATTCCCACCGCTTCCTGCGGAGCCAGTACAACGATGAGCCGTCCGTTTCGATCGGCATAGCCTACATGGGATTCTTTGAAAGATAATAATGAATAAATAAAACTAAAGACAATGAAACAACTTATCAGATTGACTCTTGCCGCCTTTGCTGCCGCTGCATGCCTCACGGCATGTGAAAAGGACAACAACGGCACTGATCTCACCTCCGAGGAAAAGGAGATGAAGGAAATCGTGGAGCAGTACGTTCCCCAGGTTATTTACTCAACCTATGGCGACCTTGCCAAGGAAAGCAACGAACTTTATGAACTGCTTGCCTCAGCCTCGAAGAAAGGAGTCGCCTCCCTGACCCAGGGAGAACTTGACGCCATCTGCTCAAAGTTCCTCCAGGCCCGCCAGAGCTGGGAGGAATCCGAGGCTTTCCTCTACGGAGCAGCAACGGATTTCGGTATCGATCCTCACATCGACACCTGGCCCCTTGATGTCGAAGCCCTTGCGACTTCTCTCTCCAATGCGGAGCAGGTCGCATCCCTCGAAGGCGAAGACGGAATAGCCTACGCTGCTGCCAAACTTGGCCAGGAACTGCTTGGTTTCCACGGAATAGAATTCATTCTCTTCCGTGACGGTGCGAACCGCAAGGTCGAAGCCCTTCGTGCCAACGAGGACCACGAAGCTTTCAAGGGAAAGACCGTGACCGGAGAACAGGAACTCATCTATGCCACTGCAGTGGCCGGTGATCTCCGTGACAATTGCTATCGTCTTTGCGTTTCCTGGAATGACGATGCCCCTGCTGCTTACAAGAACCGCTGTGAAGAACTTGAGGTCGCCGTGACCTTGACTGGATCTGACAAGACGTACGGTGAGAATATGCTCAATGCTGCCGAGATAGGTAGTACATATTCAACCTGGCAGGAAACCCTTTCCTCTATCCTTCTGGCCGGCTGTTCCAATATCTGCAACGAAGTTGCCAACGTAAAGATGGGCAACGCCCACAGCGGAGAGGACGTCAACTACATCGAATCACCTTACAGCAAGAAATCCTTCCAGGACTTCATCGACAACATCCTCAGCATCCAGTACTCGCTTTATGGCGGAGCAGGAGCGACTACTCCGGCCGCAAAGTCGCTGGTAAGCTATTTCAACAACCATAAGTACAGCGGCGCATCCGATATCCAGAAAGCGCTTGAGGCTTCTTTGGCCGCACTGAAGGCATGTCAGGCAAAGGGCGCATTCGTGGACATCTACACCGATGCTTCGGTGCAGGCTGCAATGGACGCTGTCAATGGATTGGATGAAGAACTCAACAAGGCTGCATCATGGATCGTAAAGCAGTAATTCTATTCATGGCTGCTGCAATCCTTGCAGCAGCTTGCGACACTTCCGGCGATCCGGCTTCCAAGAGGGAGCCGGATGCCAAGTACGTAGGTCAGGCAGTGGGGAATTTCGAGGCTTCCGAATGGTATCCCGGAGGAGAACTCGGAACCACTGACAACGTGACCGAAGGCTGTTATGAGGATGAAACCCCGGCCGTTACGGCTCAGGGCCTTGATTTCGAATTCAACATGGGAGAAGCTGCGTTCGAACGCAAGTTCACCCAGAACACCGAGCCTTTCAAGGGACTCGGCCCGGCCTATGTGCGTTCTTCCTGTCTTGACTGCCATCCTGGCTACGGCCACGGAAAATGGCAGAACCAGTACAAGGCTGGATTCGGAAACGGCTACTTGCTCGTGGTCTATCACCCTGCTGACGGTGCCAACAGCGACGACGGACCCTATGTGGCTGAAGTTACCGGCATGCCACAGACGAAGGCCATCGCTCCCTTCCTGCCTCCTATCGATGAGGATAAGATTTCCCTTAACTGGGTCAACGTCAGCTCGATGGAAAGTGGCCTTCCCATGAAGTTCCCTGACGGGGAGACCTATGAGCTGATCTATCCTGAGCTCAGCATTCCCGAGGATGCCTTCAACACAGATCCCACCCCTTACCAGACGGGAGCCGTGGCTTTCCGTCTTGAATCTACAATAGGAATCATCGGAACCGGCCTTCTGGATGCCATCCCCGCAGAAGACATAAAGGAACAGTACAGGGCCGAGGCTCCCTTCGTGGAACTGAATCCCGCTTTCTGGGACAAGGCTGCCAATGATTTTGCTCCGACAGCATGGTACACCCTCGCAGAAGGACAGTTTGCAGACGGTACAGCTGCCCCTGCCGGCACCAAGATGCTGAAGAGGTTTACCTATGCCATGACTCGTGCTTCCCTTCAGGACGGAGCAGGAGCAAATGCCATCTGGAACATTACGAACGTGAGCCGTGGCGACCGTCACTTCCTGTACACGACCAAGGCTTGGGCAAAGGCTATGTCCGAGACTCCTTCAGTGATCGCGGCCATCAAGTCAGACCCTTCGTCTCCTTACTATGCTGACGGAACTGATGAAGGAATAGCCGAGGCCGTACTGAACCTGCTGGATCCTTCCACCGACCAGTTTGACAACAAATGGCACAACTTTTCTCCTGAGATGAGTGAAGACCAGTACTATAATTTCCTGGTCTGGCATCGTGGTCTTTCGATTCCCAGGGCACGTAACCTCAATCGCAAGGAAGTCCAGAGAGGCAAGGAAGTCTTCAACAAGATCGGCTGCGCAACCTGCCACAGGCCTTCCTGGGAGACAAAGGAAGACAACTACTGGGCTCCGAAGATTACCAAGGGCAGGCAGCTTCCCCGCTACCGCAACCAGAAGATTTATCCCTATTCAGACATGCTCCAGCACCGTCTGTACATGAAGAACGGAATTCATGGAAGCTGGTGCCGTACCACTCCGCTCTGGGGCAGGGGACTCTCCCGTGCCAACACCGGGGCAGAGGACAGGATACATGACTGCAGGGCCCGCAACGTGGTCGAGGCGATCATGTGGCATGGCTACAGTCGCAAGAGCGACGCTTTTGAATCTACTGAAAAGTTCTACAACCTTCCCAAGGAGGACCGCGACGCGGTGGTGGAATTCATCAATTCTATCTGATCCGGTCTCTCTGGGCTGTACGCTGAAATTCCTTCCTGGCTCTCTTCAAATCTTTGAGCCAGGTTTTTTCTGCGCTCAGTCGGGCAAACGAAGCGCTAGCGGCAAGCATCGCAGCGTCGATGTCAGACTTGTAGTGGAACCCAACGATAGTGCGGCTCCGGCAGCACTCGTAACCGGTCTTCAGGATAGCTTCCTGATGCTCAGGATCGATAGAGGAGAGCAACAGTGCGACCATCCAGTACCTGATCGAATGACCAGAAGGATAGGAAGTGAAATCATTCCTTTCCTCATCTTCAGGGACAGGCGTAGGTTCTTCGAAGTACTGGTAGGGACGCTCCCTCTTGAAATAGTCCTTGGCTATGTTGATCGAACTTCTTGCGGCCTTGAAGCTCTTCTTGACGAAAGAAGCGAGGAACGGATACTTTTCCGGGGTCAGGTCGGCTTCCATTGCCGGAGAAAAACGCTTCAGGATGTACTCTATTTCGGTACTGGCATCCTCTACCGCTTGTTGTCCTCTTGCAGTGTTCCTGATTGCCTTGCCGGCCTCGTAGACGCTGCTGTCGACGATGAAAGCAATGTCATGGAATCCTGGAGGACTGGGAAGGAACCTGGAGGCATCCGGCATCTGTTCGGCCTCGAGGTAGTTCTTTGGTTTCTGGCTAAGTTTGTAAGGTTGGGCGCAGGACGAAGCAATGCCGATGATTGCAATTGCCAGCGAAAAGGAGCGGATAATTCTGTTCATGGGAATGTATTCGTTAACAAAGCAAATATAGTGTTTCCTGCCGGTATTTTGCTATATTTGCCTATCATGAAGCGCATTCTATTTTCATTGGCCGCCCTCTTCTTCGGGCTTGCGGCCCAGGCGAAGATCGAGCTTTCGCCCTTGTTCACCGATAACATGGTCTTCCAGCAGAATTGTTCCGCTCCTGTCTGGGGCAAGGCAACTCCGGGAGCCAAGGTCATCGTAACTCCGTCCTGGAACGGCCGGGCATATTCATGTACCGCCGGGACAGACGGTCGCTGGTCTGTGAATATAGACACCCCCGCTGGAAGTTATGAAAAATACACCGTCACCATCTCTGACGGTAAGCCTGTAGTTCTCCAGAATGTCCTTGTCGGAGAGGTCTGGCTCTGCTCCGGCCAGTCGAACATGGAGATGCCCGTCGAGAGTTGGAGGGCCGTGAGGGCCAATAAGGATGACATCCTGAAAGCGGCTGACTACCCCTACCTTCGGTTGCTCTATGTGACAAAGACGACAGGCATGTTCCCCCGGGATAATTTTTCTGCTGAACATGACGGCTGGACAGAGTCACTTCCGAAGACGGTCCGGGCGTTCTCCGCTGTTGCCTATTATTATGGCAGGGCGTTGCAGGAAGAGCTGAAGGTTCCTGTCGGGGTAATCAACACGTGCTGGGGCGGAACGATCATCGAAGCCTGGATGAGTGCGGGAACTCTCAGCAGTTATCCTGAGATGACCTCAAAGATCGCCCATGTCGCTGAATTGGCTGAGACGGAGATGGACCGCGAGAATACTTTCAAGAAAGAGATGGCCCGTTTCGTCGCGCAGGCCAAGGCAGACGACAAGGGTTACGCCAATGGTAGGGCTCCTTGGGCGGCGCGTTCCTTTGACGACTCATCCTGGGGCATTATACGGCTTCCCGAGAAGGTCCAGAGCATCTGGCCTTCAACCAACGGTGTCTTCTGGTTCCGCAAAGAGGTGGAAATCCCATCCGCATGGGCCGGCAAAGAATTGACACTTAGTCTCGGACCGGTGGACGATTACGACGAGACGTATTTCAACGGTAAACTAGTCGGTTCCGGAGAAGTCTGGAACATGGCCCGTGAATATGTTATACCCTCTCGTTTGGTCAAGGGAGGGAAGGCCGTCCTTTGCATCAGGGTAACTGACGACCATGGCGACGGAGGACTTTATGGCGCTCCGGACCAGCTTTATCTTGAAGGACCGGACGGAAATCAGGTTTCACTGGCCGGTGAATGGAAGGTCAAGAAGTCTCTTGACTTCGGATCCCGTAAGGCCAGCACCGCAAGGGAGCCGAATCTTCCATCTGTCCTATATAACGCCATGATCAGGCCTCTTGTTCCCTTTGCAATCAAGGGTGCTATCTGGTACCAGGGAGAATCCAATGCCGGCAGATCCTATCGTTACCGTGACTTGATGTCAGCCATGGTCCTTGACTGGAGATCTGCCTGGGGTTATGATTTCCCGTTCTATATAACCCAGATAACCGGCTATCATGCTGTCAGTCCCGTTCCTGGCGAGTTCTCCTGGGCGGAACTCAGGGAAGCACAGTCGATCGCCGCTTCCGTTCTTGATAAGGCCGATGTTGCCTGTATCATAGACCTTGGGGAAGCAGAGGATGTCCATCCGGTGAGGAAGAAGGAAGTAGGGGACAGGCTGGCTTTATTGGCTTTGTCTAATGATTATGGGCGTTCAGTCTTGGCTTCCGGGCCACGTTTCGAGTCTTATGTACTCGAACATGGATCTGTCCGTATCAAGTTCTCTTCGGTTGGATCAGGCCTTCGTGCTATTCCTTCTGGTTCGTTTGCTGAAGCCCGTTACGGCTCTGATGCCATGTCTTATGACATTGTCCGACGTGCCGAGGCAGGGGAGTTGACTGGGTTCCAGATTGCAGGTGCCGATAAGGTCTGGCACTGGGCTAAGGCTGAGATTGATGGCGATGAGGTGATCGTCTCCTCTCCGGAGGTCCCTTACCCGGTAGCAGTACGTTACGGCTGGGCCGATAACCCCGTCTGCAACCTCTTCAATGCCGAAGGCCTCCCCGCCTATCCTTTCCGCACCGACGACTGGCCCGGAGTGACCACTGATAAGCTCTGACCATCGCTACTCCAGTACTCTCCGAGCAGAATTCCGCTCTATTTCTGCACCGAGAGTAGGAGGCCATGAGATTAATCATCAGGGAGGAGAGATCATTATGATCTTCCCGGAGGATGCTGTTTTTATATGTCCTCTGAAAGGAAAGTTTGTCCCATAGGCTTGCTTCACTACTTTAGATTCACTTCCTTTGCCAGTAGTGAATTACTTAATTATTATGAAAACTTCAAACGTAAATGTTAAAGCAAGATCTCTATAATACGCCGGAGGAGAAAGTTAAATACTAGCATGACATGACTACTGAAAGAGACAGACGCAACCAATTGGCCTTCAGCTATGACAAGGGCGTACAAGAGGGCATGGAGAGAGGTCGAGAAGAAGGGCGTGAGGAAGGTCGCAATCAAGAGCGTGAAGACGTCCTGAACAGGATGAAAGCCTTTGGACTTCCACAAGAGACTATTGACGCGATCATGAAGCAAGATCCCCGGGGATAATCTTGCCATCCCGAACTTTACCCTGTCATCCTGAGCGAAGCGAAGGATCTGCTTGTCGAACATCTTGCATTCCTGAGATTATTCCGCGGTGCTACAAAGGTAGGACTCCGCTTTTTTTTGTCCGCGGAGTCCTTTGTGGTACTCTCAGCGCATAAATACCGCCTTATCCTGGAGGACCATTACCTCTGATGTGCCAGGGGTTGGACCATCTGGCGAAGCATTAAGGGATATCGAGACATGCTATCATAGGGAAATAATGGCAATACAGGTTAATCAATAAACTTGAAGGGTGTCAAATCGTCAACGATGTATGATTCGGTGATTATCTCTGAATGATTGTTAAGTTCCTCCACATACTCTTTGACCTTAACTGCAGACTCGAACCTCTTTTCTACTATCTCCCAATCATGTTTTGTTATATCGTATTGTTCAATGATATAGGATCCATCGAATACAAGTGTATAACGATAAGGATAAAACTTGAAGCTAACTTTCCTTTGCATGACAACATTATTTGCTTACAAAAGACAAAGCGTCCCCAAGATGAGCATTAATGGGGACGCTTCAATATCTTTGATATACAAATTAGTATATAGTCTAGAAAGTCTTGACCTTCGAGCTCTTGTAAGTCTCGACACTCGCCTCTCCGTCTGCACTGGTAGCGAAGTGGTTGATTGTGACAGCTTCGGCGTGCTTCACAACGTCGGTCTTTTCCTTATTGACGAAAGTGAACGGATTGACAGCGACGATGGAAGTATTCTGTGATCCTGATTCAACAACGACTCCGTCGACAGTGCCGGTCAGGTCGTAAGCCCAACCCCAGTCATCCTCAATGACACTGTAGATGTAGCTGGGATCCAAAGAAAGGAGAGTCTTTGTGACTTCTGCACCATCAGCTCCTTTGTTTGTAATGATCACCTTAGTCCAGTTCTCCTCAGTACTAGTATCAGGCTTGGGTTTGTTGATAGCGTTGTACACAATATTGCCATCATCGTCTGTAAGAGGCTTGAACCTATGGATCTCAAAGGTTGCACTTTCTCCGTGACGGAGACCCGACTTCTTTATCTTGATGTTAATAGGCAGGTCTGCAACAGGGAGCGTATATTGATTGACACAAGTGTACGTATCTGTCTCTGCATCATAGACATAAACACCAGATCCGGCAGCGTTTGTTCCTGTTCCGTCACCTCCGGTTGCACCATCCTTTGCATAGATATCAAATTTCACCACAACCTTCTTACCTGCCCAGAATGTAGTTGTCTTGTCTAAATACCTTTGTCCTACCCAGTTACCGGCATTCGCCCTGGTAGTATAACCGTTCTCATCCTTAGTGTCAGCTTTACTGTAATCAAAGCCGGAAATGACAAGGGTTGAATCGCCGTCAGAATTTACAGTGATGTCCTTCGAAATAGTTGAAACATCGTATGATGTATTCTTCGTCCAGCCGTCTCCGTCTTCATCTATGTCCCATACCTCGACAGTGACATCGTCATCCGGGTCAAAGCCTTTAGGCAAAACAAAGCTGCTGGAGGCCTGGTCGCGGATCTGAGTTGCCGTACCGATTTCTTTAGAAGAACCGCCGGATGCCTGGGCGATGCTTTCGAAGATATCTTCAAGGTCAACTTGTGTAGCATCCTGATAATATCCAGCTTCAGCATTTCCTCCAGTGCCATAATCAGTCATAGAAGATGCGTTGGGGTAATTTGATGAGATCGAATTCATCATACGAATAATCTGAGTAGACGCATTTGTTACCAAGCCGACAACATAGATGGTTGTTTGATAATCATTCTTAAGACTTTGGGCTGTTTTAATACATTGGTTTGCTATAGTGGTGCTAAAACTACCATTAACGCCAGGATTTCCATCCGTAAAAAGAACCAGAACCCTATTACAATTGCTCCTTTCAGAATTATTATATGAGTTCTGAATCAATGTCGAGCCAGTACTCATACCATAATTAGTATAGGTATTGGAATTGAAGCCTTGATCATTAACTTTAGTCTTGATAGTAGTTACATTACTGGATGTGCTTACCGGCAAGAAACCTCCGTCTTCAGCACCAGTTTCGTTCTCAAGCAGATTATGGGCGGCACTTTCAAAAGTAACAACAGCAATTCTATTTCCGAGAGGAGTTTCACGTGCAACTCCATCATCATCTTCCGTATCATTGCGCGCTATTTCATCAACAAATGTTCCTACCGCATTTTTAAGTGCTTGCAGCCTTGTCGTACCATTATAAGAAGCAGTCATAGACCTAGAGTAATCCAGCACTAACACAACATCCACCGGAGTGGAGCTATATACCTGCGAAGTAGTACCGGTTGCGAAGGTCTCAAGCGTGATGGTATATCCGCCGTTTCCATTCGCCACGACGGTCTTGTTGGTCGAGACACCGCCGGCGTTGTTATAGGCGACACCGTCATTCTGGGCTTGAGCCATAAAGGAGGAAGCCATCAAGGCAATCCCTAGTAATATATATTTAAATGTATGTTTCATGGCAAAATACTATATTTAGTCTGTATACGGTTTTTCTGCGATCGTCTGACCGGTTGCAGCAGTCCAAGCTTCCCAGCAAGTAGCGCATTGAGAGCCATCAGGCGCATAGGCGCTTATGGCCTGGACTACGACTTCCATAACGAGGTGTACTCCCTCGGCTTTGACGCGAGCTCCTGAACCGCCAGAAGGAATCCAGATTTCGGGAATCATATCCTCATCGAGTTTATATGATTGGAAAAGAGCTTGGGAACTGGACAAATATTCTCCGGCACCAATTATAGAAGGATAGTAGAAATAACTTCCGGTTCCACGAACCCATTGATTGTTTCCGGAAGGCCTGCCACCCTCAAAGGTATCGTCAAAACCTTCACTATATGTAGGATCTTCACGATACCAAGGTGTGACCATTGTGTTAATGTCGTCGCCTTCGTCGAACGTGGTAGCATCAGAGGGATATTTATATCCGACCAGGATATTACCGTCTGAGTCATACCAGTTACCGATGACCATGACACGGACATATTCGTCAACATTACCCGTGTTGGTGACATGCAGGTTATCCTTCTCGAGACCATCCATATCGTCGAAAATCGCCACATCTACATCCGTTGGCTCAAGAGTATAGGTACGAAGCTCTCCGGCGTTCCAGACAACGTTTTTCGCAGCAAGAAGCTGGCCGAAATTGATTTCGTGGGTAATCATACCGCCGCCTTCAGTTCCATAAGTATCAGGAGTCTTGATGCAGAATGTGACTTTCAATTTCACATTTTCAGTCATCTTCTGCGGGATGAACCAGAAGGTCAGTGAACCGTCCTCAGCGTTGAGGTTCTTCCCGGATGCTACGTTGGTTGTATTATAGGCTGTATTAGGGGATCCATCCTTATTATTCCTATCAGAAACCCCGGTCTTGCCAGCATACCATGAATCCCCGAAAGGAGCGTCACCTTCTGTGGGCTTGGCGAAATCAACGGTACCGTCGGAATTGCTTGCGCCAGCAGATGGAGTATAAGACGGATTAGTGTACTCCTGGGAGAAAGTGACTCCGTTTGTTCCCAAATTGCTCCATTCTACCGTGCCATCTCCGGAAGGAGTAATCGTGCAATGACCGGAGCCGTAGAGACCAGTAAACTCAATCTTGGTGATGATGGTTTTGGTGGTACCGGTATTATCGTTACCTACACGGAATTTCACACCGGTAAGGGCGTGATACATCGTGACAGGAGTTCCCTTAGGAAGATAATCGTCGTGATCTTCCTTATTGATGGAAGTGTATCCAAAGAGGATATCCTGCTGATCCGCACCATTCAGAGAAGCACCAAAATCAAAATCGATTGTACCATTGGCATAAGCAAATTCAGAAGCTCCGCTCTCGGACGCCGGCATACGGAAATAGAAATCCGCCTCAGTAGTTTCATCCTCCCAAGGGTCATATTTTCCGTCGTACTGCTTGCGATAACGCCATCCTTTACCTCCGGCCGGATTCTCGGTAGGCGCATCTGTGTCGATAAGGCCGAAGGTGGCATCACCCAATCCCTTGGAAGGAGTGTAAACACCCATGGTTGTGTACACCTTACCCAAATTCTCGGTATAGGCCGGGATACCCCTGGTTGCAGGAGATGGATTCAGATACTCGATTGTCTCCTCAAAGTAGAGGGGGTTGCCCTCGTTATCATTTCCGACGGGAATCGATACACCTTCCTTAACTTCTCCCTGGACTGCTTCAGCCCTGGTGGCAGACGATGAACCTCCGATGTAGAATGCGATGTCATTCTCGTCCAACGGTGTAAATTCTTCAAATGACTGCTTCTGTTCGCAGGAGATCAGCGATACGGTCGCAAGAATCGCCATTGCAATGTAGATCTTCTTCATAACTCGTAGCTTTTTTAGGTTATGATCCAAAGTAGAACTGCTCGGGAGCCTCCTCCTCATCATCAAAATCATTGATATTATTCAGATCTTTCACTTGAACATTGAAGATAGGAGAAGCACAAATTGGCCCTTCATGATCAAGTGTCTGTACGACTCTTGTAGCCGGAGACACGTACTGTTTCTTTTTCATTGTGTTATAGATTATTAATAATTATAATTCGTATCAAAGTCGTTTCTACGCCCAAACAGTGACTTCCTGCAGCAACTGTCGTATAATCAATGATTTGTCATCTTGATATATCGTTAATGGGTGACAATCTGGAAACGGGGAGCTGCAAGGTAGATCCCTCATCCATAATCACTTATGCCATGTTACATAAAGCTACAGGGACGTGTAAGGCACTTTTTACAAGGGAACGAAAGCCATAGTAAGGTCATGAATTAGGTAGTGTTGCACCGCATATTGCGCAACCGGCGCTACGAAAAGCGCGGGCGGCCGTACAGTGCACAAATACTCTGAAGCCTTGCTTTTATCCTAATAAATCAGTATATTCGCATAAAATAATATGAGTTAGCGCTGAATTCAATCTGGATTTAATATTATTTTATGGAATATTGCCTTGACATATTCACCCGTAATCCGGAAACTGTTCTAATCCGGCTTGCAGACAATTGCAGGGCACGGCGGTTGGAAAAAGGTTACAGCCGTCGGACACTCTCTGAACTGACGGGTGTTCCTGCTCCTACGATAGAACACTTCGAAAGGACAGGGAAGATATCCCTTGAATCCTTCTGCAGACTGGCCATCGAGTTTGATTACTATGACGAGCTTGTAGCTCTCTTAGGAAAGAGCAAGTTCTCCACGGGTAAGGAGCTTGAGACTATCAATAAGAATAAAAACCGCAAGAAGGGAAGATGATCCGCTCTGTCGAAAAAGTCAGCGTCTATTTCAGGGACGTTCTTGTTGGGACCATTCAAATGGCTCCTGTGGGCTCGCAATGTGTTTTTGAATATGACAAGACGTGGCTGGCGGATGGTTTCTCCCTTTCGCCGACCGAATTGCCTTTGTCCGGTAATCTTATGTATGCAGATCCTGGTAAGTTCGGAGGGAATTTTGCAATATTCGAGGACAGCCTTCCGGATGGTTACGGGCTCTATCTTCTCGACAGGATCTTGAGGGGGCAGGGAACATCGCTGGAAGAGACTACTCCATTGCAAAGGCTCTCCCTTATCGGCCGGTCGGGAATGGGTGCCCTCAATTATCGGCCAGTGATCCCTACGACATACGGTCAGGATGCTTTCTCCATGGATGATCTTGACCTGGTTCAAAGGAAGGCGCTGGATGTACTCTCGGAGAAGGACATCACTGATGCTTCACTTTTGTACTACAACAGCGCCAATTCCGGTGGTGCGAGACCCAAGATAGCGCTGGTAGATGATGAAGGAGCTCACTGGATAGTGAAATTCCGTCATCTTACTGACCCCGGCGACATCGGGGCGAATGAATATCTTTACATGCAGACTGCTTCGAAATGCGGGATTCATATTCCTCGAGTCAGACTGTTCGGAGGGAAGTACTTCGCATCGGAGCGCTTCGACATAGGGGAGGATGGAGAAAGGATTCACATGGCTTCTGCAGCCGCCCTGTTGAAAGTTGATTTCAGGCAGCAGAATGTCGATTACACCAATCTTCTCGCGCTTACGGGATATCTCACGCAGGATCCTGAGCTGGTTGAGGAGATGTTCCGTCGCATGGTGTTCAATCTCATTGCTGAAAACAAAGACGACCATGGGAAGAATTTCACCTTCCTTTGTGACGGCTCCAGTTGGAGGCTCGCCCCAGCATACGACTTGACATATTCCCCTGCAGGATCGAACGGAGAGCATGCGACCTCTCTCTTCTTCAATGGTAATCCGGGCATCGACCTGGTTATAAAAGCTGGAACGGGAATAAGGATCCCCAAAGCCAGATGCCTCGAGATCATCGACACGATCCAGTCCATCTGCAAGGACAATCTCCCAAGGATTAAGGAGCTGATATAGTGCGAAGATCTCTTTCTAGAGTATTGCAAAGTACACCCAAAGCACTGTCTATTTACTATATAGGGTTATTCTGATTCGATCTGTATCATGTCTCTATGCAGTTGTAATGGCTATTTTACAGCACAAACGATATATATTAAGGGTAATGAATTAGTAACCATTTTGATTTCTCATCTATGCAAATAGTATATTGAAATACCCAAAAAGCGCGTAATGGCGGCATCATATGGCTTATTGAGTAGATGTCAATTTTTGTCATAGGAATGGCTGCTGGAAGACGAATGGAATTTCATTGTTTGCAAATATTTCTGATTATTGGTATATTTGCCAAAAATCAGAAACAAAAGTGAACTTCTACGAATTCAAAAATGAGAATCTTGCCCGATGCTGTTTCAGCATCTACGGCCTTGCAGATGCGACTAGAGCGTCGGTTTCGTCGAATCTGTCCAGATGGACTTCTGAAGGAAAGCTCATCAAGCTTCGCAAGGGTTGGTACGCCTTTCCCGAGCGAACAAATGATCATTCAGACAGAATGTTCATTGCGAATTCAATCTATTCTCCTTCATATGTAAGTTTATTTTCGGCTTTAGCCTATTACGAAATGATCCCTGAAGCAGTCAATTCAGTCTCCAATGTTTCGACCCTGAAAACTGCGGACTTCACTTCTACAGCAGGGACTTTCTCTTACCGGAAAGTCAAGCCTGGCATGTTCTTCGGCTACGACGTAATCTCGTCACCTCGCCGTGTACCGTATATGATGGCAACGGCTGAAAAGGCGCTGCTTGACCTGCTCTATCTTTATCCGGAATATTCATCTGTGGCAGACATCGAGGGCCTTCGCCTTGATGAGGATTTCATGAGGGAAGAATTCCTTTGGGACAGGATGAACGAATATCTTGCCAGAGCAGCTTCAAAAGCTCTCGCTACACGTGTAAAACTGGTTGAATCAATATATCGCTGACCATGCTTTTAATCGAACAAATCAGGGCTTTTTATCCAGGTTTTCCTCAAGATACCCAGACTACTATTCATCTCCTCAAGGAGTACATAGAGCTTCTTGTACTGAATCATTTGTCGAATACTAAGTACGTAGAAAAACTGACCTTCATTGGCGGGACCAACCTTCGTTTGATCAAGGGGATAGACCGATTCTCGGAGGACCTCGATTTCGATTGCCAGGAATTGTCTGCGAAAGAGTTTGCAGACATGACTGACGGCGTTATCAGGTTCCTGCGCAACCAAGGGCTTCCCGCTGAAGCTAAGGAGAGCGAGAGCAGTCACCTGACAGCCATGAGGCGTACTATCATCTTCCCTGAATATCTTTACTCGCTTGGCCTGGCATCTGAAGCAGAGAGAAATCGTAAATTCACCTTGAAAATCGAGGCTCAGGATCAAGGCGTCGTCTATAAGCGGGAGAAGAAGATGATCTCCTTGGATGGTTTTTATTTCCAGTTCCCAGTCCCAACAGATTCTGTCCTCTGCGCGATGAAGTGGGCCGCTCTGCTCTCAAGAGGTAAGGGCAGGGATTTTTACGACACGATGTTCTTGATGTCACAAACGAGTCCTGATCTTGACTTCCTCGCTTCACGGTGCGGCATTTCCTCGATTATGCAGCTCAAAGAAGCTGCCGCAGAGATGCTGTCCAAAACCGATCTCATCAAGAAGTCCAGGGATTTTGAATATCTTATCTTCGACAAGTCCAAAGCCTCACTGATCCAGCATTTTGATCCCGAGATACTTTTTAAGGCTCTTCCCAAGTAGTAATACTCAAGTGCCTAATGTTTTGCTGCTCTGCAAGCCGATTTATGTATGTTTCCTGCTCGCAGAGTTTTTTGCGATACTCTTTAAGCCGAAATCCGGTCATTTCCTGCTCTAAAAGTATTTTAAACTACTCTCTGAGCAGGATTCGTTTGTTATTCTGCTTTTAGAGTGAGGCACGTGGAGACTAATTCGCCAGACGTGCCAAATAACCCGCTATATCCCCGGCCCTAGCGTTCATTATGAACGCTCAGGCCACGCTTTCCTGCCTTTTCCCGGCTGTGGAGTATTAAGTCAAGGCGCATATCTTCGAATGCTGATGGTATTTCTCTCCTGATGTGCCAAGTGTTGGGCCACCTGGCGAGAATAGCTGGGCATTTCTCACCAGATATGCCGTCAGTTGGATCATCAAGCCGGGGGGGGGAGGAGAATGACTGATGAGGTCAAATTGAGGAATAATAAACAAATCGGGCGGCCTGAAGTGGGTCGCCCGATTTAGTATTGATAGTTGCGATCAATTCTTCAGATGTGTCTGAGGGGATGGACCATCAATCACGTGAGGACTTGACTCCACCGCCACGCTCCACCACCATCCTCCGGCCTTGGCGTTCATTATGAACGCTCAGGCCACGCTCTCCCGCCTTTTCCCGGATGTGGAGTGTTATATGGCAAGACGCGCATCTTCGTTTGTTTGTGCGTTCCTTTTATGATTTACCTGAGGTTGGACAATCTGTCGAAACGTATCGGGATATATCTTATGAGTAAGGATGCAACTAAAATAAATTGTGCGGCAAAGGACAACCTTTGCCGCACTATTTAAAAGCAATGTTTAGTTGTTAGTCTGGTTAAAGCTTTGAAGTTTGGAACTCTTTTTATGTTCCGTGTAAGACGTTGCACCTGTTTCTTTAGATTGGAAATGGTTGACCATGACTGCTTCGGCGTGCTTGACAACCCCCGACTTCTCAGTATTATGGAACCTGAACGGGTTGACTTCAACAGAAGAAGTGGTATAAGTGCCATCTTCACCAACCTGATTAGCATCCCCAGTCATTGTGTAGGCCCAACCCCAGTCATCTTCCACCACCATATAGACCCAATAGGGATCGAGTGCAAGAACATCCTTTTCGACTTCGGCTCCATTTGTGTCACTCAGATTGGTCAGGATTACCTTTTTGAAACTCTTCCAACCAAGCGTTTCATAGTATTCCGAAAGATCACCGCCAACTGGAGGCTGTCCCCCCTCGCCAGTTGTCCCCGGTAATGGCTTACCGATTAAATTATATTCGATATTAGCAATTT
>Ga0129310_1000104_pt1 | contig 115947 bp, 109 predicted proteins | sample Go1ome_2_FD_94433 | JGI IMG/M metagenome (GOLD analysis project Ga0129310, IMG submission 94433) | Western lowland gorrila individual fecal microbial communities from Wisconsin, USA - Go1022A metagenome | ecosystem: Host-associated > Mammals > Digestive system > Large intestine > Fecal... | reverse complement strand
TATTCAAATTATACCATAAAACTTGTGAACAATTCTACCGCAACTTTGGACTATATGAGAAAAGTCCGAACAGTTTTCTGCCCGGACTTTCTCGCTCAATCATAAATCAATTCCGCTTTCACAATCTCCTCTGCCTGTGCCTTGCAAGCATTCATCTGCCGCACCCATTCCATTTGGTTTTCAGCTTTCAGTTGCTCGGTCACGCCGTTTTGCTCTGCCAGTGACCGCACGATCAGCTTCATGCGGTTTCGTGCCGCTTCGTCAATCTTAGCGCAATACTGTCTTACGTACACCCAGCTATAACGAGGACTGACTTTCTTTTTTATTCAAATGTTTTTATAAGATTAAATATCTGTGTTACCGTTTTTCTTATATTTTTCTTTGTTGTTTCCTTATCCATTGCCTCTTCAAGTGACATTGCTTTGTCCGTAACGGCAAATATTGCATCTATTCCGGCGGCATTGCAAAGATATGCGTCATCGGCTACACAGCCGGCAATTCCTATAACCTTTGCACCGTATTTTTTCGCTCTTTTTGCCACACCGACGGGTGCTTTTCCCATTGCACTCTGCGAATCTATTCTTCCTTCTCCTGTTATAACAAAATCCGCGTCCGCAAGCACCTTATCTATTCCTATTTCGTCAAGAACTATTTCTATTCCCGGCTTAAGCTCACCGTTGAGATAAGCTCTGAAAGCATAACCGAGTCCGCCTGCCGCACCACTGCCTTCATCATTGGCACAATCAATTCCGAGTTTATTTTTAGTTACTTCGGAAAAGCTTTTCAGTGCATTATCAAGAAACTCGACTATTTCCGGTGTTGCACCCTTTTGTGGGCCGTATATATATGACGCTCCTCTTTTTCCGCAAAGCGGATTATCTACATCACAGGCTATTCTGAATTTGCAGTTCTTTATTTTCGGATTTACATTGTCTGTATTTATTCCGGTTATATCGGCAACATATTTTCCGCCTGTTTTCACAGAATTGCCGCCTTTATCGTAAAATTCAAAGCCGAGTGCCTGCAACATTCCTACTCCGGCATCATTTGTTGCACTTCCGCCTATGCCGACAATAAATTCATTACAGCCATTTTCAACTGCGTTAAGTATAAGCTCACCGACACCGTATGTAGTTGTATAAAGCGGATTTCTTTTTTCAACCGGAGTAATCGGAAGTCCTGCCGCCGCTGCCATCTCGATTACGGCTGTGTTTCCTATAATTCCGTATTCCGCTGTTATTTTATCTCCTGTCGGGCCGGTTACCTCTGCATTTACAAGCTTTCCGTTCATTCCCGAAACAAGAGTTTTAACCGTACCTTCGCCGCCGTCTGCAAGCGGCATAACAACTACCTCTGCATCTTTATAAACCGATAAAACAGCGTCCTTTGCCGCATATCCGGCTTCAAGAGATGATACACTGCCTTTAAATGAATCAATAGCCGTTACTACTTTTATCATATGCTTACTCTCCCTTACAGTTCGATTACCTCTGTATTTTCAATGGCTTCTTCAAGATATTTGTCAAGCTCTGTAAGCTTAGATTCTATTTTTTCGATAATGCTTGTTTTCGGCTTTGTTTCCGGGTGCTTTGCAACAAATATGGTACAGCAGTCCTCATAAGGTCTTATTGAAATATCAAATGTACCTATCTTTCTTGCTATATCGACTATTTCCTGTTTATCAAAGCCGGCAAGCGGTCTTAATATCGGCATTGTCGCAGCGGCACTTATTGCATGAAGTCCCTGCATTGTCTGGCTTGCAACCTGTCCGACGCTGTCGCCTGTTATTACCGCAAGAGCCTCATCTCTTTCTCCGAGAGTACAGGCAACTCTTGTCATTGCACGCTTGAGGAATATGGTAAGCTTATCATGCGGCACATTATCAAGAAGATAAAGCTGTAAATCCGTAAACGGCACAACATAAAGCTTAAAGCCACCTGTAAATACCGAAAGTCTTTCCGCAAGGTCAACAACCTTCTGCTTTGCTCTTTCACTTGTATAAGGCGGAGAATTGAAATAAACCCCTTCCACCTCAACGCCTCTTTTTGCCATCATAAATGCCGCAACAGGGCTGTCTATTCCTCCGGAGAGCATAGCAATGCCTTTTCCCGATGAGCCTACCGGAAGGCCTCCAAATCCTTTTATAAGCTTTGAATAAATATATGCGTCGTTTCTTAACTCCACATTCACCGTCAAATCCGGCTCATGCACATCAACCGTAAGCTGAGGAAATTTTTCGAGTATATATTCTCCGACAGCCGCCGAAACCTCTCTTGAACCGAGTGGATAACGCTTGTCGGAACGCTTTGTTTCCACCTTAAAGGTTTTGTAATCATCAATTCCGATTTCGTTGATATGCTGTTCGCATACTTTTTTGATGTTTTCTATATCCTGTTCAGTCGTCTTTAATGCAGGGCATACTCCGGTAATTCCGAGTATACAGACCACTCTCGGTATTACCTTGTCAAAATCCATTTCTCCGCCTCTGTCCTCAACAATAAGACGTCCCTGTTCTCTTACGACATAGTAATCACCCATATCGTCAAGATTTTTTCTTATGGCATTAACAAGCCTTGTAACAAACAGCTTTCTGTTGTTTCCTCGCATTGCTATTTCGCCGTATCTAACTATAAGAACCTTTTCTTCCATACAATTTACCTCATATATTTTCTGAGAAAAGCTGCCTTTTCCTTTAAAATCTCAATGCACTGTTCAGCCTCTTCAACCGTATTGTATCGGCAAAAGCTGAATCTTATGGCACCTTCGATACGCTTTTCGTCTATTCCGAGAGCCGATAAAACCGTACTTGCTCCTTTTTTCTTGCTGTTGCAGGCACTTCCTGCCGAAACATATATCTCCTTCTCCTCAAGCGAATGAAGAAGCACCTCGCTCCTTAAACCCTCAAATCCTATATTGAGCACATAAGGACTTCCTTCCTCGATCGACGGGCCGTTTATATATGTCATCGGTATGCTGTTCAATATTCCTTCTGCAAGAGTTTTCTTAACAAGCTTAACATGCTCCACAGCCTTATCCATTTCAGCCATATCTATTTTTACCGCTTCCGCAAGTCCAACAATAGACGGAGTATTTTCCGTTCCGGAACGCTGTCCTCTTTCATGTCCGCCACCGAATATAATAGGCTTTACCTTAAGACCTTTTTTCATATAGAAAAAGCCTATGCCCTTGGGACCATGCACCTTATGTCCGCTTACCGAAAGCATATCTATACCCATTTTTTTGACATTGATAGGATATTTTCCGTATGCCTGCACTGCATCTACATGATAAAGCGTATGAGGATTTACGCTTTTTATAGCCTTACTTATTTCTTCGGCATTCTGTATTGTGCCTGTTTCGTTATTTATAAGTATCGTGCTTACAAGAACGGTATCCTCTCTTATTGCCGCCTTAAGCTCATCTATATTTATATAGCCCTTTTCATCAACGCCGAGAATTGTTATGTCCCAGCCGTTTTTTTCAAGCTCACGCATAGGCTGTAAAACCGCCGGATGCTCGATAGCCGTTGTTATCATGTGCTTTCCGCTTCTTATATAGCCCTTTGCCGTTCCGAAAATTGCCCAGTTGTCCGATTCTGTTCCGCCCGATGTAAAATAAATTTCGTCCGGCTCTGCATTTATTGATGCGGCAATTATTTTTCTCGCTTTTATTACCTCGTTTTCGGCATTTACTCCTGCCATGTTCTGCGACGAAGGATTACCGAAATTTTCAAGCAACATATATTTTACCTTATCGGCAACCTCGTCCAAAGCTCTTGTCGTTGCCGCATTATCAAAATAAATCATTTCAATTCTCCTTACATATCAAGATAAAACAGAGTATTGGCAACAGCGGTAAGTCCGGCTGTTTCCGTCCGGAGTATACGTTTTCCCAATGTTACCGGAACAACACCAGAAGAAACCGCTTTTTCTATTTCCTCTGCCGAAAATCCGCCCTCAGGGCCTATAAAAATACCGAGAGTTTTTTTATTTTCAAGCTTTTTGTATTCATCAAGAAAAGCCTTTATTCCTCTGTCCTGCTCCAGCTCATATGGTATCATTGCCATATCCATATCGGCCGCTTTTTTTAAAGCCTCCGAAAAGCTTATAACATTGCCTATCTCCGGTATAATTCCTCTTCCGCTCTGCTTTGCCGCAGATTCGGAAATTTTCTGCCAGCGTTCGATTTTTTTCTTTTCCTTCTTTGCGTCAAGCTTAACTATGCAACGCTCCATATTTACCGGAATTATAGAAAATACTCCGAGCTCTACGCATTTCTGTATAATAAGCTCCATTTTTTCGCCCTTCGGCAGACCTTGGAAAAGTGTTATTTTAACCATTGGCTCGCTTTCCGTAAAAGTGGTTTTCTTTATTTCAAGCTTAATATTATCCTCCGATATTTCGGTTATTTCCGCCTCATAATCATTTCCCGTTCCGTCACAGACCGTAAGCATATCTCCCGGCTTGCTTCTCAGGACTCTTGAAATATGTCCGGCATCATCCCCGTACAGCGTAATAATATTGTCTTTTATGTTATCATTCTCAACAAAAAATCTCGGCATATTTTTCACCCGTTATATCTTGAAGCGATTGCTGACCAACCCTTCTTTTTCTTAACCTCAAGCACCTCAAAGCCATGTCCCTTAAGTGCCTCAAGAACGTCATCAAGTCTTTCCACAATAATTCCCGAAGAGATAAATACTCCTCCGTCCTTTATATACTGCGGAATTTTATCTGTAAGAGCAATTATTACATCTGCAACAATGTTTGCCTCAACAACATCATATTTCTTTCCGCTGTATTTTTCGTTTAAATCTTCATCTTCAAGTATATTTCCGCTTACAACATCATAGGTTTCCCTGCCTATGTCGTTCATTCCGGCATTTGTATATGCAATGTCTATGGCATTCGGATCAATATCGACCGCATCTGCATATTTTGCGCCGAGAAGAAGTGAAGCAATAGAAAGTATACCGCTACCACAGCCAATATCGAGGACCATATCGTCCTTCTTAAGATAGTTTTCTATAAGCTCTATACAAAGCTGTGTTGTTTCGTGTGTACCTGTTCCGAATACATGACCCGGATCTATTTTAAGAACAGTCTTGTTTCCGTCGTCGTTATATTCCTCCCATGAAGGACGTATAACAATTTTGTCGCCTACTGCAAAGGGCTTGAAATATTTCTTCCAGTTATTTGCCCAGTCGTCCTCTTTTATGTTTTTAACCGTAATATCAAGGCTTCCGAAATCAATTTCTTTTTCGTTTTCTTTGGCATTTTTGAGCATTTCTTTTACAAGCTCGAAAGTTTCCTTACCGTTCATGTTATCTCTTACGAAGAAGGTAATTCCGTTTTTGGCATTGTGCTTCTGCTCAACAAGCTCGTCCTCGATATAATCCCAATCTCTTGCGGGATTTTCGAGAAACTCTTCAAAATCATCAGCGTCCTCTATCATTACTCCGGTAATTCCGCACTGATATATAATTCCGCTGACAGGTTCAAAACCTTCCTTTGTTGTTTCTATAAAAATTTCAATCCAGTTACATTCGTTTTCAGTCATTTTCATACCTCATTTTTTAATTATCTCTGATAAAAAATATATTCATTCTGAATTTCTTCAAGCGGTATATCCCTGTTCAACAGTGTCTGGGCTGTTTCATGGTGAATATCCTTTAATCTCAGTATATCCTTTTGTCTTACTGTTTTATTAAGCTCATCTTCGGGAAGTGTAAGCATTTCGTAAACACTTCTCACGACAAAATAATTTCTGCTGTTATCCGCAACTCTGAACTGCGTCCATATGGGAATATACGAAACCTCTGTTATTTCTGTTTTATTATTTTTCTTTTCCAGCTCAATATTCAAAAGAATACTTGCATTTCTCGGCGGCGTTGTCTGCGACGATATAAAATTTCCCATTGAGTACATTACAAAGCCTTTTCTCTGAGAGCCGTCATCATCAGTTATATCAACCATTTCCATAGGCTGTAATATATGCGGGTGACTTGCCACAACAATATCCGCACCGGCATCAAGCATCATATGAGCCCAGTTTTTGAACGTATCACGAACATATTCCTCATATTCGTTTCCCATATGCGGAAGAACAACAATAATATCCGGATTAAGCTCCTTTGCCCTTGAAATATCAGACTTAACAAGCTGTTCGTCAAGTATATTCACAAGCCAGCTTTCCGGCACAGGTATGCCGTTTGTTCCATAGGTATATGACAGAAAAGCAATGTCTATTCCGTTTACATTTTTCATGTATATATTGCTACGCATTTCTTCCGAGGCATATGTTCCTATGTGGTCAATACCCTTTTCATCAAGCACCTGAATTGTTCTCAAAGCACCCTTCATTCCTTTATCCATGCAATGGTTATTCGCCGTTGTAACAAGGTCAAAGCCGGCATATTTAACAGCGTCAACAAAGCTGTCCGGTGTATTGAACATAGGATAATCACTTATGCCAACATCTTCTCCGGCAGTTACGGTTTCAAAATTTCCGATTACAAAATCGCTTTTGTCAAAGTATTTTTTCATATCGGTGAAATTGTGCATAAAATCGTATTCACCTGTCTGCGGATTATATGCCTCTTCATACTGATAGCTGTGAACCATCAAATCGCCTGTAAATGTCAGCTCTGCATCATTTACAAATGTACCTATAACTCTTTCCGTATTGCATTTTGCCGGAGCATTTTTAATAGCCTCAACGACTTTTTCTGAATTTATTGTTTTAAATCCGACTGCAAAAAGCACCGCCACCACAAATACCGGCACAAAGCCGTATTTAATTTTTCCTGTACTTCGCCTTTTCCGTTTCATACAAATTATTTCCTTTGCTGTCTATAATAACAACCAACGGTAAATCCTCAACATAAAACCTATGTATAGCCTCTGTTCCGAGGTCTTCATAAGCAACAACCTCAGACTTTTTGATGTGTCCGGCAATAAGAGCTCCGGCTCCGCCTGTCGCTCCGAAATAAACCGCTTTATTTCTCTTCATTGCCTCAATAACCTCTTTTGTTCTTGCACCCTTGCCTATCATTCCTGTTGAACCGTTATCAAGCACAGTCGGTGCATATGCGTCCATTCTTCCGGAGGTAGTAGGTCCTGCCGAGCCTGTAACCTGTCCCGGCTTTGCAGGAGCAGGGCCGACATAATATATAATCTGATCCTTTAAGTCAAAAGGAAATTTGCCTGTTTTTTCAAAGCCTTCCACCATTCTTTTGTGTGCGGCATCTCTGCCTGTATATATTGTTCCGGTAAGGCTTACTATATCTCCGGCTTTAAGCTCTGCGGCTTTTTCCTTTGTAAGCGGTGTAGTTAATTCTATTTTCATAATGTCACCTCCGCATGTCTTGTTACATGGCAGCTTATGTTTACCGCTATCGGCATTCCGGCTATATGTGTCGGATATGATTCAACATTAACTCCGAGTACAGTCGTTCTTCCGCCGAGTCCCTGAGGGCCTATTCCGAGATTATTCATTCTTTCAAGCAGCTCTTCTTCCATTTCTCTTAAATGCGGCTTGTCCGAATGTGAGCCTATCGGTCTTAAAAGTGCTTTTTTTGCGAGATATGCCGACATTTCAAAGTTTCCGCCGACTCCTACGCCTACAACCATGGGTGGACATGGATTAGGACCTGCCTCATCAACTGCTCTTACTATTGCATCCTTTGCACCTTCAATTCCGGCAGACGGCTTAAGCATGAATATCTGGCTCATGTTTTCACTTCCGAAGCCCTTAGGTGCAACTGTTATTTTCAATTTATCACCTTCAACAATATCGTAATGTATTATTGCCGGAGTATTGTCCTTTGTGTTTTCTCTTATAAACGGATCCTTAACAACCGATTTTCTGAGATAGCCTTCCGTATAGCCTTTTCTTACACCTTTGTTTATTGCGTCAGTAAGGCTTCCGCCGAATATATGAACCTCCTGTCCAAGCTCAACAAATATAACTGCCATTCCGGTATCCTGGCATATTGGCATATTTTCGTTTTTGGCAATATCAGCATTTTCCGTAAGCTGGCATAAAATTTCTTTTCCTATTTCCGATTCTTCCGTTTTTTTAGCATTTTCAAGTGCATTGTAAACATCGCTGTTGAGCTTGCAATTTGCGTCTATGCAAAGCTTTGCAACGGCATTTGTTATTTCCGATACATTTATCTCTCTCATTTTTTAATCTCCTGTTATGTATAAAAAGCCCCGTTTCAACGGAGCCTAAAAATATCAAAAAACTAGAACATTTTAAGCGGAAAGGTTCGGAAAACAATAGTCATGACTTTCGTAAACGAAAGTTGCTTCGCAACTGTGCTGTCTTGCACAGTCAACGGTTTTCCGAGTGGAATCCGCAGACGGAATTCACTTCCGTCGAGGAGAACGACGTGTTTCAAGGCTTTTGATGTTTTTTTCAAAAGCCGATGGAATAGTCGTTCATACATTAATTTAACCAAGTCGAAAACCTGTTTTCGACTTAGGGCGTACACGCCCTATAACGGGGCTTATATTTTATTCGTCGGTTTCGTTGTTATTTTCTTCGGGAATAGAAAATTCGTCTATCACATTTTCTGTTTCAGCTTCTTCCTGCTCCATAATATCGTCCTCCGATATTTTTGCAACACCGGCAACAGTTATTCCTGCACCGAGATTAATCAGCTTAACGCCCTGTGAAATTCTTCCGAAGGTTGAAATTTCTTTTCCTCTAAGTCTTATTATTACACCTTCAGATGTAACAATCATAAGCTCCTCGTTATCTCCGACCTTTATTACTCCCGAAAGCTTTCCTGTCTTATCGGTAATCTGATGTATTTTTACACCCTTACCGCCTCTGTGCTGAACAGAGAAGTTAGCCTCGTCGGTACGTTTTCCGTAACCTTTTTCGGTTACGTTGAGAAGCTTATCTCCTTCTCTAACAATGTCGGCAGAAACAACGTAATCATCATCACTGAGAAGAATTGCTCTTACACCTGTTGCCGTTCTTCCCATAGGACGGACATCTTCTTCATTGAAACGTATTCCCATACCGTTTCTTGTTGCAACGATAATATCGTCCTTTCCGTCGGTAACGAATGCCGAAATAAGCTCATCGCCTTCACGGAGATTTACTGCCGTAAGGCCTGCTTTTCTTATATTCGAAAAGCTTTCCATGCTTGTTTTCTTTATTACGCCGCTCTTTGTTATCATAACGAGGTATCTGTCGTCGTTAAATTCCCTGACGGGAACAACAGCGGTTATCTTCTCACCCTGTGATATGTTGAGAAGGTTGACTATTGCAAGACCTCTTGCTGTTCTTCCTGCCTCCGGAACCTCATATCCTTTAATCTTATATACTCGGCCAAAGCTTGTAAAGAACAACAGATAATCATGGGTTGAGCATACAAACAATCTTGTTACTGCGTCCTCTTCCCTTGTCTGCATTCCGATTATTCCTCTTCCGCCTCTGTTCTGGCTCTTGTAGGTTGCAAGAGGTGTTCTCTTGATATAGTTAAGGCTTGTCATTGCAATAACGCTTGCCTCTTCCTCAATAAGATCCTCTATATCAATTTCACCGGGATTCTGGATAATCTGGGTTCTTCTTTCATCATTGAATTTATTTTTGATTTCGATGATTTCGCTCTTTATTACATCAAAAAGCTTATTTTCATCGGCAAGTATTTCCTTGAGTGATTTAATGAGTGCCATAAGCTGTCTGTATTCCTCATCAATCTTTTCATGTTCGAGTCCCTGGAGTCTTTTAAGCTGCATATCAAGAATAGCCTGAGCCTGAACATCTGAAAGACCGAATCTTTCCATCAATCTTTCTTTTGCGTTGTCATAGCTTGTTCTGATAATCTGGATTACCTCGTCGATATTATCAATGGCAATTCTTAAGCCTTCGAGTATATGGGCTCTCTTTTCCGCTTTATCAAGGTCAAATTTTGTTCTTCTTGTTACAACCTCTTCCTGATGCTTTAAATATTCCTCAAGTATTTCCTTGAGGTTAAGTGTTTTTGGCTTTCCGTCCACAAGTGCAATCATAATTGCACCGTAGCTTTCCTGGAGAGATGTAAATTTATAAAGCTGGTTTAAAATAACATTGGCATTAACGTCTTTTTTAAGCTCAATAATTATTTTTATGTCATCACCGGAGGAAGCGTCATAAAGATCGCTTATTCCTTCGATTTTTTTATCCTTAACAAGCTCTGCAATCTTTTCTATAAGACGGAGCTTATTCACCATATACGGAATTTCCGTAACAACTATTCGTTCTCTTCCGCCGTGCATAGGCTCAATTTCCGTAAGAGAACGGACTATAAGCTTGCCTCGTCCTGTTCTGTACATTGCTCTTATGCCGCTTTTTCCGAGAATTGTTGCACCGGTAGGAAAGTCGGGACCTTTGATGTATTCCATAAGCTCCTCGACATCTGTTTCTTTTCCGGCTTTTTTGTTGTCTATCATGCAGACAATACCGTCCATGACCTCACCAAGATTATGAGGGGGTATATTTGTCGCCATACCAACGGCAATACCGGTTGTACCGTTCAAAAGAATATTGGGTATTCTTGACGGAAGAACAACAGGCTCTTTTTCGTTGCCGTCATAGTTTGGTTCAAAATCAACCGTATTCTTTTCAATGTCGGCAAGCATTTCTGCTGTTATTTTGGACATTCTTGCCTCTGTATATCGGCTTGCGGCTGCGCCGTAGCCGTCGATTGAACCAAAGTTTCCGTGTCCGTCAACAAGCATATATCTCATTGAGAAATTTTGTGCCATACGAACCATTGCCGAATAAATCGAGCTGTCACCATGAGGGTGATATTTACCCATTGTATCACCGACGATACGTGCAGATTTACGATAGCCCTTATTTGGATCAAGGTTCATCTCATTCATTGCATAAAGAATACGTCTTTGAACAGGCTTAAGTCCGTCACGAACATCAGGCAGAGCTCTGGCAACAATTACGCTCATGGCATAATCTATATAACATTTTTTCATTTCGTCGTTAATATCAACAGAAATGACTTTATCTATCTCATTAAATCCTTCACTCATCTTTTTCTATTCCCTTTCCGAACCATTAGAAATCCATTTCAGCATACTGTGCATTTTCGGCAATGAACACTCTTCTCGGTTCAACGCTGTCGCCCATAAGCATACTGAATATTTCATCAGCAAGTACAGCGTCCTCAAGCTTAACAACCTTAAGTATTCTGTGCTCTACCGCCATTGTTGTATCTCTGAGCTGGTCAAAGTCCATTTCTCCCAGACCTTTGTATCTCTGTATATCCTTTATGCCTGTTCTTCCTATTTCGTCATAGAGCTTTTCAAGCTCTACATCGTCATAAACATAATAGTGCTGTTTGTTCTTCTCCACTCTGTAAAGAGGAGGCTGTGCTATATAAACCTTGCCTTCTTTTATAAGCTCCGGCATATAGCGGTAGAAGAATGTCAAAAGCAGCGTTCTGATATGTGCTCCATCGACATCGGCATCCGTCATAATGACAATTTTATGGTATCTGAGCTTTGATATATCAAAGTCCTCGGAAATACCTGTGCCAAAAGCGGTTATCATGTTTTTGATTTCTTCACTGTTTAATATTCTGTCAAGTCGTGCCTTCTCAACGTTAAGTATTTTACCTCTTAACGGAAGAACCGCCTGTGTTTTGGGATTTCTCGCCTTTATTGCGGAACCGCCGGCTGAATTACCCTCAACTATATAAATTTCGCATTCCGTAGGATCCTTACTTGTGCAGTCAGTAAGCTTTCCGGGAAGCTTTGTGTTTTCAAGTCCTGTTTTTCTTCTTACAAGCTCTCTTGCCTTTCTTGCCGCTTCTCTTGCTCTTGAGGCAATAAGTGCTTTCTCGAATATTGTTTTTCCGACAGAAGGATTTTCCTCAAGGAAATATTCAAGCTTTTCGGAAAGTACAGCTTCAACAGCGGATTTCGCCTCACTGTTTCCGAGCTTTGTTTTTGTCTGTCCTTCAAACTGCGGTTCACTTATCTTTATGTTTATTACGGCTGTAATTCCTTCTCGTATATCGTCACCGGTAAGACCCTTTTCTCCGTCCTTTATAAGTCCGAACTTTCTTCCGTAATCGTTTACGGTTTTTGTAAGACCGGATTTAAAGCCGGCAAGATGAGTACCGCCGTCGATTGTGTTTATATTATTTACAAATGAAAATATTGTTTCGTTATATTCATCGTTATGCTGAAGTGCAACCTCAACAAGCACTCCGTCCTTGCTGCCTTCGGCATAGAATATTTCCGGATAAAGCGGAGTTCTTGTTCTGTTGATGTACTGAACAAACTCCTTTATTCCGCCCTCATAATGGAACGAGAAATTCTTGCCGACATCTTTCTTGACATCATCGGGATCTCTGTCCTTATCCTCTCTGAGGTCCTTTAAATTTATTTTAAGACCTTTTGTAAGAAAAGCAGTTTCACGAAGATGATTTACAAGAGTGCTGCATGAAAAAATAAGAGTTTCAAATATTTCACCGTCAGGCTTGAAATGAACATAAGTACCATGCTCATCGGTATCGCCGATTACCGTAAGAGGCTGTATAACGTCGCCTCTTTTATATTTCTGCTCATATATCTTTCCTTCGGAAAAAACTCTTACATCAAGCCATTCGCTCAGCGCGTTTACAACCGACGCACCTACGCCGTGAAGACCGCCGGAAACCTTATATCCGCTTCCGCCGAATTTTCCTCCGGCATGAAGAATAGTGAACACGACCTGAACAGTCGGTATTCCCTTCTGCGGATGAATTCCTACCGGAATTCCTCGTCCGTTGTCCTTTACCGAAATCGTATTGTCGGGGTGAATAGTAACATCTATTTCACTGCAGAATCCGCCAAGTGCCTCATCAACCGCATTATCAACGATTTCATAAACCAGATGATGAAGTCCTTTCGATGAAGTTGAACCAATATACATACCCGGCCTTTTTCTTACCGCTTCCAGACCTTCCAGTACTTGAATTGAATTTTCATTATATTCTGCAGACATTATTTCTTCTCTCCTCAAAACTACTATTTACGCAATACATAAACCAATGTATTAATTATACCACAAAATGCCTGTTTTAACAAGAAAACAGGCATTTAAATTCTAAAAATCTTTATTGAAAATAAATAAAAAGCATAATACTTATTCTATAAATTTTTATTAATTAATCTTTGTAAATTCTCCGTTTTTAACATTAAAGACAGTGCTTTCTTTGATATATTTACCAACAGTGTCCTCAACTCCGGTACAGGTGATAAATGTTTGAAGTTCTCCTATGTTCTCCATAAGAAAAGACTGTCTGTTTTCGTCCAGCTCGCTCAAAACATCATCGAGCAATAAAATAGGCGTTGTTCCGGTTTCTGCCTCTATAAGTTGAATTTCGGCTAATTTAGCGGACAATGACGCCGTTCTCTGCTGTCCCTGCGAGCCGAAAAACTTCGTATCATTTCCATCTATCATAAATACCATGTCGTCCTTATGCGGTCCGTTTGATGTTGAGCCGAAGATTATATCACGCTCTCGGTTATGGAGCAGCTTATCGGCAAAAGCATTTTTTTCTGCATTCGGTTTATAGCTTACGGAAAGCTTTTCCTTTCCGCTTGTTATGCTGTTGTGTATTTCCGAAGATATATCATTCAGCTTTTCGACAAATTCAGCTCTTTTATCTATTATTTTTTCCGCATAAACAATAAGCTGTTCGTCCCATACGGATATTGTATCTGCAAGCTCTTTATTCTTCTGGACATTTTTCAACAGATTATTTCTTTGCTTAAGCACTTTATGATAATTTTGGAGATCACGGCAATATATATTGCTGAGCTGACAAAGCTCCATATCCATAAAACGCCGTCTTTCGGAAGGACCGCCCTTAACAAGCCGCAAATCCTCCGGAGAAAACATTACAACGTGCAATGTTCCGAAAAAATCCGACATTTTTTTGACCGCAAGGCCGTTTATCGCCATTCCCTTACGGTTATCCTTTTTTACATGGACATCAATACGGTCGTTGGAGCACTCTCCGCAAATAAAAGTGCGGATATGAGCCTCATCATATCCGAACTTTACAAGCTGTCCTTCTATATGTGTTTTATGCGACCTTCCGGTCGAGCATATATACACAGCCTCAAGAAGATTTGTCTTTCCCTGTGCATTATCACCATACAGAATATTTATTTTTTTGCCGAAAGAAATCGTCGTATCCTGAATATTTCTGAAATTAAGGAGTGACAAATCTTTTATATACATAAAACCACTCTTTTATAATTATTAATTTTCAAGTATAAATATACGCAAATGTATATTATTCAGCTTCTACCTCAACCGAGCCCATGCCTTCGACCTCTACAACATCGCCCGGATGAATTTTTTTGCCTCTTTCTGTAACAACAACTCCGTTTACCTTGACTATACCGTCGGCAATAAGCATTTTTGCATCTGAACCGTTTCCGACTATTGATGCAAACTTAAGGAGCTGACCGAGTTTTATAAATTCCGTATTTATAGCAACTTTATCCACAACCATTACCTCCGATTATATTCTCAACGGGAGTATAAGATATTTATAGTTATCCTCTTCTCCGTCTGCCGATTTGAAAACACATGGACTGAGCGGAGTGTTCAAAAGCATATAAATATATTCATCATCGATTACCTTCAATGCATCAATAAGATATTTGGGATTAAAAGCAATCGAAAGCTTATCTCCGTCAACCTCTGCAAATACCTCTTCGTAAGCCGTACTTGTTTCAGCATTCGCTGTAATTATTATATTTTTGCTGTTAATTTCCATCTTAACAGGAATTTTTCTTGAATCTCTCGATATCAAAGAAGCTCTTTCAAGGCAGTCAAGCATTTCAACTCTGTTAATTTTTGCCGAAGTTTTATAATCATTTGTAAATGACTGCTGATATTTTATAAATTCACCCTGAATAAGACGTGAAACAACAATATTTCCGTTAATATCAACCATAATATGGTTATCTGTGAAATAAATTATAGCTTTTTCCTCTTCATCGGCAGAAAGAATTTTGCTTATTTCATTAAGGGATTTTCCCGGAACTATCGCCTTTCTGCTACCTGAAGCAAGTATAAGTTCAGCCTGTTTATAAGAAATTCTGTAACCGTCAACAGACACAAAATCTATTTTGTTATCATTAATTTCTATAAGCTCACCTGTAAGAACCGGCTTTGATTCGTCCATAGAAATCGAAAAAATGGTCTGTCTGATAAGATTTCTGAGATCGTTTTGACCGACAACAAAGCGTACATTTTTCTCAACCGTCGGTATGGGAGGAAAATCTTCGCCGTTCTGTCCCGGCATTTTAAATTCAGAGCGACCGCATTTTATTGTTACGGAATTATTTTCATCTGCTGTTATATAAACAATATCTCCGTTGATTTTTCTTATAATATCCGAGAAAAATCTTGCATCTAAAGCTATACTGCCGGTTTCTTCTATTTCTGATTCAATATTTGCCGATTCAATGGCAAGTTCCATATCATTTGCTGTTAATTTAAAGCTATTTGTATCTGCTGTGAGCAAAAGGCATTCGAGAATGGGCATTGTTGTTTTTCCCGAAACAGCTTTAGAAGTTATGTTTATTGCATTAAGCAATTCATCTCTGCGACAATTTAGTTTCATTGTTGAAAACTCCTTTCTGTGTTTATATATATAAAAATAAATAAACAACTTAGTAGTCATAGTAGTAGTGGCTGTTGATATGTGGAAAACGCAATAATTATTGAATTTACGAGGTTTTTAAGTTATTAACAACTATGTAGACAACATTTTTAAACCGAAAAAGTTATCAACATGTTTAACAGCCTAAGCCAAAACCTAAAATTTATCAACAATTAAAAAACGAATATCAACAGGCAATTAACATGGTTATAAACTCTGAAATTATAATTTTTAAAGTTAAAATAATTCCGAAAATCATTTCTTGAAATGATTTTCATAAAATTTACGTCCACGCTTTTTAAAGGGTGGTAGGGTTTGGGGCAAAGCCCCAAGGTTTTAAATATTTTTACTCACCTTTAATTCTGTTTTCAAGCTCAAATATAACCGACTGAAGGTTTTTGTCCTTTTTAAGATTGTCGTCTATCTTATTTATTGCGTGAATTACCGTTGTGTGGTCACGGCCGCCAAAGCTTTCGCCTATTTTAGGCAGTGAAATATCAAGCATTCGTCTTGTAAGGTACATTGCTATCTGTCTTGGATAAGCAATATTGCTGCTTCTCTTTGATCCGGTTATATCTTCCGGTCTTATATTATAATAGGCAGCGACAACCTCCTGTATTCTGTCGGGCGTAACCTCAATCGCAGCCTGATCGCTGAATATATCCTTTAGTGCGTTTTCCGCAAGGCTTTTCGAGATTTTTTCCTGTGTAAGCTGGGAATATGCAACAACTCTTGTAAGTGCGCCTTCCAGCTCTCGTATATTTGATACGATATTTTTGGCGATATATTCGTATACCTCGTCGTTTACAACAATATTATCGTTTTCGGCTTTTTTCTTGAGAATAGCAATTCTTGTTTCATAATCCGGCGGATTTATGTCCGCTATAAGTCCCCATTCGAATCTTGAACGCAGTCTTTCTTCAAGTGTTTTTATCTCCTTCGGCGGACGATCGCTTGATATGATTATCTGCTTATGAGCGTCATAAAGTGCATTGAATGTATGGAAAAATTCCTCCTGTGTACGCTCTTTTTGAGATATAAACTGAATATCGTCTATCAGAAGAACGTCAATATTTCTGTATTTTCTGCGGAATTCTTCGTTTTTGTCATCTCTGATTGAGTTAATAAGCTCATTTGTAAATTTTTCGCATGAAACATAAAGAACCTTAGCATTCGGATTGTTTTCGAGTATGTAATGTGCTATCGAATGCATAAGATGTGTTTTTCCGAGACCGACTCCTCCATATAAAAAGAATGGATTATATGCCGTTGCCGGAGATTCCGCTACCGCAAGCGCTGCCGCATGAGCCAGTCTGTTGCTGTTTCCGACAACAAAGGTGCTGAAAACATACTTAGGATTAAGATTGCTTTCAAATTCGGATTTTTGTTTTTCGGGTTTGTTAGACTGAGCTTTTTCTTCCGTATTAATATTTTCTGTTTCTGTAATGGCAATTTTATAATTACTGCCCATAAGATGCTTTATTGTGTTTTCAATCAAATTATAATATTTTGTTTCTACTGTGTTTTTTATAAACGAATCATCTATTTTTAATATTACGGTTGAATTGCTTACAGCTATCGGCTTTATCGGAACAATCCAAGTTTCAAATGATACCGGGGCAATTTCCTGTCTGAGTATTTCCAGGGATTTTTGCCATAGTTCTGTTAAGTCCATTAAATGACCTCCTATAAATATGTGAATAGTGAAAAAAGTTATCAACAGGCTGTTAATATTTTTGTTGATAAAAATAAAATCAAAAACATCCGGTCATTAAATATTAACAGTATGTTAATTTCATTTATCACAACTATAAACAGCGTAAAAATGTTGGATAATTTAATAAATTTTTGAGTTTTACAAAAGTTATACACAGAGTTATCAACAAATTGTTGATAACTTCTGATGATAAATTTATATTGTGAATATCTTCATAAACAATACGATGTTCAAAATGTGTATTAATAATATCAAAAAGAAAAAATTTTATCAACACGCAACATTAACAAACCTTTGTTCTGTGGATAATAATATTTGGTATTGTGCCGAAATATATGTTTTTTTGCCGAAAAATGATACTATATATTGTGGTTTAAAAATATACAAAAGAATATTACCGTTTAAAACAAAATTAATTACGAATTTTCTTGACGAAAAGCTGTTTATTTAATATAATTGTAACAGTGCTTGCTAAGAAGCAAGGATTTCTTATGCGATAAAGAAGGAGGTGCTTACCGTATGAAAATGACATTCCAGCCTAAAAAAAGACAGAGAAGCAAAGTTCACGGCTTCAGAAAAAGAATGGCTACAGCTAACGGAAGAAAGGTTTTAGCTGCAAGAAGAAAAAAAGGCAGAAAAGTATTATCAGCATAATTTTGAATTAACAATCTTTAGCAAAATGTATATAATACAGATATAAAAGGGCCGCTGAGAGTGGCCTTTTATAGTATATACTGTATTTGACTTTATCCGACATCAGATCCTAAATTCTCGGAAAGAGGGACAATCATGGAATTTACCGAATCATTAAAGAAAAATTTTCAGTTCAGATATGTCTATAATAAGGGAAAGTCCATTGCAAACAGACAGCTTGTTATGTATGTCAGAAAAAATGGTAAAAAAACCAACAGACTTGGTATTTCGGTGAGTAAAAAGGTCGGAAAAAGCGTAACAAGAAGCAGGGTTACCAGATTGATTCGTGAAAGCTATCGTCTTATGGAAAATGAAGTTCTAAGAGGATATGATATTGTTGTTATCGCAAGAGTTTCTGCCGCCGAGGCACAATATGCCGAGGTTTCCAAGGCTCTGCGACATCTTTTCAAAAAACATGGGCTTTTAGCAGACAAAACGACGGTTGAAAAGAGCTGATCTAAGTTGAAAAAAATACTGAAAAAATTATTTCTTATGCTGATAAGATTTTACCAGCTTTGTATTTCACCACACTTTCCGCCTACATGCAGATTTACGCCAACATGTTCACAATATGCCTATGAGGCAATAATGAAATATGGTCCTTTTAAGGGAACGTATCTCGGTATAAGACGGATTCTTAGATGTCACCCTTTTAACAAGGGCGGCTATGACCCGGTACCTTGATCGAAGTTTGATTCTTATTTTTGAAGTCTTAAGGAGGACTATTAAAAGTGCTAAATTCAATTTTTGGTATGATGAATTCACCGATACTGCTTGCTGCAGCTGAAAGATCACCAGGAGTTATTGTTGGTCCCATTGCAAAGCTTATGGGAATTATTTTTAACTGGGTATTTAATTTTATTTACTCATTTACGGAAACAGGTTCGCTTGTTTTAGGAATTATTGTATTTACTTTACTTGTAAAGCTTGTACTTTTCCCTCTTTCTTATAAGCAGGTCAAAGGTACATACAAAATGCAGAAGCTTCAGCCTGAGCTTAATAAAATCAAGGCTAAGTATGCAAACAAAACAGACGAGGAATCTCAGAGAAGAATGGCCTTTGAAATTCAGGAATTTCAAAGAGAGAACGGAGCAAGCATGCTTGCAGGCTGTTTACCTATGATTATCCAGCTTCCCATTCTTTATGCTCTTTTCTATATATTCCAGCAGCCCTACAACTATGTAGAGGTTATTAATAATGTATACACTTCGATAGCGAATGCAATTCTCGGAATTGATGTTGCACAGAGAGTGGAAGTATTTAAGCCTATTATTCTTTCAAAAAATATGACAATGGATCTTGCTGTTTTCAGTGATGTATTCAATCTTGTAAAGCATATGGGGGCAACAGATTGGAATACAGCTCTTTCAACACTTGGTACAAGCGGAACAGAGCTTGCCTCTCTTATCGCACAGAAGCATTCTATTGAATATTTCTTCGGTTTGAACCTTGTAACAACAGCGGGACTCGGTTTCCCGGGAATACTTGTACCTATATGTGCAGGTCTTTCAACATTCCTTTCATCTAAGTATATGATGAGCAAGCAGCAGAATGCAACCGGCACAGGCGATGAAGCTGATATGGCTGCGGGAATGACAAAATCAATGAATGTTGTTATGCCTATCATGATGGGTGTAATCACTATAAATACTCCTGTCGCTCTCGGTATTTATTGGACATTAAGCAACCTTTTCTCAATATTCCAGACATGGACCGTATATAAGGTTCTCGGAGCAAAGGATGAAAAGGGCGAGCTTGATTTAGAAAGCAAAAGCGACAAAAAAGCAAAAATTGCCGATAAGAATAAGAAAGGAGCCAAATAACAGTGGACGCAATTCAGAAAACAGGCAAGACAGTTGAGGAAGCTGTTAATGAAGCGCTTAAAGAGCTTAATATAAGCCGTGAAGATGCCGAAATCGAAGTTATCGAGGAAGGCTCAAAAGGATTTCTTGGTGTTTTCGGAGCAAAAAATGCTGTCGTAAACGTAAAGAAAAAATTTAATCCCGAAAAAATAGCATCTGACTTCCTTCGTGAAGTATTTATATCAATGGGTCTTATTGTAAAGATTGATACAAAGCTTAAGGATAAACAGCTTTCAATAACAATAAGCGGCGACGATATGGGTATCATAATCGGAAAAAGAGGACAGACTCTTGATTCTCTCCAGTATCTTGTAAACCTTGTTGTTAATAAGGGTAATGCACCTTATGTAAGCATAACGCTTGATACCGAAAATTACAGAGAGAGAAGAAAAGAAACTCTTGAATCACTTGCTTTCAATCTTGCAAAAAAGGTTAAGCATACAGGAAAGAACATAGTTCTTGAGCCTATGAATCCTTACGAAAGAAGAATTATCCATTCTGCACTCCAGAATGACAGATATGTTACAACATACAGCGAAGGCGAAGAGCCTTACAGAAACGTAGTAATTGCTTTAAAAGAAAAATAAGATTTACATTACCCGATAGTTTTCTATCGGGTTTTTTAAAATATCAAAGGAATGATATATATGAAAAATATTGCTCTCAATGATGTGATTGCCGCAATTTCAACACCTGTCGGCAGCGGAGGAATCGGCATTGTCCGTATAAGCGGAGAAGGTGCAGTCGAAACCGCCGATAAAATATTTGTTTCTGCCGACGGCAAAAAGCTTTCGGAAAAAGAAAGCCATACAATAACTTACGGACATATAAAGGACACAAAAACGGGCGAAATAATAGATGAGGTTCTTGTTATGCTTATGCTTGCACCGAGAACCTATACTGCCGAAGATACGGTTGAAATCAACTGCCATGGCGGTATGCTCGTTATAAATAAGGTGCTTGAAACAGCCTTGAATAACGGAGCAAGAATGGCAGAACCGGGCGAATTTACAAAAAGGGCTTTTCTTAACGGAAGAATAGACCTTTCTCAGGCAGAGGCGGTTATGGATCTTATTGATTCAAAAACGGAGCTTTCAAGAAAAACTGCCTTAACACAGCTTGAAGGAAGTATAAAAGAGAAGGTTCATGGACTCAGAGATGAGCTTCTGGATATGATTGCCTCAATAGAGGCCGCAATAGATTATCCGGAGCACGATATTGAAGAAGAAACATATTCGCAGATGAATATAAAAATAACTGCCCTTAAAGAAAAAATAAATGAACTTCTTAAGTCGGCAGATACGGGAAAAATAATAAGAGAAGGCGTTGAGGCCGTAATACTCGGAAAGCCTAATGTCGGAAAAAGCTCACTTCTTAACCGTATGCTTATGGAGGAAAGAGCCATTGTTACGGATATTCCCGGAACAACAAGAGATACTGTTGAGGAATATATGAATTTGGGCGGAATTCCGGTTAAAATAATAGATACTGCTGGAATTCGAGATACCGGCGATAAGGTGGAAAAAATCGGTGTCGAAAAATCAAAGAAATGTGCCGAAAATGCAGATATAATATTTATGATGCTTGACGCATCAAGACCTCTTGATGAAGAGGACATGGAAATACTCGATTTTATTGAAGATAAAAAAGCAATTATTATAGTTAATAAAACGGATATTGACAAAAAGATTGATTTTGATACACTTTGTAATTATACGGAAAAAGAAAATATTATATATACGTCTGTTAAAGAGGATAAAGGAATTGACGAGCTTACCGAAAGATTTAAGGAAATATTCTTCGGCGGAGAAATTCAGACCAATGATAATGTTATTATAAGCAATGTCCGTCATAAAAATATGCTTTATAAAGCTATCGAGGCTTTGGACAGGGCATTGGTTACAATAGAAACAAGAATGCCGGAGGATTTTATTTCTATGGATCTTCAGGAGGCACTTTCCGCATTGGGCGAAATAACAGGCGACAGCGTTGATGATGAAATAATAGACAGAATATTTACAAGGTTCTGTCTCGGTAAATAAGGAGGTTTGGGTTCATGTCTTATATAGCGGAGGAGGCTGATGTTATTGTTGTCGGCGGCGGTCATGCCGGCTGTGAGGCCGCTCTTGCGTCTGCAAGAATGGGATTAAAAACAATAATATTCGCTATAAGTCTGGACAGTATAGCAATGATGCCATGCAATCCAAGCATTGGCGGCAGTTCAAAGGGCCATCTCGTAAGAGAGGTTGATGCCCTTGGCGGCGAAATGGGAAAAAATATTGATAAAACTTATATTCAGACAAAAATGCTTAACACAGGTAAAGGCCCTGCGGTCTATTCGTTAAGAGCACAGGCAGACAAAGGGCGTTATCAGCGTGAAATGAAAAGAACGCTTGAAAAAACCGAAAATCTGTATATAAGACAGGGCGAAGTAACCGATATTATCGTTGAGGATAATGTTGTTAAGGGAGTTAAAACATCTTCCGATGCAATATATAATGCAAAGGCGGTTGTTTTGTGTGTCGGAACATATCTTAAAGCACGCTGTCTTTATGGTGAAACCATAATTCACAGCGGCCCCAACGGACTTATGCCGGCAACAAAGCTTAGTCAGTCGTTGCTTGATCTGGGTATAACACTTTATAGATTTAAAACGGGTACTCCGGCACGAATTGACAGAAAAACAATGGATTTTTCCAAAATGATTCCTCAGTACGGTGATGAAAATATAGTTCCGTTTTCCTTTGAAAATACTCCTGAAGATATTAAACGTGAACAGGTGCTTTGCTATTTAACCTATACAAACGAAAATACACATAATCTTATAAGAGAGAATTTACATCGTTCGGCTATGTACGGCGGACTTATAAAGGGAACGGGACCGAGATACTGCCCGTCCATAGAGGATAAGGTTGTTAAATTTGCCGATAAGGAAAAGCACCAGATATTTATTGAACCGGAAGGCGAAAATACAGACGAAATGTATATACAGGGTATGTCCACATCACTTCCCGAAGAGGTTCAGGTTCAAATGTACAGAACAGTTCCCGGACTTGAAAACTGCCGTATAATGCGTACTGCCTATGCCATTGAATACGATTGTATAGACGCAACACAGCTTAAGCTTTCTCTTGAGTTTAAGAATATACACGGCCTTTTCGGTGCAGGCCAGTTTAACGGAAGCTCCGGCTATGAAGAGGCGGCCGCACAGGGACTTATCGGCGGTATAAATGCCGCACAGTATGTAAAGGGCGAAAAACCGCTTATTCTCGACCGTTCAGAGGCATATATAGGCGTGCTCATTGATGACCTTGTAACAAGAGGAAGTAAAGAGCCTTACAGAATGATGACCTCAAGAGCGGAATACAGACTTCTTTTAAGACAGGATAACGCAGATGAAAGACTTACCGAAAAGGCTTATAATATAGGACTTATTTCGGAAGAAAGATATAATAAATTCCTTGAAAAGGAACGACTTATTTCAGAAGAAATAGAACGAGTTGAAAATGTCCGTATAACGCCGAAGGAGAATGTTCTTGAGCTGCTTGATGAATACAACAGTACAAGAATTAAATCCGGTGTAAGGCTTTCCGATTTAATAAAAAGACCTGAGCTTGATTATTTCAAGCTTGCCGAAATAGATAACGAAAGACCTGAGCTTGCTTATGCCGTTCAGGAAGAAGTAAATATAAAAATAAAATATGAGGGCTATATAAAACAGCAGATGAATCAGGTAAATCAGTTCAAAAAGATGGAGAATAAGCTTCTTCCGTCTGACATTGATTATAATGAAATAAAAAATCTGCGAATTGAGGCAACACAGAAGCTTAATGCAATTCGTCCTGCTTCAATAGGACAGGCATCAAGAATAACGGGTGTTTCTCCTGCCGATATTACTGTACTCCTCATATATCTTGAACAGATGAAGCATTCAAAAAGGAGCGAATAATGTGTCCCAGATAGAAGAGCTTTTAGCAGAAAGCTGTAAAAAAATAAATATAGAGCTTACCGAAAAGCAGATAAAGCAGTTTATAGATTATAAGGATATGCTTTTGGAATGGAACGAAAAGTTTAACCTTACGGCAATAACAGACGAAAGAGAAATAATACTTAAGCATTTTGTTGACTGCCTTGCAATATCTGCCGGAGCAGAGCTTGCCGGAAAGAAAATAATTGATGTCGGAACTGGAGCAGGCTTTCCCGGAGTTCCGGTAAAAATTGCTTTTCCCGATACACAGATGACATTGCTTGATTCGCTCAATAAAAGAATTACATTTCTTGAGGAGCTTAAAAATAAGCTTGGTCTTGAAAATGTGACCTGCATTCATTCCAGAGCAGAGGATGGAGGAGCAGATAAAAATTTGCGAGAAGGCTTTGACCTCTGTATTTCGAGAGCTGTTGCAAATCTTGCTGTTTTGTCGGAATATTGTTTGCCTTTTGTTAAGGTTGGAGGATATTTCATTTCTATGAAAGGTCCGGACGTAAAGGACGAGCTTAATGAATCCGAAAAAGCGATAAAGGTTCTTGGTGGTGAGGTTAAAGAAATTAAGCTGATTAATATTCCCGAAACGGATATTAACCACAGTCTCATAATAATAAAAAAGATTAAACCGACTCCGTCAAAATATCCGAGAAAAGCCGGAAAAGCAAAAAAAGAACCTATTATGTAATAATATATCAGACTGTAGACAAAGTTATTTTTGTACAGCGGAAGGTATTAGGAAACGAAGAGTTTCCTAAGTGGAATCCGCAGACGGGATTTACTCCCGTCGAGGAGAATAGCGAGTTTCAAGGCTTTTTAGCTGATGGAATGAGCTATTCATGCTTCTGTTTAAACAAGTCGAAATTCCTGATTTCGACTTAGGTGTCGACTTTGTCGACACCTTGAAATATTATGTAATAATATATAAGAATATTGTATGTATAAATAAAAACCTTCTTGGAAATATATGGTATAATTTAACTGTAAAATATTAGAAACAGTCAAATTATTCCGTAATAGAGTTTTTTTCAAGGAGGTTTTTTAATGGCTTTAAAACAATATGATATAAATGATTCGGCATTTATAAATATATCAGAGCTGCCGATAGATAAAATTAAACCAAGCCCGTATCAGCAGAGAAAATATTTTGATTTTTATTCACTTAACAGGCTTGCGGATTCCATAAAAAAATACGGAGTTCTTCAGCCGATAACGGTTCGGCTTATGAATGGAAACAGCTATGAGCTTATTTCCGGCGAGAGGCGTCTGAGAGCGGCAAAGGCTGTCGGCTTAAAAACAATACCTGCGGTGCTTATGTCGGCAGATGAAGAAAAAAGTTCTTTAATGTCGTTTATTGAAAATATCCAGCGAAAAAATCTTGATTTTATCGAAGAGGCAGAAGGCTATGGTTCTTTTATAGAGGATTTCGGTATGTCTATCGATGAGATTTCCGAAAAAACAGGAGTAAATACTTCGGTAATAAGAAAAAAGCTGAAAATTCTTGATTTGTCGGAGGAAGATATAAGGCTTGTAAGGGAAAATAAGCTTACGGATGGCCATGTGCTGTCGGCATTGAAAATACATGATGCTGATATACGGAGTACTGTGCTTTACGATATGGCCGAACAGGATATGACGGTTAAAAAAGCAGATGATTATGTAGAAAAAATATTGCTATGTATGAGATTCGGACATCATGGGCAGAAGGTGAAAAGCAGCTTTAATGATTTTAAGCTGTTCACCAATTCAATAAAACAGTCGGTTGATGCCGTAAGAAAGGCCGGAATACCGGCATATTATGATATTTCGGAAAAATCCGATGCAATAGAAATAAATATAAAAATAAGAATACCTGAAACAGAATAGTAAAAATGGGCGGTGAAAACCGCCCGATAAATTAAAGATTCACTTTCTTATTTAACATCATAAAAGATGATTGAGAAGTAGCCATAAGGACATTGTTTGTCAAATTGAATACTTCACCGCTCATATTTACTATTGTTTTTCCGTTGGATGCCGCTTTTACTTTAACCTGTATAATATCGTTAAGTCTTCCGGGCTTTAAAAATGTTGTGTTTTCGCTTATTGTAGAAATAAATCTGTCACCGGCAAAATAATGGCATAAAAATCCATAGGCGTTGTCAAGCATTGAAACCGTAAGTCCGCCGAAAAGTATTCCTTCCGGATTAAGCTCCCATTCGTTTACCTTGAATTCGATTGTAAGTGATTTTTCTTCGTAATTACAGTTAATAAATTTCGGAGCAAGTGTCGGAACAAGTCCATTTTTTCCGTCGGCAAGTATTACCGATAAAAGGTCGGAATAATATTGCTCCATTTCCTGTTGTTTTAGTTCGTTTTCTGTCATTTAATCTTGTTTCTCCTTAGGTTTGTTTTTCTTTTGAATGCCGATTACTTTAAAAAGTTTTTTACAACCGAATTAAAGGCTGTCGGATTTTCATAGTTAGGAAGCTCTCCGGTTTCCTCAAATACTGCAAATTCGCCGTTTGGAATAAGCTGCTTTATCGTTTCCATATTAGCTATGGGATTTGTTTTGCATTTTTCGCCCCATATTACCATGGTCGGTATCGTTATTTCGGATAAATAATCCTTAATGTCCATGTTCATAAAGCCGGTAATATATGAAGCATATACAAATCGGTTATTTCCGCCGCCGATATGTGCCGATACATAAATATTGTCGGCTATATATTTTTTGCTCTTTTCGGAAGAAAAAAGTCTGTCGTTATAAATATCTCTTATGCGGTGCCTTGTCATTTTATAAAGATATATGCTTTCACCGATTACCGGAAGTTCATATAATTTTCTTTTCTTTGTGTCGCTGTTGTTGGCAATTTTGTCTGCTATTCCGTTGGGATTTATCAAAATAAATCTTTTGAAATTGTCCAGATTTATTTTATATGCAACAGCCGCAAACATTGCACCTTCGCCTACCGCACATATTGCTGTCGGTTTTTGTATTATGTCGTTTATAAAATCGTTTATAAGCTTTCCGAAGGTGTAAGCAGTGTAGGTTGTGTTCACTCTTTCCGATGTTCCGTAGCCAAGAAGGTCGAGTGTATATACCTTGTAGCTTTTTGCAAGTTCATCTGTGTTTTTGCCCCATATTTCAGATGATGATCCTGGAAAAGCATTGTGTATCAGTAAAAGCGGTTTGCCATTTCCTTTTACACTGTATCCGATTTTTCCCAGACGCCATTCGTATATGTTTTCTGCTTCGTTGAACATATTTATTTTTTCGGTTAAATAAAATATAAGCTTGTTTACCGCAAGCGGTGCAAAAAGCAGTGTTCCGAGTATTGCTGATGATTTGATGTTTTTATTTTTCAAATTAATCACCTCATAATTATTATTGCATAAAACGGCGGAAAAATAAAACATTTTATTATTAATTTTTTCTTTCTGTAACCTTTTTGAGTTATTTTTTGTATTATTAGTGAAAGGCCTTTTAAAGAATATAGAATATGAGGGATCACTCATGAGAATGAAAATTGAAATACTGATGAAAAAGTATAAGGATAATCTGTTTGCGACAGCTTTTAATATATGCAAAAGCTCGGCAGATGCAGATGATGCCGTTCAAAATACATTTATTCAGTACTACACAACTGATAAGCAGTTTGAAAATGAGCAGCATATTCGTGCATGGCTTTTAAGGGTAGTAATCAATAAAGCTAAAAATATAAATATATCCTTCTGGCGAAGAAAAAGCGTTCCGCTTGAAGATTATATAGAAAGCTTAGTTTTTAAAACACCGGAGGAAAAAAATTTATTTAAAGAGGTTATGAAACTGCCCGAAAAATATAGGATAGTTATACATCTGTTTTATTATGAGGATTATTCTGTAAAAGAAATTGCACAAATACTTAATTTAACTGAAAGCAATATAAAGGTTCGGTTGAACAGAGGAAGAAAGCTGCTCAAAAAGAGTTTACGGGAGGAATGGATTGACGATGACGAATAAGGAAAAATATAAGCGAGCATTTTCGGCTCTTCATGCCTCCGAAAATATTTCTTTGGAGGTAGATAAAGATATGAAAAATAAAAGAGTATTCAATAAAAAAATAATGGCAGTATGTACATGTTGTTTGGCTATGTTCGGAGTAGGAGCAACGGTTTATGCTCATAACTATCAGATTATAAATAAAATCTTTGGCTGGGGCAATAATCTTGAAATTACACAGGAGGTAGATGAGAACGGAGAAACATCATCAATTTCAATATTACATACGGATAATCTGACCGAGCCCGTAAAAATAGATGATGAAAAAATTTATTTTGTTGTTAATGATGAAAAAATTGATATTACCGACAAAATATCCGAAACTACTGCATTCGAATATGAGTATACAGATGATGAAGGCAATACACATATATGGCTTGTAGGATTAAATTCTGATAATATTGATGATTATGGTTATGCCGAGTATATTAAAAATATTGACGGCGATTGGACAGGAGGGTATTCCGCAAGAGTTAATATTGAAAGCGACGGGAAAACAAATGCAGAATGGCTTGAAAATGCTAAAAGTGAAAAAACTATTCAGTGGTAAAAGTAATATTGAAAAATCGGCTTAAAGCATGTATTTAATTGACTTTTTAACATATATTTAATATAATATCAACAGAGTGTGAAGGTCACATGAAGGGGTACACCACCTTGGGTGTAGTTTTTCGTGTGCCTTTTTTTGTACTCGATTATAAAACAGAAGGAGATAATAAAAATGAAGAAAAAATTATTGGCAGTTGTACTTGCTGTAACCTGTGCAATAGGTATGTCAGCCTGCTCATCATCAAATAATCAGCAGACTTCTGACACCACAGCCGTAGATGCTCAGGTTATTGATGAATTTAACATTGCGTTTGCACCTTATGATGCATCGGAAACAATGCTTGCCGAAACAGAACCTCTTAAAGGACTTTTACAGGAAAAGCTTCTTGAAAAGGGCTATGATGTGAAGGATATTAATCTTACAGTAGGTGCGTCATACGAGGCAGTCGGAGAGGCATTAAGTGCCGGAACAGCCGACGCAGGCTTTATTTCCGGTGGTACATATGTGCTTTATGATGAGGACTGCGATGTACTTCTTACCGCTCTTCGTGCGGCATACAGCAAGGATTCCGATAATCCGGCCGATTGGAATGACGGAACAGAAGGAAAATATATAGATGAGATGTCAAAATACTATAAATCAATAATCATTGCAGGCCCCAGTGCAAAGGGACAGGAGCTTGCCACTAAGGTAAATAACGGCGAAGAGCTTACATGGGACGACCTTAATTCTGCAACATGGTCCGTAATGAGTGCATCATCTGCATCGGGATATATTTATCCTTCACTTTGGCTCTATGATAACTATGGCAAAACAATCAGTGATTTAAGCAATGTTGTTCAGGCCGATTCATACAGCACATCAATAGCAAGACTTGCTTCGGAACAGGCTGATATTATGGTTGGTTTTGCTCATATGCAGTATAAATATGCTGACCAGTGGACAAGCGAATTCGGAAGAACAGAGCCTATCTGGACAGAAACAAATATACTCGGCGTGACAAAAGGAATTTATAATGATACAATATGTGTAAGTAAGGCTTCTCCCATAATGACAGACGAATTTAAACAGGCTTTCGGCGAGGCTATGATTGAAATTGGTGAAACAGACACAGGTCTCGAAATAATAGACAAAACATTCTCACATAAAGGCTATGAATGGGCTGATCCTTCGGATTATGACGGAGAAAGAGAAGCTGAAAAATTAATAGTAAACGCTGAATAACAGGATTTGATATTGTGATAGAAATTACTGATTTAAAAAAAGAATATACGCTTAACGGCAGAAAAAAATATGCGCTTGACGGCATTTCCGTTAAAATACCGGAAGGCTGCTTTGTGTCGGTAATCGGTCCCAGCGGTGCCGGAAAATCAACGCTTCTGAGGTCGATTAACGGTATGATTTCCGTTGATGGCGGAAAGGTCGAAATTAACGGAAAAAATATATCCTCTCTTAAGGGCAAGGAAAAAAGAGAGGTTCAAAAAAATATTTGTATGATATTTCAGGATTTCTGTCTTGTAAAGAGCAGTACTGTCATTAAGAATGTTCTTAATGCCTGTCTTGCTGATATGAATTTGTTTTCCGCAGTATTCGGTATTTTCGGTACGGAAAGAAAAGCCAAGGCTGCGGAAATACTCGAAAGAGTCGGTATGGCTGAAAAAATAAATCAGCCTGCCGACAGCCTTTCGGGCGGTGAACAGCAGAGAACCGCAATAGCAAGGGCGATTATGCAGGGCGGAAATATTCTTCTTGCAGATGAGCCTGTGGCATCGCTTGATCCGGCCAATGCGGAGGATGTGCTGGAGCTTATGAAAAGCCTGCAAAAGGAAAAAAATATAACAGTCATTATGAACAGCCATAATCTTGAACAGGCTGTTAAATATTCGGACTGGATAATAGGACTTAACAGCGGAAGGATTATATATGAAGGAAAGCCGGAAAATTTAACGGCTGAAATAAAAGAGGATATATACAGAAGGGATAACAGCAATGGTTAAATCAGAGAATAGAAACAAAATTACAATATTTCTGATTGCCGCCGCTGTTATTTTTTCGTTTTGGTTTACCGGCTTCAGCTTACCAAAGCTCATAAGCCGTGGCAGTCAGTTTTTTGTTATTATAGGAAAAATGTTTCCGCCGGATATAAATTATTTAGGGAAAATAATATCGCCTTTGCTTGAAACAATAAAAATGTCATTTGCCGGAACCTTTATCGGTTCACTTCTGGCATTGATTGTTGCTCCGTTTTGTGCCTATAACACCGTTGCACCGAAATGGCTGTGCGGTTTATTGAAGGCGGTAATAAATATATTGAGAGCGATACCTGTTTTAATAATTGCTCTTGCGGTATCGTTTATTTTCGGAATAGGCTCCTTTGCCGGAGCTTTTGCAATAGCCTTGTATACCTTCGGAATTATTGCGCGACTTACATGGAAGGATGCGGAACAGCAGTCGCATAAAACCATGGACGCACTTGTTTCCGCAGGAATAGGAAAAACAAAGGCTTTTGCAAATACTGTGTTTATTGATATATTTCCCGAATATCTTTCAAATTGTCTTTATGTGCTTGAAAGCAATGTGCGTCATGCGGCAATACTCGGTTATGTAGGTGCAGGCGGTCTGGGACTTATATTAAATGAAAAAATATCATGGGGCGATTATGCTAAGGTCGGCATGATATTGATTATGCTGTTTATAGTTGTTTTTATTATAGAAACAATAAGCAGTTACTTAAGAAGAATATTAAACGGAAGTGTTCAAACAACCGTTTTAAATAAAAGAATTATATTTATAGTTATTCTCGCTGTTGCGTTGCTGTCAATGGCGGCAATAGATGCTCCGCAGATAACTGATTTGGGAATAAAGGTATTTAAAGGCATTATATACGGAATACTTCACCCGGATATGTCGCTTATTTTCACAACATCACAAAACGGTGTTCCGTATCTCATGCTGGAAACAATATGTATAGCGGCCACAGGAACATTTATCGGTGCGGTAATATCCGTTCCGTTGGCATTTCCGGGCAGTCGAAACGTAAGCGGAAAGCTTTCTGCCGGAATAATGAAGATATTTATACTTGCGATCAGAACAATGCCGGCTGTAATATACGGACTTATATTTATAAGAGTAACCGGACCGGGAGCTTTTGCCGGAGTTATGACATTGGGTATATTGAGTATCGGAATGTGTACAAAGCTTTACATAAATACATTGGACAGCTTTGATATGAAAACGGCGAATGCACTTAAGTCAATGGGTGTTTCTCATACTGCGGCAATAACAAACTGTATACTTCCGGAGGTAAAAAACAAGTTTTTTGCATCTGCTATATACCGCTTTGATGTAAACTTAAGAGAAGCATCTGTTCTAGGTCTTGTAAGTGCCGGTGGAATAGGCACAAAGCTTATATTTTCAATGAACGGCTATCTCTGGAGCTATGCCGGAGCTTATATTTTGGGCTTAGTCATATTGATTTTGCTCGTAGATAAATTAAATTCATTAATAGTTTGATTTTTATTCGGCTATATGATAAATTTATTATGCTTAACAAATATTGAAAGGATTGAAATTGATGGATTTTAAATATGAGGCTGCAAAGCTTGTTGCTAAAGCGGCGGATATGGAAATAGATGAAGTTTTGGGAATGATTGAAGTTCCTGCAAATAAAGAAATGGGTGATTATGCTTTTCCTTGCTTTAAGCTTGCAAAGAAATTCAGAAAAGCTCCCAATTTAATTGCCGCTGATATTTGTGGTAAGCTTGAAGACTCTGACAGCTTTACAAAGATTGAATGTGTAGCCGCATATATTAACTTCTTTACAGATAAAAGCAGTTATGCAAAAACAGTAATCGAAAGCGTTAATAATGTCGGAGCTAAATATGGCGAAAGCAGCGAAGGTGAAGGCAAAACAATAGTTATCGACTATTCATCACCTAATATTGCAAAGCCCTTCCATGTAGGCCATCTCCGTTCAACAGTTATCGGCAGTGCTTTATATAATATTTTTGAAAAGCTTGGCTATAAATGCGTTGGCATAAATCATCTCGGCGACTGGGGAACACAGTTCGGAAAGCTTATCGAGGCGTATAAGCTTTGGGGCAGTAAAGAGGCAGTAGAAGAAAAAGGTATCTGTGAGCTTACAAGAATATATGTTAAATTCCACGAAGAGGCTGAAAAAGACGATTCACTTAATGACAGAGCAAGAGCATGGTTCGTTAAAATGCAGGACGGTGACGAAGAGGCAATTTCTCTTTGGAAATGGTTCTATGATATTTCGATAAAGGAATTTGAAAGAGTATATGAAAAGCTCGGAGTAAAATTCGATTATTATACAGGCGAAAGCTTCTATAATGACAAAATGGACGCTGTTGTTGAAGAGCTTAAGGCTAAAAATCTTCTTGTTGAGAGCAACGGAGCTATGATTGTTGATCTTGAAGATGCAAAAATGCCTCCATGCCTTATATTAAGAACAGATGGCGGAACACTTTATGCAACAAGAGATATAACAGCGGCTTTATATAGAAAGAAAACATATGATTTCGATAAATGTATATATGTAACAGCCATTGATCAGAATCTCCACTTCGCACAGTGGTTCAAGGTAATCGAAAAGATGGGCTATGATTGGTCAAAGGATTTGGTTCATGTTCCTTTTGGTCTTGTAAGCCTTGAAGACGGCAAGCTTTCAACAAGAAAAGGCAAGGTTGTTTTAATGGAGGATCTTCTCAATGAGGCTGTTAAGAAAACAACAGGAATTATTGATGAGAAAAATCCGGACCTTCCCAATAAGAAAGAGGTTGCAAAGCAGGTCGGTATCGGTGCAGTAATTTTCGATGACCTTTACAATGGTCGTATAAAAGATATTGTGTTCTCTTGGAACAGAATGTTAAACTTCGACGGAGAAACAGGCCCTTATGTTCAGTATACTCATGCAAGAGCATGCAGTGTTCTTAAGAAAGCCGGATATGATAAAAAAGTAGAAAACATTGATTATTCTGTACTTACAGACGATGCGGCGGCAGATGTTTGCAAGACAATAGCTTTATTTAATGATAAAATTAAGGAAGCCGCAAGCAGATATGAGCCTTCTGTAATTGCACGTTATCTTGTCGATGTTGCGCAGTCGTTTAATAAGTTCTATCATGATAATATTATTCTTGCTGATGATGAAAATGTCAAGAACGCAAGACTTGCTCTTGTTGATGCAGTAAGAACAGTAATCAAATCAGGACTTGCAATTCTCGGAATTGACGCACCTGAGCAGATGTAATTGAAATTAAATAGTATAAACGAATTTTAAGCCTATGTTTCACGTGAAACATAGGCTTTTTTATGTTAAAAAATGATATAAAATTGAATGTTTCACGTGAAACATATAAATTTCTGTTTTTTTTAGCTATAAACTATGGTATCATAATAAAAAGCAGTTAAAGAAATGAGGCAGTATATTATGAGTAAAGTAAGAGTAATTGCGGTTGTAAACCAGAAGGGCGGCGTTGGAAAAACAACGACAGTTGTTAATTTGTCGGCTTGTCTCGGTGAAACAGGCAAAAAAGTGCTTGTTATTGATGCCGATGCACAGGGAAACACAACGAGCGGACTTGGTTTAGAAAAAAATAAGCTTGAAAATACATTATATAATGTACTTTTGGGTGAAATATCTATATCTGATGCAATACAGCAGACGGTTGCCGAAAACGTTGATATTGTTCCTTCAAATATGAATTTGTCAGGTGCGGAAATCGAGCTTGTGTCGTTAGAGGATAGAGAGAGTATTGTTAAGGAAAATCTTTCAAAAATAAAAAATAATTATGATTTTATTGTTATTGATTGTCCACCGTCATTGGGAATTGTAACAATAAATGCACTTGTTGCGGCTGATACAGTGCTTGTACCGGTTCAGTGCGAGTACTTTGCACTTGAAGGCATGGAACAGCTTTTCCATACAATAGGCCTTGTGCAGAATAATCTTAATGCAGACCTCCAGATTGAAGGTGTTGTGTTTACAATGTATGACAGCAGAACAAACCTTTCTATTGAGGTTGTTGAAGAGGTTAAAAAGGTATTAAAGCCGGATATGTACAGTGCTATAATTCCGAGAAACGTACGACTTGGCGAAGCACCGAGCTATGGCTTGCCGATAACTATATATGATACAAAATCCAAAGGTGCCGAAAGCTATAGACTTCTGGCAGAAATGGTTATAGATAAGGAGTGGAAATAATGGCGTTACCTAAAAAGGGTGGACTTGGCTCAAGAGGCAGAGGTCTTGAGGCTGTTATATCTCAGCAGGTCGATTCCATACAGGAAAAAGGTGTAACAGAGATAAGTATAGATAAAATTAGTCCCAACAGAGAACAGCCCAGACGTATATTTGATGAAACGGCTCTTGAGGAGCTTGCGGAGTCAATGAAACAGCTTGGCGTCATTCAGCCTATTGTTTTGGCTAAGGACGGAGATTATTATAAAATAATTGTCGGAGAAAGACGTTGGAGAGCCGCAAAAATAGCCGGTTTGAAGAAGATTCCGGCAATAATAAAGGATCTGGACGAAACCTCGGCGTATGAGATAGCTCTTGTTGAAAATCTTCAGAGAGAAAACCTTAATTTAATTGAAGAAGCAAGAGGATATAGAAAGCTTGTTGATATTTTCGGACTCAGCCAGGAGGAAGTGGCACAAAAAGTCGGAAAAAGCCGTCCTACAGTTACAAACGCACTCAGATTGCTTAATCTTGACGAAAGAGTACAGCAGTTTGTGCTTAATAATGAGATAACGGGCGGACACGCAAGAGCGCTTCTCGGTATAGAGGATAAGGACGCACAGTGCCGGATTGCCGAAAAAATCATAGAAAACGGTCTGAGCGTAAGAGCGACAGAAGCTCTCGTAAAAAATTATAATAATCAGAAACCTGTAAATAATGATAATAGGGTAAACTTTGATACAACAGGCTATAAATCCATAGAGAAAAATCTTAAGGAGCTCTTCGGAACAAAGGTTAAGCTTAATTGTAAGAAAAACAAAGGAAAAATAGAGATAGAATATTATTCCGATGCGGATTTGGAAAGAATTCTCGAATTAATAACAAAAATTGAAGAATAATGGGGTAATATAGTATGAATGAAACAAATACAAGCTTTTTTGCACAGAATTTAGATTTGTGGATTTCCGTAATTCTTGCCCTGCTTATAGTGTTTATTGTGCTTGTTGTTATAGATATGCATAATAACAAGAAAACAAGGTCAAGATATGAAGCCTTTATGGGAATAAACAAAAAATATAAAAATGCTGTTGATCTTGAAAAGCTTTTGATTGATTGTGTCGGAAAAGCAGATGCTATTGACGAAAAATATTCCAAACTGCTTGAAATAGTTCAGGATATGGAGAAAAATATGCAGTTCTGCTGCCAGAAGGTCGGCATTGTGAGATATAATCCGTTTGAGGAAATGGGCGGAAATCTCTGCTTTGCCATTGCGATACTTGATGCTGAGAATACAGGCGTTGTTATAAACGGCATCCATAGCCGAACAGGTACATTCACCTATGCAAAGCCTGTTGAGCTTGGTGTTAGCACATATATATTGTCAAAAGAGGAGCAGGAGGCAATAGATAAGGCTAAAAACAGTGCATATCAGGCTGTTAAAAACACTGTTACAGCTAAAAAGCCATCAAAAATGCTCAAAGCAAAGAAGAGAAAAGAAAAAGAGGAAGAAATAAAAAACAAGGTTGAGGTTTATAAAAGTGCGGCGGCAAGAACAAAGCGTAAAAGAAATTCACGACCTGTTGATAAACATACAAAATAATAACATAAATCATAGAGTTATCCACAAATACACTGTGTTATCAACAGTTAAATGTGAATAACTCTTATATTATAGGTAGATTGGTGGTAAAAATGAGTTATAAAATGATTTTTTTGGATTTAGATGATACACTGCTTTCGAGCGATCTGTCAATTTCCGAAGAAAACCTGCTTGCTATCAGAAAAGCCTCGGAAATCGGTGTTAAGGTAGTAATATGCACAGGCAGAGGCATTTTCAGCGTAAAGCATATAGCGGAGCAGTTCAAAATTGATTGGGATAATTGCTATATAATATGCTTAAACGGCGGAGCGGTTTATAAAGGCTTTCCGCCACAGCTTGTTTCGGAAAAGCTTTTTGATAACAGTATAGCCGGGATAGTGTATGAAACAGCTGAAAAATATGGTGTTGATGTGCAGATATACCGTGGAGATAAGCTTATAGTCGAAAAAGTTACCGAAAGAGTAAATATGTATATACAAAAGCTGAATGCAGATTATATTCTTGTTGACAGTGTAAAGAATTATGACGGAAAGCTTGCTAAAATGCTCCTTAACGGCCCAAATGATAAGCTGCTTAAGATAGAAAAAGAGCTTGCACCAAAGCTTGAAGGAAAAATGAATGTGTTTTTTTCAAATCCGAATTATCTTGAATTTACGGCATTTGAGGCTACCAAGGGTAAAGCACTTGTGGAGCTTGCGAATAAAATGGGCGTTGATGTGTCGGAAACAATAGCAATGGGCGATAGCTTTAATGATATTTCCATGGTGAAAGCCGCCGGACTTGGTGTTGCTGTAAGAAATGCGGTTGAACCGCTTAAAAAAGTGGCTGATTATATAACAAAAAATACCCATGACGAAAGTGCCGTAGCCGAGGTAATAAACAGATATATGCTGAATATCTCCGAAAAAAACGAAAATAAATATAAATTCAGATTTCCCGTATTGATATTTGCAGTTTTATTTATAATTGAACAGCTTTTGGCAAGTGCATTTAATATACAAGTATTGAAATTTATAAGATATATGTATATAAATGGAAATGATACTTATAAAGTACAAATATTAACAGTGCTTATACCTTTTATATTATGCTTTGCTGTTGATTATATTAACCAGAAAACCAAGAAAGAGGATGAAGAGGAATTCTGGATAAACAAATACGGAAAAAAATAATAAAAATTTTAATAAAATGTTTGACACGCCTCTGTTTTTATGGTACTATAGATAGGCAGTAGGCTATGGAGAAGTACTCAAGTGGCTGAAGAGGCGCCCCTGCTAAGGGTGTAGGTCGTTTGCGCGGCGCGAGGGTTCAAATCCCTCCTTCTCCGTATTAAAAACCTTGATTTTTCAAGGTTTATTTTTTTGCAAATTTTCAATTTGAAATATTATTTTTATCTTAAAAAACTCTTATACAAGCCACTTTGTCAAAGCAAACAAAGTGGCTCGTAAATATCTATTTTATTTTTCTGTTATTAATTAAATTTTCAGTAGCACTTTTTACATGGTGTATATCCGCTGCTTTCTGCCTTAGATAATGTTATAGCTTTTGGAGATTTCATATTACTGCAATTAGGATTGCTATGATATTTTTTACCATTGGCTGTAATGTACACGGTTTTTTCGTTTGTATTAATTGCGTTTTCGGGATGGCCAGAGTCGTTTGCCTGTACCTGTTCAGTATTTTTCGCAGAATTATTGTTTGAGTTTTCATTTTTGACATTATTGTTGTTGTTCGTTGATTTTGAAGAACTTATCTGTATAAGCTGATTGGCTGAATCCCAATTAACATTACATCCAAGAGCTTCGGCAACAAAACGGGCAGGAACCATAGTTCTGCCGTTTACAGATTGTGCAGGAACATCAAGAATAACGGCATTATTGTTGACATAGGCATTATTTGAGCCAAGTGTTATTTCAATATTTGTTGCACCTTTGGTGGCTGAAACGGTTTTTGTTTCGTTGTTCCAGATAACATCTGCACCGAGCTCTTCAAAAATACTTCTGACCGGTACCAGCGTTCTGCCGTCAATTATAACCGGTGAAACATCAGTTGTAAGCGGTTTGTTGTCAACTGTAATGTTTATAGCTGCAAAAGAAGATGTTGATATTAATGCTGATATTAATACTGAAAGTGTAAATACTTTAAATTTCATAAATTATCTCCTTATATTATATTCCATATTTTCCAAAAAATTTTATATTATAAGCATAGCATTTGATTACTTAAAATTCAAGTACTCATTAATTTTGTTTGAATAATAAAGGCAAACCGGATAAATTTGTGAACAATAGTTCCAAGATAAAGCCTACACGCTTTACAAATTATGATGAGCATGAATGGGATTACGACGAATTGAGCCGTATTAAACAGGCTGAGCTTTTAAAGAAAATAATGTAGTTATATTATCTCCTTGCAGAACATAGCCAAACAGGCTAAAATATAAATAATATTATGTTTTTATAGTTAGGAACGATATTATGAAACAGCTTGTGATAGGAATAATTGCACATGTAGACTCCGGAAAAACAACGCTTTCGGAAGGAATGCTCTATTGTGCGGGACAAATAAAAAAATTGGGTCGTGTCGATCATGGAGATACGTTTCTTGATTCGTATGAGCTTGAACGAAGCCGGGGAATAACCATATTTTCAAAACAGGCTATAATTGATTATAAGGATACGCATATAACATTGCTGGATACTCCGGGGCATGTGGATTTTTCGCCAGAAACCGAGAGAACCTTTAAGGCTATGGATTATGCTGTGCTTGTTATAAGCGGAACCGACGGCGTCCAGAGTCATACAGAAACGCTTTGGAAGCTTCTTACACATTATGAAATACCGACTTTTATATTCGTAAATAAGATGGATATTGACGGTGCGGATAAGTCTGCCGTTCTTAAGGAGCTCAAGGAACACCTTTCGGAAGGCTGTATAGATTTTACCTCCGACAATACACCGGAATTTTATGAAAATGCGGCAGTATATGATGAAGAAATGCTCGAAAGCTTTTTGGAAAACGGAAATATAGATATGCAAACGCTTGCCTCGGCAATAAAAAGCAGAAAAATATATCCATGCTGTTTCGGTTCTGCACTCAAAATGGACGGTGTAAAGGAATTTATGGACTGCCTCGATAAATATACCGTTGAGCCGGAATACGGCGATATTTTCGGAGCAAGAGTGTTTAAAATAACCGAAGATGAGCAGAAAAACAGGCTTACACATATAAAAATAACAGGCGGCAGTCTTAAGGTTAAGGCTATGCTTTCCGGTTTTGATAAAAATGGCGAAAAATGGGCTGAAAAAATAAATCAAATAAGAGTGTATTCAGGTTCTAAATTTAATGCACTTGATGAGGCTGTTGCCGGAACGGTCTGTGCCGTAACAGGACTTGTAAAAACATATGCCGGCGAAGGTCTTGGCTTTGAGCTTGATGCCGAAGCACCGTATTTAGAGTCTGTTTTGACTTATAAGCTTGAAATTGAGGACGGAACGGATATACATACTGTTTTGTCAAAGCTCAGACAGCTTGAGGAGGAAGAACCGGAGCTTAATATAGTCTGGAATGAACAGCTTCAGGAAATCCATATACGTCTTATGGGCGAGATACAGACTGAGGTGCTTAAAAAACTTATTTATGACAGATTTAATATTTCGGTCAGCTTTGGACAGGGAAGTATAGTATATAAGGAAACAATAGCAGATGCGGTCGAAGGCATAGGCCATTATGAACCGTTAAGACATTATGCGGAAGTACATCTTCTTCTTGAGCCGGGAAAACGTGGCAGCGGACTTAAATTTTTTACACGCTGTAAAGAAGATATGCTCGATAAAAACTGGCAAAGACTTATATTGACACATCTTGAGGAAAAACAGCATATAGGCGTTCTGACCGGTTCGCCTATAACCGATATGAAAATAACACTGCTTGCCGGAAAAGCCCATAATAAGCATACGGAAGGCGGAGATTTCCGACAGGCAACCTACAGAGCCGTAAGACAGGGTTTGAAATCGGCAGAAAGCATACTTCTTGAGCCTTGGTACAGCTTTGTGATAACTGTTCCGACCGACAATATCGGCAGAGCAATGTCCGATATACAGAAAATGAACGGTACTTTTTCACCGCCGGAAACCTCCGGTGCGGTTTCTGTGCTGAAAGGCAGTGCACCTGTTTCGGAAATAAGGGATTATCATAAATCGGTAATCGAATATACAAGAGGCAAGGGAAGAATATCCTGTGTGTTTAAGGGCTATGAGCCATGCCATAATGCCGATAAGGTAATAGAAGAAATCGGCTATGACAGCGACAGTGATATGTATAATCCGGCAGATTCGGTTTTCTGTTCACATGGAGCAGGTGTTATCGTAAAGTGGAATGAAGTGCGTGAGCATATGCACGTTGACAGCGGATGGAGTCCGGTGAAAAAAGAACCGATTAATGCCGAAACAAGGAAACGAATATCCGATTATTGTGCAGGGCTTGCCGATGATAAGGAGCTTATGCAGATATTTGAAAAAACCTACGGCCCGGTTAAGCGTGACTTAAGAAATGCCATGGATTCGGTAAAGAGTAAAGAGGCGGCAAAAAAGCTGAAAACGGATTATATATCCAACGGACCGGAATATCTGCTTGTGGATGGATATAATATAATTTTTGCATGGGACGAGCTGAAGGAGCTTGCAAAGGATAATCTTGACGCGGCAAGACAAAGATTGATTAATATTATGTGCAACTATCAGGGCGTAAGTCAGTGCAATCTGATACTTGTTTTTGATGCATATAAGGTTAAGGGCAATGTCGGCGAAATCGAGAAATATCATAATATAACAATCGTATATACAAAAGAGGCGGAAACAGCCGATATGTATATCGAAAAAACAACAAATCAGCTCGGTAAGGACTATAGGGTTCGTGTTGCAACATCAGATGGGCTTGAACAGCTTATTATACTTGCACACGGTGCGTTGAGAGTGTCTGCATCGGAATTTAAGTATGAGGTTGACGCAGTCGAGAATGCCATAAGAGAATTTATAACAGAACAGAATACTTAAAAATAAGGCTTGTTCATTTGATTTGAACAAGCCTTTAATTTTTTTATTTGCCTTTTCCGAGATATAACTCCTTAACCTTTTCGTTTGCAAGCAGCTCTTGGCCTGTGCCGTGCAGAGCAATGGTTCCTGTTTCAAGAACATATGCAAGGTCGGCAATATGAAGTGCCATGTTTGCGTTCTGCTCGATAAGAAGTATCGTAACGCCTCGTTTATTGATTTCCTTTATAATACTGAATATTTCCTTAACTATGATAGGAGCAAGACCGAGTGAAGGTTCGTCCATCATAATAAGCTTGGGACGGCTCATAAGTGCTCGTCCGACAGCGAGCATCTGCTGTTCACCACCGGAAAGTGTACCGGCCTGCTGCCAGTTTCTTTCCTTAAGTCTGGGGAAAAGTGAATATACCCATTCAATATCGTCATTGAGATTGTCTTTTCTTAAATATGCACCGATTTTAAGATTTTCAAGAACAGTCATATCGGGAAATACATGACGTCCTTCGGGAACAAGTGTAATGCCCTTTGTAACGATAGTGTGTGTAGGAAGCTTTGTAAGCTCTTCTCCGTCATATGTTATTGAGCCAGAAGCCGCATGTACAAGCCCTGTTATTGTACGAAGGATAGTCGATTTTCCGGCACCGTTTGCACCGATAAGAGTAACTATCTTTCCGTCGGGAACCTCGAAGGATACGTTTCGTACAGCCTTGATACCGCCGTAGTTTACAGAAAGATTATCAATTTTCAGCATCGTTGCTCACCCCCAGATATGCCTCAATAACACGAGGATTGTTCTGAATTTCTTCCGGTGTTCCGCTTGCGATTGTTTTTCCGAAGTCAAGAACATAAATACGGTCTGAAATCTGCATTACAAGATCCATATGATGCTCAATCATAAATACCGAAAGATTGTAATTTTCTTTTATTTCTTTGATAAAATCGGTAAGCTCAAGTGTTTCCTGAGGATTCATACCGGCAGCCGGTTCGTCAAGCAGAAGAAGCTTGGGATCGGTTGCGAGAGCTCTGGCTATCTCAACTCTTCTTTGAAGACCGTAGGGAAGAGAAGAAGCAATTTCGTCCTTAAGATGAAGCATGTTCTGCATATCGAGAAGCTCCATAGCTTCCTTACGCATTCTGTTTTCCTCCTTCATGTTAAGACGGAAAGTAGCGGAAAAAATATTCTGCTTTGCTCTCATATGCTTTGCTATAAGTACGTTTTCAAATACCGTAAGGTTTGAGAACAGACGAATGTTCTGGAAGGTACGGGCAACACCAAGCTTCGTAATCTGGTCCGGCGTTTTACGCATTATGTGTTTGTATTTGTCTGCATTTTCGCCCTTGTACATTGAAACCATTTTTCCCTGAGGATGGTTTTCGAGTATTGTTTCTCCGTTGAAGGCTACAAGACCGTTTGTCGGCTCATATACGCCTGTGATACAGTTGAAGGCTGTTGTCTTTCCGGCACCATTGGGACCGATAAGAGCAACGATTTCGTTTTTGTTTACATCAAGAGAAAGATTATTTACGGCAACAACACCGCCGAACTGCATTGTTACGTTTTCTACATGGAGTACGTTTTCGCTCATTATTTATCGCCTCCACTTTCTTCAGCATTTACTTTTTGTTTTTTTCCGAACCGCCCGGGCAACCCTCGTATTAGCCGTCCCAGACCGTCCCATGAGAATTCTGATGTTCCCATGATACCTTTACGGTAGAAAAGAACGACAACCATAAGGAGTATTGAGAATATAACCATACGGAAGCCTGTACGGAAAAGAGGAATCTGTACACCGGCGATTGTAAGCGGTGTATCGAAGAAACGGAGCCATTCCTGACCGCAGTTTACAAGGAATGCACCAATTATACTTCCTGTTACCGAACCGATACCGCCGATAACAACCATAAGAAGTATGTTATATGTAAGTGATACCTGGAATGTCTTTGCTTCGATTGAACGCATGAATACTGCAAGAAGTCCGCCTGCAATACCTGTGAAGAATGAGCTTAATATAAAAGCAAGCTCTTTGTGTTTGAATAAGTTTACACCCATTGCTTCGGCTGCTATCTCGTTTTCTCTTATAGCTTTAAAAGCACGTCCGTATGATGAATTTATTATCAAAAGCATTATTCCTATACATATTACCGAAATTATAAACGGAGTGAATATAGAGGAAAATCCGGGGATGTTTTTAAGTCCGTAAGAACCGTTTGTTATTCTGTCCATCTGAGGACACGCAAGAAGTGCTCTGATGATTTCGGCAAAGCCGAGTGTTGCGATTGCAAGATAGTCGCTCTTAAGACGGAGTACGGGAATACCGATAAGTGCCGCAACAACCGCTGCAAACACACCGCCGAGTATAAGAGCTGCCCAGAACGGCATATGAAGATTTGCTATTATCGGACTTATACCGCTCATGTAGTATACACTGGGACGTACATCAACGGGAATTGTTAATATGGCAACTGTATATGCACCGATAGCCATAAAGCCTGCCTGACCGAGAGAGAAAAGACCTGTAAATCCGGTAAGAAGGTTCATTGATACGGCTACAACGGCGTATATAAGGCTTCTTTCGATAATTGATATTGCATAGCTGTGCTGTGCCTTGTTTGCATCAAGATAGAAAAGTATGGCAATAATTACAGCAAGTGCAACGATTGATAGAACCAAATTTCTTTTTTTGTTTGGTGAAACTGTCTGTATATTTTTCATAGTAATCACCTCAAACCTTGTCTGTTGCTTTTTCGCCGAATATACCTGTCGGTCTGAATAAAAGCATTATTATAAGAAGTACGAATGTAAATGCGTCGCTGAATGTTGAATATCCTGCGGCAGTAAGTATTGTTTCACCGACACCGAGTATAAATCCGCCGACAACTGCGCCCGGAATACTTCCGATACCGCCGAGAACGGCAGCTACGAAGCACTTAAGGCCGGGGAGAGAGCCGCTGTAAGGATAAACGGTCATACGGTCTGTGAAATAAAGTATTGAACCGATACCGGCAAGAAGTGAGCCGATAACGAATGTGTAGCTGATTACGTTGTTTATTTTGATACCCATTATCTGTGCTGTGTCATAATCTTTTGAAACGGCACGCATAGCCATACCCATTTTTGTATGATTTATAAGCTGCATAAGTATGATAACGAGGACGATTGTAAGCACCGGAGTTATGAATGTAACGAGAGATGCGGATACATCGCCGAACTGATATATTTTTTTGAGTACGGGTATTTCGGGATAGCCCTTAGGAAGAGCTGTGAAAAGATATGTTGCAAGATTCTGAAGCAGATATGAAACACCGATTGCCGAAATCATAATAGACATTCTCGGAGCTGTACGTAACGGCTTGTAGGCAACTTTTTCTATAACTACGCCAAGGGCAACTGTTGCCAAAAGCGTTATCGGTATAGCAATATACCAAGGAAAGCTTGCCATTGCGAAAATCATAAAATAACCTGCCATCATGAATATATCACCATGTGCGAAGTTAATCAGTCGCAATATACCGTAAACCATTGTGTAACCAATGGCGATAAGTGCGTAAGCACCACCCAGAGAAATGCCTGTCAGACAGTGCTGAATTATTGTTGATATACTCATAAATAAAGCCCCCTGTTGGTTGTTCTCTTTCTTACTTAAAAATTTAAACTGATTTAAAAAAATTAGTGGGGAGAGAAGACTCTCCCCACTTAAAATTCACTTATTTATTACTCATCGATTGATGTTGTTGTTAAGAATACGATCTGGCCGTCTTTGATAGTCTTGATGTAAGCCATATCCTTGTTAGCGTCGCCGTTTTCGTCGAATGTGATGTCACCTGTAACGCCTTCTACATGTACGTTCTTGAGAGCATCTTTGATTGCTGCGGGATCAACTGAATCAGCATCTTTGATAGCCTGAACGGCTGTGATGTAAGCATCATATCCGAGAGCTGAAACTGCAGGGATAATGTCTGATTCACCAATGCTTGTAAGGTAAGCTTTGAAACCGTCAACGAAAGCTGCAGCTTCATCGTTTGCGGGAGCAGCTTCATCATAGAATGTTGAGAATACTGTGCCTTCTGCGTCAGCACCTGCATTTTCAATGATTGTTGCGTTTTCCCATGTATCTCCGGCAGCGATTACTGCTGTGATACCCATTTCACGAGCCTGCTTGATGATAAGAGGAGCAGTTGTGATTGATGAAGGAGCAAAGATAATATCAGGGTTAGCTGATTTGATATTTGTAAGGATAGCCTTAAAGTCTGACTGGTTTGTCTGGAACTGTTCTTCGGCAACGATTGTTCCGCCGAGCTTTTCGAAAGCTGATTTGAAGAATGAACCAAGACCTGATGAATAGTCATCACCGAGCTGTGTAATAACAGCTGCTTTCTGATAGCCATTCTGGATAGCATAGTTAGCCATTACAGTACCCTGGAAAGGATCAAGGAAGCATGTACGGAAGTACCATTCGTTGCCGCTTGTAACCTGAGGGTTTGTACATGAGCAGCCGATTGCAGGGATTCCTGCTTCTGCAAAAATATCACCGGCAGCGATTGAAACGCCTGAGCCGTATGAACCGAGAACAGTAACAACGCCTTCTGAAACAAGCTTCTGAGCTGCTGTAACGGCTTCTGTTTTGTCTGATTTGTTGTCAACTTCTACAAGCTGAATTGTGTATTCTGTTCCGCCGACCTCAACTGTAGGATAAACCTGGTTAGCGTAACGGATACCATAAACCTCCTGAAGACCGCCGCCTCCGTTTTCACCTGTCTGAGGCTCGAATACACCGATTTTAATTACATTGTCACCGGAAGCTGATGCGTCATTTCCTGATGATGTAGAACTTGAGCTGCTGCTTCCGCATCCTGCAAGTGCACCCATAACGAGGCATGCAGATAAAGCGATTGATAAAAATTTCTTCATACTTTCTTCCTCCAATATTATGTTTTTGTGTTTACACTATGAACAAATGTCCATGTGATTTACGAAATTATTATACATTAATACATGATTAAATGCAATACTTTAATTTAATAAGTTATAATACAAAATAATTATGCTAAATGAGCAAAAATATGTAAAAATAGCACGAAATCCAGAGATTTCGTGGCACTTGAAAAAATATGACGAAAAGTGTTATATTATCTAAATATATCGAAATATTCGGAGGATTAATATATGGATAACTTTTATTGCGTAAAAGGAAATACGTGGTGTATTGATACCGGTGCAACTCTTATGGCGGTATATAGACTTAATGAACATGATATTGTTATGATAGATACCGGACTTGCATATGGCAGACCGGAAACAAAGTGCATTATGCACGTTCTTGACGGTTTTCAGCTTAATGTAAAGGCAATAATTGCGACACACGGACACCTTGACCATATAGGAAATAATAATATATTAGCAGGAAAATATGACTGTAAAATATATATGTATGGCTCTGAAGCTTATGATTGTATGAGTGTTGAGTCGATGAGAATACAGCATACCGGTGTTGCCTATGAAGAGGTGAAGGACGCTCTTGTTAAAATGACAAGCCGTGTTGATGTTTTTATAACGCCTTGGGAGAAAAAGATAAATATTTTGGGTGCGGATTTTGAGATTGTGCATACTCCGGGACACAGCCCTTCGCATATATCCATTATAACTCCCGATAATGTTATGATGGCAGGAGATGCCCTTATGTCAAAGGACGAAATAGTTAAGGCAAAAATACCTTATGCCTGCAATTTTGCCGTTGATTTTGAGTCAAAGAGAAAAATCGCCGCAATGAAATGTGATAAATACATAATTTCGCACAGAGGCATTTGCGACAGCGAAAGTATAGCCGATGAGGTAGAGGCAAATATTGAATATCTTAAGAGCAGAGCAGAAATAATCCATGGCTATATTGAGGACGGAATGTGCTTTGATGATATTGCTGCCGCAGTCTTGACTTTGATGAATATAAAGGTAGGGAACAGATATTATTTCTTTGACCTTCACGGAATGGTAAAGCCTTATGTGCAGTATCTTGAGGAATGCGGAGAAATTCAGGCATATTATGAAAAGGGCTATATAAGATATAAAGTACTTTAAAAACTTTATTGCGGTAATTAATTATTTTAATAATGAATTAACAAATCAGAAGAGAAAAATTTATTAAATTTGTACATTTTGTAAAATGATATAGGAAAATCAGATATTATATATATTTTACCATATATAACATAACCTGTATAAAGGAAAAATATGTAGCAAAAATCAATATATAATAATAAAAAATAAATCAAACCTTAAATACAAACAGGCAGTCGTCAATTTTGATTGCCTGTTATTTTTATTGCTTGCATTCCGAATATTTATAAATTCAACTTTCAATTTGACGATATATAGACGTATACCGACATATAATGAGAAAAAGTCAACGGGGAGGGACATAAATGAAAATAAACGAAAAAAGACTGCACGATAATTTATTTGAACTTGCGAAAATCGGAAAAAATGTAAACGGCGGTATAGACAGAGCTCTTGGAGATGAAACAGACGGACAGGCAAGACAATGGCTCACCGTTTATTGGAATGAGCATCTTGGAATTCCCGTTGAAACAGATGCAATAGCAAATATGTGGCTTACAAGGAAAGGCAGTGAACAGCTTGCACCTATTGCCATTGGTTCTCATCATGATGCTGTTCCGAACGGTGGAATGTATGATGGTGCACTTGGAGTGCTTATGGCAACTGAGATAATGGAAACCTTTAAGGATAACGGGTATATAACAAGGCATCCCATTAAGCTGGTAAGCTTTACCGGTGAAGAACCGAATCCCTTCAATGTGTCTACACTGGGAAGTAAGGTATTGAGCGGAAGGCTTAGAAAAGCTGATTTGGAAAAGCTTAAAAATAAAAATGACGGTTCATCTTTGAATGACTGTATTAAAAAAATCGGCGGTGATATTGAAAAAGCTGATGATGCACTTATTAAGCCGGGAGATATAAGGGCATTTATAGAATGTCATATAGAACAGGGAAAAAGACTTGAAAAAGCTGATATATCAAGCTGTGCAGTGAACTGTATTATCGGAATATATCGTGAAAATGTAACTATATACGGAGAGAGCAACCATGCAGGAACAACTCTTATGGCTGAACGGCATGATGCCTTTCTTGGCGCTTCGGAATTTGCACTTGCCTTTGAGGAAGCGGTAAATTCGATGAACAGGGAGGATGTTGTCGGTACAATCGGATATGTAAAGGTAAGTCCGAATGCCTCTAATATAATTCCGGGTTCAGTTGAGCTTTCGCTTGAGCTAAGAACCGTTGAGCCTGAGCTTAAAGAAGAAGTGCTTGATAAGCTTACAAAGGCATGTGAAAAAATAGAAAAACACAGAGGAATAAAAATAGAAAGAAAGCTTAATCTTGACCAGCGTGAAATGCCTATGGATAAACAGGTTATGGATGCGGTAAAAAGAGGAATTGAAGCACAGGGAGTAAAGGCAGTTGATTTGGTGAGTATGGCAGGGCATGATGCGGCAAATATGCAGAGAGTAACACAGGCAGGCATGATTTTTGTAAAAAGCATAGCCGGAAAAAGTCATTGTCCGGAGGAATATTCTGAAATGAAGGATATAGCCGTTACGGCAAATGCTATGCTTGAAGCAGTACTTATACTCGATAAGGAGATGGATTAATAATGAAGAAAATATATAAACCCAAGCTTGTATATACAGATGATAAATTTATGAGAAACTATGCGGTTGTTACAGATGACAGCAAAATAATTGCTGTTGAAAGTGCAGATGGCATTGAGCAGAAATATCCCGATGCAATTGTAGAAAAAGGCTGGGAAAGACTTATACTTGTTCCCGGAACAATAAATATACACAATCATTGTTTTCAAAGCCTTTTAAGAGGCCTTTCCTGTGACAGACCGTTTCTTGAATGGAGAGATAAGGCACTTTATAACTATTCTCCAAAGCTTAGTAAAGAACATATCTACGGAGGAGCGGTTTTTGCTTTCGGAGAAATGATGAAATATGGTGTAACAACGGTAAGTGACTTTTTTTACCTTCATAATTTCGGTGTAGAAAGCGATGAAATGATAGTTAAAGCGGCTAAAGATGTAGGAATAAGGCTTGTGCTTGCGAGAACAATGTATGATTGGAACGGAGCACCGTCCGGATATGTTGAAACGGTTGAACAGGCAGTCGAAAATACAAGGTATCTTGCCAATAAATACAAAGATGATTCTATGGTTACCGTTATTCCTGCACCGCATAGCCTTCATGCGGCATCACTTGAAATGATTAAGGCAGGACATGACCTTGCAGAGGAGCTTGGAACAAAATTTCATATTCATGTTGCCGAAGAGCCTTTTGAGGTTGAAGACGTTAAGAAAAATCATGATGGCTTGGGAACAATAGAATTGCTCGATAAAATAGGTGTTGTTGATGACAAAATGGTTATTATCCATGGCGTATGGCTTTCTCCGGAGGAGGTCGAAACACTCGGTAAAAAGGGTGGAAATCTTGCGTATTGTCCGTCAAGCAATATGTTCCTTGCCGACGGAATAACAGATATTCCGCATATGATGAAGGCAGGAGTAAAAATTGGTCTTGGAAGTGACGGTGCATGTTCAAATAACAGAATAAGCGTCTATGAAGAAATGAGGATGGTTGCACTTCTCCAAAAAGCATCAACCTGTGATGCAATGTGCGTAAATTATAAGGACGCTTATGATATGGGAACAAAATACGGTGCAGAAATACTTGACCTGCCCACGGGACAGATAAAAGCAGGTTTTGAAGCAGATTTTAACGGCATTGATTTTGATGCTATATCCATGCAGCCGATTTCCGAAAGTCTTGAGCAGGTATTGCCTAATATAGTCTATTCTATGCAGCCGGAGGCAATAAAGAAGGTGGTTGTTGCTGGAAAGACAACCGTTGAAAACGGAAAGATAATAACAATTCCCGAAGAAGAGATTGTTGAAAATGTAAGAAAAATTATGTCCGAAGTGGAGGCGGTATAATGAAAACTGTTGTTAAAAATATCGGACAGCTTGCAACACCAAAGGGCTTTAGCGGTGTTTCAGGAAAAGAAATGGGCAATCTGGACATTTCCTATGGCGTTGAAATACTTATTGAGGATGGGATTATATCAGCAGTTGGTAAAACTGGCGATTTTTCTGATTGTGCAGATCGTATTATAGATGCGGAAGGGATGTGTGTTGTTCCCGGATTTGTGGATTCCCATACTCATTTTATATTCGGAGGTTATCGTGAGGATGAATTTCTTGCAAGACTTGCCGGAGATGAATATTTGGAGATACTCAAAAAAGGCGGCGGCATACAGGAAACTGTGAGGGCTACCAGAGAAGCACCTGCTGAAGAGCTTTATTCAACGGGCATGGACAGACTTAAAAGTATGCTTTCGCAGGGAGTTCTGACTGTTGAAGGAAAGAGTGGCTATGGTCTTGATTTGGATTGTGAGATAAAACAGCTTGAAGTAATGAAGAAGCTTGATAAAGACCAGCCTGTTGATATAGTGCGTACATATCTTGGCGGACACGCTGTTCCGCTTGAATATAAGGGCAAAACAGATGAATATATAGATTTTATGAATAAAGAGGTTATTCCTAAGATTGCAGAAAATGAGCTTGCGGAATTTTGTGATGTTTTTTGCGAAGATTCGGTATTTTCGATAGAGGAAAGCCGGAAAATACTTCTTGAAGGTCAAAAATACGGGCTTAAAAGCAAAATTCATGCAGATGAAATAGTTCCTCTCGGTGGAGGAAAGCTTGGAGCGGAAATAGGAGCAGTATCGGCAGACCATCTTCTTATGGTAACGGATGACGGAATAGAGGCACTTTCAAAATCAAATACCTGTGCTACTCTTTTGCCATGTACCGCATTTTGTCTTAATAAACCTTATGCACCGGCAAGAAGGCTTATTGACAGTAGATGTAAGGTCGCTCTTGCAAGCGACATAAATCCGGGAAGCTGTTTTGCAAATTCGTATGCTCTTCTTATGGCGCTTGCCGTAGTATATATGGGTATGTCTATGGAAGAGGCTCTTTGTGCAATTACTCTTAACGGTGCAGCGGCAGTCGGCAGAGCAGATAAAATAGGCTCTGTTGAAGTAGGAAAAAAAGCGGATTTTCTTATACTTAAATATCCAAGCTATAAATTCCTTGTATATAATACAGGTGCAAATATAATCAAAAAAGCGGTAAAAGGCGGTGAGGTTGTTTATGAAGCTTAAAAAAATATCAAAGGACAGCTTTAAAACGTCAAAATGGTCCGGAGGAACAACAACAGAACTATATATATATCCGGAGAATGGAAGCTATGCCGAAAGAAAATTTGAAGTAAGAATAAGCTCTGCAACAGTTGATGATGATAAATCGGTATTTACAAGGCTTGACGGTATATATCGTTCGCTTATGCTTTTAGACGGAAAAATGATTCTTGATATAAACGGAAATAAAACAAAGCTTAATCAATATGAACACATTGAATTTAGCGGAACTGACGATACAAAAAGCATTGGACAAGCAACGGATTTTAATATTATGAGCCGAAAAAAAGGTTGTACTATTGAAAAAATTATGCTTCCGTTTGAATATATGGCAGATGACGGACTTACATTTATATATTGCAGGGATTGTGCGGTTTTGGTAACTGCTAATGGAGAAAAAATAAATGCCGAAAAGGGTGATTTAATTGTGTCGGGCAGTGGATTGATAAAAGCCGAAGGTGACACTTTTGTACTGGTCGCACATACATCGGTTTAATACGCTTCTTCTAATTTTCCATATAAAAAGGATTCCTTTGTGCGGCATTGCTGTTTAAAGGAATCCCCATTTTTTATTTTGATGTTATATTTCTGAATACTTTTCTTTTAATTTCCGATTGATTTCATTATAAATTTTTCTTTCTGACGGAGAACCGATCATATTTGAAAAATAATCGGCGTCCTTGATACATTCCTTGGCAATATCAAATTTTTCTATGCTGCAATAATATTCTGCTGCATAACTTTTTGCAACCGAGCGTTTCATAAGAACCGTTGAAGAATCATAAAGTGCAAGTGCGGACATAAATAGCTCATATGCCTTTTCTTTTTTCCCATTCTCGTAGTAGGACAGAGCCATGTTTGTGTAAAATGTTGGATTTACTATACAATCATTTTTTTCGCAGGTTGATATAGCCATATGATAATATTCTGTTGCTTTATCAAATTTTTTGTTTTTACGCATTGCTTCACCCATGTAATTAAAGGCAGCCGCTATATTTAATGAATATACAGAAATGTTTGATTCATAGGTTTCAAGCATTTCGACGGATTTTTCCAACAGGGGCATTGCTCCGTCGGCATTTCCATTCATTATTTCGTATAATCCACGGAGTCTGTAAAGTATAGCCTCTTCATCATGGAATACATTTTCTTTCAATAATGGTATTTCCATATCTATATATTTTTTCATTATTTCAGTATTGTCTGTCTGTATACCATAATAAATCATTGTTCTTATGCACCTTATCATAAGAAGAGGGGATGCTGCAACATGAGGCGAAGAAAGCAGTTTGCGTGCATACTTTACTCCGTCGTCGTATTTTCCTCTAAGTATGTAAAAACTGCATCTTGCATGGAAAAGCCGGGCTTCCAGAAGATAAAACACTTTTTCGTCTATACTTGTTTTGATAGAGTATAGGTTTCTTTCTGCTTTATCAAATTCAGCTTCTATTGAATTTGGTGATAATTTTTTGGATGATGAGTCTGTTTTGGATTCAAGAACAGGATATAAATCAAATATAAGGTTTGTACTCTGTTCAAGAGCAAGTATTTCATATTCCAAAGCCTTGGAAGGATTTTCTCCTAATTTGAAATGATATGCTATACGGTTATAATACGGTTTCATGTTTGATACGTATATTGCCTCATATGCGTAGCCGGCACGGTTGTGCAGTATACGTTTTTTGGACGGCAGAAGTCGGTCATAAACAAATTCATGCATTTTATTATGCTTAAATGAAAATACTACCCGTCCGTTTTCCATATGCTCATCAACTATTGTGCCGTAACGGAAATCTTCGGTTATATGAAGTATATCGGATTCTGTTTTGTTTAATATAAAAAGCAGCATATCCAAAGCGACCGAATGACGGAATATGGAAAGAACGTCAATAAGCTGTCTTGCCTCCGGTGAAAGAGCGTTAAGACGGTCGTTTAATATTGTCTGTGTATTTTTAGAAAATGTTGTGTTTAATCCATGTACACGATAATCCGCAATTACTTCTGAAAGGAAGAACGGTATTCCTTCTGTATTTTCATAAATCTGCTGTATTGTTTTTTCGTCCGAAATAAGGCTACCGAGCTCCTTTTCAACATAAAGCTTGGTTTCATCATACGTAAATCGTTTGAGAGAAATTCTTTTAATGAGATTATTTTTAATCAGTGCAGATATGAACTGTTCGGTAGTGCTGTCAACCTCGTCCTGGCAGGATGCTATGACAAGTATACGGCTGTTTCTGCTTAATATAAGCGATGTAAGCAGATCAAGACTCATTGTATCCATGTATTGAAGATCATCAAATAACAACACTATTTTCTTTGTTTTGCTTATTAATGAAAACATTCGTATAATACAGTTTTTGGCAGCGAGAAAACCATAGTTTCCACCGACTTCACTTTGTGCCGAAATATCAATAGCATCGGTAATACTTATTCCGAAGGCAGGAAAAAGTCTTGCTATTGCCTGTACATAATGGGTTGGTATTTGTATTGAATTATCCTCTATAAATTCATCTATTTGCATAAGCAGGAAATTCCATGTTTGAAGAGGATTCCCCTGTTCAATGGAAAAAGACGGGGCTCTGAAGGCAGCGGCCTGTTCGGGATTTATATTCTGAATAAATTCGTTTAAAAGATAGCTTTTTCCTACTCCGCTTTCACCGCTTACTAATGTAAATTCACTTTTTCCGTTTAAAAAAGCCTCATATATGGACTTTAATTCAGCGGTTTCATTTTGACGGCAGCTTTTTATTACGTTTCCTTCCAAATCGGGGGTTTGCTCGCAGGCAGACCAATGGTTTAGCATGGAATAGTAAAGCTCCTGTATTGAATGGTTTGGATCAACGCCGATTTCATCATTTAATGTTTTGTAAAGCTTTTTATATAGCTGAATACCCTTGTGATATAATCCGGCACTATCGTATTTTTTCATCATTGCCTCATATATACGTTCATCGATGGGATCCTTTTCTATATATTTAGCTGTAATTGCTTCTGCGGATATAATATCCGAGCAAGGAATATCCTGTATGCTTTTAAGCAGCCCTGCAAGATAAAATGAACGAACCTGTTCTTCTTTGCTTTCCATCCATTGTGAATAATTAAGAGCATTTTTAACAACAAAGCCTCTCAGAAAATCGCCATCATATTCAGAAATGTTTTCACCGTTGAAAAAGTGTTTTATATCAATATCAACACTCATTTCAGGGTTTATTGCAAGTGATGCTTTTACAGGTGAAACTATAATGTCACATTCAAAGACCTTTTTTATTGTATAAAGGGCATGGCGAAGATTTTTCTTTGCGGTTTCTTCGCTTTCATCTTCCCATAACAATGTACAGGCCTCTTCTCTTGATGTCTGATTTTCACAGGCTATGTAGTAGAATAATGCTTCACATTTCTTGTAAGGGAAAACAATTCGTTTATTGTTTACCGTAACACATGGAAGTCCAAGCAGTTGGATTTTGATATTATTCATTCTGTATCACCAGCCTTTGTTCTGTAATTGTACTAATTATAAGGCATAGAGTTTAAAAAGAAAAGAGCGTTGAAAAATTTTTTGATAAAAAATATTAATAATTTTAATATTTTTAGACGTTTTATAAACATGAGTATGCTTTAATAAATTCAACAATAGTAATATAAATTAAAAAAGACAGTTAATTATCAGAGGTGAGTAGTATGACAAATAGTGAAATTAGTAAGGCAATGGAAATTAAGCTTGAATTTCCGAACGGACTTCCTGAATATCCAAAATTTGAAGAAGGAATAAGAAGAGCACCTAAAAGAGAATCCAAGCTTTCAGAAGCAGATATTAAGCTTGCAGTAAAAAATGCACTTCGTTATATACCGGAAGAATATCATGAGCAGATGGCAAAGGAATTTTATGATGAGCTTATGACAACCGGAAGAATTTACGGTTATCGTTTCAGACCACAGGGCAGAATTTACGGAAGACCGATAGATGAATATAAAGGAAAATGTATTGAAGGCAGAGCAATACAGGTAATGATTGATAATAACCTTGATTTTGATGTTGCACTTTATCCGTATGAGCTTGTTACATACGGCGAAACAGGACAGGTTTGCCAGAACTGGATGCAGTATCTTCTTATTAAAAAATATCTTGAAAATATGACAGATGAGCAGACTCTTGTTGTTGAAAGCGGACATCCGGCAGGACTTTTCTATTCACATAAGATGAGCCCTAGAGTTGTTATAACAAATGCAATGATGGTTGGGCTTTTTGATGATAATGATAATTTCAACAGAGCAGCGGCCATCGGTGTTGCAAACTACGGACAGATGACAGCAGGCGGCTGGATGTATATAGGGCCACAGGGTATTGTACATGGAACCTTTAACACATTGCTTAACGCCGGACGACTTAAGCTCGGTATTCCAAAGGACAAAGATCTTGCCGGACGACTTTTTATATCATCAGGCCTTGGCGGCATGAGCGGTGCACAGGGAAAGGCAGCGGAAATTGCCGGAGCTGCGGCAATTATTGCAGAGGTTGATGCATCAAGAATTGAAACAAGGTATACACAGGGCTGGGTAAGCAAGGTAACGGATTCGCTTGAAGAGGCAACAGCGTGGGCAGCCGAGGCACAGGCTGAAAAGAAGCCTTGTGCTATAGCATACCATGGAAATATAGTTGATCTTCTTGAATATGTGCTTGAGAATAATATTCATGTTGACCTTCTTTCCGACCAGACAAGCTGCCATGTTCCTCATGACGGAGGATATTGCCCTCAGGGACTTACATTTGAAGAAAGAACTGAAATGCTTAAAAATGATCCCGAAAAGTTTATAGAGCTTGTTGATGCAACACTCAGACATCATTTTGATCTTATCTGCCGCCTTTCCGAAAAAGGAACCTATTTCTTTGATTATGGCAATAGCTTTATGAAATCAGTATATGATGCAGGCGTTAAGAAAATTTGCAAGAATGGCGAAAACGAAATGGACGGATTTATATTCCCTTCGTATGTTGAAGATATACTCGGACCTCAGCTTTTTGATTATGGATATGGCCCTTTCAGATGGGTGTGCTTAAGCAGAAAGCCGGAGGATCTTGATGCAACAGATAAAGCGGCTATGGAATGCATTGATCCGGACAGAAGGTATCAGGACAGAGATAACTATATCTGGGTAAGAGATGCAAAGAAAAATAAGCTTGTTGTAGGAACACAGGCAAGAATACTTTATCAGGACGCTCTCGGCAGACTTAAAATAGCACTTAAGTTTAACGAAATGGTAAGAAACGGAGAAATCGGCCCTGTAATTCTTGGTCGTGACCACCATGATACAGGTGGAACGGATTCACCTTTCCGTGAAACATCAAATATAAAAGACGGTTCAAATATTATGGCGGATATGGCAATACAGTGTTTTGCCGGAAATGCCGCAAGAGGCATGAGCTATATAGCAATCCATAACGGCGGCGGCGTAGGAATAGGAAAATCAATTAACTCCGGCTTTGGTATGGTCCTTGACGGAAGTGAAAGAGTTGACACAATACTTAAAGCTTCAATGCCTTGGGACGTAATGGTCGGTGTATCAAGAAGAAGCTGGGCAAGAAATGAAAATTCGATCGAAACATGCGTTGAATACAACAACATAAGAAAAGGCACAGATCATATTACTTTGCCATATGTTGCTGATGATGAACTTATAGAAAAAGTAATGAAAGAAAAATAAATTGTGAAAGGAGCATCTGCCTATGGAACGCATGGATGAAAAAACCAAAACCGCCGCAGAGCTACTTGTGGAATGTCTTGAAAACGAAGGTGTTGAATACATATTCGGAATTCCCGGAGAAGAAAATCTCGAAGTGGTTGAAGCAATTTCAAATTCAAATATAAAGTTTGTAACAACAAGACATGAACAAGGTGCGGCTTTCATGGCGGATGTATACGGAAGACTTACCGGAAAAGCAGGTGTTTGTTTATCAACTCTTGGCCCGGGAGCAACTAACCTTGTTACCGGTGTTGCCGATGCAAATAGTGACGGAGCACCGTTGGTAGCAATAACAGGACAGGTCGGAACAGAAAGAATGCATCTTACAAGTCATCAGTATCTTGATTTGATGACTATGTTTGAACCGATAACAAAACGGACGAAACAGATAGTAAGACCTGATACGATAAATGAAATTATCAGAATTGCCTTTAAATATGCCGAAGGTGAAAAACAGGGTGCTACACATGTTGACCTTCCGGTAAATATAGCAAGAATGCCGGTTTCAATAGATGAGAAGCCACTTAAAAAGATAATTTCCAAAAAAGAATTTGCAGATATGACAAGCATTGAGGAGGCTTCGGCACTTATATTTAAGGCAGAAAGACCTATAATTCTTGCCGGAAACGGAGCACAAAGTGTAGCGGTAGCGGTTACAGAATTTGCGGAAACATTAAAAATACCTGTTGTTAATACAATGATGGGAAAAGGCGTAATACCTGTGGATAGCCGATATTCTTTGTGGACAATAGGAATTCCTCAGAAAGATTTTGTTAATCAGGCAATGGATAAAGCAGATCTGGTTGTTTGTATAGGATATGACCTTGTGGAATATTCTCCGGCAAAGTGGAATCCGGATGAAAACAAAACGATTATCCATATAGGTACAAGACCTGCACATATAAATAAGCATTATCAGGCGGCAGTAGAGGTTGTCGGAGATGTGAGCGATGCACTTTTCGGAATAATGAGAAGAACAACAAGAAATTCAGAACCCGAATTTGCCTTTGAAATAAGGGATAAAATCAGAAAAGAGCATTTTTCTTATGAAAATGACAATTCTTTTCCTGTTAAGCCCCAAAAAGCACTTATTGATATAAGAAAAATAATGAATCCAGAGGACATAATGGTCTGTGACGTCGGAGCACATAAGATGTGGGTTGCAAGACATTATAACTGCTATATGCCGAATACCTGTATTATATCAAACGGTTTTGCGAGCATGGGAATTGCACTTCCCGGAGCAATAGCCGCTAAGCTCATTAATCCGGACAAAAAAGTGCTTGCCCTTTGCGGCGACGGCGGCTTTATGATGAATAATCAGGAAATGGAAACAGCCCTGAGGATAGGTGTGAATATAGTAGTCGTGATATTTACGGACAGTAGCTATGGACTTATCAAATGGAAACAGAATGACAGATTTGGAGAAAGTCATTTTGTTGATTTTACAAATCCCGATTTTGTTAAAATGGCGGAAAGCTTTGGAGCGGTAGGATATAAGGTAGAAAAGACAGAGGATTTTCTTCCTATTCTTGAAGATGCGTTTAAGCAGAATAAGCCATGCATAATAGAATGTCCGGTAGATTACAGTGAAAATACAAAGCTTTCGGAAAGACTTTCCAAGCTGAGTTGAAATAAGGAAGTGATAATAATGCCTGTATTACTTGAAAAAGATGCAAATATGCCGTTGCCCAAAATGTATAAGGTAAAGCAGACCTTCAACAGTGAGCATATTGAAAATGTTGAGGAAACAGTAAAGGAACAGTTTAAAAGACCTGAAATTACAGATAAGGTTTTTCCCGGAGCAAAGGTTGCTGTTGCGGTAGGGAGCCGAGGAATAAAAAATCTTCTTACAATAGTGAAAACAACCGTTGAATGCCTTAAGGAGCTTGGTGCAAACCCATTTATAGTTTCGGCAATGGGAAGCCATGGAGGAGGAAATGAGGAAGGTCAGAGAGAGGTGCTGACAGGCTATGGCATAACCGAAGAAAATCTTGGAATACCTGTTGTTACAACAGTGGATTCGACTATTCTCGGATATACACATAACGGGATACCGGTTTATTTTGATAATGCGGCACAAACGGCAGACCTTATTGTTCCCATAAACAGAATAAAGCTTCATACGGATTTTGTAGGTGATATACAAAGCGGCTTATGTAAAATGCTTGTTATCGGATTGGGAAACCAGATAGGCTGCTCGGCAATACATGAAGAAGATCCGGAAAACTTTGCGTCAATACTCGAGGAGGCTGCCGGTATTATTATTAAGAAAACAAAGGTTGCTTTCGGAATGGCGATACTTGAAAACGGCTACGACCGGACATATGCAGTTGAGGCTGTGCCGAGAGAAAATTTTATAGAAAGAGAAAAAGAACTTGTAAAAATAGCAAAAGGAAATATGCCGACTCTTATGATTCCAGATATTGATGTTTTGATTATGGACGAGATAGGAAAAAATGTTTCAGGTGCCGGATATGATCCTAATATAGTTGGAAAAAGCTCTGTTTTAAAAACCTTCGTTCTGGACGTTCCCGAAATAAAAAGAATGGTTTTGCTTGATGTTACAGAGGTTTCTCATGGGAACGGAATAGGTGTCGGGCTTTTCGATGTAATAACAAAAAATGTGTATGAACAGCTTGATTTGCCGGCTATGTATGCAAATGCCATTGCCTGTAAGTGCATTGAAGATTGTCGCATTCCTCTTATAGCCGAAAATGAAGGCGAAGCGGTAAGGATAGCACTTAAGGTGTGCAGAGGCATAGATGAGAAAAATCTTAAAATAGTCAAGATAAAAAATACTCTTGAGCTTGAGCATATATGGGTATCGGAAGCATTACTGCCGGTTGTTGATAAAAATGACAGATTGGAACGAGAGGAAGGAGAGATGGTACTTTGAAAATAACAGATATAACTTATGATTGTGTCAAAGTTCCTTATACACAGGATTTTCATCCTACATGGTTTCCGGGAATGTCAGAAAGTGAGCAGACAATATTCATTGTTACGGTACATACAGATGAAGGTATAACCGGAACAGGAACAATGGAAGCACCATTTGGCATAATGAACATAATAATTGAAACAATGAAATATGCCAAAACATTGGTTGTTGGAATGGATCCCTTCGATATTGAAAAGCTTATGCTTAAGCTGAACAACGTGGCAAGAATAGGCACAAGACCATGGATTATTGAAAATTGCTGCTGGGATATAATCGGAAAGGCTTGCAATAAACCTGTTTATAAAATACTCGGTGCGGCAAGAGATCGGGTAAAGGTTTATGCAGCATGGGGAGAAATAAGAAGCAACGAAGAACGAAAGGAAGATGCCAAACGCCTTGTCGAGGAAGGCTTCAAGGCAGTTAAAATAAGATTTTCATATGACAAAATAAAAGATGACCTCGCAATAATTGAGGCAGTAAGAGATGCGGTAGGTGATAAGCTCGAGATAATGGTTGATGCAAACCAGGGAACCGCGAGAGAAAGGAAAAACGGAGATTTTCCTGTTATATGGAGCTATGAAAGAGCAAAAAAGACGGCAGAGGAAATGTGGCAGCTTGGCTGTACGTGGCTTGAAGAGCCTCTTCACAGATATGATTTTGACGGCCTTGCGAAGCTTTGCTCAGAGGTTGATATACCTATTGCCGGTGGAGAGATAAACAGAGGTATATATGAATTTAAGACAATGCTCGAAAAGGGGTGCCTTGATATACTTCAGCCGAATTGTACAATGGCGGCAAGCATAAGCGATATACGAAAGATAGCGGCTATTGCAGACAGCTATGGAAAGCTTGTTAATCCTCATGCTTGGATACCGGGACTTGGAGTAATGCAGACAGCACATCTTGTTGCATCATATCCGAACTTTTCATATCTTGAGTATCCTTATGATCCACCGTCACTTATTCCGGAGGCTTTCCAGGGAATATTAAAGGAAAATTTCCGAGTTGAGAAAGATGGATATATAACGCTTCCGGACAAACCGGGCTTCGGTTATGAATTTGATGAGGAAAAAATAAAGAAATATAGCATTTTTAAATAGACAAAATTTATTGACAACGGAGGGATTCATTATGAAACTGACACAGGAACAGCAGGATATGCTTGATGGAAAATACGGTAAAGGAACAGCTTATGCAATGAAAATACAGGTTGCTATCGGTGAAAGCTTTGATGCTGAAAGACTTGTGCCTATAACAAGAGCACACGTTGCATTAAGCAACCAGGAGGCAGACCTTTGGTTTGCGGAAAAGCTTTTGAATGCAGGTGCACATTGCAGAGTAGCACCTACTGTAAATCCGGGCTTTTGTCTTTCCTTCTTCAAAGAACAGAAGCTTGTTTCTCCCGAAGATGCGGCATTTATGCAGAGAACACATGATGCTTATAAGGGACTTGGTGCAATACTTTCTTATAACTGTACACCGTATACAATTACAAATGTGCCTACATTCGGAGAAATTTGTGCATTTTCCGAATCAAGTGCAACACCTTATATAAACTCTGTATGGGGTGCGAGAAGCAATCGTGAGGGTGCAAACAGTGCACTTCGTGCCGCAATAACAGGATATGTTCCCGAATATGGACTTCTTCTTGATGAAAACAGATACGGAGATATACTTGTTGAGGTTGAAGCTGATATGAAGAATGATTTTGATTATCATCTTCTTGGCTACTGCGGAAAGAAAATCGGAAAAGGCATTCCTGTATTTACAGGACTTCCTAAGCATATAAACAAAGAAGCACTTACTAATCTTGGAGCACAGCTCAATACATCGGGTGCTTATGGAATGTATCATATCCTCGGTGTAACACCGGAGGCAAGAACACTTGAAGAGGCTTTTGGCGGAAAAGAGCCTAAACGCCGTGTGAAAATTACAAATGCAGATCTGGAAGAAGCACTTCAGCTTACAGAAACAGTTGATGGAAACAGAAAAATTGACTTTGCTATGTTTGGATGTCCGCATTTCTCACTTGAACAGACAATGCACATTGCCGACAGACTTAAGGGAAAGAAGCTTGCAGTACCTATGTATATACTTGTCGGTGGTTTTGCAAAGAATATGTCAGATGTTATGGGACTTACCGATATTATTGAAAAGGCAGGCGGATTTGTAATTCCCGATACCTGTCCCGATCAGCCCTGTTGGAAACATCTTAACGGCAAAACAGGTGTAACAGAGTCACCTAAATGTGCTTATTATCCTAAAAAGAGAGGAATTGACTTTGTAATAAGAGATCTCGACAGCTGTATTGATGCCGCAATCAAAGGGGAGGTAAAGTGATATGGGAAAACAGTTTAAATGTCATAAAATTTCGGAAGGTGTAGCCGAGGCAGAAATTCTTTTAAGTAAAGATGATGTTAATTTCTATATGGTTGATCCGGCAACAGGTGTTATGTTTGAAAAAGGACATGATGTTGAAGGCAAATCTGTAGCCGGAAAAATATTTGCATTTCCCGGAGGAAAAGCAAGCTCAGTTGTACAGGCAGACGGTATATATCAGCTTATGATGAAGAATAATCAGCCAAAGGCAATGATTATTGATTATGCGGAAACTGTTCTCGTTGCAAGTGCAATTATTATGGAGCTTCCTATGGTCGATAAGGTTGATCCGGAATTTTATAAGGAAGTTAAAAACGGTGATATTGTAAAAGTAGACGCAACAAACGGTGTTGTTGAAATACTTGATTAAATATATCCTTAACATAAATTACAGGAGGTAAATGTTATGAGTGATGTTGTATTATATGAAAAAGTAGGCAAAGTAGGCAGAATTATTATCAATCGTCCCGAAGCAAGAAATGCGTTTAATCGTGAGCTTGTCAAAAAACTCAGTCAGATGCTTGATGAAGCGAACGAAGATGACAGCGTAAACGTAGTGCTTATTTCCGCAGCGGGAGATAAGGCATTCAGTGCCGGCTTTGATATTAAGGAGTCTATTGACGATCCTGTTATTGAGGTTATGAACAGACGTAAACTTACAGGAACAGAGCTTTCAACATGGAGAAAGGTATGGGATCTTAAAAAGCCTGTTATTTGTGCATGCCAGGGCTTTGTTATCGGCGGCGGCCTTCATCTTGCGTTTATGTCTGATATGATTATTGCATCAGAGGATGCCAAATTCGGTGAGCCTGAGCTTAAATTCTCGTATGTTCCCGATATTCTTATTGAGCCTTGGAAGCTTCCCATGAATAAGGCAAGAGAGCTTCTTTATCTTGGTGAATTCCTTACTGCCGAGGAGCTTAAACAGTACGGTCTTGTAAATAAGGTTGTTCCATTTGATAAGCTTGAGGAAACTGCTCTTGAAGTTGCAAATAAAATGGCTGAAATGCCGACAAATGCAATGCAGCTTCTTAAGATTCAGATTAATAAGACCTTTGAAATCCAGGGTATGAGAAATGCTATGGATTATGCTGCCGAGGTATTTAACCAGTGCCGCATAAATCAGGCTCAGACACAGGAGGAATTTAATAAGATTGTTCGTGAAGATGGTCTTAAGAAAGCGCTTGACTGGAAAAACGGCAATAAATAAAAGTCTATTATAATATTTAATGATATGCACACAGCAATAGACGTTGTGTGCATATTTTTTATTTGTCAAAATAGCTTTTATTGATTTTTAAACGCTTTAATTGAAAAATTAATTATATTTTTCGACAAATTTTAGACTTTGGAATGTTAATATAATGAAAAATCAAACGAAAAACAAAACAGCCGCAACGGAGTGGCAGTTAAACCGATATAAAATTGGTTTTCACCTGTCCGTTGCGGCTGTTTTAATTTAATTCTGAACAACGATAATTGATTTTATAGACGTTTTGGAATTATGACAGTTATGGTTATATGTAAGACTTGGAGAGGTGAAGAAGTATGGATCTTGAATTAAAAAACGTGTCAAAATTCTTTGGCAATTTCAGAGCAGTAAATGATGTTTCTTTTGGAGCAGATAAAGGTGAACTGTTTTCACTTGTAGGTCCCTCAGGCTGCGGAAAGACAACAACACTCAGAATGATAGCCGGTTTTCATATGCCGGAGCAGGGACAGATAACTCTCGGAGGCGAAGACATAACAAAAGCACCTATTAATAAAAGAGATACAGCAATGGTGTTCCAGAATTATGCGTTGTTTCCTCATATGACGGTTTATGACAATATAGCATTTGGATTAAGAATGAAAAAGGTAGACGAATATAAGATATGGGACAGAGTATCAGAGGTTCTTGAACTTATACAGCTTCCTGATATAGGTAAGAAAATACCTAAAGAGCTTTCAGGCGGTATGCAGCAGCGAGTTGCCATAGCAAGAGCCATTGTTACACATCCTAAAGTGCTTCTTCTTGATGAACCTCTTTCTAACCTTGATGCAAAGCTCCGTGAGGAACTTAGAATGGAAATCCGAGATATTCAGCAGAAGGTCGGAATTACAACTGTTTTTGTAACACATGATATTTCGGAAGCATTTGTAATGAGTGACAAGATAGCGGTTATGGAAAAAGGAGAAATAGTCCATGTTGGTTCACCTATGGAGATTTATGAAAATCCTAAAAACGAATTTGTCGGTGCTTTTGTAGGACGTTCAAGTAAATTTGATATTGATGTTAAGGCTGTTCATAACGGAATTGCCGAAGGTGTATTTGCCGAAGGAGCTGCAATCAAATTCAAGGTAAACCGTGAAGAGCTTGTTGCCGGAGATAAAGCAAAGCTTATGGTAAGACCTGAAAGAATAACCGTAAGTGAAAAGCCTACCGGCAAGGAAAACAGTTATAAGGTTGAAATTGACCGTTCGTACTATCTTGGTGAAAGAGATCATTATGAAGCCTTTGTTGGGGATATGCTTATAACGGTTGAAACACCGAATATTGGCGGCAAGAGATTTGATAAAGGCGAAAGCTGTTATTTTGAATGGGGAGTTGATGACAATGTTTATTTCAAGAAAGCCTGATGCCGGTGTGGCTGTTATAACAGACAGAAGATTTCAGACTGATGCAGAAATGATACAGGACAAAAAAACATGGAATAAAGCCAAAACAAACTGGGTTCCGTATGTACTTGTCCTTCCGTTATTCATAATAATAGCGGTATTCCTTGTTGTTCCACTTGTCAACTCGTTTATAGTCAGTTTTTCGACCTATACGGCACCTATGCAGTATGATTTAAGCAAACCGACAATAACCAATTATATAAAGTTTTTTAGCAGTACAACAAATCTTTCGGTTATGGCAAGAACAATAAGACTCAGTGTTATAACAACTATACTTTGTATAGTTCTCGGATATCCGGCAGCTTATTATATGACAAAGCTTAAGGGTAGGGCACAACAGTTATATCTACTTGTATATCTTGCCCCATGGATGATAAATGTAGTTGTTAAGGCACTCGGCTGGCAGATACTTCTTTCAAACAACGGAATTATAAACAGTGCACTTATGACGCTCGGAATAACATCGGGGCCGATAAAAATGATGTTTACGGAATTTGCTGTAACACTCGGTGTAACTCATGGTTCTATGGTTTTTGCCATACTTCCTATATATACATCACTTTGTGCAATAGATCCCAATATAGGCTATGCAGCACAAAACCTCGGTGCAACAAAAAGACAGGTGTTCTTTAAAGTAACTCTTCCGCTTTCAAGAAACGGTATACTTTCAGGAAGCCTTATAGTATTCGCAATGACAATGGCAACATATACAACACCTGTACTTCTCGGCGGCAGCAAGAACCATGTAATGAGCTACCTTGTACAGGAGCAGAGCACAAAGCTTATGAACTGGCCTTACGGCGGTGCAATATCATTTATACTTGTTATTTGCTCTCTTGTTCTTACGGCAGTTATACAGAGGGTATTTGAGGACAAAAGAAGAATGGATGTGATGTAATATGGCTAAAGATAAGGACACAGTTAAAGAAATAAAGCAGAAGGAAACAAGAGGCTGGCTTATGGTCGTTAATATTATACTTACGATTTTTATGCTTGCACCTATATTTATAATTGTGCTTACGTCATTTACACCGACAAGCCAGTATAAAATACCGACAACTCAATGGTCACTTCAGTGGTATCAGCAGATATTTACAAGACCGGCATATATAAAGGGCTTTGGTTTTAGTATGGTACTGGCGCTTATATCGGCGCTTATATCAACATTAGTCGGGTTTATGGCATCATTTGCACTTTGCAGATATAACTTTAAGGGGAAAAAGCTTGTTGATTCACTTTTCTTTGCACCGCTTTCAATACCCGGAGTTGTTATAGGTAATGCGCTTATTATCTATTATTCAAAGGTTGGTATTTATGATACGTTTTTCAGCTTTCTTATGGCCCATGTTATATTGACGGTGCCTTATGTAATCAAAACAATATCAACGTCTATTGCCGGAGTAAGCAAGGATATGGAGCTTGCGGCACTTAATCTCGGTGCTTCATATTTTACAACCTTCAGAAAGATAACAATACCTCTTATAAAAACCGGTGTTGTAGGAGCTTTCATATATGCCTATCTTGTTTCATTCGGCGAAGTAACAATAGCAATTTTCATAAGCGGTTCAAAATATGTCTCACTTCCGCTTATGATGTATAACTATATGCAGGATTCAAATACACCTATGATAGCAGCCATATCAACATTGCTTATTGTATACGCACTTTTGCTTATGGTTGTTGTAAATAAGGTTGTAGGACTCAAGAAGCTTTTTGCATAAAATGCTTGCATACATAATTTTTAACATTAAAGGAGGACATAATTATGAAACTTAAGAAATTTTTAGCACTCTTTACAGCTGCTATGATGATGACTGCTATTTCAGGCTGCGGAAGCTCATCATCAGCAGACTCATCTTCATCAGATTCATCAGCAGATTCAACATCAACAGAAAGCAAGGGAACAGTTACTCTTCTTTCATGGGGTGGTTCTATTGAAACAGCATTCCTTCAGGACGGAATGGCAGAAAAGTTTAAAGAAGAAACAGGTTATGATTTCGAACTTGTTCAGAAGAGTGACTCGGCTGCTATTATTTCACAGGCTCTTGCACAGAAGGATAATCCTCAGGTAGATGTAGTTCTTTGCGATATTGCATCACATCTTGAAGGACACAATGCAGGTCTTTGGGAGCCTATAACAGAAGAAAAGGTTCCTAATATCGCAAGCTGCCTTGAACAGGCTGTATATGACGATTATCTCTATTGTTATTTCACAGTATCAGGAATTATTTATGATGCCGATGATTTCGAGGCAAATGGTTGGGATGTTCCTACAAGCTATGAAGATCTCTATAAACCTGAATTTGCCGGAAAGGTTGCTTTTGATCACTTCCCTTCAAGCTACTCAGATGCACCTATGATGCTTTGGGCAGAGGAAAACGGCGGAAGCTATGAAAATATGGATCCTGCGTTTGAAAAGCTTGCAGCTCTTGCGCCGAGTGTATATGAATTTATTCCTTCATATGGTCAGCTTGCACAGTGGTTTGCTGATGATGAAATCAGTGTGGCAACATATGTACACAACACAACAGCTAAGTTACAGAATGAGGGTGTAAATGCTCAGTTTGTAATTCCCGAAGAAGGAACATACCTTATGCCGACAGCTGTTGCTGTTATGAAAAATGCTCCTAACCCCGAAGGTGCGATGGCTCTTGTAAACTTTATCATGGGTGAAGAATATCAGACATATCGTTATGAGAACCACAATGATATTCCTGCAAACACAAATGTAGAGCTTGATCCCGAATCACCTATTACATGGGATGTTCTTAACGCAGCTAAGGTATTTGATTATGATAAGATTTCAGAATATCGTCCCGGCTGGGTTGACAGATTTAACGAAGAAATCGTTCCTATTGCAAAGAACTTCTGATATTAAATTAAAAGCTAATGATTATGTACCTTCTGCTTTGGGGCGGAAGGTACACTGCTTACAGGGGGAGTAATTTATGGAAGAAAAACTTGTTTTATACGAAAAACTCGGTCATATAGCAATGATTACGCTTAATAGACATAAAGCGATAAATGCTATAACGGCAGAAATGATTGATCAGCTTAAAGAAGCAATAGACATGGTTGCTGAAGATAAAAATGTAAAGGTTGCAGTTCTCTTCGGAAAAGGTGAGAAAGGCTTTTGTGCGGGCTATGACTTAAACGTATCTTCCGGAATGAAATATGACCTTATGGACAGAATAGCACGCTATAAATTTGAAAACGAGCTTTATCTTAAAATATGGGATTGCCCTAAACCGTTTATCGGTGCAATACATGGTCATGTAATCGGAGGCGGAACGGCACTTGCTTTTGCCTGTGATATGGTGATTGCGGCGGATGATACAAAGTTCGGAAATGCTGAAGTTGGTTATGGACTTAATTATTCGGTTGTATTCCCTATTGATGTTTACAAGGTTCCTCAGAATAAGCTTAGAGAATTTGTCCTCACCGGGCCTGAATCCATAGATATAAAAAGTGCCGAGGCATATGGCTTTGTAAATAAAGTTGTTCCGTTGGATGAGCTTGAGCAGGAAGCACTTAAAATGGCACTTAAGGTAACACATCTTAATTCAAATGGTTTGCAGATGAGCAAAAAAACACTTAACCATGTTTATGAACTTATGGGCTTTAAAACCGCAACAGAGTTTGCACAGAATGCAATGGCACTCACAAGGCTTAACGGTGCAGACGATGTAAGTGAAAAGTTCTGGGAAATCGCCGCAGAAAAAGGCTTTAAAGAAGGAATTAAGTGGACAAGGCAAAGACAGGCAGAGGAGGATAAGCCTGTACTTGAATACATAGAAAATTTGAAAAAATAAAAATTGACAGGAGGCAGAAATATATGTCAATGAATACACCGGCTTTGGTACATAAGCCATTTACAATACCACAGGAGGAGCTCCTTGCAAGATATGAAAATCTTTATACGGCAGCATTAAATGATGTTATGAGGGATTTAGGATATATGGAATGTACACTTCCGACAGGGCTTATACCTCTTGTTGACGGACAGAAAACAGCAGGTATCGTTTATACGGTTAAAACAATTCCGCTTGTAACTGATATGCCGGCAACAGAGGTATATAAAAGAAAGGGCGGAATGATAGGAGAAATCCATAAAGATGCTATTCTTTGCTACGATACAACAGGTGATATGGGAATTGCAGCCTTTGGTGATATTATGACTGCCGCAGCTCTTTCCAGAGGAGCAAGAGGTGTTGTTATTGATGGAGCAATAAGAGATATAAAAGACGTTAAGGATATGGGATTTAAAGCGTGGGCAAGAGTGAAAAATCCCAATGTAGTATGTAAATACAGACAGATTATATATGATTGGCAGATACCTATTCTTATAGGAAATGTTGTTCTTCATCCAGGAGATGTTCTTCTTATGGACGAGGACGGCGGAGTTTGTGTTCCAAGAGAAATTGCAGAAGAGGTACTTTTAAAGGCTGAAGCACTTAAGGAAAAGGAAACCGGATGGAGAAAGCTTGCAATTACGGGAATTGATACAGCCGAATACATAAAACAGGGCGGCGGCTTCTGATAACGAAACGAGGTGTGTCAAAATGATTGATACAATGAGTAAAAAATTCGGAGCCGGAACATATACACAGGGAGTTGATATACTCGGTGGAGTTGGTGAAAGACTGGCTATGCTCGGGAAAAAGGTGTTTATTATCGGAAGTCCGACTGCAATGGAAAAAGCATTTCCGAAAATAGAGGATAGTCTTAAGGAAAATGGACTTGACTATTATCATTATGAATTTAGGGGAGAATGCTCCTATGCACATACCGATAAAATAATAAATGAGCATGTAAAGAAATATAATCCTGATGTTGTTCTTGGCATAGGCGGCGGAAAAGTAATGGATATGTCTAAAATAGTTGCTAATTTTTCGCATATGAGAGTCGTAAATGTCCCTACCGTTGCCGGAACCTGTGCATGCTATGCACCGCTTAGTGTTATGTACTTTGATGACGGAACATCTGATCATGGAGAAAAGCATCCGTGCGAGGTTGAAGCTGTATTTTGCGACCTTGGTGTAATTGCTGAGTCGCCTGCAAGATTTACCTCATCGGGAATAGTTGACGGATTTTCAAAATATCCGGAAGGCTTTATTGTTGAGCATGAGCTTAATATAGACAATACAACGGTTGAGGTACATTCAAGCAGAGCAATAGCCGAGGTTGTAAAAGATATATTTTATAAAGGAGCAGTTCAGGCTGTCGAGGATGCAAGAAATAATCTTGTTACAAAAGAGCTTAATGACCAGATATTCAATGCGATGGTCAATGTCGGTGTTATAAGCGGATATAGAAGCGGAAGGGTAAGCTGCCCATGGGATTTGGGACATTGCATATATGATAGCGTAAGATGTGTATATCCTGAGGCAAAGCCTTATTTGCATGGCGAAATTGTCGGAGTAGGAGCACTTATGCAGATGGATATGTGCCATTTCTCCGAAGATGAAATAAACCATGTTAAAAGCATTTATAATTCACTTGGACAGCCGACAACATTGCATGAAGTCGGTGTTGACCTTAATAATGCCGCAAAAAGAGATGAGCTTGTAAATGTTATGTTCAAAAGACGGAATTACGACAGAAAATGGTATAACACCATATGTGAAGGCTTGGAAAAGATAAAATAATAAAATGAAATAAAAGAAACACAGAATGTAGATAGATGCCCAAATTTTAGTATAGATACGGACAGCATTTTAAAAGTATATTGCTTTGAAACGGAGGGGTTTTATGGCTAAATTACTTGAAGGAGTAAGAGTTCTTGATTTAACAAGATATGTCTCCGGTCCACATTGTGCAATGATGCTTGCGGAAATGGGAGCAGAGGTAATAAAAATAGAGAAGCCGGGCGTTGGCGAGGATAATCGTGTAAACGGTCCGTGGAAAAACGGAGAAAGTCTTTTATTTGCATCATATAATCTTAGCAAGGAAAGTTTTACTCTTGATACAAGAAGTAAAGAAGGTATTGAAGTACTTAAAGACCTTATTAAAAAATCAGATGTGCTTATTGAAAACTATCGTCCCGGAACAATGGAAAAAATGGGACTCAGCTTTGAAGAAATTCATAAAATTAATCCGAAGCTTATTCTTGCTTCAATATCAGGCTTTGGACAGAGCGGGCCTTATAGGGAGAGAGTATGCTTTGATGGGATTGCACAGGCAATGGGCGGTATGATAGATTCCGTATTTGTCAGTGGCGGTGTAAGATGCACAACCGGAGGAAATCTTGGTGATGTTTTTGCCGGAGTTTATTGTGCTCTTGCCATAGGAATGGCACTTTACAGAAGAAGCATAAGCGGAGAAGGAATGCACATTGATACGGATATGTATTCGTCAATGCTTTCACTCTTCTCGGCTAAGCTTGCGGATTATAAGGCAAACGGTGTTATCCATGCACCAATGGGCTATGGCCCTGTTGCCAATTATCAGACAAGCGACGGCTGGGTAAGAATTGATGCCGGAACGGCAGCTATATTCTATCGCCTTGCTACATTTATAGATAATCCGATTCTTCTTGATCCTAAATATAAAGAGGTTAAAAATCGACTTGAGGATAATGACCTTATTGTCGGAATAATACAGGACTGGATAGGAAAGAAAAATACTGCTGAGGTTGTTGAAGTATTTAATAATGCCGGAATACCTATCGGTGTAATAAACGATATTAAGATGATATATGAAGACGAACATCTTAGGGAAAGAAAACAGATAGTTGATATTCATATGGACAGAGTTGGTGAGGATATACCGTATTTTGCAATGCCGTTTAGAGTTGACGGAATGGATATGGTCTATAAGGACGCACCGGCTGTCGGTGAGCATAATGATAAAGTGCTTGAAGAAATTCTCGGCTATGATGAAGAAAAAATAAAAGAACTTAATGAAAAGAAAATTATATAAAAATAAGTTATACACAAGTGCGTGTTCTCGTGCTTGTGTATTTAATTTTATCATATTTTTGCAGGAGGTGGTTTTAAAGATGAATGTAATTCGAAGATTTTTTTCTGTTGAAGGAATGCTCGGCAAAACTGATATTAAAGAAAAACCTCCGTCTACTAAAGAGGTATATAAAAATAACATAATGCTTGCATGGCCGGCAGCTCTTCAGGGAATCGGCTTAAGCCTTGCAATGCTTGCCGATACGGCAATGGTAGGTACTCTTGGAAAAGAAGCGATAGCGGCTGTCGGAATATCACATCTTCCTATATATATGGTTACGGCTGTTATACGGTCGCTTAATATCGGCATTACAGCAGTTATTTCAAGAAGATATGGTGAAAATGATAAAAACGGAATTTCAGATTGTTTTAAGCATGGACTTATTATAAATACTGTAATAAGCCTTTTGCTTTTAGTAGTGGTTATAAAATTCAGCCGGCAGATAGTAGTTTTTGCCGGAGCCGGAAATGATATTATAGATTTGGCAGAAAGCTATTACAGAATCGTATGCTTCGGAAATTTTTTTAACTGCCTTTGTCTTACGATAAATGCAGCACAAATAGGCTTGGGAAATACGAAAATATCTATGATTACAAATATCATGGCTAATGTCGTTAATTTGATTATGAATTATTTTCTTATTTACGGAAAAGGACCTTTTCCCTGCCTTGGTGTAAAAGGTGCCGGAATAGCTACGGCAATTGGATATATTTCTGCATTTGTGCTTTCGATAAGATCGGTTTCTTTTAAAAACAGAGATTTGTGTATTTTTAATTGGTATGGCTGGAAATTCAAAAAATATGTTACGATAAGCATATTTAAAGTCGGATTGCCTGCGTTAGTTGAAAATTGCCTTATGCAGTGCGGATTTCTGATACATCAGCGACTTGTTGCAGGACTTGGAACTGCGGCAATAGCAGCACACCAGATAGGTAATTCAATATATAATATTTCGTTTTATTTCGGTGACGGGCTTGCAACGGCTGCGGCAGCCATGGTTGGCAGACAGCTTGGAGCCGGAAAAGCATATCTTGCAAGAATTTACGGAAAGGCATCACAGAGAACTGCATTAATAGCGGCTTGTGCAGTATGCCTGTTTATGTGTATAACAAGAAATTATCTTCCGCAGTTTTTTACATCGGATACAGATGTGCTTACTTTGCTTCCACCGGTTGTTGTCGTAATAGGTATTCTTACTATATTGCAGACAACAGGTTTAGTATATGCCGGAGCATTAAGAGGAGCGGGAGATACAAAGTATGTTGCGGTTTCGTCGCTGATTTGTATTACTATAGTAAGACCTGTGATAGCATATCTGTTTATGTATACCCTTGGACTTGGTTTTTTTGGCGGCTGGTTAGGATATATTGTTGATCAGATATTAAGGGTAGCATTTGGCCTTGTAAGATTTAACGGAGATAAATGGATAAAAATAAAAGTTTGATTTTTGTATCCGAAAGACAGTATAAAACCTGTTTTTTGGATATTTTTAGTTTATAATTTTTTAACCAAAATGAATATTAAATTATCTAAAAATATGTTGACTCAATAAGCAGTTGATGATATAATAAGCACAGGTTTAGAACTTAAATATTTATATTGGTGGTGAAAAAGTGACTCCGAGGGAACATGAAATACTTGAAATAATAAAAACAAAGCCTACCATAGAACAGAATGAGCTTGCGTCAATGCTTGGCATAACAAGAAGCTCGGTTGCCGTACATATTGCAAACCTTCAGAAAAAAGGTTACCTCATCGGAAGAGGTTATATTATAAATAACGGTAACTATATAGTAGGTATCGGTGCTGCCAATGTGGATGTGCATGGAAAATCCAAAAAAGCAATAAATTTACATGACAGTAATCCGGGACATATGAATACCTCTGCCGGAGGCGTTACAAGAAACGTATCGGAAAACTTCGCAAGACTGGGCGGAAATGTAAAGCTTATAACCGCTGTCGGAAACGACGTTTATGCGGATAAAATAAGAAACGAATGTATTTCTGCCGGAATTGACATAAGTCACATACTTAAGGTTGAGGATCATGCTTCATCTACATATATATCGGTGCTTGATGAAAACGGAGATATGTTTGTTGCTCTGTCTGATATGTCGGTACTTCAGGAAATGACAGTTGATTTTATCCATTCAAAATCAAGCATTATAAAAGGAAGCAGACTTATCACCTGCGATCCTGCTCTTCATCCTGATGTAATGGAGGAAATACTTAACCTTTATTCAGATACAATACCTGTTTTTGTCGATCCGGTTTCATGTGCATATGCCGAAACAATAGTTGACTTTATAGGTAAGTTCCATACCGCAAAGCCTAATATACTTGAAACAGAAATATTAAGCGGTATGAAAATCAAAAGCAAAAAGGATCTTTATAAGGCTGCCGAAAAGATACTTGATAAGGGACTGAAGAGAATTTTTATCAGTCTTGGCGCAGACGGCTGTCTTTATATGGATAGAGAGGGCAAGCATATCGAAAGAAAGCTTGCACCTGTCGAGCATATGGTCAATGCTTCCGGTGCCGGTGATGCGTTTATGGCAGCTGTTATATATAGCTATATTAACGCATTTACATTAGATAAAACTATCGATTATGGCCTTGCCGCCGGAATTGTGGCTATTTCACATGAAAAAACAATTAACCCGAATATGAGTGTTTCACTTATTGAAAATATTTTAAAGGAGAGAAAAATATGACACAGAAAGATTATTTATCAATCACACCCGAAATTGAACAGGCAATCAAAGAAGGTAAACCCGTTGTTGCTCTTGAAAGCACAATATTAAGCCATGGTATGCCTTTCCCTCAGAACGTAGAGTTCGCTCATAAAGTAGAAGAAATCGTAAGAGCAGAAGGTGCTATCCCTGCAACAACAGCTATCATCGGCGGCAAGCTTAAGGTAGGTCTTACATCAGAAGAGCTTGACATCATGTGCAAGGCTGAAAACGTAGGTAAGGTTTCACGTCGTGACGTTGCTGTTTATCTTGCAACAGGCAAGACAGGTGCTACAACAGTTGCTACAACAATGATGATTGCTGAAATGGCAGGAATCAAAATCTTCGCAACAGGCGGTATCGGCGGTGTTCACAGAGGTGCTCAGGAAACAATGGACATCAGTGCAGACCTTCAGGAGCTTGCTAACACAAAGGTTGCAGTTGTTTGCGCAGGTGCAAAATCACTTCTTGACCTTGGCCTTACACTTGAATATCTTGAAACATTCGGTGTTCCCGTACTTGGCTTAAGAACAGACGAATTCCCTGCATTCTACTGCAAGACAAGCGGCTTCAAACTTGATTACAGAGCAGAAACAGAAGCAGAAATCGCTAAGATTGCTAAGACAAAATGGGATCTCGGTCTTAAGGGCGGCTTCGTAATCGGCAATCCTATTCCTGATGAATATGCTCTTGACTATGACGAAATGGAAAAGGTTATCGTTAAGGCTCTTGAACTTGCTAAGGAACAGGGTATCCACGGTAAAGACACAACACCTTTCCTTCTCAGCCATATCAAAGATATGACAGAAGGCGTTTCATTTGCATCAAACCTTCAGCTTGCATATAACAATGCTAAGGCTGCAAGTAAAATCGCTGTTGAGCTTGCAAAGCTTGAAAAGTAATTTGAATATCATATAAATACAGAAAGCCTCCGTAATGAACTGCGGAGGCTTTTGTGGTATCAGACGTAAACAGATTTTTGTAATTGTCTATTTATAACATAAATTTATTCAATTATAATAGGTAGCAAAGTTTTTATTACAGATACAGACATAAGGAGATACAAATGGCTGACATAATAACAAAATTCGGACAATATGTAAATAAGGAAATGCTGAACCACCCGGACAGAGCGAGAAAAGAGCTTATTTTCGGATTCAGTGCTTTTAATTTAAAGCTTAAATATTCACCGGACAAGGAGCTTTCGCCGGCAAGAAAATATCTTGCACAGGTTTGCATGAAGGCACATATTGATTCGCTTAAAAATGTTGAAAATGCAGCACTTATAAGTATTTTCCTTCCTTGCGAAATATTGCAGTCTTTTGGTATTACTCCGTTTTTTGCGGAAGGCTTTTCCGGCTATATAACCGGAGCATACGCCGAAAAAGGTTTTATAGAGGCGGCAGAGGCAGCCGGAATTGCGGAAACCTATTGCTCGTATCATAAAACCATAATGGGTGCGGCATTCAGCGGTGTTCTTCCGAAGCCAAAATTTATTATAAATACATCAATAGCCTGTGATGCAAATAACCTCACATTCAGAGCATTGTCGGAATATTTTGATGTTCCTCAGTTTTATATTGATATTCCGCCGGAACAGAGCGAAGAAAGCGTCGAATATGTCGCAGACCAGCTTAGGGATATGGTTAAGTTTATCGAGGAACAGACAGGAAAAACTCTTGATGAATCCAGGCTTAAGGCGGCAGTTTCAAGAACTGCACAGTCACTTAAAAATATGGACGAAAGCTTCCGTCTTAAAAAGAATGTGTGCAGTCTTAATGATATAACAAGCGAAATGTATGAGGTGTTTATGACGCATCCGCTTTTGGGAACGGAGGAAATGCTTAAATATTCAGGTATGCTTGTGGACGATCTGAAAAAAGCACCGCCCAAAAAAGGAATAAGACTTCTCTGGATGCACACCATTCCGTATTTTCAAGAGCCACTGAGAGAAAGACTTAATTTCAATGAAAAATGCCAGATAATTGCCTGTGATATGAATTTTGAAAATATTGTGGAAACCAATCCGGAAAAGCCCTATGAAAGCATGGCAAGAAGAATTGTAATGAGCAGATTTAACGGTTCGTCAGATAACAGAATAAATAAAGCTATTGAAATGTCGAAGCTTATGGATATTGACGGCGTTATTTATTTCTGCCATTGGGGCTGTAAACAGACAATGGGGGCGGCAGTTAATGCCAAAAAGGCGCTTGAAAAAGCAGGCTTTCCTACACTTATATTAAACGGCGACGGTGCAGACCGAAGCAACACAAGCGACGGACAGGTGCTTACAAGACTTGATGCTTTTATTGAAATGCTGGAGGATATGAAGAAATGATATATTATGTCTGTAAATATACGCCCATTGAGCTTATAGAGGCATTGGGCGGCAAATGTGCAAAAATGGAGCCGCTTCCCGATAATTTCGATACGGCAGACAGCCTCGGACACCCCAATATGTGCGGCTACGGAAAGGCTGTCATAGAAGAGGTGTATGCAAAAAATATAACCGAGCTTATACTTGTTGACTGCTGTGATGTAATACGAAGAGTTTATGACATTCTTGCGGCAAGCGGAAAAATGAAGTTTTTGTATCTGCTTGAACTTCCGCACAAAAACGGCAGTGCCGAGGTAAAGCTTTTTTCAAAAGCACTTAAAAAGCTTTCCGATGCTTACTCGGCTTACAGCGGAAATAAGTTTGATGCCGATTTGGCTGTGAATGCTTTTAAGGAAGAAAATAAAACGGAAAATGAAAAATATATAAGCCTTATGGGTGCTCACGGCGGTAAGTTCCTTTATGATGCGGTTGATGAAAAATTCGGACTTCCAATACATGATGATACCTGTACAGGCAACAGATATTTGCCAAAGCCGGATAAAAAATATACGGATATAGATGAATTTATAGGCTATTATGCGGAAAAGCTGCTCGACCAGACACCCTGTATGAGAATGCTCGATAATAAAAAGAGAAAAAGACTTGCAGACGGAGCAGTCGGAATTATATATCACACAATGAAATTCTGTGATTATTACAGCTTTGAATATATGGGAGTAAAGAGCAATACCGATACACCGCTTTTAAAAATAGAAACCGACTGCACAAGCCAGAGCGAAGGCCAGCTTTCGACAAGGCTTGAGGCCTTTGCTGAAACAATCGGAGCGGTAAAGAATGAGGAGAAAATAAAAATGCGTACAGACGGAAAGCTTTATTCGGCAGGAATAGACAGCGGTTCAACAAGCACCGATGCCGTAATTATGGATAAAGATAAAAATATAATAGGAAAAGCGATAGTTGCTACCGGTTCGGGCGCTACCAACGGAGCAAAAAAAGCTCTTTCACAGGCGCTTGAACAGGCAGGGCTTGCCGAGGACGAGCTTACTATGGTTGTTACAACCGGCTACGGCAGAGAAAACATAGGCTTCGGAAATTCGTCTGTAACAGAGATAACCTGTCATGCAAAGGGTGCACATTTTCTTGATCCTTCGGCAAGAACGGTAATAGACATAGGCGGACAGGATTCAAAGGTAATCCGAATTGATGACAGCGGAGCTGTTGTCAGCTTTGTTATGAACGATAAATGTGCGGCAGGAACAGGACGTTTTCTTGATATGATGGCAAGAACAATGGAGCTTTCTCTTGATGAAATGGGCGAACTCGGTTTAAAATGGAAGAGTGATGTAACGATTTCAAATATGTGTACCGTATTTGCCGAGTCGGAGGTAGTTTCACTTGTTGCACAGGATACGCCTCCGGAGGATATAATACATGGGCTTAATAAATCCGTTGCCGGAAAAACGGTTTCACTTGTTAAACGTGTCGGCGGAGAAAGCGGATATATTATGACCGGCGGAGTTGCCAAAAACAGAGGCATTGTTGCCGCCATAGAAGAAAAGCTCGGAGAAAAGCTTTTTATATCTGAGGACGCACAGTTATGCGGAGCGATAGGTGCGGCACTTATAGGAATGGAATCTGTTGCCGAATAATAAATGGGGTGGCTGTATGGATATATATGATAAATATAAAAATGGACGGGATATGGCATGGAAGGCTTTACTTGAAAGCGGTGTAAGCCGTCTTCCGGTAAATCTTAAAATGATTGCAGATGCCTACAATATAGAGATATATTCATACGATACTGCCGTTAAAAACGGACTTATATCGGAGGAAAATGCCAAAGGCAGTGGCTTTTCGAGATTTTATAACGGCAAAAAGCAGATATTTGTTGACGGCAGTAATTCCAAGCCATTTGTGAGATACGAAATGGCAATACAGCTCGGCCATTGTATTATGGGGCATTATCTGACGGGAAAGCCTTGCGAACGTAAATCAAAAGGAAAGAAAAGTATGTCTGCAACCGATTATGAGGCATATATATTTGCAAGAGATCTGCTTATGCCGGCAACGGTTTTGTACGGACTTAAGCTGCATTCAGCAGAGGAAATAGAGGAGCTTTGCAATGTTCCGCATAAATTTGCGGTAAAGAGAGCCAAACGCATGGAGGAGCTTTATAAACGTGATAAATTCAACAGTTCCGAAACAGAAAGGCTTGTGTTTGACCGGTTTATTGAGTTTATATATAAGTATGCAAATTAAAAAGACGGCTGTTTTAATGGGTTGATTTAAAACAGCCGTCACTTTTATTTTTTATTCAAATTTGTTTATTTCATCAATGAATACATCCGCCATAGAGCAGTTAAGGTGATAATTAAGCTTCTTGAATGTTTTGTCAAGAGCCGAAAGTGTTTCGGCAACATCTCTTATATTTGCATTTTCGCCCATATGACCTATTCTGAATACCTTTCCGGCAAGAATATCGAAACAGCCGGCAATGAGAATGTTGTAATCATCTCTCATTGTGTCGAGTATCTGTGTATCGGTAAGGCCTTCTGGAACATTTATTACGGATACCGTATCGGAATATCCGCCCTTTGCATAGAGTGTAAGTCCTGCCGCAGTTACAGCTTTTTTTACAGCCTGTCCGATTATATGATGTCTTTTTAATATGGTCTTGTCATGCAGTACATTTGATATTGCTTTGTTAAGACCGATTATGTCGCTTATAGGCATTGTATAAGGGAACCATTTGTCTTTATAATAATTTTTAAATGTAAGTATGTTGCAATAGAAAGAAGCGATAGGTGTTTTTCGGTTTTCCATTGCTTTAATGGCATCGTCGCTTACAGAAAGCATTGTAAGTCCCGGAGGTGCCGAGAGTGCCTTCTGTGAACCCATACAGCAAATATCTATTTTTGCCGCATCTACATTAAGAGGTACGCCGAATGATGCCGATACGGTGTCAACAACCGTCATTATTCCGTATTCCTTAAGAAGAGGACATATAGCCTCAACATCATTGAGCATTCCGCTTGGTGTATCACAGTGGACAACCGTTGCATATTTAAAATCGCTGTCGGTGTCAAGATATGCCTTAAGCTCTGTTACGTCGATGGGCTCTGTGTAGTCCTTTGTGTAATATACAGGTGTTCCGCCGTATATTTTTACAAAATCGCCAAAGCCTTTGCCGTAAATTCCGTTGTCGATTATAAGAACTCTGTCGCCGGCCTCCGTAAGAGAAGCACAGGCTGCCTCAAGACCGAGTATGCCTTCGCCGGAAAGAATATATATATTTCCTGTCGAATGGATTATTTCTCCGAGCATATCGCATGTGTGCTTATAGTATTCCGTAAAGCTTGTGTCTATGTCCGGATTTGTTGTTATAAGGCTTCTTGCCGCACGCACGTTGTCCTTGACCTGTGTGGGTCCCGGTGTCATTATTTTATACATTTAATATTTCAACTCCTTGTTATTGCTGAAAGCTGTTTCTTAAGAGGTTTTGCAAGCGGAAGAACAATAACGGCTGCTGTAAGAATCTGTACAATGTTTCCGGGGATACTTGCTGCGGGAGCAACCCAGTTGCCGTATATAATTCCTTCTGCTATATAATAGCCTACAATTTTGATTGCAAGAGCCGCAAGAATTGCGATTACATACCATAAAATTGTGTTGTGGCTTTTATCCTCTGTAATTTTTCCTACTACCCAACCCATTATTCCTACTATTACGAATGTGAACGGAGCCCAAAGTGTCCAGCCGGAGAAAAGATCGAAAAGAGCCATTCCGACAGCACCTGAAATAGCGCCTGTTTTCTTGCCGAAAATGATTGCCGCAAGGAAAAGAGGAACATTTCCGAGATGGATAAGACCGCCGTTTGCTACAATGGGAAGTCTGAGGTTTATAAATCCTGTTGCTATAAATACAAGAGCAATGGAAATACCGTTTATTGCGACCTGTTTTGCCGATGATGTATTTGCTGCTGCTGAGTTGTTCATTTTGAATTACCTCCATAAGTTATATGATTTTATACTTATTGACCGGTTCAATTATGTGGATTATAATACTATCAAACTGACCGCATTAAAACAACCAGTTTATGATTTTTTTATAGTACCAGATGGAGGCTTTATGATAGCGTTAGATGATAAGAATAATATTGGCTCACTCTATTTTCAGATATACTCACAGCTTAAGGACGATATTCAGTCCGGAAAGCTCAAAGCCGGAACAAAGCTGCTTTCAAAAAGAAAAATGGCGGAAAGGCTCAGTGTGAGCGTGAATACTGTGGAAACGGCATATTCACAGCTTGTTTCGGAGGGCTTTATAGAGGCAGAGGCAAAAAGAGGATATTTTGTTTGCAAAATAGACAGACTTAATATAGATAATAAACCTAAAATAGAAAATGAACCGGATAATGAATATAACAAAGGAAATAATATAATCGTGGATTTTGCGACAGACGGCGTTGACGGCGATAACTTTCCTTATAACACATGGCGAAAGCTTATGAAAAACTGTTTTAATGAATATAATCCGGATATATTGAAAAGTGCGCCGCCGGAAGGCGATTATAAGCTGAGAAAAGCCGTAGCCGGACATATATATGCCTCAAGAGGTGTAAACTGCTCCGTAAATCAGGTTATAATAGGTGCCGGAGTCGATAATCTGCTCAATATCATAAGCGGAATTATAGGAATAAAAAGTAAAATTGCCATGGAAAATCCCGTATACTATGAAGCATATTCATTGTTTAAGAGTCTTGGACATGAGATAATATCCATACCTGTGGACGATAAGGGAATGAGAACGGATATGCTGCCGGAAGAGGATAGTATTATTGTGTATGTAACTCCGTCACATCAGTTTCCGCTTGGTATAACAATGCCTGCCGGAAGACGAGTAAAGCTTATGAATTGGGCATATGAAACGGAAAACAGGTATGTAATCGAGGACGATTATGACAGCGAATTCAGATATAATTCAAAGCTTATTCCGTCGGTTCAGAGCATAGACAGAAAAGGAAGGGTTATATATCTCGGAACGCTTTCAAAAACCATTGCTCCGTCGGTCAGAATAAGTTATATGGTTCTGCCAAATGAGCTGCTTAAACGCTATAACGAAAAATACAGAAAATTCAGCTCTGCGGTTTCCGTTCTCGAGCAGAATATGGTTACGGAATTTATAACCGAAGGCTATTACGAAAGACACCTTAACCGTATGAGAAAGCTGTACGGTGAAAAAAGAACGGTACTGCTTGCGGAGCTTAAAAAATTCGGCAGTGCTGTAAAGCTCAACGGCGAAAACGCCGGGCATCATATGGCGGTAAAGCTGACAAACGGAACATCGGAGGCAGACATGGTAAGGCTTGCGGAAAATGTCGGAGTTAAGGTCTATCCTCTGTCGAAATACTTTGTGGATAAGGTTCCCGATAAATATAAAAGTACAGTGCTTATTGGTTATGCAACGCTTTCTGTGGATAAAATTAAAACAGGTGCGGAGCTTTTGAGAGGTGTATGGACTGATAATATATAATTAGGTAGAAAATTTTTGTAAAATAGCCGTAAATATTACAAAGTTTTATGATTTATATTGACTTTGAAGCCAATAGGTGTTAGTATTCAACTGTATATATTCTTGTTTTGAATACGGAATATGGTAGAGGTGCAGAAAACATCAGTATTTTGTGCGTAAGACGGGCGGTCGGCACAGAGGAAAGGGTTTTTTGCCGAAGCTTGTATAATTTCTGCCCGAGGTTTGCAGGCTGGGCCGGCTGTAAAATATGCAGCGGACTGTCACTTATGTGGAGAGCTATCATTTAATTGTGACTGTGGTTTTTATATGCCGAATCTTCACCTGAGTTGAGATTGGGCATTTTTTAATTATGTAAATATTTTATTTATCTACAAAGGAAGGTATGTGTATTATGAAGAAAAAATTATTATCAGCAGCAGCACTTGCTATGGCATGTATGCTCTCATTTGCAGGCTGCTCATCATCAAGCAGCAGCTCATCATCAAGCGATTCAGATTCATCATCAGATGCTTCGGGAGTATTAAACGACAACGTACTTACAGTAGCTATGGAATGTGGTTATGCTCCTTATAACTGGACACAGCCCGATGATTCAAACGGCGCAGTTCAGATTAAGGACAGCCCGGACTATGCTTACGGCTATGACGTTATGATGGCTAAGCATATCGCAGAAGAGCTTGGCATGGATCTTGAAATCGTTAAGCTTGACTGGGATTCACTTGTACCCGCTGTTCAGTCAGGAACAGTTGACTGTGTTATCGCAGGCCAGTCAATCACATCAGACAGACTTGAAATGGTAGACTTCACAGAGCCTTACTACTATGCTTCAATCATTACACTTGTTAAGGCAGACGGCCCTTATGCAAACGCAGCAAGCGTTGCGGATCTTGCCGGAGCAACATGTACTTCACAGCAGAATACAGTATGGTATGACACATGTCTTCCTCAGATTCCCGATGCAAACATTCTTCCTGCACAGGAATCAGCACCTGCTATGCTCGTTGCACTTGATGCAGATAAATGTGACATCGTTGTAACAGACCAGCCTACAGGTCTCGCTGCCTGCGTTGCATATCCTGATTTCAAACTTCTTGACTTCTCAGGCACAGACGGAGCTTTCCAGGTATCAGACGAAGAAATCAACATCGGTATCTCAATCCAGAAGGGCAATACAGAGCTTAAGGATAAAATCAACAGCGTTCTTGACAAAATGACACCCGAAGATTACACAAACATGATGAACGATGCTATCGCTGTTCAGCCCCTTAGCGAATAATTTTTAAAAGATAAATCTATTCTCAAAACTTATGCGGAAAGGAGAGTGCTAATATGCCCGCAACATTTTGGGGAAGAGTTGCTTATATACTGGAACGAAACGGCGAATCCTTTCTGCGTGGAGCTGGGAATACAATGCTTATTGCTTTGGTTTCCACCTTTATCGGATGTATAATCGGATTTGCTGTCGGTATAGTTCAGACAATTCCCACAGACAGAAAGAAAAACCCGATAAAATGGGTACTTATAGGCATAGTTAAATTCATACTTAATGTTTATGTGGAGGTATTCCGAGGAACACCTATGATGGCACAGGCGATGTTTATATACTTCGGCTCTGCCGCTCTATTTAACATAAACATGGGTATGTGGCAGGCAGCCTTCTTTATAGTTTCTATAAACACAGGTGCTTATATGGCAGAAACAGTCCGTGGAGGTATTCTTTCAATAGATCCCGGCCAGACTGAAGGTGCCAAGGCTATCGGTATGACACATTTCCAGACAATGATAAATGTCATACTTCCTCAGGCATTAAGAAACATTATGCCTCAGATCGGCAACAACCTTATTATCAATATCAAGGATACATGTGTACTTTCGGTAATCGGTATTGTTGAGCTCTTCTATACAACAAAGGGCGTAGCCGGAGCATTGTATACTTACTTTGAGGCTTTCACAATAGCAATGGTAATATACTTTGTGCTTACATTTGCCTGCTCAAGAATACTCCGTGTCTGGGAAAACAAAATGGACGGACCGGATAACTTTGATCTTGCAACAACAGATACGCTTGCACACACAAGCGGTATGTATAAATTCAATGATAAAACTATGGTCGGCGATTTAAACAGCGACAGCAGGGAAGGAAGGTAAGTTAGATGGCAGATAATCATGTATTTGAGATAAAGCATTTAAGCAAAACCTTCGGAACCAACGCTGTTCTTAAGGATATTGATTTCAGAGTTGATACAGGCGATGTTACCTGTATAATCGGTGCTTCCGGTTCCGGTAAGTCAACACTTTTAAGATGTATCAACCTTCTTGAAACACCTACAAGCGGCGAAATACTTTATCATGGAAAAGGCATTACGGGAAAGAATTTCAACCAGTCTGCATATCGTGCGAAGGTTGGAATGGTGTTCCAGAGCTTTAATCTTTTCAGCAATATGACCGTGCTTGAAAACTGTATGGTCGGCGTTGTAAAGGTACTTAAAAAGAGCAAGGAAGAGGCAAAAGAGCTTGCCATGAAATATCTCGAAAAGGTTGGAATGGCACCCTATGTAAACGCAAAGCCCAGACAGCTTTCCGGTGGTCAGAAGCAGAGAGTTGCCATTGCGAGAGCGCTTGCAATGCAGCCGGAGGTTATTCTTTTCGATGAACCTACATCGGCACTTGACCCTCAGATGGTCGGCGAGGTTCTTGCGGTTATAAGAACTCTTGCAGAGGAAGGCTTCACAATGATAATCGTTACACATGAGATGGCATTTGCAAGAGATGTATCGAGCCATGTCGTATTTATGGCTGATGGCGTTATCTGTGAAGAAGGAACACCACAGGATATATTCGAAAATCCCAAAGAATACAAAACAAAGGATTTCCTTTCAAGATTCAGAAATTCATAAAAAATTTGAGCGGTTTGCATTTGTGCAGACCGCTTTTTGATGTACATATTATGATTAGTATTATTTTCCATAGCTACATTCGTAGAATATAGCTTATCAAAGTTTTGTAGGGTTTGGGGCAAAGCCCCAAGGTCTTTGTAAAAGTATTATAATTGATATTGACCTTATTATGTTTTTATGATAGGATTAATAGCAATACTTAGTGTTAATTATAATTATTGTTTTTTGAGGAGGATTGGTTAGACAATGGACGACTGTAGCGGTGATAGTTGCGGCGACGATAATTGTCGATTGTTTAAACTTAATAATAGTATAAACGGCATACCGGTATTTATGGTTTTATAGCTTTGTAAATACAGGTGTGCCTTTTTGCGATTTTTTAAAGTTTTTGTTTTGTGTTTTTTAGGAGGATAAAATTGAAATCTTTGATATTACAGATCATTCTTATATTTCTTAATGCGGTGTTTGCTTCTGCCGAAATTGCGGTTATTTCCGTAAATGAGGCAAAGCTTTCAAAGCTTGAGGAGCAGGGCGATAAACGAGCCGGAAAGCTTAAAAAGCTCACAGCGGAGCCGGCAAAATTCCTTGCGACCATACAGGTTGCCATAACACTGTCGGGCTTTCTTGCCAGTGCCTTTGCCGCAGATAACTTTGCCGGAAAGCTTGCGGATATGCTTGTTGCCGCAGGTGTAAGCATTCCTCGTGCAACACTTAATTCTATTGCGGTTATTGTTATCACAATAATTCTTTCGTACTTTACGCTTATTTTCGGTGAGCTTGTGCCTAAAAGACTTGCTATGAAGAAAACAGAAAGCATGGCTCTCGGTATGGCGAATATGATTACCGTTGTGTCCAAAATATTCGCACCGATAGTATGGCTGCTTACCGTTTCCACAAATGCTGTTTTAAGACTTATCGGTCTTGATCCCAATGCGGACGAAGAGGACGTAAGCGAAGAGGAAATCCGTCTTATGGTCGATGAAGGCGGCCAGAAGGGTGTAATTGATGTTGATGAACAGGTAATGATTAATAATGTTTTTGAGTTTGACGATTTGACTGTTGACGAATTTGCAACTCACAGAACGGATATATCCCTTCTCTGGGCAGATGAAACACTTGACGAATGGGCTGAAACAATACACGAAAGCCGTCATTCAAGATACCCGGTATGTAATGAAACAGTCGATAATGTAATCGGTGTGCTTAATGTTAAGGACTTCTTCAGGCTTATGAATGAGCCAAAAGAGGTTATAATGAAAGAAGCTGTTAAGCCGGCATATTTCATACCGGAAAGCATTCATGCCGATGTGCTTTTCAGACAGATGAAGAAATCACATAATTATTTTGCGGTTGTTCTTGACGAATATGGCGGAATGAATGGCATTGTAACAATGAATGACCTTATTGAGCAGATTGTCGGTGACCTCGATGAAGAACCTACACCCGATGAGGAAGAACCGGAAATCGAAAAAATCGATTCACAGACATGGAAGATACAGGGCGGTGCAGATCTTGAAGAGGTTGCAGAAGCACTTCATATTGAATTGCCTGTTGATGAGTATGACACATTCGGTGGATATATATTCGGAAATTACGGAACTATTCCCGATGACGGAACAACATTTGAAATAAGCCTTCCTCCGCTTAATGTGAAAGTTACGGAGATAAAGGACCACAGAATTAAAAAAGCGTTGGTATGCTTTGATAAAGAAGTATAAATTGTTTAAGCTATGATATTTAGGTATCATAGCTTTTTGTTTTGTGCAAATTATGTATAATGTGCTGAATATTGGAAGACATTGAATATAATTTTCTATACTTTAAAGCATTAAAACTTTTTGATTTAAAAGAGCTAAAGTGCTAAAATAATATATGTATGTTTTTGCTTAAACAGCAAAACGGAAAGGACAGAAAGAATGGAAACAATAAATTTAAAGTATGGAAAAGGTTCGGTTGAAATTCCTGTTAAGGGTGCAAAAAGCGTTGAGATGCTTCTTGAAAAACCTATGAATGAAATATCGGATATTAAAAAGGAGTTTATTAATTGTGTTACAGATGGCGTTATAGGCACAAAACCTCTTAATAAGCTTATTAATGCCGATGATAAAATAACGATTGTGATAAGCGATTTAACACGCTTTTGGATGCATCAGGATGTAATCTGTGAGCTGCTGGTTAAATATCTGCACGATGAAATAGGTGCAGCTTTTGAAAACATTGTGGTTGTTGTTGCGCTCGGAACACACAGAAAAAATACACAGGACGAGCTTAAAACACTTGCAAGCGAATATGTTTATAATAATGTCAAGGTTGTTGACCATGACTGTGATGCACAAAACCTTGTGAATGTAGGAAAGACAACATATGGCACAGATGTATATGTAAATCGCTACGCAGTCGGAAGAAAAGTTATTGTAATAAGCGGAACCGTTCATCATATCATGGCAGGCTATGGCGGCGGCAGAAAGAGCATTATTCCCGGAATAGCAGGCAGACAGACAATAAAAATGAATCATTCAATGGCACTTGATCCCAATGAGAAGAAATCCAATGTACTTATAGGCAGTGGCAAGCTCATCAAAAATCCCATTAATGATGATATGGAACAGGCAGGCAGAATGGTAAATCCTGTTTTCGGAATAAGTATATGCGTAAATTCCGCATCAAAGCATAGCGCTCTTTTCTGCGGTGATTTTGATATGGCATGGAAAGAAAGCTGTATGTATATACAGAAATCCTACGGACTTCCGATAAATTATGAAGCAGACGTTGTGTTTGCCAGCTGTGGAGGATTTCCGAAAGACTTAAATTTCTATCAGTCAACAAAAAGTATATTTAATGCAGCAAAGGCACTTAAACAGGGCGGTACGCTTGTGCTACTTGCACAGTGCAGTGAAGGCAGCGGTGCAAAGGATTTCTTTGACTGGATTGTACCTCTTAAGGAAGGCCATCTTGATGAAAGCTTAAGAGCAAACTTCACTATCGGCGGATATATTTTTTATGCCGCTTGTGAGGTAATAAGAAAAGGCAACGTTATTCTTCTTTCGGATATTGATCCCGAAGAGGTAAAAGCAATGGGCGTTACGGCATACAGCAATATTGATGAGCTTATGAAGCATGTGGATGTAAAGAATAAAGACGTATATATTATGCCTTACGGTGGAAGCGTTATGCCTCAGCTTAAAGAAACCTATGACAATTTTATCAAGGAATTAAATTAAAACATAATTTTGCACAATTATATTTCACAAAATAAGACATTAAGGAGAACAGCAATGAATATTCCACTTATTATAGTTATTTTATATGTCGCAGTATTGTTCGGCATAAGCTTTTATGTATCGCATAAACAGAAAAACGATAAGGAATCCTTCCTTTTGTATAAGGGCAAAAACGGTGTTTTTGTTGTAGCATCGAGTATAGCCGGACTTGCAATCGGCGGTGCATCAACAATCGGTATAGCCGAAAACGCTTTTACTGTCGGTCTTTCGGCCGGCTGGTATGATACCGCATGGGCAATCGGAGCTGTGATAACAGCCTTTCTTGCGGTTAAATATCTCAGAAAAAGCGGTTACAGCACTATAAGTGCTCTTGTAAACGAAATGTACGGAAGAAAGACGAGCTTTATAATGGTTATATCTATGTGCATAATCCAGTCGGGCATTATTGCACTTCAGTATAAAGCAGGCGGTTCGATACTTGCGGCACTTCTTCCGGAGGTATTTACAACAAAATCGGGAACATTTTTCTCATTTATTATATTTATGCTTGTTGCTATGATAGGCGGCATGGGAAGTGTTTCGCTTACAAACGTGCTCAATCTTATACTTATATATGTCGGTGTAATAATAGCAACAATACTTGTGCTTATTAACCATGGCGGCTGGGATGCAATACAGACGCTTGTTGCGGCTGAACCGGATGTTCCGTATTTAAGCTTTACGGAAGGAATGGGCTGGATAGGCATATTAAGCTGGGTTATAGTTATGATAGGAAATACAAACTCAGTACAGGGTGTTGTACAGATAGGTCTTACCGGTAAGGATGACCGTTCAGCAAGACTTGGCTATATAATAGGAGCCATACTTATGGTTCCCGTCGGCTTTATATGTGCACTTCTCGGTGTTGCGAGCAAGGCACTTCTTCCAGATGCGGCTGCGGCAGAGGCGCTTCCGAAAATACTTATGAGTATTCCTCCTGTTCTCGGCGGAATAACTCTTTCGGGACTTTGGGCGGCAGACATGGGAACGGGCTGCTCAATGATTGTCGGACTTGCAACAACGGTAAGCTCGGATATTATTTATAAACTGCCTGTCGGCAAAAGCCTTGAAAGCAAAAAATCAATAGTAAATAAGCTGATAGTTGTTTTGAGTAGTATTGTTACTTATCTGATTGCTACACAGATGGGTGCAATTCTCGGAGCAATGCAGAAGGCTCTTTCACTTGCTATCGGAACATCATTTATAGTTATCGGAGCACTTCTTGCTCCTAAGTTTACGGGCAGGAAAGCAGGTTTTTGGACAATACTTGCCTCGATTATAGCTATTCTGCTTTGGAATACTGCTCCATCACTGGCGTCTGTGTTTAAGAGTGTAGGTATATTTATGGTTATTGTATGCGGTGTTGTGTTTATTGCGGTAAGTGCATTTGATAAGGAAAAAATAAATATATAATAATAAAAAGCGGATTGATTGTTCAGTTGTTGAGTATCAATCCGCTTTAGTTTTTAATCCATTATTATTTCGTCTGCAAGAGCCTTGATTTCTGACCAGTCGTTTCTCTGCATATTGTCGTATACGGCAACAAGCTTACAGCCGGCGGCTTTTGCGCTTTTTGCGGCATAAAGAGCGTCCTCGTAAACATAGGTTTCGGAGGGCTCAAAGCCCATTATTTCACAGGTTTTCAAAAATATTTCCGGCGTACGCTTGGAAAGCTTGAGCTGTTCCGGAGTGTATACATCTGTAAAGCAATGAAGTATACCGTTTCGCTTGAGTGCGGCAACGGCAAGCTCTCTTGCGGTTGTGGTAAGTATACACATTTTGGATCCGTCTGCATATTCCGAAAGCACAAGCTCCTTCATGCCCGGCTTCATTCCAAGCTCATTGAAATATTTGTCACGGATAATGCCGACGATTTCGCCGACAACCTGCTTTACCGTCCCTTCGAGATGAAGCTCGTTTATAAAATATTCGGCGGCTTCGTCAAGCGTTTTGGCTTCTATAATCTCCTTTATATCATCGGGCGGAGTTATGTTTTTGCTTTTGAGATAAATTGTTCCGAGATTTTCCCACATTCCCATTGAATCGAGAAGTGTTCCGTCCATATCAAATATTATATTCTTCATTATTCCCATTCTTTTTCGTTGTTGCCTGCAAGATATTTGTCTGTCTTTTCGTTGATTGTAAGAACTCCGTCGGTAGGATTAAAGTCAATCTTAACATAGCTCATTACGCTGGGAGCGCCGGCCTCTATTGCGATGTACTGGCACTGCTTAACAATGTCGATAAGCTGGTCAAGCTCGCCTTCGATTGTTGTTTCAAAAGGTGAAACGAATGTCTTAAGTCCCTGAGCCTTTATGTATTCAATACATTTGTCAACGATGGGACATATTTTATCTTTTTCAACACCTGGTAATACCTGAATTGCAACGCTTGCTTTCATAATAAATTCCTCCTTGTTTTTATAGCCTTAATATTAACAATAGAATAGCACAATACTTATTCCAATTCAATTAAAAACATATGGATGGTAATAAGGATTTTTGTCCGTAAACTATAAAGAAAGCCGACAGAAGAGAGGTTTTCCGTCGGCTTTATCCATGAAACAATTTGCAGGCATTTCATGGAAGTTAAATATTTATGTAGTTATAAAAACATTTCAAGTACAAAAACTGTAAGGCATGCAAATATTGTTACCTTTATAAGACTGCCGCCTTTGTATGCTATTATCACAGCAACCACAAATGCCGCAAGAGCCGACCATATGCTGTCCGTTGCCGAAAGTATTGCCGGAAAAGTCATAAGCGACAGCGTTACATACGGCACATAATAAAGAAAGGAACGAACCGTTACGTTTGTTATTTCTTTTTTAACAAGTAACATTGGGAGCATTCTTATAAGATATGTAACCACAGCCATTATTAATATGTATAAATATATATTACCTGCTTTCACAGCTTACAGAGGCCTCCTTTTCGACAGCCTTTTTATCGTCCTTTTCTTCGATAGGGAATAAAACAGCGGCCGCCAGTGAAATCACAACAGTAAGAATTATTATCATTGTTCCGGAAGAAAGCTGTTTGAGTCCCGGAAGATATGTAAATAATGTACTTGCCGCCATTGATATTATTACAAGAAATCCGACAATTTTGTTTTCATTTGCCGGAGGAAGAACTATTGCGATAAACATACAATAAAGTGCTACATTCATTGCACTCATAACACTTGCGGGAAGAATACTTCCGCTGAGTGTTCCAAGAAATGTTCCCATTGCCCAGCAAGGCAGTGCAGCGGCAATGATTCCGTATGTGTAGTAAGGTGAAAGTCCGTTTCTCTGGCATACGGATAATGCAAATATTTCGTCTGTAATATCGAATGACATAGCAAGACGATGGCCGATACCTGTTTTTGAACCGAGCTTCTGGGACAATGCACAGGACATAAGAATATATCTTAAGTTAAGGATAAGTGTTGTAAGAGCTATTTCGATATATGCACCGCCGTTTTTAATAAGGTTGATTGCTGAAAATTCACTTGCGGAGGCATTGCTTGTAAGTGACATAAGCATTGCCTGGATCGGTGTAAAACCTGCTCTTTTTGCAGCTATTCCCAGTGTGAACGATACTGCTAAATATCCGAGTGCAACGGGTATTCCGTGATGCATTCCTTTTAAAAATAATTGTTTCTTGTCCTGCATATTTATAAAACTCCTTTGATTATTATGTATTCTTTTTAGGATAGATTGAAGTATAACACTTAAATTGACATAAGTAAAACGAATATATATAATAATATCATTAGAAAAACTTATTTAACTTTTATGAGGTGCATTATGATTCGATATGAGGCATTTGTTAAAATAACGGAAAACGGAAGCTTTACAAAAACGGCTGAGGATCTGGGCTATACGCAGTCTGCCGTAAGCCAGATGATAAAAAATCTTGAGGAGGAGCTGGATACTTCTCTTGTAATACGTTCAAGAAAGGGCGTAACTCTTACACCGGACGGCGAAGAATTTCTTCCTTATATAAAAAATGTATATAATGCACACAGAGAGCTTATTGAAAAGAGAAACGAAATGAGAGGCCTTGAAAGCGGAATAATACGAATGGGCACTTTTTCGAGCGTTTCGAGCAACTGGCTGCCGGGACTGATTAAGAAATTTAAGGAAACATATCCTTCGGTGCATTTTGATATTAAGCAGGGAGAATATACAAACATAAGCAACTGGGTAAAGGACGGAAGTGTTGATTTCGGTTTTGTTACACCGGAGGCAACGGATGGGCTTACGGTTGTTCCGTTAAAAACCGACGAAATGATGGCAGTAGTGAATATAAACCATCCGCTTGCACATAAGGCAGAGGTAACAATGGAGGAGCTTGCGAAGGATTCCTATATACTTCTGGACGAAGGCGAGGTCAGCGAGCCCATGGAGTATTTTAAGGCTAATAATATTGAACCGAATATACAGTTTGTTGTATTTGATGACTATACGATTATGTCTATGGTTGAACAAAATCTTGGAGTATCAGTTCTTCCAAAGCTTGTTTTGAGCAGACATCCGCACCATATTGCGGTAAGGCAGATTAAGCCGGCAATAAAAAGAACCATTGCAATAGCCTACAAAAATAAAAATGTATTGCCGATAGCCAGCAGATATTTCATTGATTTCATAATAAGAGAAATGGACAGCTTCAGATATTAAAAAACCGCTGTGACCGAAATGTCACAGCGGTTTTATCTTATTTCATGGATTCGATTATTGCGTCTGCAAGTGCGTCAATGTTCTGCACATCGGAATCCTTTCCGGCAGATTTGATAGTTACTTTAGGCTCAAGCAAGGTCATGTTCTTGAGATTGTTGTTTATAAAGTTTGTCATATGAGATGCGGCTCTCGGTCCCCATGAGCCGTTTTCCATTAATGCAATAGTTCTGTTCTGAACCTCAAGTGCTTTCATATCCTCAAGATAATCGAGCATTGCAGGGAATAAGCCTGTGTTGTAGGTTACAGAGGCAAGAACGATATTGCTTAATTTGAAAGATTCTGATATAAGCTGTGATACATGAGTGTTTGAAACATCATATACCTTTACGTTTGTGCAGCCTTTTTCAACAAGCTTTGCTGCAAGGCACTGTGCGGCTGCTTCTGTGTTTCCGTACATTGAGGCATAGGCAATAAGAACGCCCTTTTCCTCCGGCTCATATTTACTCCATTTATCGTGCTTATCTATAAAGTACTCTAAATTATTTCTCCATACCGGGCCATGGAGAGGGCATATCATCTTTATATCAAGACCTGAAGCCTTTGTAAGGAGCTTCTGAACGAATACACCGTATTTTCCTACAATATTTGTATAGTATCTTCTTGCGTCATCAATCCAGTCACGGTCGAAGTTTACTTCGTCGTTGAAAAGCTTTCCGTCAAGTGCGCCGAATGAACCGAAAGCATCGGCAGAGAAAAGAACTCCGTTTGTTGTGTCGAATGTAACCATTACTTCGGGCCAGTGAACCATGGGAGCTTCAACAAATGCTACTGTGTGCTTTCCGAAGCATCTTGTGTCGCCTTCCTTAACAGTGTCAAAATCTTTATTAACTGCTATGTTGAACTGCTTGATTATGTTTACAGCCTTTGTTGAGCAGATTATTGTTGCCTCCGGGTGACGGAGAATAACCTCTTCAAGTGATGCACCGTGGTCGGGCTCAAAATGGTTTACTACTATATAATCAAGAGGTCTTCCGTTTAATACGTGTTCAAGATTTTCAAGGAACTGACGGCATACGGACCAGTCAACCGTATCGAATAAAACTGTTTTTTCATCAAGAAGTACATAAGAGTTATAGGACACACCGTTGGGAATTGGATGTGCATTTTCGAAAAGTGCAAGACGGTGGTCATTTGCACCTATCCAGAAAAGATCTTCTGTTACGTTTCTTATACAATACATGTTTAATCCTCCTTTATTTTCACTGCTGATTTTCAGTCAGATGAATTGCATTATTGTAAATAAAAGTATAATCTGATAATATAAGAATATACTTTTATTTTTATATAGTCAATTAAAAAAGGAGGCACATTTTCAATGAATGGTGCAGATGATAACAAAGTTATTGTCCAGGTGGACAAAACAGTAGTAAAAATTACAGGAGTTGACGTAAAAGGCCTTAATATACAGGAGCTTGAGTCACTTCTTAAAGATAAACTTAAAAGCATGGTAAGAATAATCGGTGTAACAGGTTCATCTCTTGAAATGGACGTTTACGGAATCGAAGAGGAGGATGTTCTTAAGGAGAAAAATGGCATAATAAAGGCTGTTGCTCTTGCCGACGGAATCACTCTTACCGACCTTGCACAGATTTCTTCTGTTAATAAGATAAAGACAGTTGATATTAATGACGTTCCTTCATATTCAGAGGGACAATGTATGAAAGAGAGGTGGCTCTGATGTTTACAAAGGCTATGATTATTCCGACAGGCGATGAGCTTGCTGCAGGCATTGTGCTCGATACAGACGCTCCCGAAATAATGAAAAATCTTCTTGCCATTAACGGCTCGGCAGAGGTTGTAAGAATTGCTCCCGTTATTGATAAGGAGGAGGCTATTGTCAACAAAATAAAGGAAAGTGCGGCAAACGGCTATGACCTTATCGTGCTTATCGGTGGCTCAGGCGGCGGACACCGTTTCAGCACAACTCTCGGTAAGGATTATACACATTCCTCTCTCGATATGATATTGAGCGATAAACAGGAAGGCGCTCTTTACGGCAAGAACGGACATATGTGGAGCAAGCTTGTTATCGGCAAGCTCGGAGATACACTTGTGTTTAATGTTCCCGGACCTTATGAAGAGGCAACCGCTACAATAAAGGCATTCAAGGACAGCTATAAAAAGGACAGCCATAATCTTGAAGAAATAAATAAAAGTATGCTTGAGGCACTTAAAGCTAAATACGGAGCATAAGGTGATTTGAATGGAATCTTTTACATATTCTCTTTGCATGAAGGATAAAGTTCCCATTGCGGTAAGCTGTCTTTGTAAGGACGGAAAAACCGCAGATTGCATCGAAAGACTTAACAGCCTTAAGGAATATGATTTTGGTGAATATAAATCCGAATATACCATTGATTACAGACTTCATACAATAATAGAGAAATGTATGTCGGATATAAAGGAAGATATAATATGTATCGGTGCATCTGTCGGCGTTGATGATGCGGAAGGCAGAACCGGAGGAATATTCGGAAGCTGTAACAACGGAGCAAGCTCGGCAACGGAAAGTGTGTTTTTTGAAAACGGAATGGTTTTCGGCATAAAGCCCGGAAAGGGTGCTTTTGCCCTTAAAGAGGAAAAGGAAAAGGCCGGAAATATAATAGATTTCTTTGCCGACAAATTTGACGGAAGCTATGAAAAAAGCATAACGCTTTATAATAAGCTTTGCGAAAACGGAAATGTTTTTATTCTTATGACCGATGGCAGCGGAGAAGGCTCTTACGGCATTGCGGCAGACAGAAAAAATATTGTTACTGTTGCGGAAACGGCATATAAAGGCATTGAAAGAACCGATTATAAGGGCTTTAAGAGAATAGGCATAATGGGCGGCACATTTGATCCTATACATAACGGACATCTTATTGCGGCACAGACCGTATGCGATAAGCTTAAGCTGGATATAGTCGTGTTTATGCCGACAGGAAACACAAGCTATAAAAATAAAAAGTTTGTTACCTCCGGAGATATGCGTTTTGCCATGACGAGCATTGCCGTAGAAAGTAATGAAAGATTTTCCACGTCATCATTGGAAACAGAATTTGACGGCATTTCCTATACGGCGGACACAATGGAGAAATTCAGAAAGCGCTGTGATTATGATGCGAAAATATATTTTATAGTTGGTGCTGATGTTCTCAAGGATATGACCTGTTGGAGAAATTTCAGAAAGCTTATTTCTCTCTGCGGCTTTGCCGCTGTAACAAGACCGGGTTATCCTTCGGTAGACCGTAATAAATATACGGAGCTGTTTGAAAATGACGGTTCGGAAATAAAATTTATTGAAGTTCCGGCATTGGATATTTCTTCATCATATATAAGAAAAGCCGTAAAGGACGGTTTAAGCGTAAAATATCTTCTTCCGGATTCGGTTGAAGAATATATAAGGGTACATAATTTATATGAAGATAACAAAAAAGCCAGAAACGAAAGTGAGCTTGACAGAATACTTAATCTGATTAACTGACCACATAGATGAAACGGAGATGCGGCAGGTGGAAAATAAAAACTGCAAAATGCTTGAAATGCTGAAAAGATGTCTTGACTATTATTACGGAAACATATTGATTTCCGATGTCAGCGGCAAAATATTGTATGTTAATGATACGCTTGTGAAGTCATACGGTCTTACTATGGAGAAGGCATTGTCTATGTCGGTGTATGACCTTGTTACCGAAGGTGTGCTGGACAGATCTGCCGTAATAAATGTTCTTGAAACCGGAGAGGCATCACTTACCAAAATAGGAATAAACTCCGGTGCAAAAATAGACTGTGTTGCAAAACCTGTTTATAACGATGACGGCAAAATGGAATATATAATCGCTTTCAGCTATGATGAAAGCTTTATGTCTGAACTGCAAAATGAGCTGCGTATAGAAAAGAAAAAGAATGAGGAAATAAAGGATACACTTTTATTCATTCAGCAGGCAAACAAAAAGTACAGACCTATAATAACTGCCGATGACCAGATGAAAAACATATTTGATAGTATGAGCTATCTGGCAAAGACCGATAGCTCCATAATACTCTATGGCGAATCCGGTGTAGGCAAGGATGTGCTTGCAAATTATATACATAACAACAGCCTGCGGAAAAACGAAATTTTTATTCCGGTGAATTGCAGTGCAATTCCCAATGAGCTTATGGAGTCGGAATTTTTCGGCTATGAAAGAGGCTCATTTACCGGTGCGGATAAAAACGGACATAAGGGTATATTCGAAATGGGCAACGGCGGAACGGTATTTCTTGATGAAATAGGCGATCTTCCGGCACTTATGCAGGCAAAGCTGCTGAGATTTCTGGATTCGGGCGAAGTTAAACGAATAGGCAGTACAAAAATGATTTATACGGATGTGCGTATTGTTGCCGCAACAAATAAAAATCTTAAGGCAATGGTTGATGAAGGCACATTCCGAGAGGATTTGTATTACCGTCTGAATATCATTCCGGTTTATATTCCTCCGCTGAGAGAAAGACCGGACGATATAGGAGCTTTGGCAAACTATTATCTTAAGGAATACAATCAGAAATATGACCATAATGTTCAGTTTACTGACAGCCAGATAAAAAGGCTGTATGAGTATTCATGGCCCGGAAATATAAGAGAGCTGAGAAACGAAATAGAACGTTACGTTATTACGGACGGAAATGTGGATATATTAATAAACAGAATCGCACCGACCGAGGAAAAGGCTTCGGTTGTTAAATCCGACACTTCGGCGGATTTAAGAACCGCAAAGGATAAATTTGAAAAGGATTATATCAAAAATGTCCTTGAGGAATGCGACTGGAAGGTGCAGAAAGCGGCAGAAAGGCTCGGCATACACCGTTCTGTTTTGTATACGAAAATAGAAAAATATAATATTAAGAAATGTAAGTCGTGATTCCAAGACGTATGTCTTGAAATCACGACTTATTTTGTTTTGAAAACAGGAAATTTTAATTTAATTAAATTTAAAAATGGCGTAAAATATTGATTTTTTTGCATTTTGAAAAGTTGGCACGGATTTTGCTTATTATAGATATTGAAACCTTATATTATTATAAGAAGAGAGGATGAATAATATGAAATTATTACACACAAAGTTACCGGAATTCATCAAGAAGATGCAGGTAGCGGCTGCAACAAAGGGCAGTACACCTAAAGAAATTAACATTATGGGTCTTGAAAACTTAAGATCAGCTAAAATGCAGAGTCTTCGTACAGGTCGTATTGAGCATGCGGTAGGCGAAATAGCTGCTCTTGACAATGTAGAAAGACTTGAACTTATAATGATCCCTCGTGTACCCGAAACAATGCAGACAGTTATTGTAAAGGGTATTGATAAAGAAGGAGTATGCCAGAAGGCAGTTCTTGAAATTATCAATGTTCTTCATCCCACAGAAGAAGCTTATCTTCTCGATTGTGACCCCGAGAATGTTGACGACAGAAGACCTGCAATCGGAAATCATTGATTTAGTTATTTAAGGAGGGAATTGTTATGGCACAGTTAAAATATAGAATGATACCGGAGGGAATGCTTAACGGAAAGCTTATTCCTCTTAACATAGTATTAATTGATTACAAAGACGTAAAAGAATGCGGACTTGAGCCCAAGGAAGCTTTTGAGGCAGTTGCAAAGACAATCGACGGACCTGCCGGACTTAACATTATTGACCTTGATGCAGTTACAACAACAAGCGATGGTATCGTTGTTGAAGGTACAATCATAAGAATGGCGGCATCAGACAGAGGCAGAATTAATAAGGACTTCGGTTATCTTGAAATGATTCCTCTTAACTACACAGATGAGGATGTTAAGAGAGAGCCTCACTTAAAGGTATGGAGAGAAAAATATCCCGACAGAACACTTTACATGGGACCCGATTACAAGAAAAAGATTATTCCCGTACATAACGTAGTTATAACAGGCCGTGCATCAAACAACAACTCTGCAACAGAGATGATGAACATTGTAACAATGGAAGAAATACTTCTCCCTATCCTCGGACAGCTTGAAATCCTCAGAGGCGGCAAGGTTCTTCTCGGCTACACAGGTGAGGTTATCTCAGTTGGTATCGGTATGGTTGTTGCCGAAGAATACGGACGTATCGTTCCTAAGAGACAGTACAGATGTGGCGATACAGCACATGGTTCAGGTGAATATGCTAAGACACTTAAGAAACATATTCCTATCATCTGTGCTGAAAAGCCTGTACTTGCTAAATATATTATCCAGGCTCTTGAATGCGGTCTTGTTCCCGGACGTGAAATCGGCGGTTCACCTGCAGTTCTTACAGTAGCTAAATATCTCCATAAGGATATTGATTTCGATAATATCACAGATCGTGCATATGAAGAGCTCGCAAGCATCGGCTTCACAAAAGAGTGGATGCATTCAGAATTCCCTCTTCTTACACCCGAAGAAATCATTGCAAGAGCAGATGAGCTTATCCCCGGATGCGAAGATTATGAAATCTATGATTCAAAAGACCTTGTACAGGTTAAATATGCTGAATGCTGATGAGGTGAGTTACAATGTATCATGTTGAAAGTAATTTTACATATCCCAAGATGTATAAGGTTCGTCAGCATTTAAATTCAGAAAAGCTTGCTGACATCAACAAGACTGTTTATGATGAGCTTGATGCAATCGGGATTGGCGAAAAGATTAAAAAAGACAGTGAAATAGCAGTTTGTGCCGGTTCAAGAGGTATAAACAATATTGATAAAATCGTTAAGGCTGCCGTTGATTACGTTAAGGATCACGGCGGAAAGCCTTTCATTGTTCCGGCAATGGGTAGCCATGGCGGAGCAACAGCAGACGGACAGATTCATGTTCTTGAAAAATACGGCATAAGCGAAGAAACAATGGGCTGTGAAATCCGTTCGGATATGGAGCCTGTATATCTCGGAGATGCCGAAAACGGTGCTCCCGTATACTTTGATAAAAATGCTTACGGTGCAGCCGGAATTATTGTTGTAAACAGAGTTAAACCTCATACAGACTTCCTTGCCGAAAACGAAAGCGGTGTTGTTAAGATGTGTGCTGTCGGTCTTGGTAAGGAAAAGGGTGCAACAGCTATGCATGGCTATAACCTCGGAGAAACCATTCCGCTTTCCTTCAAGGTATCGCTTAAAAAAGCACCTTATCTTGCAGGTCTTGCAATAATCGAAAACTCAATGGACGAAACATATATGATTAAGGCTCTCAAGCCCGAAGATTTCCTTGAGGAAGAGAAAAAGCTTCTTAATATTGCAAAACAGCAGGTTCCTCATTTCCCTGTAGATCAGCTTGATGTTCTTATTGTTAAGGAAATGGGCAAGATGTTCAGCGGTACAGGCGTTGACACAAAGGTTATAGGCAGAATTATGGTTAAAGGTGTGCCTGAACCGGAAACACCTAAAATCAATAAGCTTGCTATATTAAGACTTTCACCTAATTCTTACGGCAATGCGGTAGGAATCGGCCTTGCAGACTTAACAACACAGAAGCTTGTGGATATGATTGATTACGAGGCTATGTATATTAACCTTGTTCCTACAACATATCTTGAAAGAGGAAAGGTTCCGCCTCATTTTGCAACAGAAAAAGAAACCATTGCCGTTGCTCTTAAGACACTCGGCAAGGTTAAACCCGAAGAAGCAAGAGTTATTGTATGTGAGAACACACTCCACATAAGCAAGCTCCTTGTTTCGGAAGCAGTATATAATGAAATAAAAGATAAGGTTGAGCTTCTTGAAGAAGATGTTCAGTGGACATTCGATGACAAAGAAGATTTAACAATGGAATGTTAAAATGTTAATGAAGCCTTAAATTTCTATCCTTTTGCCGTCTGCACAGTTGTGCAGGCGGTTTTTGGTTACTATGAGTTGTTAATATTATATAAATAAAAAAATTAAAAGTTTGCAATAAAACTAACGAAAATATTCTGCAATATTGACATTAAATATATATAAAAAGTTAGTTTCAACTAAATACAAAGTGATAGCATACAATGTGCACAGATTATTTTGTATAAAAAATAATATTAAGTATAAAAAATGAGACTCGATAAAAATGGCATAAATTATAGAATAATATTTAATATGATGATTATTTTATAAAAAATAAGACTATATTTGCCGTTTTAAATATAGATTGCGATTATTAACAGACTACGAAAATATGTTTTAGTAAAAAGTTATAACGAAATTGTTAAAAATATTGCAAATTTCCCAAAAGCTATTGACGTAAAAATAACAAATGTGATAGAATGTTTACCATAAAGAATAAAGCAGATGAGATATTGTAAATATCCCGCTCATTCTTTTAACGGACACTCTTTTATTCATGTATAGTTCTTTCTCCGCACAGCGACTTTGCGGAGAAGGAATTAATTGATTAGATGAGTAATAAATAATGTAAAATATTTTATTTTAATTATAATAGGAGGCTTAAAAAATGGTTGGTTTTAATTTATCTAAAGAACATTTACTCCAGCAGCAGCTTTACAGAAAGTTCGCTGAAACTGAGGTAAAACCTAAAGCAGCTGATATGGATGAGGCTGAAAAATATGATGTTAGCATCATGGATAAGATGGCTAAGTTCGGTATGCTCAGCATTCCTTTCCCTAAGGAAGACGGCGGTGCAGGTGCTGACACACTTTCATATGTTCTTTGCATTGAAGAGCTTGCTAAGGTAGACGCAAGTACAGCTACAGCTTGCTCAGTACATACATCACTTTGTACAACAGCAATCGGCAGATTCGGTACACCCGAGCAGAAGGAAAAATACTACAAACCTCTTGCATCAGGTAAGAAATATGGCTGCTTCGGTCTTACAGAGCCTAACGCAGGTACAGACGCAGCAGGTCAGCAGACAGTTGCTGTTAAGGAAGGCGACCATTACGTATTAAACGGAGCTAAGATTTTCATCACAAACTCTGGCTTCTCAGATATTTTCCTTGTATTTGCCATGACAGACAAATCAAAGGGAACAAAGGGTATTTCAGCTTTCATTCTTGAAAAGGGTATGCCCGGATTCACAATCGGTAAAGACATTCCTCGTATGGGTATCAGAGCAGCTTCAAACTGCGAGCTTGCATTTGAAAACGTAATCGTTCCCGCTGAAAACCTTATGGGTAGAGAAGGCGAAGGCTTCAAGATCGCTATGCAGACTCTTGACGGCGGACGTATCGGTGTTGCTGCTATCGCTCTTGGAATCGCTCAGGGTGCTATCAACGAAACAGTTAAATATGTTGGCGAAAGAAAACAGTTCGGTAAGAGAATTGCTCAGTTCCAGAATACACAGTTCAAACTTGCAGAGCTTCAGGCTAAGGTTGACGCAGCAAGACTTCTCGTTTGGAGAGCAGCTTGTGCAAAAGATAACCACGATCCTATTTCAGTTCCGGCTGCAATGGCTAAGCTCGTTTGCTCAGATGTAGCTAATGAAACAACAAGAACTTGCGTACAGTTATTTGGTGGATATGGCTACTCAAGAGAATATCCTGTTGAAAGAATGATGAGAGACGCTAAGATTACAGAAATCTATGAAGGTACATCAGAAGTTCAGAAGATGGTTATCTCTGGAGCAATGAAGATTAAATAATTCGGGAGGAAAATAACAATGAAAATAGTTGTATGTATTAAACAGGTTCCGGATACAGCGGAAGTAAAACTTGATCCTAAAACAAATACACTTATCAGAGATGGTGTTCCCAGTATCATCAACCCTGATGACAAAGCAGGTATTGAGGTTGCTTTAAGACTTAAAGAGCAGGTTGGCGGTACAGTTACATTAGTATGTATGGGACCTCCTCAGGCAGACGTTGCATTAAGAGAAGCTCTTGCTATGGGTTGTGACGATGCAGTTCTCATCTCAGGCAGAGAATTCGGTGGTTCAGATACACTTGCTACATCAACAATCATCGCAGCTGGTATCAAGACACTTGACTATGATGTAATCATCACAGGTCGTCAGGCTATCGATGGTGATACAGCTCAGGTTGGTCCTCAGATCGCTGAGCACCTTGGAATTCCTCAGGTATCATATGCTGAAGAACTTACAGCAGACGGTGACAGCCTCATCGTTAAGAGACAGTTCGAAGACAGATACCAGAAGATCAGAGTTAAAACACCTTGCCTTATCACAGCTCTTTCAGAAATCGCTGAGCCCAGATATATGACAGTAGGCGGAACAATCGACGCTTATGCTAAAGAAATCAAGGTTCTTGGTTTTGAAGAACTTAAGGATAAACTTAATCCCGAACACATCGGTCTTAAGGGATCTCCCACAAATGTTGTTAAGTCCTTTACAAAACAGGCTAAGGGTGCCGGTGAAGTATTAAAAGATGCTTCAGCAGACGATGCAGTAAAGGCAATCATTGCTAAGATGGAAGAAAAACATATTATTTGATGAGGGGTGAACTAAGATGAGCAAAGATGTTTATGTATTAGCAGAACAGAGAGACGGAAATATACAGAAGGTTGCATTCGAGCTTGTTGGAGAAGCAACAAAGCTTGCTAAAGACCTTAACGAACAGGTTGTTGCAATTCTTTTAGGAGACGGTGTAACAGCTAAAGCAGAAGAACTTATCCAGCACGGTGCTGATAAAGTTATCGTAGTTGATGATCCTATGCTTGCAAAATATGCAACAGAGCCTTACGCAAAGGCAATCACAGCTATCATTAAAGAATTCGATCCTGAAATAGTTCTTTACGGAGCTACATCAATCGGCCGTGACCTTGCTCCCCGTGTATCAGCAAGAGTTCACACAGGTCTTACAGCAGACTGCACAAAGCTTGAAATCGCTGAAGACACAAAGCTTCTTAACATGACACGTCCTGCATTCGGTGGTAACATCATGGCTACTATCGTCTGCAAAAACCACAGACCTCAGATGGCTACTGTACGTCCCGGCGTTATGGCAGCACTTGCAGCAGATACAGCAAGAAAAGGCGAAGTTGTACCTTTCAAGGTAGAATTTACACCTGCTGATATGAATATTGAAATCATTGAAGAAGTTAAGGAAACAAAGAAGATCGTTGACGTTACAGAAGCTAAGGTTCTTGTATCAGGCGGTCGTGGTATCGGTTCACCTGAATTCTTCAATACTCTTAAAGAACTTGCTGACCTTCTTGGCGGTGAAGTTGCAGCTTCAAGAGCAGTTGTTGATGCTGGCTGGATCGGTAAGGAATATCAGGTAGGCCAGACAGGTAAGACAGTTAGACCTAACCTTTACATTGCTTGTGGTATCTCAGGTGCTATCCAGCACGTTGCAGGTATGGAAAGCTCAGAAGTTGTTATTTCAATCAATAAGAACGACGGAGCAGCTATCTTCGACGTATCAGACCTTGGTATCGTAGGCGACGTTAAGACTATCATTCCTAAGCTTATCGAAGCATTAAAGAAGAGATAATTAAAATAAAATATTCTTTCTTAAAGGAGCTCTGCATATGCAGGGTTCCTTTTTGCGTGTATGTATGTTAAACTATAAAATGGTAACGTATGAAAATATATCTGTATCGAAGTATGATGATTTGTGATATAATTAATTATTATGTTAAATTTGAGGTGTATTCCGATGAAGGGAAAGTTTATAACTGTCGAAGGAACCGACGGTTCAGGTAAAAGTACACAATTAAAGCTGCTTATGGATTATCTCGGAACAAAAAATTGTGATGTTGTTTTCACAAGAGAGCCCGGTGGTACTGAAATAAGCGAAAAAATTAGAGATGTAATACTTGATATAAATAATAAAGAAATGACGGATATGACCGAGGCTCTGCTTTATGCAGCGGCAAGAGCACAGCATGTGCAGCAGAAAATAATTCCGGCAATAAACGAAGGAAAAGTTGTTATCTGCGACCGCTTTGTTGATTCGAGTATTGCATATCAGGGTGCGGCAAGAGGTCTTGGAACGGATAATATAATGCAGATAAACAGCTTTGCTCTTAACGGAATTATGCCGGATTTGACATTGTTTTTCGATTTGCCGCCGGAAAAAGGCATATTGAGAAAGAAAAACGAGAAAGAGCTTGACCGCCTTGAGTCGGAAAAGCTTGATTTTCATGTTAAGGTATACGAAGGCTATAAAAAGCTTTGCAGTCAGTATCCCGACAGAATAAAAGTCATTTCTGCCGATGATACTGTCGAAAATATAAACAGACAGGTTATAGAGATAATCGACGGTCTGCTTAAAGGAAAATATTATGAATAATTTCAGTGACATAATCGGAAATGAACAGATTATAAAAAGTATAAGACGTGTGTTGAAAAACAAAATGATTTCACACGCATATATAATTGCCGGAGAAGAAGGTGGCGGTAAAAAAATGCTTGCCAATGCCTTTGCAAAAACATTGCTTTGCGAAACCGATGGTGATGAACCTTGTGACCAATGTATATCGTGCAGAACCTTTGACGGCGGAAACAATCCGGATATTATATATGTCCATCCGGTCAAAACCAAGGGCATTTCCGTAGACGATATAAGGGAACAGGTTACATCAACGGTAAATATAAAGCCTTATAACCATAGACATAAAATATATATAATGCCCAATGCCGACACAATGACACAGCAGGCACAGAATGCACTTCTTAAAACGCTTGAAGAACCTCCCGAATATGCGGTGTTCTTCCTTCTTGCGGAAAACATATATGCTTTCCTGCCTACAATAATGTCGAGATGTGTGTTGTTTAATATCAAACCGGTTCCGGCCTTTAAAATAAAAAATTATCTGCTTGAAAGAAAGCTTGCGGACGAACAGGCAGATATGGTTGCCGAATACGCACAGGGGAGCATAGGAAAGGCAATCCGTTTTGCCGAGTCCGAAGAGTTTTCCGCTATGCGCCAAAAGGTTATCGAAACGCTTTCGGGAATAAAAAATGCACCGTATTATGTTTTGACCGAGGCGGCTAAGGAGCTTGCGGCAAATAATGATGCGGCAGATATAACGGATATGATTTATCTTTGGCAGAGAGATGTTCTTGCTTATAAAATTACCGAAGATAAAAATTGCATAATAGAAAAGGATATGACAGACAGAATTGTTGATGAGGCAAGAAATAATTCCTATGAGGCCTTGTGCGGTGTACCCGAATTTATAATGAAAACAAAGAAGTATCTTAAACAGAATGTAAACTCACAGTTTGCACTTGAGATGCTTTTTATAAATATAAAAGGAGAGTTAGTTAATGATAGAAGTAGTAGGAGTTAGATTTAAGAAAGCCGGAAAGCTCTATTATTTCGATCCGGACGGTCTTAAAATAAATGAAGGCAATCATGTAATTGTCGAAACAGTACGTGGAATAGAGTATGGTACTGCGATAAAATCAAACACAATGGTTGCCGATGACGATGTTGTTCAGCCGCTTAAAAAGGTAATAAGAGTGGCAACAAAGGAAGATGATGAATGCGAAGCCGAAAACCGCAATAAAGAAAAAGAGGCTTTTTCGGTATGTGAGGAAAAAATAGCAAAGCATGGTCTTGATATGAAGCTTATAGATGTTGAAATAACATTTGACCATAATAAGCTTATATTTTATTTTACATCTGATGAAAGAGTTGACTTCCGTGAGCTTGTTAAGGAACTTGCGGCTGTGTTCAGAACAAGAATTGAGCTTCGCCAGATAGGTGTCCGTGATGAAGCAAAAATGATGAATGGTATAGGTATCTGCGGACGTCCGCTTTGTTGTGCCACATTCCTCGGCGATTTTCAGCCTGTAAGCATTAAAATGGCGAAGGAACAGAGCTTGTCGCTTAATCCTACAAAGATTTCCGGTATCTGCGGAAGACTTATGTGCTGCCTTAAATATGAAGAGGACGTTTACGAGGAGCTCAATAAAAAGATGCCGAGTGTAGGCGATATAATAAGTACTGTTGACGGAACAGGCGAAATACTTTCCACAAATGTGCTTATGCAGGTTGTAAAGGCGGCAGTAAGAAAGAAGGAAAACGATCCTCCGACAATAGATTTCTATTCCGTTGAAGAAATAACAGTTATTAAGTCAAAAAAACAAAGACAGAAAAAGGAAGAATCGGCTAAAAATAAAGATGTGGTTGAATAATTATGGAGTACTCTGTTGAAATAAAAGAATATGAGCGTGTTGACGATCTGCATAGAAACGGATATATGATTATACAGGATCCCAAGAGGTTTTGCTTCGGTATAGATGCGGTTATATTAAGCGATTTTGCCAAGGTGAAAAAAGGTGACAGAGTTATTGACCTTTGTACAGGTACGGGAATAATACCTATACTTATGGAGGCAAAAACAAAGGCATCGTCATTTAATGCCGTTGAAATACAGCCCGAAAGTGCTGAAATGGCAGAAAGATCGGTAAGGCTTAACGGACTTCAGGACAAAATTACGATAAATGTAGGCGATATTAAAAATATTGATGAGCTGTATAAACCTTCAAACTTTGAGGTTGTTACCGTAAATCCGCCGTATATGAATGAAGGCGGCGGTTTGCAAAACGATTTTTCTCCGAAAACCATTGCCAGACATGAGGTGCTCTGTACGCTTGAGGACGTTGTTTATGCCTCGGCAAGACTCCTGGTTACACAGGGCAGATTGTATATGGTTCACAGACCGCACAGGCTTGCGGATATTATCGTTACGCTTAGAAAATATAAGCTTGAGCCTAAAACGCTCAGATTTGTACATTCATATTATGACAGAGAACCGACTATGGTGCTTATAGAGGCCGTTAAAAACGGCAGACCGATGACAAAGGTTATGGCTCCGCTTATTGTTTATAATAAAGACGGAAGCTATACAGAGGAAATACACAGGATATATTATGAGTAAGGTGGATATATGAGCGGAACATTATATTTATGTGCTACACCGATAGGTAATCTCGGAGATATTACGCTTAGAGTTATTGAAATACTCAAAACCGTTGATATAATTGCGGCTGAGGACACAAGAAATACACTTAAGCTGCTTAATCATTTTGAAATAAAAACGCCTATGACAAGCTATCATCAGCATAATTATGCCGTAAAAGGCCCTCAGCTGATTGAAAAGCTTAAGGCAGGAGAAAATATTGCACTCGTTACCGATGCCGGTATGCCGGGAATATCGGATCCCGGTGAAGATATGGCAAAACGCTGTCGTGAGGAAGGCATACCCGTAACAATAGCACCGGGAGCGTCTGCCGGAATATCGGCACTTGTGCTTTCGGGAATGGATGCAAGAAGATATGTGTTTGAAGGCTTTCTTCCCGTTGATAAAAAGGAAAGAGCCGCTGTGCTTAAAAATCTTGAAAAGGAAACAAGAACAACGGTGTTTTATGAAGCACCGCACAGACTTACGGATACATTAGCACAGCTTTTAAAAACAGCCGGTGACCGTGAGGCGGCAACTGTAAGAGAGATAACAAAACGATATGAAGAGGTAAGACACGATACTCTCGGCGGTCTGCTAAGCTGGTATAAGGAAAATCCGCCGAAGGGCGAGTTTGTTATAGTTGTCGGCGGAAAAAATGAACAGGAGCTGCGACAGGAGGAAATTGATAACTGGAATAGCATAACAATAGAGGAGCATATGGAAAAATATATGTCCGAAGGAATGACCGAAAAAGAGGCAATGAAGAAGGTTTCTAAGGACAGAGGAGTTTCCAAAAGAGAAATATATGCTTATCTTAATAAGGATTGAGGAGCAAATATGGAAGATAAGGAAAAAAGAACCTACGATTTTCTTGATAAGCTCGGCGTTGAGTATACAAGATATGAGCACGAGCCTCTTATGACGATAGCTGCGGCAGAGGAGCTTGATAAAAAGATAGGTCTTGAAATATGTAAAAATTTGTTTTTGAGCACAAGACACAGTACAGAGTTTTATCTTCTTGTAATGGTAGGCTCTAAAAAATTCAATACCGGAAAGGTTTCAAAGCAGATAGGCGTTCCGAGAATGACCTTTGCCGATGATGAGCATATGCTTGAGTTTCTTGATATAAAGCCCGGCAGCGTAAGCCCGTTGGGACTTATCAATGATAAAAATAATAATGTAAAGCTGTTGATTGATTCGGATTTGGTAAATATGGAAAAGATAGCTGTGCATCCGTGTGTCAATACAGCAACGGTAGTTCTAAAAACAAAGGATCTGCTTGAAAAAATTATTTCGGCATGCGGACATGATTTTACTGTTGTAACTGTGGATTGAGAATATATCATAAAAGATGTATAATAGCATAATATCACGGAAAGGAGTTGACAGCTATGCTTGATAAGCTTGCGGTGCTTAGCGGTTATGATTATTTTTATGCGGCTGTGCTTGCATTTCTTATAACATATATTATTATGAGAGTCAGAAATTTCAGAAGCAATGTACTTAAAAAAGATGAGCTTGAAATGGACATAAAAAATGCCGATAGAAAATCCATTATGGACAGATGCTCAAAAATGTTTCCGATAGAAACAATGAGCTTCGGTGGAAATGTGTTCAAAAAGGGCATGATTGTAAGAATAACAACAATGCAGCAGAAGGTATTCCAGGGTGAATTTGTAGGAAAAAACGATATGGATATTATATGTATCGTTACAAATAAGTGTATTGTTGCCCATGAAATAAGAAAAATAACCGAAATGGTTTCTATGGATCAGCAAAAAGATATTCTTTAATATAATGAGGTGTATTATGAACAGTGTTTACATTCCTGAGGGATATAAAAGCCCTTTAACAATTTATGAAATGCAGAGAGCTATTGAGTTTATAAAGAAAAATTTCCAGTATCATCTCAGCAGCCAGCTTAATCTTAAAAGAGTTTCGGCTCCGTTGTTTGTTGACGAAGCATCGGGACTTAACGATAACCTTAACGGCTATGAACGCCCGGTAAGCTTTGATGTGCCCGCAACAGGCAAAGAAGGACAGGTTGTCCATTCGCTTGCAAAGTGGAAAAGATTTGCCCTTAAAAAATATAATTTCTATGTAGGCAAAGGTCTTTACACAGATATGAACGCTATCAGACGTGATGAAGAGCTTGACAACATTCATTCAATATATGTTGACCAGTGGGACTGGGAAAAAATTATCCGCAGAGAAGACAGAAATATTGAATATCTTAAGGATACGGTAAAGAGAATTGTTAATGCTATTTGTGATACTCACGGACAGCTTCTCAATGAATTTCCTATACTCGGAACAAAGCTTAACAGAGATGTTTTCTTCATAACAACACAGGAACTTGAGGATATGTATCCTGATATGGACGCACATGAAAGAGAAAATGCCATTGTTAAAGAGCATAAAACAGTGTTCCTTATGAAAATCGGCGGTGCATTAAAGTCAGGTAAGCCACATGATGGCAGAGCACCAGACTATGACGACTGGGAGCTTAACGGAGATATTCTTTTCTGGAATGATGTTCTCGGCAGAGCCTTTGAGGTATCTTCAATGGGTATCAGAGTTGATGAAAAATCTCTTGATAAACAGCTCAAAATAGCAGGTTGTGATGACAGAAGAAGCCTTCCGTTCCACAAAATGCTCCTTAACGGCGAACTTCCGCTCACTATCGGCGGTGGTATCGGACAGTCAAGACTTTGTATGCTTTTGATCGGAACTGCACATATCGGTGAGGTTCATTCAAGTATGTGGGACGATAAAACAGTTGAGGCATGTGAAAAAGCAGGAATTATGCTGCTGTAATAAAAAAGACTGCGGATATGAAATTCGCAGTCTTTTTTTGTATAAACAGATAACATATAAATTTGTTGATAATTGGTTTATATATAAATATAATGAGTGTATAAGGTTATATTTTTTAAAATAAAAAGGAGGCTGTAATAAATGATGAGAGACAAAGAACGATCAAGAGAGTATGCACTTAAATTTCAAGAGCTTATAGACAGATTCGATTCTGTAACCTGTGCAGCTTGTGACTGCATGGGAAGAGCAAATGGTATGTCACTGGAAATCAAAGCTGTAAGTAAGCCTGTACGTATTGCCGGAAGTGCAGTTACAGCCAGAACAGTCGGAGGAGATATTTCGGCAGTTATATATGCCATTGAGAATTCGCAGAAGGGCGATATAATTGCGGTAGACAGTCACGGATATACAGATACAGCATATTTGGGAGAAAATTTATGCTTATCGGCTATTAATATGGGTGTTGCAGCCTTTGTATTAGACGGCGGATGCAGAGATATTGAAGAAATAAGAGAACTTGGCTTTCCTGTGTATGCAAAGGGAACTTGTTGCAATGTTGGTCAAATAAGCGGATATGGTGCGATAAATGTTCCTATCTCTTGTGGAAAGGTACAGGTTTCTCCGCTTGATGTTATACTTATCGACGGAAACGGTGTTGCGGTGGTTCCTTATGATGATCTTGAGAAAGTATATTTAGAGACTAAGGCAATGATGGAAACAGAAACCAATGTATCGGATAAACTCAAAGCCGGCGCAACAATAGGAAAGCTTATAGATATTGAAAAGCTGATGAAATCTACATTTAATTATCAGGAAAAGGCTTTGGAAAAATAAAAAACGCATATGACAGTGGACGATAGGTGGTGAAAAAATGGTATATAACGAGCTGGTTAAGAATTTCAAGTATATACGTGATTATATGAGAGAATTCTATGTCTGCGGTTTTAAGAGCAGAGACGAATTTGCCGGAAAAATCGTGCGTTTGTATGACGATGAGCATTGTCGTTTGGAGAGATGGCTCGTTGATTATATGCAGTTTCATCAGACCGCCGAAGAAAAGATTGTTTTTCTGTCAATTGACAGCAGACTTATGAAACATAATCCTTTGTTCAAGATGAAAGTATAAATGAATATCAGTAAAAGAAAGAAAATTATCAATAATTAGGTCTTTTATTTCAAGTAACTTTGATATAAAATAAGTATTAGGCATAAACATTCTCCTTGATTTATTATTTTGTGGTGATTTAATTATATCTTATGGATGTGTTTATGCCTATCTTTATTTGCTAAAATTAGAAAGGTTCTAAACATTACCCCAAAGTAAAGTTTAGAACCTTTTTTATTTAAAACCGTGGGGTGTATTTCGGGTGCCTTTTTGACTGGTGAAAATATGCTTTGGCTGATATAATGTAAATTGAAAACAAAGTAAAAACATTTTGTTATACATAGTTGGCTGTTAATGGCATCTGAGATATCGTAGGATGCTTTTATGATTGGAGGATAAGGCATAATGATAAACTTGGGTACATTAAAGGAAATAACTGATTTAAGAAGTGTGTGGTCACATGAGGCTTTGAACTTTACCCCTTGGGTAGCAGAGAATGTTGACCTGCTTGCAGATGCTGTTGGTCTTGATATTACAGTTGATGAGACAGAATCATCCGTTGGAGATTTCAATGTTGATATTTATGCATCTGAAACAGGAACCGATAGAAAGATTATCATTGAAAATCAATTAGAAGACACGGATCATGACCATCTTGGAAAACTGATTACTTATGCATCCGGGAAAGACGCAGATGTGGTTATCTGGGTAGTAAAACACGCACGAGAGGAACACAAGGCAGCAGTTGAGTGGCTTAATAACCATACGGATGATAAGATAGGTTTCTTCTTGTGTGAAATAAAGCTGTTCCAGATAGGAGATTCTGATATTGCTCCATCATTTACAGTAGTGGAAAGACCAAATGATTGGACGAAGGAGATTAAGAAGACAACTACTACAAATCCAACACAGCAGCAGAGACTGGAATATTGGCAGGCGTTCAATGATTATGCCTTTCAGAACGCAGAATTTAACAAAGCATTTAATAAGAGAAAACCAACGATAGATCATCATTGGATGGATTTTAGTATTGGATCATCAGCTTGTTATATCTCAGTATCTCAAATCCAAAAAAGAAATGCGATTGATGTTGAATTGCACATAAAGGATGATAAGGAACTTTTCAGAAATTTGCTTTTACATAAAGATGAGATTGAATCAGTGATGGGATTAGTACTTGATTGGAGAGAACTGCCGGAAAAAAAGGCAAGTCGTATTATTATTGAAAAAGAAGTGACGTTTGATAATCGTGCCACATGGCCACAGCAGTTTGATTATATCATGGATGTCTGCATGAAGATGAAGAAGGCATTCAAGAAGTATTTATAAGAGGGTGATATCACAGAATGTTGTAGAAAACGAGAAAAAGGTTTGCTAAAAATGCAATAAAATAAATAGAGAGGAAATAGAAATTGAAAAGACATATTAATAGTCCGTATAAAATGAATTGGAAAATGTATGGTTTAATTGGTGGAATATCTGTATTAATAATAATTATTGCAGTTATATGTTATGACAATACTGATAGTCTTATTTCGTATATAGTTAAGAACTTGGCATTTGGGTGCGTGGCATATACAATTGTTGCACTGCTAATTGAAATTGGAAATATTAAAGAACAAAACGATAAAGCTACTAGTGTATATGGATTTAAAATTTCAAATAAGCTGGTATGTTGAAACTTGGGCACGTTTGTGTAGTGTTGCTTTTAAAGACGAAGATTATCGTCATGAAAAACATACTTGGATTGAATGGTATGAGATAACAAAAAGCAAATTTGCAGAATGTGATGATAACAGACAAGCGGAATTAATGCAGTTCTTTACTGAACAACTGATGGATAGCATAGAGGGGATTGAAAAATCCCTTAAACAAATAGATAGTCAGCAATACATTTTAAATATTAATGGGATATATGATGAGGGATTACGAAAAATTCTTGGGGATTATAGCTTTGAATTTTATGCGGCAAAATTAACATTGGGGAGAGAATATGATAAAGCTGATTTTTGGAAATCCTTTGATGCAATAAAACAGGATTTGATAAACTATATATAATTGGGTAGATATAAGATATTACAATTATTGTAGGTTTAAGCCATACAAATTTCATGATGACAAATCAGAAACAATGCGTGCAATGTTGGAAAGTGAAAATAAATAATGCAGTAAAGTGGGATCAAATTGCTACACCCTTTTGTTAAATAATGCACCCCCATCCGTAGTCTGCCCCCCTGACTGACTACGATTTGACTACTACAAAAGGTATTGATTTGCTCCGTTTTGCGTTGTTTTGCAAAAAGTGTAGTTATAAACAAGAAAAATACGATGCCATGAAAAGCCGATAAACCAACGCAAAACTCGGCATTACAGGGCATTTCAGAACAGGAGAATTTTATGATTAGAGTACTTTTATCTGCCACGGCATTATTTGCAGAAATCTCTAAAATCCCCTGTAATATCAAGGTTTTTTCAGGCTTGAAGGTAGTGCTACTACACCACTACTACACCAGTGAGTCTCGATGTGACAAAAATTTTGAAATCGAGGTCAGACTTATGGAAAACAAAAAGAATATCAACAATATTGAATATGTATTGGTTGGAGATTACTACATCCCGGATCTGAAGCTTCCCAATGAGGAACGCCCTATCGGAAAATATGGGCGGATGCACCGAGAGTATCTGAAAGAGCACAATCCAATGATGTTCAATGATTTGGTTCTGGAGGGGCAGCTCTGGACTTACCTTGCCGATCTGAACGAGCAGGCAGAGAATAGATTACAGTTTATTATTAGCAGATGCAGGAAACGGAGAATGTAACGGACGAATTGAAAGAACAGAATCAGATGGCATGGGTACAAACTATGAACAACATTTACAACCGGGCAGAAGAGATTGTGATTCATGAGTTGGTTCTGTAATAAAGAGTAAAATAAGCAAGACTGGATGTTATTCTACGAGAGATTGCAACCAGTCTTTTTTGAAAAAATCTTACTTTTTTGTATGTGAAATATTTTAATGCGAATTAATGCAAAATTTCACTTACAAATCTCGAATAAATGTGCGTAAAATTATTGCTTATTAAAGCACAGCTGTTATAATAAATACATACACAGAAAGAAAATAAATGTGAGCGATTTTAAAAACGAAAGCTGGTGAACACGTGGATATTAGAACGATAGCGAAACAAGTTATTATAGAAAAGGATGGCATTGCCAAAGCAGCAGATTTTGTTCAGGCAGGAATCCATGCTGCTGATGTAGTAAACATGTGCAATGCCGGATACCTTGATCGCATTAGGCACGGATATTATCAACTTGCTGAGGCAGATACCTCTTCTGAGGAGCAACTTCTTGCAGTGCTGATTCCAAAGGGAATTGTCTGTGTAGAATCTGCCCTTTTTCATTATGGATATAGCGATTTC
>Ga0129310_1000103_pt1 | contig 116416 bp, 109 predicted proteins | sample Go1ome_2_FD_94433 | JGI IMG/M metagenome (GOLD analysis project Ga0129310, IMG submission 94433) | Western lowland gorrila individual fecal microbial communities from Wisconsin, USA - Go1022A metagenome | ecosystem: Host-associated > Mammals > Digestive system > Large intestine > Fecal... | reverse complement strand
GGCTTCATCCCGCTGAATGAACTGATGAAAGAGGAAACGGCGTGACCGAAGTCACGCCGCACCCCTTGAAAACTCAAGGTTTTCACCTTTTTTGATTTTACTGTTTTACGACCACCCGGCAAACGGCCGGGGCGGGCACAGAACATGCATGAGAAGCCGATCAGGCGCTGAGCTTGGCAATGGCGGCCTTCACGCGGGCCAGGGTCTCCTCCTTGCCCAGCATGGCGGCCAGATCGGTGCCGCCGCCGGGGGTGCGCTGACGGCCGGACAGGGCGATGCCCAGGGGGTACATCAGCCAGCCGTTCTTCACGCCCATGTCGGCAGCCTTCTGCTTGCCGGCCTCAAAGATGGCGTCCTTGTTCCAGTCGGTCAGGCCTTCCAGCATGGGCAGCAGGGCGTTCAGAGCCTCCAGAGCGCTCTCCGGGGTGGTTTTCTGCTTCTTGTTGGCGTACAGGGCGCTGTCGTACTCGCCCACCTCGTCAAAGAAGTCCAGCTGAGGGGGAATGTCCTCCAGCACCTCGCAGCGGGGCTGCAGGTTGGCACACAGAAGCGCACGGTCGATGGGGCGATGCACGGCCTTGTCGATCCAGGGCTCCGCCATGGTGCGGAAGGCCTCGGGGCTGAGGCGGCGGATGTACTCCGCGTTGATGGCCCGCAGCTTCAGGGGGTCGAAGATGGCCGGGCTCTTGCTGATGCCCTTCTCATCGAAGATCTTCACCATTTCCTCCAGGCTGAAGATCTCCTGCTCGCCCTTGGGGCTCCAGCCCAGCAGCAGGATGTAGTTCAGGATGGCCTCGCTCAGGTAGCCCTTGGCCAGCAGGTCCTGATAGCTGGCGTCGCCGTTGCGCTTGGACAGCTTGTGCTGAGCATCCTTCATCACGGGCGGGCAGTGGATGTAAACCGGCAGATCCCAGCCGAAGGCCTGGTACAGCAGGTTGTACTTGGGCGTGCTGGACAGATACTCCGAGCCGCGGATCACGTGGGTGATGCCCATCAGGTGGTCGTCCACCACGTTGGCAAAGTTGTAGGTGGGCATACCGTCGGTCTTGATGAGGATCTGATCCTCCAGCTCGCTGTTGTTCACCTCAATGTGGCCGTACACGGCGTCGTCAAAGCCGGTCACGCCCTCCCGGGGCATTTTCTGGCGGATGACGTAGGGGGTGCCGGCGTCCAGCAGGCGCTGCACCTCTTCGGGGGGCAGGTCACGGCAGTGGCCGTCGTACCGGGTGGCGGAAGCGCCCTTGGCCAGCTGCTCCTGGCGCATTTCCTCCAGCCGCTCGGGGGTGCAGAAGCAGTAGTATGCCTGGCCGGCCTTCACCAGCTGCTCGGCGTACTTCTTGAACATGCCCATCCGCTCGGACTGCACATAGGGGCCGACCGGGCCGCCGATGTCGGGGCCTTCGTCCCACAGAAGGCCGGTCTGGCGCAGGGTGTTGTAGATGATGTCCACCGCACCCTCCACCTGGCGCACCTGGTCGGTATCCTCAATGCGCAGAATGAAGGTGCCGCCCTCGCTCTTGGCTTTCAGGTAGGCGTACAGTGCAGTGCGCAGGTTGCCCACGTGCATATAGCCCGTGGGGCTGGGGGCAAAACGGGTACGAACAGTCATGACGATTCCTCTCTCTCCTTATTCCACGGCGGGCTGAAAAATGAGCCGCTGCCCGCCGGTAAAACCTTTTAAAATAGATAAATTAAGTGTACCCTGCACCGGGGTATTTGTCAATCCGGCCGGGGCGGAACAAACGGCCGGAAAAATGACAGCCTGCTGGAAAAAGCAGAGGAATGTTTGCCCCCGGCGGCCGGTGTTTGCCGGTTTGCATGGAAAAGTAAAGGCCGCGTAAAGGCAAAGTAAAAAATAAAATTGTGAAATCGACCGCAGAATGCGGCAGGATTCGTCATAATTCGACCGGATTCGAGTAAATTCGAGAAAAAGCGAGGGAATAACAGAATTTCCAATTATTGACAGAATCCCCAAAAGAAGGTATACTTCCGGTAGATTTTGAAGGGGATTGGGATGGTGCGACGCGATTCGCACACAGCGGCGCAGTGGGGGCGCCGTTTCAGCAGGTCCGGAAGAAACCGAGAAACGTAAGAAAAATTGAGTGGCAATAAGGAGAAGAATATGAAATCAACCGGTATTGTAAGAAAAATCGACAACCTGGGCCGCCTGGTGCTTCCGGTGGAACTTCGGCGCGGGCTGGGGCTGGATGAGGACCCCACCGTGGAGATCTTCGTGGAGGAGGACACCATCGTGCTGAAAAAGTATCAGCCGGCCTGCCTGTTCTGCGGCGAGGCCAAAAATGTGACCCCCTATATGGGGCGGAACATCTGCGCCAACTGCCGGGCTGCCATTGCCAAACAGCTGAAGCAGAACGGCTGAGTGCACCAAAACCAGGCAAAAAAACAGGCCGGGCCCGCGGTTCAGCAAAGGCTGAACGGGCCCGGCCTGTTTGGCCGTTCGATTGGGTCAGGACAGCGCGGCATTCGCCGGAAGGGCGGAAACTGTGAGATGCTGCCTTTGCGGAAAAAGCTTACCCCTGATGTTCGATGCGCTTCTCGCTGGTTTTGATCAGGTTCAGCAGGCTGGTGGCGTACAGGGGGTAGTTCTGGGTGAGGGTCTCGGTGGTCATGCCGAAGCAGGACGGGTCCTTCAGGGCCGGTGCGCCGGGCTGATCCTCCCCGCTGAGGATGCTTTTTACATTGGCCTCGGCCGCCAGCATGGAAGCCGTGGAGTAACCCTCCCACCGGCCGGGGGTGACGCTGAACATGCTGGCCGCGTTTTTGGGGTCGGCCATGTACACAAGGCGGAACATCTTATACACCGCCAGCATGAGGTAGCCGCTCACCTCGGTGACAAGGCCCTTATCCCGGCTGGCGCCCAGTTTGTCGTACAGGATGTTCAGGCTGTTGGCGATGAGCTTTTTGTTCATGGTGGGCAGCACGCTGCCGTGGTAGTGGCTGTCCCGCGCAGACTCGGCCTCCGGAATGTCCTCCACAGTGAGGGTCTGGCCGCTGCGCTCGGCACTGCGGCCCAGCAGATAGTCGCAGGAGACGCCGTAGTAATCGGCCACCTTCACCACAAACTCCAGCCCGCACTCGCGGATGCCCTTTTCATAATGGGAGAGAAGGGCCTGGGAGACCCCCAGATCCTGGGCGGCCTGTTTTTGGGTGATGCCCCGCTCCTTGCGAAGCAGAGTGATGATCCGATTGAATTCCATAACTGGCGATACTCCTGACTGTTCAGGCCGCGGGGCACAAATTGAAATTTATGCAGGACGGCCGTTGCATTTTCACAATACGTATGGTAAATTATAAAGCAGCAAAAACACTTTGTAAATACATTTTTCGTCAATTATTTTCCCAAAATTTTGGCGGGTTGCCCAGTTCAAAATCGAACTCTAAATATGCCGCCGCTGCCGGGGAATGTTTGCTAAATATTGTGGTGCCCGCCGATCAGAATTTGAATGTGGGCCGGAGTTGTAACCATTTTGTAATCTTTTGACGGGCCGAACGGCCGCCCGCCAAGCAGAAGAGAGGACGTTTTTTATGAAGAGCTATCAGCTGCATCTCATCCGCCACGGCCTGACCCAGGGCAACCTGGACGGCCTTTACGTGGGCAGCGGAACCGACCTGCCCCTGTGCGAGCAGGGCCGGGCCGACCTGCTGGATCTGCGGGCCCGGTTTGCCTATCCGCAGCCGGATACGGTGTTCTGCTCCCCCATGCGCCGCGCGGTGGAAACCGCCGAGATCCTCTTCCCGGAGGCGAGCAAGAAGATGGTGGTGCAGGACCTGCGGGAGATGGCCTTCGGCGTGTATGAGGGCCGCAAGGTGCGGGAGCTGGTGAAGGACCCGGACTTTGCCCGCTGGATGGACCCCACCAGCGGCTACACCCCGCCCCACGCCGAGGCCGCGCCGGACTTTCACACCCGCTGCCGGGAGACCCTGATGAAGCTGTTTGAGTACATGATGCGCACCGGCACCCATGAGGCCGCCTGTGTGACCCACGGCGGCGTGCTGATGAGCATGATGGCCCAGAAGGCCCTGCCCTACCACAAGCCGGAAGAGTGGATGGCGGACCCGGGCTGCGGCTACACCCTGCGCACCGACGCCTCCCTCTGGATGCGGGATGGCCTGATGGAGGCCGTGCAGGTGCTGCCCCTGGGCTATCTGGACGAGGAGTGACGTACAAAACCCCGCTGCACTGCCAAAAGAGAACACACAGCCGCAGGGCGCGGCAAAGGGAGAATACAAAAATTTCACCTTTTGCCAGCACACTGCGGCTGTGTTTTTTACAAACAGTATGGTATAATGCAAAAGGAAGCACAGTTTGCCGAGGCAAACTGCGCTTCCGGCGTAAGATCAATCATTTGTAAAAAAGAAAGCGGGGCCTTTGCCCGGCCGCGGCGCTTTGCTGAGCCACTGCCGGAGGGGGCCGCCGCTTTCCAGGGAGGATTCCGCCAATGCACAAGCTTTTCGACCCCATTGCGGAGCGTGAGTATGCCGCCTGTGTGGCCGACCTGCTGAACAGCGACGAGGTGCTGTGGATGAAGAACATCCGCCACCACCATTTTGTCACCTGTTACGAGCATTCGCTGTTTGTCTCGTATGTGGCCTATCGCCTGGCCCGCCACTGGAACATTGATGCCCGCGAGGCAGCCCGTGCCGGCCTGCTGCATGACCTGTTTTTGTACGACCCCAAGGATAAGACCCAGTATGAGGGAAACCAGTGCTTTGCTCACCCGGTGGCGGCGCTGAAAAATGCATCCCGCCTGACTGAGCTTTCGGACGCAGAGGCCGATGCCATCGTGACCCACATGTGGCCGCTGGCCAAAAAGATGCCCCGCTATAAGGTGAGCTACGTGGTGAATGTAGCCGACAAACTGTGCGCAGTGATCGAGGGCGTCTACCTGTACCGGCTGATGAAGCTGGACCGGCGGATGCAGCCCATCTTTGCCTGACCGGCCGCAAGCCACACGCAAAACCGCACAAACGCAGAACTCCCCCTGCCTGCACCCAAATGGTGCCGGGCAGGGGGAGTCTTTTTTTGTTTTTGGGCTTTTTTGAGATTGACGGGTTCCGGCGGGGTATCCGGCAGGGGAGGTACGGAAGATTTCGCATCGGGCAAAGGGGCCGGGGCGGCGACCCTCAGGCAGCCGGGCCGGGGCGGCGCTTTCCCGGCGGGCACGCACGCCCCACGCAAAAAGCGGCGGCGCAGACCAGTTGGCCGCGCCGCCGCTTTCGTTTTAATAAAATCTACGGGTGAAAAATGGATGGGAGTTCAGCCCTCGGTGCTGGCTGCGTCCGCAGCAGGCTTACCGGCTTCTTCACTGCCGGCCTCGTCGCCGCCTTCCTCCTCCGGGGCCGGGGTCGGCTCCTCGGTGGGCTCCGGCGTGGCCGTGGGCACGGGGGTGGGCAGCGGCTCCATGGCGTTCAGGGGGTTCAGCTTTTCATCGCCGCTCTTCACCATCACGCTCTGGCCGTCAAAGCCGCCGTACAGGGCAATGTAGCTCTTGCCGGGGGCCACGGTCAGCTCCTGCCCGGCCTCGTTGTAAAAGGCAAAGGCCTGGGCGGCGGTGCCCTTTTCCCAGCGGATCTTCTGCCAGGTGCCGCCGGTGAGGTACAGGCCCTCGCCGCCGCTGGTCAGGTCGTAATCGCGGGTGTAGCCGTCGTCCTTAATGCCGGCCCGGCAGCTGAGCACGAACACGTTGGTGAAGCTCAGCTGGGCCTCTTCGTCGTTGCCGTCGGTCTGCGGCTCCCAGTCGGCCCGGTATTTGTCGTAGGTGCCCTCGTCCTCGTTGTACAGCAGGGGAATCACATCGTCCGGGGCGAACTGAATCTCAATGCGCTCGGCGGCGCTGCTGCCCTGGGCGCTTTCACCGAAGTGGAACAGATCCGGCAGGGCGGTTTCGCTCTCGGCGGCCATGCCGTACAGGCTGCGGGCGTCCTCCAGCCGTTCCTGGTTGATGTACCAGCCGAACTCATGGCCCTTCAGGCCCCGCTCTTCGTCAAATTCAAAGGCGTGGGTGCCGGCGCTGCTGGCCTCAATGGGCTGGTAGCTGTAATAATTCAGCAGGTTGGCCGCGTAAATGTTGCTGCCGATCTGCACCGGCACGGCGTTGTAGGGCATGACCATCTGCCAGAAGGTGTCGCGCCCCTCGGCCACGGGGCCTACCTTGTCCGGCAGGTTGTTGTAGCCGCCGTACACCGCCATCAGGGTGCTGGTTTTGCCCTCAAACAGGGCCTCCACCACCAGGTCGGCGGCGCATACGCCCCACTGGTTCCAGGCGCTTTCCCGGTTGTTCAGCATCACGGCGATGGGCCGGGGCTGGGCGCCGCTGTGGGCCGAGCCGGTGAGGATGTTGTGGTCCGCCTCCGCGGCCGCCGCCGGGGCGGGGGTGTCGGTGGCCTGGGGGGCCGGCGAAGCGTCGGACGACGCGGGGGCCGAAGAGGCCGAACCGCCGCAGCCCGCCAGAAGCCCGGCGGCCAGGGCCAGGCTGAGCGCACCGGCCAGAATACGTTTTGTCATGGATCTCGTTCCTCCTGATGGGGAGATGAATGGCCCGGCCGCAGCCCGGCGGGCACAAAAATCGCGTTTGGAACCGCGGCGGAAACCGGCGTCAGTCGTCGCTCTCTACGTAGGTTTCCTCGGTGGCGGCCTCGGGGCCGTCGGTGCTCTCCGAAGCGGTGTAGCCGAACCGGGACGCTTCGTCCACATCCACCACGGCCACATAGCTCTTGCCGGTGTTCACCTGCAGGTTTTCGGTCATGTCGTAGTTCCACAGCTGCAGGGCCTCCAGATCGGTGCCCTTGGTCCAGCGGATCTTCTCAATGTGGCCGCCGTAGCAGTAGTAGCCCACGCCGCCCCAGCTGTACTCGGCGTACTGCAGGTCCTTGGCTTCGTGGCCGGGGTAGGTGTGAATGTCGGTGAACAGCACCACCACGTTGTCAAAGGCCAGCTGCCGCTCGTTGTTTTCGTCCACCGTGTCCATGTAATCGCCCATCTGGGGGTAGTACTGGGCCATTTTGTACTGACCCAGGCTGCTGTCGTAGGTGAAGCGGGTGCGGTAGTTCTCGGAATGCACGATGGTCACCTGGGCGGCATCGTCGCCGTTCACCTGGCGGGGGGCTTCCCGGTAATCCACAAAGTTGAAGAAGGTGCTGTTGTAGGTGCGGCTGGTGTCCACATTGTTGCTGGTGATGTACTCGCCCACATGCTCCGCGTCGGTGTACTCGGTGTGCTCGTAGGCCAGGCCGTTGTTGTAGCTGTAGCCGCGCCAGTTTTTGCGGTTGAAATCCCGGTAGCCGTTGCCGCCGTTGTTCAGGTTCCACTCGTCGTAGCTGTAGTTTTTAATGTACTGCTTCTGCACCACGCTCTCGCCGTCGTGGATGTAGATGGGCTGCCAGGGCAGCACCAGACGGAAGAACTGGTCGCGGGCCGAGCGGATGGGCCCAATGGTGGGCAGCTCTTCGTAGCTGTTGAACAGGGCCATAAAGCGGGTGATGCCGCCCTCCACCTTGATTTCAAACAGCATCTTTGCGTCCGAAAGGCCGCGCTGAGGCCGGGCATCGGTGATGTTGTTCACCATCACGGCGGTGATGCGCTGCCCCTCGGGGTAGTCGGCATCCTTGGCTTCGCCGGTGAGGGCGTTGGCCTCGTAAGGCTCCGGGGTGGCAGTGGGTTCCGGGGTGGCGGTCTGGCCGCCCTGAGTGGCAGAGGAAGCGGACCCGCCGCAGCCGGTGAAAATGCCTGCGGCCAGCGTCAGGACCAGGGCAAGGGACAAAACTCGTCTCATAGATTTCATTCTCCTGTTTCGGGTTGTAGGAACCGAGGGGCCGCGCGCGGCGGCAGCCCCGGCTTCGTATACATCATCGGCCCGCACGCAGGGCAGGGCCGATCAAGGCGAAAACGGAAAAAGCGCAGGCCGCGGGCAGCGAAAAACGCGGCCCCGATGGCCTGCGGCCATATCAATGCTATTGTACCCCCTGCGGGCCGGGTTGTAAAGCGCGCAGGGGGTACCCAAATCTTAGACTTTCTGAAAAAAGGCCGCTCAGCCGCCGTACAGTTCTTCCAGCGAGGCGTCGCCAATGCGGCAGTGGGTGAGCAGATCATCCCCCACAAAGGCGATGTAGCTGGTGCCGGGGTTCACGGTCACATCCTGCTCGCGGCCCTCATCGTCCACGATGCGCAGGGGGGCCTCGCCGCGGCCCTTCATCCAGCGTACCCGTTCGTACCGGCCCTGGCTGAAGTAAAAGCCCACGCCCTGCTCCAGATTTACCTGGGAGAGCAGCCCGTCCGGATAGCGGCCGATGGAGGTGAACAGAAGAAAGACGTTGTCCACCCGGTATTGCCGCCCGCCGTCCGCCGCGTCCAGCTGGGGCTGGCCGAATTCCGATTTGTAATAGCGGCCGTCCTCGGTGCTGTAATCAAAGCGCACGTCCTCATAGGGCGAAAAGCGGAAGCTCAGGCTGTACGCGGTGCCGTCCTCCAGGGCGCGGGGGGCTTCTTCGTAGGGCTGGAAGTTAAATACAGGGTCCGGCTCGCCCCCGGTCTCCAGCCCGTAGCGCTCCAGGGCGTTTTCCAGCGTGGAGCCGTCGGTGTATACGGAGTTTTCCTGGCTGCGGGTGCGGCGGCGCTCGGCGTCGATCCAGTAGAAATTCTTGTAGCGCCCGTTGATGGACCGCACGTCGGTGAGGTGGAAGGCGTCCAGCATGTCCAGCGCGTAGGAAGAGCCGCCGATGTGCACGTACAGGCAGTTCAGCGGGATCATCAGCTGCACGTGCTGGTCCCGCGCCGAGCGCAGCGGCCCCACCAGCGGCAAGGCCGACCGGTCCCGGTAGACGGCCATCAGGCGGGTGATGCCCCCCTCGGTGATCATTTCGTACACCAGGTCGGCGGCGTTCAGGCCGCTCTGGGGCAGGTCCTCTTTCATGTTGCCCAGCATCACCGCCACGCCGCGCTGCCCCTCGGGGTAATCGGCCGCTTTGGCCAGGCCCGTGTAGGGGTTCACGTCCTCATCCAGCGTGAAGGTTGGGGCGGCGGGGGTCGGTGCCGGCGCCTGCACCGAGGAAGACGAGGAAGAGCCCCGGCCGCAGGAAACACACAGCAGGCTGCACAAAGCGGCAGCGCCGAGAATGGCAGGCCATTTGCCCACGGTTGGAACCCTCCCTTCAGCGGGGCAGCGCCCCGGACGGCTGATATTATCCCTATTATAAAGGAAGGGCCGGATTTTGTAAACTCTTTGTAATCATTTTGCCCCCCGCCCCGGCGAACAAACCGCCGCAAGGCAAGCGAAAAATAAGGCAGCCGGCAGGCTCTATGCGGCCAATCGGCAGTTTTGAAGGAAAAAGGGTTGACAGAAAAAAGGGGTGCTGTTATAATAATAAAGCTATATGTGAGCCATTAGCTCAGTCGGTAGAGCACCTGACTTTTAATCAGGGTGTCCGGGGTTCGAATCCCCGATGGCTCACCAAAAAGTACGCCGCGCAACAAGTACGTTGCACGGCGCTTTTTGTATTTACCCGATGTTATCCAGCGGGCTGAATTTTGGGAAGGTGAGGACCGTTTTGCGGGTAGTCAGGTGAACATATTTGCGTACCATTTCAAGGCTTGTATGCCCGAGAATGCTTTGCAGCGTGTACATGTCTCCACCGTTTTCAAGATACCGTGTTGCGAAGGTGTGCCGCAGCAGATGGGGCCGCAGGCGGGCAATTCCGGTTTCCTTTTTCAGCTTGCGAAACAGCTGCGTGATTGTGCTTTTGCGAATGGGATTCAATGCAGACGTGATGAACACCTGATTGGTCTGGGCGCAACCGGGCCGCCGCCGCAGATACCGCAGCAGCATCTTTTTGGAGCAATTGCCAAGGGGAACAGAACGCTGCTTGCCGCCCTTGCCGTCCACAATGGCATATCCTTCATGAACGTGCAGATTGTCGAGCGTGAGCGTAGCCACTTCATTCATGCGAAGTCCGCTGTCCAGCATTAGGGCGCAGATACAGTAGTTGCGCAGCTGGATGAAATACCGGGTGTCAAACGAGCTCATGAGGGCATGAACTTCTTCATCTGTCAAAATGTTGATTTCCTTGCGCTGTGCTTTGGGGAGACGGAACTTTTCGGAGAGGTCAGAGGGAAGATACCCCTCATCATAACAGAAGCTTAAAAAGGCCCGTAAGCCCCGAATGTAGCTTTGCTTCGAGATGGACGAAATCGAGCGTTCATCCAGCGCCAGGCTGTATTTACGAAGAAGCGGAAGCTGCACGTTCTGAATGGGAAGAGACGCTCCGGCAAACTGAGAAAAAATATTCAGCAGGTTTTCATAGTAAGCCAATGTTTTGGGGGAGTTTCCTCGCACCCGCTGCTCAAGCAAAAAATCCTGAATGGCTTCATTTAAAGTCATATAAATAACCTCCATTTATTGTTTATCGATAAAAATTCTACACTCTACCAAAATCGCTATAGACGTAGCTCTAGCGATTTTTTCCATGGTACAAGGGCCTTTTGAATGCGACAAACTGCAGAGAACTGCCACGCGAAATCAGAGAATGTATTCCCGCAGGCGCTGCTCGCTTGTGTCCCTCTGGGAGTACCATTTTCCCCGGCAGAAATCGTTTTGAAAGTCTGGAATGAATTCCTTTGTAAGCCTGCCACGCTTTAATTCTGTGGCCTTTGCAAGCCCCTGAGAGCTGTAGTAAAGATGCGCCCCCAAATCAGAGACGGCGAGGGCCAAATCCTTGGTGACATATTTTGTGATGTAGCTGACAGCCCGGTCTTTGTTCCGAATGGGTTCCACAACCACGTAGCCGAATTTCTGCTCATAAGCTGGCCATGTGTAAAGAAGCTTCCCCTGAGACAGCTGGTTCAGAATGTAGTAGGGCAGATGTTCCGAAGAATGAAACAGCCGAAGGTGGCTGACCGGAAGCCCGAGGAGAAACCCGTGCAGGTGAATGGCGCCGCTCTTGTGCTTTTCCGGAATCAAAAGATACTTCACATTGACGCCATGCTTTTTGCGGTAGTCGCGGAACCATTGAGCAAGAGTCCGGTTCAGAGCAGACAGGTCAAAGACATCCATTTTCGAGGGGTCAAGTGTGAGCGTAACGAACAAAGACCAGTCATTGCAAAAACCGTATTCCCGAATTTTGGAACGCGCCCGGCAAATATTATTGTCCAGCTTTTGGTCATTCACGGAATATTTCGGGCTCTTCTTGGGCAATTCCACGCCCTTTGTCCGCACGCTGGCCATTTGAATCAAACGGAACTTAGAAGTGCCATAGCGTTTTAAAAAAGTTACGTCACGTTGGTAGGCAGGGGCCTTTAGTGCAAACAAACCGTAACTCATAAGATAAATCTCCCGCTTTATGATATATTGTCAAGTAAAAGGGAAGCTGACCGGGGCCCCATGAGCACGCCGCGCAGGTGAAGCAAAAAAGGCCAACAAAGAGCAAGGATATGGCAAAGGTGAGGCGCAGCAGCTGCCGCGCGCCCCGAGGCAGGTTATTGGAAAGGCGGGGTGTTGGCAGGGGCGTTTGCCGCCGACCTGGGGGCCTACAGGGCCCCCAGCCCCCCCACAGACGAAAACCTTATCCAACGACCATACAGCCCCCCAGAGACGAGATTTCAGGCATGTGGGGCCCCCAGCCCCTTGAAGGGGCTGACCCCTACATGCACGGTTGTTTAACCGCAATCCGGTATCAGGTAAAGTCTCTGCATGCGTAAACCTCCATCGAGAAGTTGTGTTCACGGCCCCCTCTCCCCCCGGATGAGGGGGCCGAATGAACATAAACTTCTATTTTCTAGAACATTTGTTCTGACATAAATATATCCCTGATTGTGGAATTTTCTGGAAACTCGAAGTTTTGACAAAAATGACTGAAATTTCGTTTCTGGGGACTGTATGGTCGATGAATGGGTGGGCGTCTGTGGGGGCAGAGAGCCTTGTAGGCCCTCAGGTTGGCGGCAAACGCTGTATGTGTAATGTCCACCATTGGCCCCTCATTTCTTTGTGTACTTTCATGGTTGTGCTTTGTTTTGCATCGTGATATTATGCTGAAAAAGCAAACAAACCACAATATATGTGATTCATTTCTTCAGAAATGCATTTATTTTGTATGTTTTGTTTGGCTTTGTTATTTTGTACAAACACGGATGGTGTGATATGGATATATTGCTTGAGCGCATTGTTGATTGCATCGGCTCAAAACATGGCGCAAAAAAAGAACTCGCAGAAAATTTGGGGATTCACCCGAATGTTATTACCAACTGGCTAAACGGACGGAACAAATCATATCGGCGTTACGTTAATGAGATTTCTTCGTTTTACGGCGTTTCGTCTGACTATCTCTTAGGGAAAATCGACAAAAGAGAAGTTGTACCAACGCCTGCGACCTCTCATGATGCCAACGCGGAAAGTAACCTTCCCGAAGATGTCAAGAACATGGCTGCTGCGCTTGCTCTTGCTCTGCGGCAGCAAAAAAAGCCCGAGAAACCACCGCTGTCTAAGCTGGAAGAAGCTAAGGAAATTCTCGACCATCTGGATGAAAACAAACTCAATGCCGCTCTGCTGATGCTTCGAGGGCTTTCAGGTAAGCAATAAACTCTTTTCTGGCCGCGCCTTAAAAGAACAGAGCATCCCGGGAAAGCCGGAGAAACACGGGCTTCTTCGGCGGAATAAATATGTAAAAATATGTTTTGCTTAACCGGCCACTTGCACCGGTTTCAAACAGCAAACTAAAAGCAAGCGGATCAAAAAGAGGCAGCAGCTGCCCGGCGTGGAGCACTCCGGGCGGGCCTGCCGTGAAAGGAAGCGAAGAGCGGGATGGTGTATACGGTTACCTTCAACCCGGCCCTGGATTACGTGGTGTGGGTGGAGAAGCTGACGGTGGGCGGGGCCAACCGCGCCGGGCAGGCGGAGATTCAGCCGGGCGGCAAGGGAATCAACGTTTCCTGCGTGCTGCACGAGCTGGGCGTGGAGACCGCGGCGCTGGGGTTTGTGGCCGGGTTCACCGGCTGCGAGCTGGAACAAAGCCTGGCCCGGCGGGGCGTGCGGACGGAGTTTGTCCGCCTGGCACAGGGCCAGACCCGCATCAACGTGAAGGTCAAGGGGCAGGAAGAAACCGAGATCAACGCCGCCGGGCCGGTGATTCCGCCCGAGGCGCAGCGCCGCCTGCTGGAGCAGCTGGACGCGCTGCAGGCGGGGGATGTGCTGGTGGTCTCCGGGTCGGTTCCGGCCTCCATGCCGGGGGGCAGCTACGAAACCCTGCTGCGCCGGGTGGAGGGAAGGGGCGTGCTCACGGTGGTGGACGCGGCCGGCGGCCTTCTGCGCGGGGTGCTGCCCTGCCGGCCGTTCCTCATCAAGCCGAACCATCTGGAGCTGGGGGAGCTGTTCGGGAAAAAGCTGACCGGCGAGGAAGAAATTCTGGAGTGCGCCCGCGCCCTGCAGAGGCAGGGGGCGCGCAACGTGCTGGTGTCCATGGCGGGGGATGGCTCGCTGCTGCTGGACGAGCGGGGCGAGGCCCATCGCCTGGGCGTGCCGAAGGGCACCGTGCGCAACTCGGTGGGCGCAGGGGACTCCATGGTGGCCGGGTTTGTGGCCGGCTGGCTGGAGCGGGGCGATTACGCCTACGCCCACCGTCTGGGGGCAGCGGCCGGAAGCGCCACGGCCTTTTCCAACGGGCTGGCCCGGCGGGCGGACATTCTGGCCCTGCTGGACCGGATTTGAGGGCCTTTGCAAACACAAAGCCCTGTGTGCAGAACCGCCGCATTCAATTATAAAAAATACGATAAAACAATAAAAAAGCGAGGAGCAACGAAAACGCTCCTCGCTTTTTTATATGATATTCTATGCCGCTGCCTGCAATCAGGATGCGGCGGTTCGTTTAGGGATAATGCCCAGTCAAATGCCGTTTGCCTGCCCTCACAGCCCGGGGAACACCTCGTCCAGGTAGGCCTGCACGTCAAAGGGCTGAGGCGTTTCGTCCTTGCGCAGATACAGCGGGTGATGGGGGTGCCCGGCCTTGCTGCGCTTGCCGAAGGTGACCCAGGGAATGTCGTACCGCTGGGTGATGGCCACCATGCGGCGCATCATGCCGGGCAGGTAGGGCCGCTTTTCAATCAGGGTGCCCCAGGCGGCCCACATCACCGGGCGGGTCTGGGCCAGCATGGCCTCCAGCCACACCAGATTTTCCTCGGCCAGGGCCGGGTCCGGCTGAGCGTCCATATCGTTGGGGTCGGTGGCCCGCTGGGGGCTGACGTTGAACATGAGAAAGCTGTCAAACCCGTTGGCCAGGGCCAGCCGCTGCACCGATTTCAGGGTGTTGTCCAGCGCGCTGGGGCGGGCGGTGCTGGGGTTGATGCCGATGCAGGCCAGGGGCTTTTCCCCCACGGTGCCCAGAATGAACCGGTGGGGCATATAAACCGGCGGCTCGTAGTACCAGGGCACGCCGTCGTAGTCCCGAGCGATGAGCCGGGGAAGGGAAGAGGATTCCATACCGTTTACCTCACAATCAAATCAGAAAAGGGGCGGTTTTTCCACGTTTGCAGTGCGGATTTGTGGAAAACTGGCAGCCGCTCAGGGCCGGATGACCAGCCCCAGAAGGCGGGCCAGATCGACGGCCTGCTCCGGGGTGACGATGGCCCCCTTCAGTTCGGCGCCGTTTTCGGTGCACACAAGCCCGCTCAGGCGGCAGCGGGTGAAGTCCACCCCGGCCAGCGGGGTGTGGAAGAAGTTGGGATGGGTCAGGGTGCAGTCCTCCAGCGCCAGCTGCTTCAGCTTGCAATCGGTGAACCAGACATCGTTCAGGTTACAGCCGCGAAACGCCAGCTTTTCCAGGCTTGCGCCGTCCAGATTGGCCAGTTCCAGCATGCAATCCTGCAGGACGGTGTTGACCAGCTTGCTGCTGGAGAAGCTGGTGCCCATCCCCTTGCAGCCCTGAATCACGCAGCGGCTGAAATAACTGCGGGAAAACCGCGCACGGGAAAGTTCACACCCGCGCAGCAGGCAGTCGCGGAATTCCGCACCATCCAGCTGGCTGGCGGTCAGGCGGCAGCGCTCCAGCACACAGCCCTCAAAGGTGATGCGGCTCAGGTCGGCCCCGGTCAGGTCCAGGCCGGTCAGCTGCCAGCCGGTGATTTCAGCTTCCGGGCTGAGGGCGCTGGCCCCCAGCGGGGGCAGAGAATCGTCGATGCGGGGCGGAAGAATTGCAAAATCAGCCATGGGTTCTCCTTATTGGTTCGGTTCGGAAGGGGCGGCCGGCCCGGGGTGCAGAACGGCCCGGAAGGCCTGCCAGCCAAAGGGGGTCAGCGGCTCCATGGGGGTGGTGCGGCACAGCTGCTCCACCTCGTCCGGGGTGCGCCAGCGCCAGTCCGCCACCTCCTCCGGCTGCATCCGGATGGCCGGCGCGGCCGAAGGCAGCTGAACCAGAAAGTGGTCCAGGATAAAAATGCCTCCCTGGCCGTCAGTGGGGTGCTCCAGCCGCCCCAGATACTGAAAGGCATCGGGCCCGGGGGCGAGGCCGGTCTCCTCGGCCAGCTCCCGCACGGCGGCGGCCAGCCCGTCCTCCCCGGCCTGAGCGGTGCCGCCGGTCACCTCCCAGCAGCCGGGGTAGTAGTCCTTCTGGGGGCTGCGGCGGGTGGTGAGAAAGCGGCCGCGGCTGTCCCGCACAAACACGGTCACCACCAGATAGCGCTCGCCCGGCTCAATGGGGTCGCCCCGGCGGCGCAGGCGGCCGGTAGGGCGCTGGTGTTCGTCATAAATGTCCAGCCATTCGTCCATGCGGTACTCCGTTTCTGCGTTATGCAAGCCCCAGCTCTTCCAGCAGCTGGGCCACGCCGTCCTCTTCCACCGGGGGGCAGGTGCGGTCGGCCTGGCGGGCCAGCTCGGGGCTGCCGCCGCCCATGGCCACGCCCAGAGCCGCCGTCTGGATCAGCTCCAGATCGTTCATGCTGTCGCCCACGCCGATGGTATCGCTCAGGGGCGCGCCCAGGGCCTGGCACACGGCCCGCACCGCCTGGCCCTTGTTCACGGCGGTGTACATTACGTCGCCGTTCACCGTGGTGGTGTCGCCGAATACATCCTGCACCACAAAGCGGAACCAGGGGGCCAGCGCCTTGCGGGGGCCTTCCAGCGCAGCGGCGTTGGGGCCCATGAAGCTCAGCTTATAAACAGGGCGGCCGTCGTACTCGTCAATGGGGCGGATGTCGTACAGGCCGGACAGCACCTCCCGCATCCGGGCCAGCTCGCTGTTGGCGGCGGGGCCTTCCAGTTCGGCGGGGTCCAGCGGGTCGCCGTAGGTGATCTCCTGGCATTCCAGATTGCGGTACAGGCCGGTCATGGAGTTCAGGGCGGTGCGCACGATGGGCGCGGGAATGGGCTGGTCCAGAATGACCCGATCGCCCAGGGTCACATAGCCGCCGGCGCTGCACACGATGCCGTCAAACCCGAAGGCCGTCAGTTCGGCGGGCAGCATCACCCGGCTGCGGCCGGTGCACAAAAACAGTTTGTGGCCCTTTTGCTTTGCGCGGCGCAGGGCCTGGGCCACCCGGGGGCTCATGGGGTGGCCGGGCAGAAGCAGCGTGCCGTCAATGTCCAGAAAAATCAGTTTGGGCATGGAAAACCTCCGGTTTGAATGGGTGGGGCGAAATCGCTTTCATTATAGCACTGCGTTTTCGGCTTGGCCACCCTGCCCGAAACGGCCCCAAAGACCGGCCATTTGACGAAAAGTGCACAAAGGCTTCGGCGCGCTGCTGTGAGAAATATACAATTGGATAAATGAAACGGCCTGAATTTCAAAAAATTTTGAAATTTTCGTCACATTTTCTTAGTATTCTAAAGAAGGATGACGCACAATACCGTCTGTTTTTACCACACTCTCCCAATTTACACAATAAAGGCTCATTTTTTTCGTTGAAATCTGTTGCAAAAGTAAATTCCATTGTGTAAAATATACACATGATCCGTTTGAAATTGTTCAATAATCACAAACGGGCCGTTTACAAAACGGAAAAGTACGACCCCGTCACAGAAATCGGAAGGTCAGCGCGCGAAGTTCCTCTCAGCCATGGTGCGCCTGCGGCTGGGAAAGGGGCGTTGTGCGCCGCTGCGTCCTGTGTGCCACGGCGTCGTTGATCAATGCGGAAAAGGGGAAACATGTTATGGCAAACAGAGTGTTTCAGGGCGTTATCTTCCAGATGAAAGAAGCGGTGGGGCGTACCCTGGGCGTGGTGGATGAGACCGGCACCGTCATTGCCTGCACCGAGCTGAACTGCATCGGCGAGGTGCGGGAGGGCTTTGCCGCCGACCGTCTGGTGGCGGGCGACAGCTTTGTGCGGGACGGCTATACCTACCGCCAGTTCAGCACCACCAAACACAACGACTATGCCGCGTTTGTGGAAGGCACCGACGAGGAGGCCGGCCAGTTTGCGGGTATGCTGGCCGTCAGCCTGCAGAGCATCAAGCAGTATCACGACGAAAAGTTTGACCGCACCAACTTTATTAAGAATGTGGTGCTGGACAACATTCTGCCCGGCGACATCTACGCCAAAGCGCGGGAGCTGCACTTTACAGCGGACGTATCCCGCGTGGTGCTGCTGATCCGCGTCACCTCCGGCAACGACATTTCCGCCTACGATGTGGTGAGCGGCCTGTTCCCCGACAAGACCAAGGACTTTGTGTTCAACATCAGCGAGACCGACACCGTGCTGGTGAAGGAGATCCGCCACGGCATTGACCGCAAGGACATTGAGAAGCTGGCCACCAGCATTGTGGATACCCTGGCCGGTGAGCACTACATCAAGGCAGTGCTGGGCATCGGCACCCCCATTGCCAACCTGAAGGACCTGGCCTCCAGCTTCAAGGAGGCGCAGGTGGCGCTGGAAGTGGGCAAGGTGTTCGACACCGAGCAGACCATCGTCAGCTACGACAATCTGGGCATTGCCCGCCTGATTTACCAGCTGCCCACCACCCTGTGCGAGACCTTCCTGAAGGAAGTGTTCAAGCAGGGCAGCATCGAAAGCCTGGATCAGGAGACGCTGTTCACCATTCAGCGCTTCTTCGAGAACAACCTGAACGTTTCCGAGACCAGCCGCGGCCTGTTCGTGCACCGGAACACGCTGGTGTACCGTCTGGAAAAAATCAAGAAGCTCACCGGCCTGGACCTGCGGGAGTTTGACGACGCCATCGTGTTCAAGGTGGCGCTGATGGTCAAGAAGTACCTGTCCTCCAATCCGGCAAAGTATTGAGCTTTGCCCTCCGGTGCGCCGAACCGGCCCGCCCGCTGCGGCTGCACCCTTGACAGGCCCTGGGCGAGCAGGGTACAATTTCATTGTTAGACAAAATGTAAAACAATGCGGCTGCCTTTGCCGAACCGGCAACGGCAGGCGCACCGATCCTTTGCGGCCCTGAAACGCGGCGGCCTGAAGGGGGGAGACTGGAACCTATGATCGTATTCGAGGATGTCACCAAAGATTACAAGGGCGATAACCATGCGCTGAAGCATGTGAACCTGCGCATCCGCAAGGGCGACTTTGTGTTTGTGCTGGGTCACTCCGGCGCGGGCAAATCCACCTTTATCAAGCTGATCCTGCGGGAAGAGCAGGCCACCAGCGGCCGAGTGCTGGTGGATGGGCTGGACCTTTCCACCATGAAAAAACGTAAGGTGCCCTACCTGCGCCGCCGCATGGGTGTGGTTTTTCAGGATTTCCGCCTGATTCCCACCATGAGCGTGTATGAAAACGTGGCCTTCGCCATGCGCGTGACCAACATTGCGGAGGACAAGATCAAAAAGCGGGTGCCCTATGTTCTGGGTCTGGTGGGCCTGGCCGATAAGGCCGACCGGCTGCCGGATGAGATTTCGGGCGGCGAGCAGCAGCGCGTTGCTCTGGCCCGCGCGCTGGTACATAGCCCGCAGCTCATCATTGCGGACGAGCCCACCGGCAACATTGACCCCAAGCTGAGCGTGGAGATGATGGAGCTGCTGAAGGCCATCAACAGCGTGGGCATCACCGTGGTGGTGGTTACCCACGAGGTGGCGCTGGCCAAGCGCTTCGGCAAGCGCATCATCACCCTGGACCATGGCGTTGTGGCAAGCGATACCGCCCCCGCCCCCATGGAGGATGACGAGGAGGTGGCTGCCCAATGAAATGGTCCAGCTTTCGATATCTGACCAAACAGGGCCTGCACAATCTGCGGGCCAACCGGCTGATGAGCCTTGCCAGCATCGGCGTGCTGACCGCCTGCCTGCTGCTGACCGGCATTGCGGGCCTGTTCAGCGCCAACGTGAACAGCCTGGTGGAGTATCTGGGCGACCAGAACGAAACCGTGGTGTATCTGGATCAGGGCCTCAGCGACGAACAGCTGGCCTCGGTGGACCAGACCCTGCGCAGCATGCCCGGCCTGGCCGCGGTGACCTATGTGTCCCAGGAAGAGGTTCTGGAGACCTACAAGGGCTACATGAGCGAGTACGCCGACCTGTTCAACGATTTTGAAGAGGACAACCCCTTCCATGCCAACTACCGGGTGGTGCTGGAAGATCTGAACCAGATGGACGAGATGATTTCCCAATTGGAGCAGATCGACGGGGTGTACAGTGTTTCCGCGCCCACCCAGCTGTCCAGTGTATTCCTCACCATTCAGCGGGCAGTTACCTATGCGGGCTGGGCGCTGGTGGCGGTGCTGGCGCTGGTCAGCGTGGTGGTCATTTCCAACACCATCCGCCTGACGGTGTTTGCCCGCCGCAAGGAGATCAACATCATGAAGTACGTGGGCGCCACCAACGGCTTCATCCGCTGGCCCTTCTTTGTGGAGGGCACCAGCGTGGGCCTCATCAGCGGCCTGCTGGCCGCGGGGCTGGTGATCGGTACCTATGCCCTGGTGGTGAACAAGGTCGGGGCCATGAGCGGCTTCTGGGGCCCCATTCTGGGCAGCTGCCTGCTGAGCGTGAGCCAGGTGTGGCCCGTTGTGCTGGGCGCGTTCCTGATCTTCGGCGTGGTCATCGGCAGCATCGGCACCGCCACGTCGATCCGTAAATATCTGGAGGTGTGAGGATGAACCGCCGTGTGAAGAGGACCCTGTGCACGGGGCTTGCGGCCCTGATGCTGGCCGGCTGCATGACCGGCACCACCGTCTATGCGGAAACCGCCAAGGAAAAGGTGGACCGCCTGGAAGCTGCCCTGAAGCAGGAAAAGGCCTCGCTGGAAAAGATGCAGAAGGATAAGAAAAACGCCGAGGCCACCAAAACCAAACTGCAGAACCAGTCGGCTCTGCTGAAGGAGCAGCTGGCGGCCCTGCTGGAGACCATCACCGACGCTGAAGAGGCTGTGGGCAACAAAGAGAATGAGATTGCCCAGAAGCAGGAGGAGATCGACAGCCGCTGGGATGACTTCAAGCAGCAGATGGGTGCCATGCAGATGATGCACGACACCGGCGCGGTGGCCATGCTGGCCAGCTGCGACAGCCTGTATGAGCTGTTGACCTTCTCCAACACCATGCAGGAGGTCAGCGAGTGGAACACCCAGGTGCTGGACGAGATGAAGGCCCAGCGCGAGACGCTGAACGAGGAAAAGGCCGAACTGGAGGCCGCCAAGGAAGAGCTGGAGAACCGCAAGGCCCAGCTGGAGACCAAGTCCGGCCAGCTGGCGGCCAACATTCAGGCCACCGATGCCACCATCACCAAGGCCGAGGCGGATGCCAAGGCCCAGCAGGAAGTGGTGAGCATGGCCCAGGCCGAATACGACCGGGCCGAGGCCGAGTGGGAAGCCTTTGTGCGCCAGCAGGCCCAGAAGGCCCAGCAGGCCCAGGGCGGCAGCAGCGATTTCACCAGCGATATGTTCATCTGGCCGCTGCCCGGGTACAGCACCATCACCACCTACTTCGGCGAGACCCAGAACATCAACGGCCTGATCAAGGCGGGCCACAAGGGCATTGACGTGACCACCCGCGGCGCTTCGCCTGCCATTCTGGCGGCCGCCGGCGGTACCGTCACCGTGGCGCGGCTCAGCTCCAGCTACGGCAATTATGTGATGATCTACCACGGCAACGGGTACGCCACACTGTATGCGCATATGAGCAGCATGGCAGTGAGTGAGGGCCAGGTCGTGACGGCCGGTCAGGTCATTGGTTATGTGGGCAGCACCGGCCAGTCCACCGGCAACCACCTGCATTTGGAGGTGCGTGTAAACGGCACCCCCACCAACCCCTTCAACTATTTCACCGCCGGCTGAGCGGCGGCTTGGCGCAGCGGGATCGGCCCGGTGCGCGGCAGGAGGCGTTATGAAAAATACCAAACAGTGGGTGCGGGCCGTGTGCCTGATTCTGGCGGCGCTGATGCTGCTGAGCACCCTGGGCGCGCTGGTGTATCAGCTGGCGTACCTGTTCTGAACAACCGTTTTCCGGTGCGCCCGGCCCTGCCGTGACGGGGTCGGGCGCACAGTGCCATGGCCCGCGCGGGCCGGAATCTGACCAAAGGCCGGAAGGCTGCACCCCAGCATTCCGGAAGGAGTGACCCCATGAATAAGAAAATTTCCATCAGCCTCGCCATCACCATTGCCATCATTGCCATGACCGTGACCTTCTCGGTGACGATGGTGCTGGCAGGCCAGCGCTTCAACAACACCGTCAGCAGCGTAAAGGAAAAGGAGAATATGTACTCCAAGCTGGCGGAGATCGACAAATATGTACGCGACAACGCCTATTATGAGATCAACGACGACACACTGAACGACACCATTGCCTCCGGTTATATGCTGGGTACCGGCGACCGGGCCGCCGTTTATTACACGGCCAATGCCTATGCGGAGCTGCAGGACATTGCCGACGGCAAGCTGATGGGCATCGGCGTGGATGTGGTGAAGGACGCCTCCGGCGCGGCCCGCATCATCCGGGTGTACGACGATTCCCCCGCCGCGGAGGCCGGGCTGGAAAAGGGCGGCTACATCACTGCCATTGACGGCACGGACGTCAAGGGCTTGACCCGCGACAACGTGATCAGCCGCCTGCGGGGCGAGACCGGCACCACCGTGACGGTAACCTACCTGAGCCCCGCCAGCGAGGAGCAGGAGATCACCCTGACCCGCAGCCGGTATACCATTCCCTGCGTGGAGTATGAGCTGCTGGCGGACAACAGCGGTTATGTGAAGATTTCCGCCTTCAACAACAACACCGCCTCCCAGCTGGATTACGCCATTCATCAGCTGACCAGCAGCGGGGCCACCGGCCTGATTTTTGATGTGCGCAATACCAGCGGCGGCAGTCTGGATGCAGCCGTGGCAAGCATTTCGCTGTTGTGCGGCGAGGGTGATGTGGTGAGCGCCCTGTATAAGGACGGCTCCACCGAGGTGCTGGGCACCAGCAACGCAGACGAAGTGGACCTGCCCATGACCGTGCTGGTGAACAGCGGCAGCTCCTACTGTGCCGAGCTGTTCGCCAGTTCCATCCGGGAGTTCGGCAAGGGCAAGATCGTGGGCGTGACCACCGCCGGCAAGGGCACCATTCAGGCAGACCCCTACCAGCTGGACGACGGCAGCGCCGTGGTGATCACCGTGGCAAAGATGCTCACCGCAAAGGGCGAGAGCTTTGACGGTGTGGGTGTGGCCCCGGACGTGGAGTCCACCCTGACCAGCGAGCAGGAGCAGAACTTCTATGACCTGACCCCGGACAGTGACCCCCAGGTGGCCCGCTGCCAGGAGGTGCTGGCCCAGACGCTGGGCAACGACAGCACGGACGAGGAGGGCGATGCCTCTGACCAAGACGTGAACACCACCGAGAATGCCGAAAACACCGAGGAGGGCAGCGATTCCGCCTCCAGCGAGGGCTGAACCGGCCCTGTGCTCCAATATTGAGAATGTATGCTTCCCCGCGGCGCGCCCCGGGGAAGTTTTTGGCAATGCCGCGCCGAACAGGCGGCAACGCCCAACCAGAGACAACGGCTGCGGCCGAGAGGAGGACCCCCATGCCCAACCTGACCGACGTGAAGGTGATTCGCGATCTGTGTGCCCGGTATGACTTTGCCCTCTCCAAGGGCTTCGGGCAGAATTTTATCGTAAACCCCGGCATCTGCCCCCGCATGGTGGAAGCCGCCGGCATTGACGAGAGCTTCGGCGTGCTGGAGATCGGCCCCGGCATCGGTGTGCTGACCAAGGAGCTGGCCGCCCGGGCCGCCAAGGTGGTGGCCGTGGAGGTGGACGAGCGGCTGCCGCCGCTGTTGGCCGAGACCTTGGCCGACTGCCCCAACGTGAAGATCGTGATGGGGGACGTGCTGAAGGTGGATCTGACGAAGCTGATCGCCGAGGAGTTTGCGGGCCTGAAGGTGGCCGTGTGCGCCAACCTGCCCTACTACATCACCAGCCCCATCGTGATGCGCCTGCTGGAAGAGCGGCTGCCGGTGGAGCACATCACCGTGATGGTGCAGAAGGAGGCGGCCGAGCGGATCAGCGCCGCCCCGGGTACCCGCGCCGCCGGAGCCATCAGCTACGGCGTGGCCTATTACGCCCAGCCCCGCCTGCTGTTCACCGTGCAGCCGGGCAGCTTCTTCCCGCCGCCGAAGGTGACCAGCGCGGTCATCCAGCTGGTGCTGCGTCCGCAGCCCGCGGTGGAAACGCCGGACGAGGCGGGCTATTTCAAGCTGGTGCGGGCGGCCTTCGGCCAGCGCCGCAAAACGGCAGCGAATTCCGTTTCGGCCGGGCTGGGCATCCCCAAGGCCCGCGTGATGCAGGCGCTGGAGGCCGCGGGCCTTTCGCCCATGGCCCGGCCCGAGCAGCTGACGCTGGAGGATTTCTGCGCCCTGCAAAAGGCCCTGAATGATTGACAAGCGGCAAAAGAGTGTGATAGAATATTTCGTGTAGCACAGCGCGTACCGGCAGGCTTTGCCCGTTGGCGGCGCTGCTTGTGCCGGCATAGCACAGTTGGTAGTGCAGCTGATTTGTAATCAGCAGGTCGGGGGTTCGAGTCCGTCTGCCGGCTCCAAAAAACGCCATGGAACAAGCGTTCCATGGCGTTTTTTTTTGTGCGTATCGAAGAGGAAGAATTACGCCGCCGGGGCCTCGAACAGAGCGTCCACGCGGCCGTTTTTATCGAACAAGCCGTTGTATTGGGCGATCTGGTAGCGGTTCAGAAGCGGGTCGTTCTCAATCTGGTTCAGGCTGGTGTAATAGTTCCCCTCCCGGTCGACCACGCCGTGGGACGTGATCACCGGGTATTCCTGGTAGACATCCTTCAGAAGCAGAAAATAGGGCGGCAGGGGCATATTGGCCGTTTCCAGAATCAGCATGGGCAGATAGTTGGCGCTCATGTCGCCCACATTCCGGCTTTCAATGGGGTAATTGGTCCAGATGAGGAAGGGGGTCTCAAACATACTCAGCGGCCCGGCGTTGCTGCCGAACAGCCATTCATCGGTGTCGTCACCCAGGGCGGGCTGGTGGTCACCGTACACGATGATCATGGTGGGTTCGTCCACCTGCTGGTAGTGGTCGATCAGCTCCTTCAGGGCTTCGTCCGAGAGCGTCACGAGGGATAGGTACAGCTCAGCCTCCGGATAGTCTCCGTAGTGGGAGAGGTCCACCGTGATTGGAGTATCGCCCGGGGCAGAATAGCCGCCGTGGTTCTGAATGGTGACGTTGAAGAGGAAGCGAGGCGCGTTGGCCATGGATTCTTCCAGAGCGATCAGTTTCTGGTAATCGTCCCGGTCGGTGGCATATCCGCGCAGGGTGTCCACCGAGTCATAATCCTCCAGCGCCCAGAAGGACGTGAGGCCCAGCAGGGGGTAAATCGTATTGCGGTTGTAGTTGGAGCGATCCATCAAATGCAGACCGGCCGTCTGGTAACCTGCATTCTGAAAATAGCGGGCCAGCGAGAACACCGGCTGCCGGATCAGGTTGACATAGGGGGCACTGCCCGCCGGCAGAAAGGCCATGGAGTTGCCGGTCAGGGTCTCAAACTCCGTGTTGGAGGTTCCGCCGCCGCGGGTGGAAACAAACAGATTGCCGTGCACGGTGTTCCGGATGAGGGAATTCCAGAACACCAGCTCGTTGGCGGTGTAATCCGTCCGGCCCACCCGCATATCGGCCAGGGATTCATTCATGACCATGAGAATGTTGGTGGGCTGTGTGCCGGTGCAGGTTTGGGGAATGGTGTACTGATCCAGAATTTCCTCCACCGCGGCCGAAGAATAGCCGGAGGGCTTGGCAGGGCGGCCGTTCTGATAATATTTCAGAAACGTCACGACCATGCCCTGGCGCTGAAATACACCGGGGATGGCTCCGGCCCAGTGGGACACGGCAAGGCTCGGCACAAAGACGGAGAAACAGAGCAGAAAGGAAACCACCACCAAAGCGGCCTTCAGCAGCCGATGTGTTTTGATGGACACAGGGAGGGGACAGTGTCCTTGCTTTTGAAGCAGAAACGCGGCCCCGGTGATGACCACCAGCCACAGAATCATGCACCACATGGCGTTGGTGGGGGTGAGGTCGTAGCTGCCGGCCACCTCGGCGGCGGTACCGGCGGCCAGCAGGTCGGAAGGCAGCAGCGGCTGGGAACGGAACTGCTGCACAAAGGCGTCGGCACTGTACCAGATGCCGAAGAAGAGCGTGCCGATTCCAACGCCGATCCAGAGCCAGGGCAGGAAACTGAGGACAGCGTACACCGTGAAAATCAGGAGGAAGTTCAGCCACAGGCAGGGCAGGCTGATCAGTGAGGGGCTGCCGGGGATGGATTCCCCCACCAGCAACGTACCGGAGGCGGCAATGCACAGCAAGGCGGCCACCCGCCAGCGGGAAAACCGCTGAATGGGGCGAAGCAGCAGGGCGGCCAGGGCCAGCGAGAGCAGACCGAGCAGCACCAGATAGGCTGTGAGCATCGAAAGGCGCAGTGCCGTGGGAACCAGAATCGTAAAGCAGGAGTTGCCGGCCGTTGGGGTGCAGGTAAGCACGCCGTCACCGGGCAGCAGCTCGATCTGATAGGGGTCAACGCTCATCCAGTCAAGCCACTGGGTGCTGTACGTGTACAGCGGAATTCCCCAAAGGCGGACCTGCAGGGCTTCCATGTCCAGTGATTCTACATCGTAAAGATCCAGCCGGACGGCATACAGGTCCAGCGGATAGCCGGCCATCTTCAGCTGCTGCGTGTCCGGCGTGAGCACTTCGCTTTGGCTGCCCACATTCTGCTCGCGCAGGTCGTCATTCAGCTGATAGACCCGCAGCGTGCCCTCCCCGGAAACTGAGCGGAATTCCAGATGCAGGCTGAACCGGGGCCGGATCAGAAGCAGCAGCAAAAAGAACAGAGAAATCGCCAGGAAGAACAGGGAGGGACTGCACTTCTTTTTAAGACGATCGAAATCAGGCAAAAAATACAACTCCTTTGCAGCGGTACCGTGAAGCGGCTTCGATGCGAACAAACGAAACCCCAGAACCGCAGAATATAAAGCAACAGGGGGCTAATTCTTCACTTTGAATTTGCACAGTATCTTATATATTATCGAAAAAACGAAGGAAATGTCAAGTTGAGCCGCGAAATGTAAATCTATTGTAAAACAAAAGAAACCGTAGAACGTTTTTTGAACGAAAAGTACTTGTCGGCATGGCGTGGTTGCGATATACTTATGAAAGAAAAACTCGCAGTAGTGCGGCGGCCGGTACGGCGCGCCGAAAAATAAGGAGAAGAAACTATGAAACGACCGATTTTGGTGGTGATGGCGGCCGGTATGGGCAGCCGATACGGCGGCCTGAAGCAGATCGACCCGGTGGGCGGCCACGGGGAAGCCATTTTGGATTACACGCTGTTTGACGCCCGCCGTGCCGGGTTTGAAACGGTGGTGTTCATCATCAAGCATGAGATCGAAGAGGCGTTCAAGGCCACGGTGGGCGCACGGGTTGCCAAGAGCGGGATGGAGATCCGCTATGCGTTCCAGCAGCTGGAAAAGCTGCCCGCCGGTTACACCGTGCCCGAGGGCCGGGTGAAGCCCTGGGGCACCGCCCATGCCATTCTGGCCGCGGCGGATCAGATCGACGCGCCCTTTGCCGTGGTGAACGCGGACGATTACTACGGCCCCGAGGCCTTCAAGGTCATGTTCGACCGTCTGTCTCAGGTGGAGGACGACGACAAGTACGAGTATGCCATGGTGGGCTTTTTGCTGAAGAACACCGTGAGCGAGAACGGGCATGTGTCCCGCGGCGTGTGCGAGAGCGACGCCGCCGGCTACCTGACCCGGGTCACCGAACGCACCCGCATTGAAACCTACGAGGGCGGCATCCATTACAGCGAGGACGGCGGCGAATCCTGGACGGATCTGGACGGCGGCACGCTGGTCTCCATGAACCTGTGGGGCTTTACCGAGAGCTTCCTGCGGGAGGACACGGCGCGCTTTGCGGCATTTTTGGACAAAGCGCTGGCCGAGAACCCCATGAAGGGGGAGTATTTCCTGCCCAGCGTGGTGAGCCAGCTGATCGACGAGGGCAAGGCCCGGGTGAAGGTGCTCACCAGCCACGACAAATGGTACGGCGTGACCTACCAGGAAGACAAACCCCTGGTGGTGAAGGCACTGGCGGAAAAGACCGCGCAGGGCCAGTATCCGGACGGCCTGTGGGGCTGAAACACGAATTTCTCAGGGCGGCGGGCGATGGCTCGCCGCCTTTTTTTGCGCGGGGCGTTAGCCCGTGGCTGCCAGCCTGGAGCGGCAGATCATTTGGCGGGCGGCGCGTTGACGTTTTGAGCCGGGCACCTCGCGCACTCCTTGGCAGCTATGCTATAATGAGAGAAGGAAGGCATGGCGGGGGATGCGCGCCCGCCGCCCTCAGAACCACGAAAAGGAGAGAAGCAACATGAAAGTACTGCTGATCAACGGCAGCCCCCACGAGAAGGGCTGCACCTATACGGCCCTGGCGGAAATCGCCGCCGAACTGGAAAAGAACGGGGTGGAAGCGGAGATCCTCCACGTGGGCAAAGGCCCGGTGGGCGGCTGCGTGGCCTGCGGCGGCTGTGCCGGCAAGGGCAAGTGCGTGTTTGACGACGCGGTGAACGTGGCCATTGAGAAGGCCAAGACCGCCGACGGATTCATCTTTGGCAGCCCGGTGCACTATGCCTCGGCCTCCGGCTCGGCCACGGGCTTTTTGGACCGGCTGTTCTATGCGGGCGGTGCCAACCTGCAGTTCAAGCCCGGCGCAGCCATTGCCAGCGCCCGGCGGGCCGGCACCACGGCGACCATCGACCAGCTGCAGAAATACTTCACCATCTCCAACATGCCCATCGTGGCCAGCCAGTACTGGCCCATGGTGCACGGCAAGACCCCCGAAGAGGTCAAGCAGGACGCCGAGGGCATGCAGACCATGCGCCAGCTGGCCCGCAACATGGCCTGGATGCTGAAGTGCATCGAGGCCGGCCGCAAGGCGGGTGTGGCCCTGCCGGAGAAGGAAGACCGCGTCTGGACCAACTTCATCCGCTGAGAAACTGCCAAAGCGCCGCGCAGGCTGCCTGAAGCGCCCGGAGACGCAAAATAAGGGGGCGTTCTCTGCCCTGCGCGAAAACCGTTTCGCAGAACGCGGAAAAAACAAAAGGCCACCGGCCGGAATGCCGCTGCCCTCAAAAGGGGAGAGACGAATTCCGGCCGGTGGCTTTTTCTATTTTGCGATGCCGCGCGACGGGGTTATTTGAACAGCTTGTTCAGCACGGTAACGCCCAGGGCGATGACCGCCATCACAATGAAGATGCCCAGCATCCCCAGCCCCATCACGGGCAGGGTGGCATAAAACGCTTGCAGATTCATGGTTGCTCCTCCTTTGGCCTCAGCGGGCGATCAGATTCAGGATCAGGCCGCCGGCGATGACGCTGGCCACCTGGCCGCCCACGTTCACACCGGCCGCCTGCATCAGCAGGAAGTTGCCCTTATCCTCGGCCAGGGCCATTTTGGCCACCACACGGCTGGACATGGGGAAGGCCGAAATGCCGCAGGCACCAATCATGGGGTTGATCTTCTTTTTCAGGAACAGGTTCATGAGCTTGGCGAACAGCACGCCGCCCGCCGTGTCAAAGATGAAGGCCACCAGGCCCAGTCCCAGAATCATCAGGGTCTGAGGGGCCAGGAACTTATCGGCCTGCATCTGGCTGGCAATGGTGATGCCCAAAAAGATGGTGATGAGGTTGGCCAGCACGTTCTGGGCCGTGTCGGAGAGGGAGTTCAGCACGCCGCACTCCCGAATCAGGTTGCCGAACATCAGAAAGCCCACCAGCGCCACGCTGCGGGGGGCCACCAGCCCTGCCAGAATCGTCACCACGATGGGGAAGAGAATGCGGGTGGTCTTGCTCACCTGGCCCTGGGTGTAGGCCATGTGAATGGTGCGCTCCTTTTTGGTGGTGAGCAGCTTGATGACCGGGGGCTGAATGATGGGCACCAGCGCCATATAGCTGTAAGCGGCCACCATAATGGCGCCCATATACTGGCTGGCGTACCACTGGGAGACGAAGATGGCGGTGGGGCCGTCCGCCGCGCCGATGACGGCGATGGAGGCCGCGTCGTGCAGGCTGAAGCCGCACAGGGAGGCCAGGCTCAGGGTGAAGAAGATGCCGAACTGCGAGGCCGCGCCGAAGATGAGCAGCTTCGGGTTTTCCAGCAGGGGGCCGAAGTCGATCATGGCGCCGATGCCCACAAACAGCAGCAGGGGGAACAGCTCGTTGGCAATGCCGGTGTTGTACAGCACATCCAGCACGCCCTCCTCAGCCCCCTGGGTGACGGCACCCGAGTTGGGCAGGTTGACCAGAATGGCGCCAAAGCCCATGGGCAGCAGCAGGCTGGGCTCCATGTCTTTTTTAATGGCAAGATAGATCAGCAGGCCGCCTATGGCCCACATGACGATCATGCGCACATCCAGTTGCAATAGATTTCCGTATAAGAATTCCACGGTTGAACACTCCTTTGCTTGAACGGTCGAACGGCGGGCAGGCCGAAGCCTTTTTTCTCGGCCGCTGGGCGTGCGGCAAAGAAAAAAGACTTCCACCGTGTTCTGCACCTGTGCAAATCACGGTAAAAGTCTTGCCATTTCAAACAGTAGCGGGGCCGCCGAAACAATTGCGACCCGGGATTGACGCAGGCTGCTGCGGCGCACCAAGGCGGCCGCTGGCTACTCCCTTTTGACCTGAGCACACTATACCACAGAAAAACTTGGTGTGTCAACGGTTTTATCTTGCCCTGAGGGATTCCGTTTTTTGCGGAACATCCCGGATTTTGCAAAAAATGGTTGGCGCGGCGGGGGCGGAATGGTAAGATACTGCTGTAACACAAAAAGCAGCCGGAGGAGAGAGGCAACATGAAGATCGTGGTATTGGACGGCTATGCGGAAAACCCGGGTGACCTGAGCTGGCAGGGGCTGGAAGCGCTGGGAGATGTGACGGTGTACGAGCGCACCGACGTGCACGACGAAACGCTCATCCGCGCCCGCATTGGGGGCGCCGAGGTGGTGTACACCAACAAAACGCCCCTGACGGGCGAAACCATCGCCGCGGCCCCGAACCTGCGGTTCATCGGGGTGCTGGCCACCGGCTACAACGTGGTGGACCTGGAGGCGGCCCGGCAGCGGGGCATCCCGGTGTGCAACGTGCCCGCCTACGGCACCCGGGAGGTGGCCCAGTACGCCATGGCGCTGCTGCTGGAGATCTGCGGCAGCGTGGGCCTGCATGACCGGCTGGTGCACGAGGGCAAGTGGGCCGCCTGCCCGGATTTCTGCTTCTGGGAAAAGCCCATTCTCGGGCTGGCGGGCAAAACCATGGGCATTGTGGGGTTCGGCCGCATTGGCCGGGCGCTGGGCCGCATGGCGGCGGCCATGGGCATGAAGGTGCTGGCCAGCGGCAGCCGCCCCTGCCCGGAGGGCGAGGCCATTGCCGACTATGTGCCGCTGGAAGAGCTGCTGGCCCGGGCGGACGTGATCAGCCTGAACTGCCCGCTGACCCCGCAGACCGAGGGCCTCATCAACCGGCAGAGCATTGCAAAGATGAAGCCGGGGGTCATCCTCATCAACAACGGGCGCGGGCCGCTGGTGGTGGAGCAGGACCTGGCCGACGCGCTGAACAGCGGGCGGGTGTATGCTGTCGGGCTGGACGTGGTTTCGGTGGAGCCCATCCGGTCGGACAATCCGCTGCTCACGGCGAAGAACTGCATCATCACGCCGCACATCAGCTGGGCCGCCCGCGAAAGCCGCCAGCGGCTGATGGACATTGCCGTGGAAAACCTGCGGGCCTTTCTGGCGGGCAGGCCGGTGAATGTGGTGAACGGGGTGGAGTGACCCCGGCGGGCACTACCCTGAAAAAACGATAGAACAAAACGATCCCGGATGGAACACCCATCCGGGATCGCGTTTTATCGGGGAAACAGAGGCTCAGGCGGTTTTGGCGGACTTGCGTGCACGAACGACCCAGATCAGCGCCCGCCACAGCAGCATGAGAACGACCCAGAACTGATAGGGGTAGTACCCAAGCCCCTCAAAGCCGATGGACTGCATGGGAATGTACACGGTAATGCACCAGGGCAGCAGCACCGGGCCAAGGCTGCCGCCGAAGCTCAGATCCTGCAGAAATTCGTCCTTATCCGGGTACGCGCCGCGGCGGATGCTCTCGGTCAGCACGATGGCCATGGTCTGGTTGCAGCCGATGGCGCCGGTGAGAATGCCGGTGACCGTGGTGCGCAGATAGCGGCCCAGGCCCTCTTCCCGGCCGGTGCTCTCAAAGCGGGCGGTGGCGTGGGTGCCCTCCAGAATGCCGGCCAGCGCGCAGGAGGTGAGCACCACCAGGCAGCCGCTGGCCATGCTGGAAATGCCGCCGCCGTGGATCAGGCTGGCGGCCAGCGTACCCTCAGGCAGGTGGAAGCCCAGCACCAGCACCCGGGGCAGCGACAGCGGTGCGGCCCCCTGCACCAGCAGAGCCAGCACGCAGGCGGTGACGATGCTGCCCAGCATGGCCTTTTTCATGGGCACCCGGCACAGGCACAAAAGGAACATCACCGCCACCGGCAGCAGCAGCACCGGGCCGAGATAAAAGACCTCGCCCAGGGCGGCGGCGGTGTCCGCTGCGGCGCCCTGCATGGGGTTGGCCAGCGAGAGGGACAGATAGCACAGGCAGGCCAGCGCCAGCGGCACAAGGCAGCTGCGCAGGGTGCGGCGGCTGTTGGTGTAGTGGTCCGTCCCGGTCAGGGTGGAGAGCAGCAGCAGCGAGGAGGACATGGGGGAGCACCGGTCGCCCACATAAATGCCGCAGAGAATGGCCGCGGCGGTGATGGCCGGGCTGACGCCGCAGCCCCGGGCGATGGTCATCAGCACTACGCCCATGGTGTTGGCGGTGCCGAAGGCCGTGCCGATGAGAAAGCTGATGGCGGCGCACAGCAAAAAGGCGCACAGGATGAACAGTTTGGGCTGAATGAGCTTCATGCCCAGGCACACCAGATAGGGGATGGTGCCGCAGAGCATCCAGCTGGCGGTGAGCATCCCGATGACCAGCAGCGCCAGAATGACCACCAGCGCCTTTTTTACCCCCACCATGAGCATGGCCCCCAGCTGTTTGGGGCTGCTGCCGTGCCGCAGGGCGTAAATGCAGAACAGCACCAGGCCGAAGCTGGTGGCGAAGAACAGCTGCCCACCCGACCAGACTGTGAACAGCAGGGCCGCGAACATCAAGCCAATGCAGAGAATCAGGTCCATAAAGCACGTTCTCCTTTTCCTTTTTGCGGAGCGGCCGTTCGCCCGCCCCGCAGCCCGGCGCAAAGCCCCGGGCTTCCATACGCTCAGTATAGCAGTTCGGTCAGCCTGCGTCCAGCAGGTCATTTTTGGGACCATTACAGCAAAAATACTGTGTGAACCGGCGACCACATCAAAAAAACGTCCCCCTCGGCGAGGGAGACGTTTACCCGGCAGACACGCGGAGAAACCCGTGCACAAAATTGGGTGCATTACAGATGCTAGACGCTTGAAAAAGGCGGCCGCGCCGCCCTCAGGCTGCAGGCGACACCCCGAAGTAGGCGCAGATGGCCCGGTAATAGGCCTGGGCGGCGGCGTGGATGCCGTCCCCTTCGCACAGGGCGGCCACGTCCTCGGCATTGGTCACAAAGGCCTGCTCCACCAGAAGGGCCGGGCAATTGCTCTTTTCCAGAACGCCGAAGCTGTTTTCCCGGATGTTGGCGGCCGCCGAGGCCTCCACAATGTGCTTCTGGTCGTCCGAATCGTAGTAGGCGTAGCGGATGCCGTTTTCGCCCCGCAGCCGGGCAGAGAGCGGCTCCATCTCGCTGCACACCAGCCGGGCCAGCTTCAGGCTGGCCCGGTGGTAGGTTCGGCCCGGCAGTTCGGGGTAGCATTCAAAGCCGAAGCCGTCGCCGGAACTGTCGGAATTGCAGTGGATGGAGAACAGCAGGTCGGCCCCATGGCGGTTGGCCGTGGCCGCCCGCTGGGCCGGGGTGCCGCCCTCGCCGGTGTGGGTGAGCAGCGGGGTGAAGTTGGGGTCGGCGTCCAGCAGGTCATACAGGGCCTGCGCGGTGGCAAGGTTTACATCGCATTCGTTTACCAGCCCCACGGCCCCCAGGTCGCTGCCGCCGTGGCCCGGGTCCACGGCGATGGTCCAGGGCGGGCCGCTATGGCGGAACAGGGCGCCCCCGGCCAGATACCCCAGAACCATGGCGGCGGCCAGCACCAGGCCGCAGAGGGCCAGGCGCGTCTGCCAGACAGGGCGGCGGTGCAGGGTGGTGTTGTGTTGGCTCATGAAAAACTCCTTGGATGCTCAAACTGCCCGAACGGGCGGAAGGATACAAAACGGTGCGGCGCTTTTGACGGCGGCTTCAGAATGGCACAAAAAGGCCTCAAAACGGCCGCAAAACCCCGGGATGGGGCCGCTTTCGCCGCAAAAACCTCTTCCATTATACGACAAAAACCGGCAGGCGGTTTCAAAAGAGGCGGGCTTTTTCACAACTGACGGAAAAGCGGCAGAAAACCCACGAATCTTTGGTAAGAATTCTGAATGGGAGAACGTTGACAGACTTGCTATAATAATAAGGTGGAACATGCCCCAGGGGATGCGCCCTTTGCGCGGCCTGTTCTGCAGCCATTCCTAAGGCAATACCGCACAATTCCCGCCTTAAGGCTTAAGCACCGCTCCGGCGGCTGCGGCGCGACATCTGCGTTGCCAAAATGCTCGATAAGACATTCAGTATTATCTGCACTTTTGGCTTAGCAGCTGCCGCACCTCGCTCGCCGTATCGGCACTTAGAATCATGCGGTATAGCCCTGATCCATAATCCATTCTGCAAAAGCGGCCCGAAGCCCGGCCAACCGGGGCGGTTGGCCGCAGGAGGTTTTGAAACCATGACGAAAATTGACATTTTTTCCGGATTCCTGGGCGCCGGCAAAACCACGCTCATCAAAAAGCTGATCGCCGAGGCCTTTCAGGGCGAGCAGATCGTGCTGATCGAGAACGAGTTCGGCGAAATCGGCATTGACGGCGGCTTCCTGAAAGAGGCCGGCATCCAGATCACCGAGATGAACTCCGGCTGCATCTGCTGCAGCCTGGTGGGCGACTTCCGCGCCGCCCTGAAGAAGGTCGTGGAGCAGTACCATCCCGACCGCATCCTCATCGAGCCCTCCGGCGTGGGCAAGCTCAGCGACGTGACCCGCGCCGTGGAGACCATCGCCGACGAGGAGGACGTGAAGCTGAACAGCTTTGTCACGGTGGCGGACGTGAACAAGGTGCGCCTGTATATGAAGAACTTCGGCGAGTTCTACAACGATCAGGTGTCCCACGCTTCCACCATCCTGCTGAGCCGCACCGGCACCGCCAGCGAGGAGAAGATCGAGAAGGCCGTGGCCATGCTGCGGGAGAAGAACCCCAAGGCCACCATCGTGACCACCGACTGGAACCAGCTGACCGGTGCGCAGATCCTTAAGGCCATGGAGAGCGAGGACGACTTCGTGCAGGCCCTGCTGGAGCAGGCCCGTCAGACCGTGGAGGAGCATGAGCACGAGCATCATCACCACTACGATGAGAACGGCGTGTGCAGCTGCGGCCATCATCACGACGAGGATGAGGACGAGCACGAGCATGAGCATCACCATCATGACCATGACGAGTGCGGCTGTGACCACGACCATGACCACGAGCACCATCATGACCATGAGGAAGAGGAGCACGAGCACCATCATCACGACCATGACGAGTGCGGCTGTGATCACGACCACGAGCATGAACATCATCACGACCACGACGGTGAGTGCAGCTGCGGCTGCGGCCATGACCATCACCATCATCACGCCGACGAGGTGTTCACCAGCTGGGGCAAGGAGACCGCCCGCAAGTACACCGAGGCGGAGCTGAACTTCGCGCTGGAGAGCCTGGATTCCGGCGAGCTGGGCGCCGTTCTGCGCGCCAAGGGCATTGTGCCCGGCACCGAGGGCCAGTGGTTCCACTTCGACTATGTGCCCGGCGAGCATCAGGTGCGCACCGGCGCCGCCGATGTGACCGGCCGCCTGTGCGTCATCGGCTCCAAGCTGGACGAGAAGGCGCTGGATCAGCTGTTCAAGCTGTAAGACCCTGCGGAGGATCGTATGAGCAAAGAAATTCCTGTTTATCTGTTTGTGGGTTTTCTGGAATCCGGCAAGACCAAGTTCATCCAGGAGACCTTTGAGGACCCTCAGTTTGACTCCGGCGACAAGACCCTGCTGCTCATCTGCGAAGAGGGCGAGGAGGAGTACGACCCCGAAAAGTTCGCCTTTGGCGGCGTTTATCCCGCCACGCTGGAGGACAAGAGCGAGCTGACGAAAGAAAATCTGGAGATGCTGGCCAAGAAATCCGGCTGCGGCCGCGTGGTGGTGGAGTACAATGGCATGTGGATGCTGAACGACCTGGCCGCCGCCATGCCGGACAACTGGGTGATTTACCAGTGCATCGCCACGGCGGACGGCAGCACCTTCAAGCTGTACGCCAACGACAACGCTATGCGCAGCCTGCTACTGGACAAGGTTGCCGCCAGCGAGCTGATCGTGCTGAACCGGGCCGAGAGCGTGAACGACGAGGAGAGCCGCGAGTTCGTCCACAAGGTGGTGCGCCAGGCCTCCCGCCGGTGCGACATCGCCTATGAATTCGCCGACGGCAGCGTGGCTTACGATGACATTCCCGACCCGCTGCCCTTTGACATCGACGCCCCGGTGATCGAAATTGCGGACCAGGACTTCGGCGTCTGGTATATGGACTGCAGCGAGACCCCGGAAAAGTACAAGAACAAGATCGTCCGGTTCACCGCTCAGGTGTGCCAGACCCCCCGTGCGGGCAAGGACGCCTTTGTTCCCGGCCGCTTTGCCATGACCTGCTGCGTGCAGGACATCCAGTTTGTGGGCTTCCCCTGCAAGTACGACAAGGTGAAGGAGCTGAAACAGCGGGACTGGATCACCCTGACCGCCCGGGTGAGCGTGAAGTACCACCCGGTGTTCCGGGGCGAAGGCCCGGTACTGACCGCCTTAGAGGTGGCCCCCGGCACGAAGCCCGTGCAGGATGTGGTGACCTTCAGCTGACACAAGCACCGTTGGGCTGAGCGCCGCACCCGCGGCAGAATTTGATGTGAGACAAAACCACCGAGCGTGGCCCGAACACCGGGCAAGAAGGAGGAACCATCATGGGCATGATGAGACGTTTGATCGCTGTGGGTGTGGGCCTGGCTGCCGGTGCGGCGGCGGCCACCGTGCTGAAAAAGCTGAACGACCCCATTCTGGACGAGGATGAGGTGATGATTCCGCCGCAGCAGCCGGAGGGGGCCGACGAAACCGTCGAGGCACCTGCGGCCGCCGAGAAACCGGCGGAAGCACTGGCCCAGGAGCCGGCGGAGCCTGCCGCTGAGGAAGCAAAGGCGGAAGAACCGGCCCCTGCCCCGGCAGCGGCGGATGCCCCCAACGCAAACCCCGTTCAGCTGGGTGCCGCCGAGGCCCCGGTGGGCGAGGACGGCAAGCTGGACCCCACCCGCATTGCCTCTCCGGAGGATTTCGGCAACTGGGATGACCTGGGCTGCCGCGGATAATGAAAACTGATATGGGCTGCTCTGCGCCTCTCATTCAAAGAGGGTGCGCCGGGCGGCCCATTGTGTTTTTGCAGGTCGGGCAAAGCTGGCGAAACTGATGAAAAAGCGGGAGGAAAATCCGGTGCGGCCCGGCAAAAGATAAAATAATCGTTTTACTACTTTACAACTTTATCTGAATAAATTATAATGGAAGCCAGCGAATGAACAAAGGCGGCGGTTTGGCCGTGTGCCGGAATGGTTGGAGTGAAGAGCGATGGAATTTGATTTTTCGATTTTGAAACCGCAGGAGAGGGCCAGCCTGCGCCTGCGCGCGCTGTATGAACAGGCGGGTTACCGCAAGTTCCACATGGGCCGCTTTGAAGAGTACGGCCTGTATCAGGAGAACCGGCGGTTCCTCACCAGCGACCAGGTGATCACATTCACCGACCTGGACGGCCGGCTGCTGGCCCTGAAGCCGGACGTGACCCTGAGCATTGCCAAAAATGCCCAGCCCGCCCCCGGCCAGTGCGAAAAATACTATTACATCGAAAACGTGTACCGCCCCAGCCTGGAGAGCCACACCTACAAGGAGATCAACCAGATGGGGCTGGAGTGCATCGGCGCGGTGGACGAGGCGACCACGGCCCAGGTGCTGGGCCTGGCCCGGCAGAGCCTGGAGGCGCTGGAGGCCCCGGCGGTGCTGGAGCTGAGCCACATGGGCTTTGTGACCGGCCTGCTGGATGCGCTGAACGTGGCGGAGCAGTGGCGGCCCGAGCTGCTGGAGCTGATCAAGAGCAAGAACGCCCACCAGCTGCGGCGCACGGCCCAGACGGCCGGGGTGCAGCCCGACGGCATTGAGGCTCTGTGCCGCCTGCCCGGCCTGAGCGGTCCCTTCGCCCAGGTGATGGAGGGCGCGCAGGAGCTGTGCCGGGCGGTGGAACGGCTGGGCGGCATGGAGGACTGGCAGCGCCGCCGCCGCTGGGGCGCTTCGCCCCGGGCCGGGCAGGCCGCCATGGCCGCCGCGCTGGACCAGCTGCAGACCCTGTGGCAGGCGCTGGACGGCTGGACGGAGCTTCAGCTGGACCTCTCACTCACCGGCGACATGGAGTATTACACCGGCCTGGTGTTCCAGGGCTATCTGGCGGGGCTGCCCTGCCCGGTGCTGAAGGGCGGCCAGTACGATCTGCTGGCCCAGAAGTTCTGCCCGGGGGCCGGGGCCATCGGCTTTGCGCTGTATTTGGACGAGATGGAGCGGCTGAACGCCCCGCTGCCGCCGGTGCAGCGGGCCAGCGGCAGCGCCATGCTGAACGTGGCCCTGCCCAAGGGCCGCTTGGGCGACAAGGTATACGCCCTGCTGGCGGCGGCCGGATACGGCTGTGAGGAAAATTACAACGAGACCCGCAAGCTGGTGGTGGAAAACCCCGCCGCAGGCATCCGCTACTTTCTGGTGAAGCCCAGCGACGTGGCCATTTATGTGGAGCACGGCGCCGCCGATGTGGGCATTGTGGGCAAGGACATTCTGGAGGAGAGCGGCGCGGACGTGTACGAGCTGCTGGACACGGGCCTGGGCAAATGCCGCATGTGCGTTGCAGGCCCCGCCGACTTTGCCGATGACCCCAGCCGGGCGCTTCGGGTGGCCACCAAGTTCGTGAACATCGCCAAGGCCTATTATTCCAGCCTTGGGCGGGACATTGAGATCATCAAGCTGAACGGCTCCATCGAGCTGGCCCCCATTCTGGGGCTTTCGGATGTGATCGTGGACATTGTGGAGACCGGCACCACCCTGAAGGAGAACAACCTGAAGGTGCTGACCGAGTTCATGCCCATCAGCGCCCGGTTTATTGCCAACAAGGCAAGCTACAAATTCAAGAACAAGGAGCTTCTCACCCTGATGGAGAAGCTGCAGGAGGGGACAGAGCAATGATCAAGCTGTATGAGTTCGACGAGCTGCGGCCCGAGCAGATCCTGAATCGGGACATTCGCGCCGAGGCGGATGTGGAGGCCGTGGTGGAGGGCATCATTGCCGACGTGCGGGCCGAGGGCGACAAGGCCCTGTACCGCTACGCGGAGAAGTTCGACCATGTGGTGCTGAAGGATCTGCTGGTGAGCGAGGAAGAAATGGCCGAGGGCCTGGCTCAGGTGGACCCGGACTTCATCACCACGCTGGAGATGGCCGCCGCCAACATCCGGCACTTCCACGAGGCCCAGAAGCACAAGAACTTTGTGCTGAACGACCAGGACGGCATTCTGCTGGGCCAGAAATACACCCCCATCCAGCGGGCGGGCGTGTATGTGCCCGGCGGCACCGCCAGCTACCCCTCCACCGTGCTGATGGATGTGATCCCCGCCAAGATCGCGGGCGTGGAGCAGATCGTGATGACCACCCCCGCCGGCAAGGACGGGAAGATCGCCCCGGCCATTCTGGCGGCGGCCCATGTGGCGGGCGTGACCACCATTGTGAAGGCGGGCGGCGCCCAGGCCGTGGCCGCCCTGGCCTACGGCACCGAGACCGTGCCCCGGGTGGACAAGATCGTCGGCCCCGGCAACATCTTTGTGGCCACGGCCAAGCGCAAAGTGTATGGCCAGGTGGACATTGACATGATCGCCGGGCCCAGCGAGATTCTGGTGCTGGCGGACGGCACCTGCAACCCGGCCTGGGTGGCTGCCGACCTGCTGAGCCAGGCCGAGCACGACAAGCTGGCCAGCGCCGTGCTGGTGACCGACAGCCGGGAGCTGGCGCTGGCCGTGCAGGCCGAGCTGGAGGTGCAGATCCCCCAGCTGCCCCGGGCGGAGATCGCCCGCACCAGCATCGACACCAATGGCAAGATCATTGTGACCGACGACATGCACAAGGCGGTGGCCGCCGCCAACCTCATTGCCCCGGAGCATCTGGAGGTGTGCGTGGACGACCCCTTCAGCCTGCTGAACGAGATCCGCAACGCAGGCAGCATCTTCCTGGGCAAAAACGTGCCCGAGGCCCTGGGCGATTACTTTGCCGGGCCGAACCACACGCTGCCCACCAGCGGCACGGCCCGCTTCTCCAGCCCGCTGTCGGTGGACGACTTCGTGAAGAAGTCCAGCTTCCTGTACTACACCCGGGAGGCCCTGGGCAAGGTGCAGGCCCGCATTGCCGACTTTGCCGAGCGGGAGGGCCTGCACGGCCATGCCCGCAGCGTGACCATCCGCTATGAAAACGAGCAGAAAGGGGAATGACCATGAGCCGCTATTTTACCAGCGCCCTTGCAGCGCTTGAGCCCTATACCCCCGGCGAGCAGCCCCAGGACCGCCGCTACATCAAGCTGAACACCAACGAAAGCCCCTACCCGGCGGGCCCGCAGGTGGTCAAGGCGGTGAACGCCGATGAAGTGCGGGACCTGCGCCTGTACTCCGACCCCGCCTGCACCGGCCTTGTCAACGCCATTGCCGCCCGCTACGGAGTGAAGCCCACCCAGGTGATGCCCGGCAACGGCAGCGACGAGGTGCTCAGCTTTGCGGTGCGGGCCTTCTGCGACGAACAGACCCCGCTGGCCTACGCGGACATTACCTACGGCTTTTACGGCGTGTGGGCCAAACTCTGGGGCGTGCCGGACAAGGTCATCCCCCTGCGGGAGGACTTCACCCTGAACGTGGAGGACTACCTGGGCCTGGGGGCCACGGTGGTCATCGCGAACCCCAACGCCCCCACCGGCCTTGCCCTGAAGCCCGCGCAGATCGAGCGGCTGCTTCAGGCCGACCCGGACCATGTGGTCATCGTGGACGAGGCCTATGTGGATTTCGGCGCCGAGAGCTGTGTGCCGCTGGTGGACCGCTACCCCAACCTGCTGGTGGTGCAGACCTTCTCCAAGTCCCGCAATCTGGCGGGGGCGCGGCTGGGCTTTGCCATCGGCAGCGAGGCGCTGATCGCTGACCTGAACCGGGTGAAATTCAGCTACAATCCCTACAACATCAACCGGCTCACCCTGCTGGCCGGCACGGCCGCCATGGAGGACGAGGCCTATTTTGAGGAGTGCACCGGCAAGGTGCGGGCCTCCCGCCAGTGGACGGCCCAGGCCCTGAAAAAGCTGGGCTTTACCGTGCTGGATTCCAGCACCAACTTCCTGTTTGCGGCCAGCAGCCGCATGGAGGGCGGCGCTCTGTACCGCGCCCTGAAGCAGGAGGGCATTCTGGTGCGCCATTTTGACGCACCCCGCATCTCCAACTACCTGCGCATTACCATCGGCACCCAGCAGGAGATGGAGACCCTGATCGCGGCCCTTGAAAAACTTGGGGCCTGAGGCGGGAAGGAGCAGACCATGAGAAATGCAGAAATCAAGCGCAAAACCGCCGAAACCGACATCACCCTGCGGCTGGAACTGGACGGCAAGGGCGTGTATCAGGTGGACACCGGCTGCGGCTTTCTGAACCACATGCTGGAGCTGTTCTGCCGCCACGGCAGCTTTGATTTGACCGTTTGCTGCAAGGGCGACACCTGGGTGGACGACCACCACACGGTGGAGGATGTGGGCATCTGCCTGGGCAAGGCCTTCCAGCAGGCGCTGGGCGAAATGCGGGGCATTACCCGCTACGGCAGCTTCATTCTGCCCATGGACGAGGTGCTGATGGTGTGCGCGGTGGACCTTTCCGGCCGGGCCCATCTGGGCTGGCAGGTGGAGTTGCCCACCGAAAAAGTGGGCACGTTTGACACCGAGCTGGGCAAGGAGTTCTGGCTGGCCTTTGTGCGCAGCTGCCCCAGCGCCGTGCACCTGAAGCAGCTGGCCGGCGAAAACAGCCACCACATTCTGGAGGCCGTGTTCAAGGGCATGGGCCGGGCGCTGCGCCAGGCTGTGGCCATCGAGCCGGGCAAGGAGAACGAGATCCCCAGCACCAAGGGCCTGCTGGTGTGACCCGACCAGGAAAGGAATTTGCCATGATCGCAGTGATCGACTATGGGGTGGGCAACCTGTTCAGCCTGTCCTCCAGCCTTTCATATCTGGGGCTGGAAAATGAAATCACCCGGGACCCGGCCCGGCTGGAAGCCGCCGACCGGATCATTCTGCCCGGCGTGGGCGCCTTTGCCGACGCCATGCGCAAGCTGGAAGAGACGGGCCTTGTGCCGGTGCTGAAGCAGCAGGTGCAGCAAAAGCCGCTGCTGGGCATCTGCCTTGGCATGCAGCTGCTGTTTGACAAAAGCTATGAATACGGCGAGCACGCGGGCCTTGGGCTGATTCCCGGCCAGGTGTGCCCGCTGGAGGAGGACCTGAAAAACAAGGCCCTCAAGGCGCCCCACATCGGCTGGAACGCCCTGCACCTCACCCGCCCGGAGGACCCGCTGTTCAGGTATGTGAACGAGGGCGAGTGCGTTTACTACGTGCACAGCTACTATGCAAAGAACTGCGCCGAGAGCACCCTGGCCACCAGCGAGTACGAGCTGCCCGTCACCGGTGCGGTGCGCCGTGGGCTGGTGTACGGCACGCAGTTCCACCCGGAAAAGAGCGGCGACACCGGCCTGCGCCTTTTGAAGGCCTTTGCCGAGCTGTGAGCGCCGGAGCGAGAAGAGGAGGAACACGATGCAGATTTTTCCTGCCATTGACCTGCGGGGCGGCCAGGTGGTACGCCTGTACCAGGGCGATTATGACCAGATGACCGTATATTCCGCCGACCCCTGCGCCATTGCCCGCCAGTTTCTGGAGGCGGGGGCCAAAAACCTGCATGTGGTGGACCTGGACGGCGCAAAGGACGGCACCCTGGCCAACTTTAAAACCATCGAGGCCCTGGCCCGGCAGGGCGGGCTGTACATCGAGGTGGGCGGCGGCATCCGCACCGAGGAGCGCATCCGCCAGTATCTGGACCTGGGCGTGGGCCGGTGCATTCTGGGCACCATCGCCGTGAAGGACTTTGACTTTACCGCCCGCATGGCCCAAAAATACGGCGACCAGATCGCCGTTGGGGTGGACGCGCGGGACGGCTATGTGGCCGTGAACGGCTGGAAGGAGCTTTCGGCGGAGCGCGGGGTGGACTTCTGCCGCCGCCTGCATGAGGCGGGCGTGGGCGCCGTGATCTACACCGACATCAGCCGGGACGGCGCCGAGCAGGGCACAAACCTGGAGCTGTACCGGGAGCTTGCGAAGATCGAGGGCCTGAAGGTGACGGCCAGCGGCGGCATCAGCTTTGAGGAAGAGCTGGTCACGCTGGACAAACTGGGCACCTGGGGGGCCATTCTGGGCAAGGCCCTGTACACCGGCAGGCTGGATCTGGCCCGGGCCATTCGCCTGGCCCAGGGCTGACCAACCGAGAGGAGGAGCGTATGATTACCAAGCGCATCATTCCCTGCCTGGACGTGAAGGACGGCCGGGTGGTGAAGGGCACGAACTTTCAGGGCCTGCGGGATATGGCCGACCCGGTGGAGATGGCCCGCTATTACAATCAGGCCGGGGCCGACGAGCTGGTGTTTTACGATATTACCGCCAGCGTGGAGGGCCGGGGCCTGTTCACCGACATTCTGCGCCGGGTGGCGGGGGAGATCTTCATCCCGCTCACCGTGGGCGGCGGCATCAACACGCTGGAGGACTTTGACCGGGTGCTGAAATGCGGCGCCGACAAGGTCAGCGTCAACTCCGGGGCCATCCGCAACCCGGGCATCATCCCGGCGGCGGCCCAGAAGTACGGCAACCAGTGCGTGGTGCTGAGCATGGACGTGCGCCGGGTGGACGGGAAATTCTGTCTGTTCGCCAAGGGCGGCCGGGAGAACACCGGCATCGACGCGCTGGACTGGGCCGAGCAGGGCGTGAAAAACGGCGCGGGCGAGCTGGTGGTGAACTCCATTGACACCGACGGCGTGAAAAACGGCTTTGACCTGGAAATGCTGGACGCTATGGCAAAGCGGGTGAACGTGCCCATCATCGCCTCCGGCGGCGCAGGCTGCAAGGAGGACTTTGCCGAGCTGTTCCGCCACCCGGGCATGGATGCGGGCCTGGCCGCCAGCATCTTCCACACCCGGCAGGTGGAAATTCGGGCGCTGAAGGAGTACCTGCGCCAGCAGGGCGTGGAAATGCGGCTGTGACTGGCGGGCGGATTTGAAGAAAAAGCCCGCGGCCCGCGGAACCCATCCGGACAATTTGAGAGAAAAGACAAAAATGTACGCAGTGCTTCGGGAAGTGGTTGCTTTTCCGGGGCGTAAAATGGTATACTTGAACCATGGTGGTACCGCCTGAACGCGGCCGTTTGGCCCCGCAGAGGTTCCGGTGCCGCCAGGCGTTTTGTGAGGAACACAACGATGGAAAATCTGAAGCTGAAGTTTGACGAAAAGGGCCTGATTCCTGCCATTGTGCAGGACCACTACACCAAGCAGGTGCTGACCCTGGCTTATATGAACGCGGAGACCCTGGCCCTGACCATTGCCGAGGGCCGCACCGTGTTCTGGAGCCGCAGCCGCCAGGAGATCTGGCGCAAGGGCGAAACCAGCGGCAACGTGCAGCGGGTGGTGAGCATCACCGCCGACTGCGACGCCGACGCCCTGGTGGTGGAAGTGGTCAAGGACGGGCCTGCCTGCCATACCGGCGCCGAGAGCTGCTTCTTCCAGCCGGTGTATGTGAGCGAGGAGCTGAAGCAGTTCACCTACGAAGGGCTGTATGAGCTGATCAAGGGCCGCAAGACCAACCCCAAAGAGGGCAGCTACACCACCTACCTGTTTGACAAGGGCCTGGAAAAGATCCTGAAAAAGGTGGGCGAGGAGTGCACCGAGGTCATCATTGCCGGCGGCAAGCGGGACAAGGAAGAGACCGTGTTTGAGATCAGCGACCTGTGCTACCATGTGATGGTGCTGATGGTGGAACTGGGAATTTCGGTGGAAGACATCACCCGTGAGCTGGAAAAACGCCATGTGGTCGATCATAAAGTGAAACAGGAGAGAATGCAATGAGTAACCTTTGCCTGACTTCGTCTGTCCATAACCACTCCAACCTGTGCGACGGCCAGAGCTCGCTGCAGGAGATGGCCGTGGCGGCCTGGAAGCAGGGGGTGACCACCCTGGGCTTCACCGGGCACAGCCACACCCCCTGCGACCTGGAGTATTGCATGAGCCCCAGCCGCACCGCCCGCTACAAGGGCGAGATCAACCGCCTGAAAGCCCAGTATGCGGGCAAGATGGATGTGCTGTGCGGCATTGAGTGGGATCAGTTCTCGGATGAGGACCCCACCGGCTACGATTACTGGATCGGCAGCGTGCATTATCTGCGCGGCCCGGTGACCGGCAAATACTACGAGATCGACTGGCGGGAGAGCGACCTGCACACCTGCGTGGATGTGGAATTCGGCGGCGACGGTCTGGCAATGGCAGAGGCTTACTTTGCCAGCGTGGCACAGGTGGCGGAGAAGAAGCCCACCATCCTGGGCCATTTCGACCTGATTAAAAAGCTGAACGGCAAGGGCGAGTTCTTCAACGAGAGCAGCCCCCGCTATCGGGAAGCAGCCCTGAACGCTCTGCGGCAGGCCATCAAGCACTGCACGGTGCTGGAGATCAACACCGGCGGCGTGGCCCGCGGCTTCCGCAATGAGTTCTATCCCGCGCCCTTCCTGCTGGAAGAGTGGCGCAAGCTGGGCGGCAAGGTCATCATCACGGCCGACGCCCACAGTACCGACAGCATTCTGTGGGGCTATGAGGAGGCCATGCGCACCGCCAAGGCAGCAGGCTTTGACTCGGTGGCTGTGCTGACCAAGGACGGCTTTGTGGATCAGCCCCTGTAAACCCGGCATTTGCAAAAGAAACAAGCGGCCCTCGCAGAGAGGCGGCGCCCAGACAACGGGTGCGCCCTCAGCGGGGGCTTTTTTGCGTGCAGACGGCGGCGGACGGCATAGAAAAGCCTTCCCCTCGAGGGGAAGGTGGCCCGCAGGGCCGGATGAGGTGGGGCGCGAATCACTGAGGTGGCTCAATGGCGGTGAGACTGCAAAGGCAAGCGGCCACCAAGTTCCGGCACTGCCATAAGCAGACGGCGGCGGTAAGATGCCACCTCATCAGTCGCTGACGCGACAGCTTCCCCTCAAGGGGAAGCCAGGGTGTAGCAGAGGCAAAAGCCTTCCCCTCGAGGGGAAGGTGGCCCGCAGGGCCGGATGAGGTGGGGCGCGAATCACTGGGGTGCCCCAATGGCGGCGAGACTGCGAAGGCAAGCGGCCACCAAGTTCCGTCATTGCCGGGAGCTGACGGCGGCGGTAAGATGCCACCTCATCAGTCGCTGGCGCGACAGCTTCCCCTCAAGGGGAAGCCAGGGTGTAGCAGAGGCAAAAGCCTTCCCCTTGAGGGGAAGGTGGCCCGCAGGGCCGGATGAGGTGGGGCGCGAATCACTGAGGTTCACCAATGGCGGCGAGACTGCGAAGGCAAGCGGCGGCAAGCAATACTTTTGCACAGAAAAGTAGGGCGTTTTGACAAAATACTTCAAAACATGGGATGAACCTAGTTCGCAATACAAGCAGGTTTGATAGATGCATAAACAATGCGCGGATTTCAAAGCAAAATTTATTGAAACTGCCCACAGTGCTGGTGTATAATAGAAAAAAGAAAGGCAGACAGCGGGCGCAACGCCGCCGCAGGCTGCCGGCACAAAGGGAGGAGCAACCATGGAACTGAACCTGATCAAGCTGCCCATCCGCAAGGGGAATGTGGCGCTGAAAATTGCGCCGGGCCACTTTGCCACCAACCACAGCCACATCAATTACTACATTGATGTGACCACCATGAAAACCCGCTTGAGCGAGGCGCAGGCCGTGGCCAAAGAGCTGGTGAAAAAATACATGAGCACCACCATTGTGGACACCATTCTGTGCCTGGAGGGCACCGAGGTGATCGGTACCTGCCTGGCGCAGGCCCTGACCGAGGCGGGCTTTCTGTCCATCAATGCGCACCAGACCATTTACGTGATCAAGCCGGAATACAACACGAACAGCCAGCTCATCTTCCGGGAGAACATCCAGCCCATGGTGCGGGGCAAGCACGTTCTGGTGCTGATGGCCTCGGTGAGCACCGGCAAAACCATGGCCCGCAGCGTGGAGTGCGTGCAGTATTACGGCGGCACGGTGGTGGGCATCTCGGCCATTTACAGCGATATGGAACAAAGCCCCGAGGGCATTCCGGTGAACAGTCTGTATTCCCAGAGCGACCTGCCGGACTACGCCAGCTATTCGGCCCATGACTGCCCCCTGTGCAAGCAGGGCATCAAGATCGATGCGCTGGTGAACAGCTACGGGTACTCCCTGCTGTAAGGCGGCGTAAGCTGCCCGGTGCCCGCTCCGTCAAAGAATCGCACTGGCCCCATAAAAGCCCAATAAAACGCAAAAAGTAAAACGCAAAAATCCGCCCCGCCGCAAAGAATCTGCGGCGGGGCGGTTTGCTGTATCTTAAACACGGTTTTGGCAGGCGGAACCCCAGGGTCAGGCCTGGGGCTGCCGGCCCAGGTCGCCCCACATGGCGCGGGCGATCTGAATGAAGCTCTGGATCATGCTCCACTGGTAGGTCTGGCTGCGGTAGCCAAAGCAGATGTTGTAGCTGCTGCTGCCGCCCAGGTGGAACACCTCCAGCCCCTTCAGCTGCTCCGGGGGCAGGGCCGTCTGAAGCAGGGTGTCCGGGCTGAAGGTGGCTCCAACGCCCCGCACGCACAGGCCCAGCAGCGTCTCAATATTTTTGGATTGCGCCCGCACGGTGGGGTTCAGGCCCACGGCGTCAAACAGGCGGCGGCTGAGCTGGCCCGCCACGTCGTTCAGGCCGTTCAGCAAGAAGGGGCACTCGCCCAGAAGAGAGACGTCGCCGCTCTCCCGCACCTGGCGGATGACCTCATCGGCCCTGTCGCCGTAAATTTCATCCAGCAGGCTGCGGGCCGCCAGAAGCACGATCTCCTCCCGGTAGAAGTCCTCAAGTTCCAAGCCGGCAATGCGCTCCGGAAAATAGGCGATGGCCAGGTCCAGCTCACCGTCCAGCAGCATTTTGTGCAGGGTGTTGTTGCTGGCCTCCAGCAGATGCACCTGCATGCGGGGGTACTGGCGCTGAAACTCGGTGATCAGCTGGGGCATCAGGGCGTGGCCGCGGGTGTAGGCAATGCCGATGCGCAGGCGGCCCTGCTGGCGGTGGGCAATGTCGTTGAATTCCTGCTCCATGCTCCGGTGGCGCTTTTGAAAATCCAGCGCATACTTCAAAAACACCTGCCCGGCATAGGTCAATTCCAGGGGCACATGGCGCACAAACAGGGAACAGCCCAGTTCCTTTTCAATGGAGGCAATGTGGGCGCTGAGCGTCTGCTGGGTGATGTACAGGCGCTGGGCTGCCTTGGTGAAGCTTTTTTCACGGGCAACCATGATGAAGTAATCCATGCTGGCAAAGTTCATAAAACCTCCTGCGGCGTTGGGCGTGACGGTTAAAACCTGCAGAGCGCGGGCATTGCAAAAACTCAATCTAATTATAGGATACGGCGGCGCAGAGAACAAGCCGGTTTTCCACCAAACCAGTACGGCGAAGTGGAAAACACCGCCCCGCACAAAAGAAGATGCCCTGCCCGATGCAGACCGGAAACCGGCCGCCCGAGCAGGGCATCGTTGCTTCATGTTTGCAGGGAATTACTTCGCGTATTCCACCGCGCGGCTCTCGCGGATCACATTCACCTTGATCTGGCCGGGGTAATCCAGCTCTTCCTCGATCTTCTTGGTGATGGCGCGGGCCAGCAGAACCAGCTGGTCGTCGTTCACGGCGTCCGGCTTCACCATAATGCGCACCTCGCGGCCAGCCTGCACGGCGAAGGCGCTTTCCACGCCCTCAAAGCTGCAGCTCAGGTCCTCCAGGTTCTCCAGCCGCTTGATGTAGCTCTCCATGTTTTCACGGCGGGCACCCGGGCGGGCGGCGCTGATGGCGTCGGCGGCCATCACGATGAAGGCCAGAGGCGTTTTGGGCTCCACATCGCCGTGGTGGGCCTCAATGGCGTGGATGATGGCGGGGTTCTCTTTGTACTTGCGGGCGATCTCAACGCCGATCTGCACGTGGCTGCCCTCGATCTCGTGGTCCAGAGCCTTGCCGATGTCGTGCAGCAGGCCGGCGCGGCGGGCCTGGGTGACGTTCACACCCATCTCACCGGCCAGCAGGCCGCTCAGCCAGGCCACTTCCAGGCTGTGGTTCAGCACGTTCTGGCCGAAGCTGGTGCGGTACTTCAAGCGGCCCAGCAGCTTCACCAGGTCGGGGTGAATGCCGTGCAGGCCAACTTCCATCACGGCGCGCTCGCCTTCCCGCTTCATGCTCACTTCCAGCTCGCGGCGGCACTTCTCCACCGTTTCCTCAATGCGGGCGGGATGAATGCGGCCGTCGCCGATGAGCTTCTCCAGCGCCATACGGGCCACCTCGCGGCGGGTCTGGTCAAAGCTGGAGAGGGTGATGGCTTCGGGGGTATCGTCGATGATGAGGTCCACGCCGGTGGCGGTTTCCAGAGCGCGGATGTTCCGGCCCTCACGGCCGATGATGCGGCCCTTCATCTCATCGCTGGGCAGCGGCACCACGCTCACGGTGGCTTCGCTGGAATGGTCGGCCGCGCAGCGGGCGATGGCCTGGCCGATCATCTCGCGGGCCATGTTGTCCATCTCGTCCTTCAGGCCGGCCTCATAGGCGGAAATGCGCATGGCCTTTTCGTGGGTCAGCTCGCCGTCCAGGCGGGTCAGCAGCAGCTGCTTGGCGTCCTCGGCGGTCAAACCGGCGATGGTCTCCAGCTTCTGGGCCTGCTGGGCCTTCAGCTCTTCGGCCTCGGCCAGGCGGGCTTCCACCTGCTCGGCCCGGGCCTTCACTTCTTCTTCCCGGCGCTCCAGCTGGGCGGTTTTCTTGTCCAGGGTTTCTTCCTTCTGGTCCACGCGGCGCTCCTGGCGGGAGATGTCCGCCCGGCGCTCCTTGATCTCCTTGTCGGCCTCAGACTTCAGGCGAAAGGCCTCGTCCTTGGCTTCCACAATGGCTTCCTTGCGTTTCTGTTCGGCGGTTTTGATGGCCTCGTTCACAATGCGCATGGCCTCTTCTTCGGCGCTGCCGATTTTGGCCTCCGCGGTCTTGCGGCGGTAGGTGGACCCAGCAACAAAACTGGCGCACACCAGCGCAGCACAGACAACGATCGCCACCACCACCTGTACGATGGTCAGTGTCAAGTTGATTCACTCCTCGAATTACAATTTCTTCAAAGCATATTCACGAAGAGATGATGTGCCGGCAGTGTACGCCGTATTGGAAACAGAATATCTTTTTGATGGTTTGTGGTATGGCACAGAAAGCCCCTGAATTGGCCCGCGAAAACAAGCGCTGACCAAACCCCGGGCGGGGAAGGCACAGCGTTTTGCAGACAAAGAGGTTTTGCCCGGCCACACAAGCATACCGGGAAGCGGGGCATATAAAAAGCCGGGCCAAGGGGGACCCAGGCAGCAAAAACATCAAAAAGCGGGGGAAAACCCTGCCGCAGATCATCTAATCTACCGTACATTATTGTAGTGGAAACGGGGCCTGATGTCAAGGCGGATGTGCCGCCGGCGGGCCGCGGCGTGCGCTGAAACGCAAAAAGTTGTGAAAAAACTTTGCCAGCCCCTTGACTTGTGCCGCCCGGGTGGCTATGATAGGGAATATCAAAAGCGGCCGGAGCTGCTTTTGAGGTCCATTCCGCAAAAGTGTTGAGGCGGACATGGGCGCGGATGTCTGTACTTCCCATTCAGAGAGGGCCGCCGCCGGATATCCGGCGTGCTGCGAGCGGCCCGGGAAGCCCGCCGTGCCTACCACCGCTGAGCGCGGGGGCGAACCCCCGCCGGGCAGGCCCGTTACAGCCGTTCGAGCGGCGCCGCCTCTGGTTTGGCGCAATTCGGGTGGAACCGTGGAGCAGTATATCGCTTCATCCCGTGACTGTATCAAACAGGCGGGATGGAGCGTTTTTCTTTTAAAGGCCGGGGCAAAGCGCCCGGCAGGAGGGTATGGATATGATCAAAGTTGACTTGAAAGGCAACGTGAAAGAGCTGGAAGCGGGCGTTACCGCTGCCGAAGTTGCCAAGAGCATTGGCATGGGCCTGTACAAGAGCGCCTGCGCCGCCCGCATTGACGGCGAAGTGTGCGACCTGCGCACCCCGCTGACCAAGGACTGCAGCCTGGAGATCCTCACGTTTGACGACCCCGACGGCAAGCACGCCTTCTGGCACACCGCCGCTCATGTGATGGCGCAGGCCGTGCAGCACCTGTTCCCCGAGGCGAAGTTCGGCATCGGCCCCGCCATCGAGAACGGCTGGTACTACGACATTAAGGTGGGCCGCTCGCTGTCCACTGCCGACTTCGAGGCCATTGAGGCGGAGATGAAGAAGCTGGTGAAGGCCGATGAGCCCATCGTGCGCCGTACCATCACCGTGGAAGAGGGCCGCGAGATCTTCGCCGGCCAGGATTACAAGCTGGAGCTGCTGGAAGAGTACGCCGCCAAGGGCTGGGAGCTGAGCATCTACACCCAGGGCGATTTCACCGACCTGTGCGCCGGCCCTCACCTGATGAGCACCGGCATGCTGAAGGCCGTGAAGCTGACCAAGGTGGCCGCCGCCTACTGGCGCGCCGATGCCAGCCGCGACAGCCTGGACCGTCTGTACGGCATTGCCTTCCCCAAGGCCAGCATGCTGGAAGAGTACCTGAAGATGCTGGAAGAGGCCGCCAAGCGTGACCACCGCAAGCTGGGCAAGGAGCTGGGCCTGTTCGCCTTCCGGGATGAGGCCCCCGGCTTCCCCTTCTACCTGCCCAAGGGCATGGTGCTGAAGAACACCCTGATCGACTACTGGCGCCAGGTCCACAAGAAGTGGGATTATCTGGAGATCTCCACGCCCCAGATCATGAAGCGCACCCTGTGGGAGACCTCCGGCCACTGGGATCACTACAAGGAGAACATGTACACCACCGTGATCGACGGTGAGGACTTCGCCATCAAGCCCATGAACTGCCCCGGCAGCATTCTGGTGTACGAGATGGAGCCCCACTCCTACCGCGACCTGCCCCTGCGCTACGGCGAGCTGGGCCTGGTTCACCGCCACGAGCTGAGCGGCGCGCTGCACGGCATGTTCCGTGTGCGCTGCTTCACCCAGGACGATGCCCACATCCTGCTGGCCAAAGAGCAGATCAAGGACGAGGTGGTGCGCATTGCCCAGCTGTTTGACGAGGTGTACAGCCTGTTCAAGCTGCCCTACAAGATCGAGCTGAGCACCATGCCCGATGACCACATCGGCTCCAAGGAGGACTGGGACATTGCCACCGCCGCCCTGGCGGACGCCATTACCAGCATCGGCAAGACCTATGAGGTGAACCCCGGCGACGGCGCCTTCTACGGCCCCAAGCTGGACTTCCACATTCAGGACTCTCTGGGCCGTACCTGGCAGTGCGGCACCATCCAGCTGGACTACCAGCTGCCCGGCCGCTTCAACCTGGAGTACACCGGCGAGGATGGCCAGAAGCACTGCCCCGTGATGATCCACCGTGTGGTGTTCGGCAGCATCGAGCGCTTCATCGGCATCCTGACCGAGCACTTTGCCGGCGCCTTCCCCACCTGGCTGACCCCTGTGCAGGTGGAGATCATCCCCATCACCGAGCGTGCCCACGAGTATGCCCGCCAGCTGAAAGCCAAGCTGGATGAGGCCGGCGTGCGCAGCGAGGCCGACTACCGCAGCGAGAAGATGAACTACAAGATCCGCGAAGCCCAGCTGCAGAAGATCCCCTACATGCTGGTGGTGGGCGACAAGGAAGTGGAGAACGGCACCGTTTCCGTCCGCGCCCGCAAGGAGGGCAAGGGCGGCACCATGAGCGCCGACGAGTTTGTGGCTCAGATTCTGGAAGAGATCAAGAACAAGGAGAACTGAGAAGCGCCTAAGCCGCTTTGAGGTTTTGAGCAGCAGGGCCGCCGGGCCGGGCGTGAAGCACCACGCCGCCCGGCGGCCCTGCCTTTTTTGCGGGAAGGCTTCCCCGGGCTTGCGGCGGCGTCTGGCCTGTGCGGCGAGGGAACAAAGGCGGAATTTTGCCCGGACATCACCACAAATTTACAAAAAGGTTCTTGCAATCAGCTGCGCTATCTGTTATACCTAATAGCAATATGCACAGCGATGTGCAATGACAATCTGCCGCAGCAGCGGCCATATTGCTCCGCCCCCATCTAAAAAGTGCCGAAATCGGCCGGGCGGATTTCCGGTCATTTTGCAATGGCCCCATTTGAAAGGAATGTGATCGTTTTTGGAGACCCCTGGCCCCAGTATGTACCTGATTCTGCTGATTCTGCTGGCACTGTCCGCGTTCTTTTCTGCGTCGGAAACGGCGCTCTCCTCGGCAAACCGGGTGCGCCTGCGCAACCGGGCGCAGGAAGGAGACGCCCGCGCCCAGCTGGCGCTGGACCTGATCGCGGATTATGACCGCACCCTCTCCACCATTCTGGTGGGCAACAACGTGGTAAACCTGACGGCGTCCTCCCTGTCTACGTTGGTGGCAACGGTGCTGCTGGGCAGCCAGTACGGCCCGCTGACCGCCACCATCGCGGTGACGATTCTGGTGCTGATCTTCGGCGAAATTCTGCCCAAGAGCATCGCCAACGACCGGGCGGAGGAGCTGAGCGTTCAGGTAGCAAGGCCGCTGAAGCTGCTGCGCACCCTGTTTTATCCCGTTGTAATGGTGTTTGTGTGGATCCGGCGGGTGGTCTCCCGCCCGAATCCGGAGAACGACGGCACCCCCAGCGTGACCGAGGCCGAGCTGAAAACCATCATCGACACGGTGGGCGAAGAGGGCGTGCTGGACTCCCGCGAGACGGACATGATGCAGAGCGTGATCCAGTTTGACGACACCACGGTGCAGCGCATTCTGGTGCCCCGGGTGGATCTGGTGGCGGTGGAAGCCGACGCCCCCCAGCAGGAAATTCTGGACACGGTGCTGGAGAGCGGCTATACCCGCATTCCGGTGTATGAAGGGGACATTGACCACATCATCGGCATGCTGTACGCCAAGGATCTGCTGGCCTGCCTGGCCAAAGGGGAGCCGGTGCAGCTGCGCAAAATGTGCCGGGATGTGACCTTCGTGTACCGCACCAAGCACACCAGCGACCTGCTGGCGGAACTGCGCCGCAAAAAACAGCACATGGCCGTGGTCATCGACGATTACGGCGGAACCCTGGGCATTGTGACCATGGAGGACCTGCTGGAAGAACTGGTGGGCGAGATCTTTGACGAGACCGACGAACCGGAGGAAGGCCCCATCCAGCTGGTGGGCGAGGGCCTGTACCGGGTGGATGGCGACACCCCCGTGGACGATCTGTTCGAGACGGTGGGCTGCAAAGCCAAGGACTGCGAGGGCGATTTCTCCAGTGCGGCCGGCTGGGCGCTGGCCCAGCTGGAGCACATCCCCCAGGCCGGGGAAACCTTTACCTTCGAGAACCTTCATGTGACCGTGGGCCAGGTGAAGGACAAACGCATTCTGACCCTCATGGTGCGGGTCACGCCGGATCCGAAGCATCCGGCCAAGCCCCTGAAGCTGGAGGAGCCGGCGGAGAAAAAGGCCGAATAACCTTACAACAAACACAAAAAGCGGCGTGCAGAGTTCCCATCTGCACGCCGCTTTTGACATTTCTTAAAGGTTCAGCTCTCCAGCCCTTCCATCCAGTAGTTCCAGTACCGTTCCGGCGGGGTGTACTGGGCCATGGCCTCGTCCAGAAATTCCGTGCGCTCGTAGATAAAGTCCACGGTTTCTTCCAGATCCAGGGCACTGCGCAGGGTGGGCTTGCCGCCGCTGCTGCTCATGTGGGTGACAACGCCGTCGTTTTCGCCCCACAGGGTGTACTCCCGCTCGTAAGCGCCAGACCAGTGCAGCAGCTCCGCGTTTTCCCGCAGCAGCTCCTCCACGTGTTCGGGGGTGAACAGGCCTGCGCGGAGTTCGCTCCAGCGCTGGGCCAGCAGTTCGGTCATTTCCTCCAGGTTCAGCCGCCAGAGGGTGTCGATCTCGTGGTCCGGCAGCAGGGTGCGGCGCAGATTCATCCATTCGTAGGAAGAAGAGGCGTCGCCCAGGCTGTAATTCAGGTCCCAGGGCACCCGGTACAGCGGCCCGTCCGGTTCAAACTGGGCGTACATGCGGTTGGTGAGAAAGTTGTCGGCCCCGCAGGTGAACTGGGTAAACAGGGCCGAGTCGATCTGGTTCCGCAGGTCCACAAGGGAGAGGGCCTCGTCCCAGTCGTCCGCCTGCTCGTACAAAAAGGCGATGGCGTAATTTTTCAGGGGCGTCCAGTCTCCGGCCTGCACCTTTTTGGGCCACAGCAGCTTCACCGACTGCTCGTCGCCCCAGGTGCGCTCGGTGTTGGTGTCCAGCGCTTCCGCCACGTCCATATAGGGCAGGTAGGCGGTGCGCCACTTGTACAGCTTGCCGTTTTCCGGCAAGTTCAGACTCTTTTTGTCCACCGGGCTGGCCAGGCCGTACAAACCGGCGTAGGAGCCGTTGATGTACACCTCTACATACTCCATCTCGCAGGTGGGGTAGTCCCATTCGGTCTGGGCGGCCAGCTCGTTCCACAGGGTGATGCAGGTCATCTCTTTTGCGCGGGAGGGGTCGGTGCTCAGGCTGTACAGCAGCCAGTCCTCGTCGTTGCGCATGCCCAGCAGGCTGGCGTTGCGCTTTTTGCCGTTGGATTTTTTCAGTTTCAGGTGGTAGTTGTGCTTGGGCGCCCAGTAGGTGGAATGCCCGCGCAGGCTCCACTCCATCTGGGAGGTGAACACCGTGTTCTGTTCCGGCTCCAGCAGCACCAGCGAGCCGGAACCCTCGTCGATGCTGCTGCTCTCGTCCAGAGGGTCGTCCTTGGGGTACAGCTCATCGCCGGTGATGGACAGGATGGGCAGGCCGGAGATCTGAAGCTGGTACAGCACCACCCGGCTGCCTCGTTTGGCCGCCACCTGAAGAATCTGGCCGTCCTCGATCAGGTCGGCCCAGTCAGCCCAGGCGCTGGCCTGAGCCGAGAGGTCCCCGGCGGCGCTGGTCAGCTGGCCGGTCAGGCCCTCTTCGTCCAGAGACTGGGACAGCCGGTAAATGCCCTCGGAACAGGGCAGCTCCACTCCGTTCCAGCACAGCGGCAGCGCTTCGTCGGCGGGCTGGGCGTTTTCGGTGAGCTGCTGCCAGGCTTCGTCCGAAAGGAATGACACCCCCCCCCCCGTGGGGTCCGACGTCAGGTGTGGGGCCAGCCATAGCAAAAGCGACAGGGCGAGAATGGCCCCGGCCAGCAGCCAATATTTGAAACGCCTGTGCATACAGCCACCTCACAATACAAAAAAGTACCGGGCAACAGGCAGCGGCTTCCAAAAGCGGCGAAAAACGCACACTTTTGGAAATCGGCTGCCCGGCTCGGTTAAAAAATACTCATCAATAACGAATCTGGCCGTCGTGGTCCAGCAGGCTCACGCTCTGCACGCCAGGCAGGGCGGCGCAGGCCTGCACCAGCGCGGCGGGGTCGTTGGGGCGCAGCTCCACGATCAGGTCAATGCCGGCGGTGGTCAGGTTGCGGCTCTTCACATGGGCGGCCTTGGCCTGCTGCTTCAGAATAGGCTGCAGGGAGGTTTCCACGTTGGCATCGCTGCCGTTCATCACCAGCAGCATGGGGGATTTGGCGGCGGGAATGAGATCCAGCACAAACACCAGCACCGTCAGCACCAGGCTCAGCAGGATGGCCAGGGCGTACAGCTTGGCGCCGCACACAATGCCGATGCTGATGGACCAGAACAGGAACACCAGATCCATGGGGTCCTTCACCGCATTGCGGAAGCGGACGATGGACAGCGCGCCCACACTGCCCAGGGAGATGACGAAGCTGCTCTGCATGGCCAGCAGAATGCCGGCGGTGATCACCGGAAGCATGGCCAGAGTCTTGTTGAAGTCCCGGGAATAGAAGGCACTGCGGGTGACCAGCTTGTAGATCAGGTAGATGTACAGGGCCAGTACGGCGGCCATGCCCAGGGCGGCGGCAATGTCGCCCATGGTGACGGCGGGGTCAGTGAATTCCTGCAAAACGGATTTCTTGATTGCGTCCTTGATGCTCATACAAAGTTCCTTTCACGCCGGGGCCAAGGGCTTCGCGGCAAAGTGTGTATTTTGAAAACGAAATGCGCTGCATCTCACCCAGCTCCAGCACATCGGCAATGGGGGCGGGCAAAAACTCGTCATATTTCACCTCCAGCACATGCTGGCCGGGGGGAAGAATGGGGTGCAGGGCCGGGCGCGGGTCAAAAAACTGCCCCACCTCGGCGCTGCCGGCAATGTTCTGGTCCAGCGTAATGCGCACGTTGCCCAGCTTGCCCACGTAGGCGGTGCGCTCGTAGTTCACGATCACCACCGGGCGCAGCCGGTGCAGCTGCATTTCCACGGCCAGCAGGTTCAGCGGCGCGGGGGTGCCGGCCTCAATGCGCGGCGGCAGCCCAGCCAGAATGCGGTCGGCCTGTTCCCGGGTGAGGGGGCAGCCGGTCTTTTTGGTGTATCCGTGGAGCTTTTCCTTGATCTCCAGGTTCATGTGGCTGGCGTCGCCGTTGTAGATGCGGATGCGGAACTTGCGGCGGGCGTCCACGCCGTCCTCGTTTTCCCGCAGGGCACTGTCCCGCGCGTCATCAAAGTACAGGCTTCGGATGCAGTACACCGCCCCGGTCTGGTGGGCGTCGGGCCGCAGAACCACATTCAGGCGGGCGCGCAGGATGGCAAGGTCACCGCCGGTGACCAGGTATTTCCACTCGTTGCGGTATTCCATAGACGTGACTTCCTGATGGTTGTAAAATCGGTTGAAAAAAGAAGGAGCGTCGATGTACGGCAAAAAAGCACCGAACATCGAGGCCAAATATCATTATAACGAAAGTAAAAGGTTTGTAAAGCCATTCAAAGGCGGAAATGACGCGACAATTTGACGGATTTGGGCAATGGGGCGGCGTTTTGGGATGCAATCGTGCCAAAAGATGAACAAATGTTGCGGCAGCAGCGTGCCTTTTTGCCCCAGAAACGCAGGAAAAAGGCGCCCGGCGGGCCATGCGCCAAACTGTGAAAACAGTGTGAAAGGGCGAAAACGGCACACAAAAAGGGCCTGTGCAAAAATGCACAGGCCCCAAAAGGCAGAGGATGAAGCAGGGGAGAAATTACTCCTCGACGACCTGCTTGGTCTCGCGGGCGATCATCAGCTCCTCGTCGGTGGCGATGACCAGCACGCACACATCGCCGCGCCAGCCGGTGATGTCGCACACGTCGCCGTGGCAGTTCTGGTTCTTGTCCACATTGATGCGGATGCCCAGGAAGTCCAGACCCTCGCAGACGGCCTCACGCAGCTGAGCGTCATGCTCGCCGATGCCGCCGGTGAACACCAGGCAGTCAACGCCGCCCATGGCCACCGCGTAGGAGCCGATGTACTTCTTGATCTGGTAGTTCAGCATATCCTGAGCCAGCTGAGCGCGCTTGTCGCCGGCAGCAGCAGCGGCCTCGATGTCGCGCTTGTCGCCGCTGGGCACGCCGGAAACGCCGGCCAGACCGGACTTCTTGTTCAGGATCTCATCCAGCTCATGGCCGGTGATGCCCAGGCTGTACTTCAGGTAGTTCACCACGCTGGGGTCGATGTCGCCGCAGCGGGTGCCCATCATCAGGCCGGCCAGAGGAGTCATGCCCATGGAGGTATCCACCACCTGGCCGCGCTTTACAGCGGCGATGGAGGAACCGTTGCCCAGATGGCAGGTGATGATCTTCAGATCCTTGGGACGCTGGCCCATGTACTCAGCAGCCTTCAGGCTGACGTACTTGTGGCTGGTGCCGTGGAAGCCGTAGCGGCGGACACCGTACTCCTGATAGTACTCGTAGGGCAGGGGGTACATGTAAGCCTTGGGGGGCATGGTGCTGTGGAAGGCGGTATCAAACACGACCACGTTGGGCTTATCGGTACCGAACACCTCGCGGGAGGCCTTCAGGCCCAGCAGGCAGGCGGGGTTGTGCAGGGGGGCCAGGGGAGACAGCTCCTCGATGGTCTTGATGACTTCGTCGGTCACCAGGCAGCTCTTCTGGAACTTCTCGCCGCCGTGCACGCAGCGATGGCCGATGGCGTCGATCTCGTTGATGCTGTCGATGACCTTGCCTTCGCCCTCGGTCATCATCTCAACCAGCTTGGCAAACGCTTCGGTGTGAGAGGGGAAGGGAGCGTCGGCCTTCATCTTGTTGCTGCCCACCTGATGGGTGATGCAGCTGCCTTCGCCGCCGATGCGCTCGCACAGGCCCTTGCACAGGACCTTCTCGGTCTCCATATCAAGCAGCTGATACTTCAGAGAAGAAGAGCCGCAATTGATAACCAGAACTTTCATTGGTTTGTTTTCCTCCGTTTCATTTTGCGGGCCGGGCGGGGTCGCACCCACACAGCCAGGGATTTTGAATCCGTCATTTCCATTATATAATGGTTACTGGGCTTTTTCAACCCATAAGGGGGTACGTTAAAAAGCAGACAATCTACAAAAAAGCCGCCTGCAAAGGGCAGCCGCGAATCAAAACCGCACAAAAAAGCCACCGGCTCCGAATCGTTCGGGCCGGCGGCGTTTTACTTTATGACTCCAGTTTTTATAGCACAAAAGCGGGTGCTTAAACCGCTGCTTTTGCATCAATGACCTTCGCCGTCTGCCATTTTCCGCTTTTGTAGCGGAAAACGAAGGCAACGGAGCGCGCCAGCCAATCCATCCCCATGGCCATCCATACCCCAAACACGCCAAGGTTCAGGATCACGCCGAACAGGATTCCCGAACCGAGCCGAAACAGCAGCATGGAGCCGATGCCGGTGATCATGGTAAACCGCACATCTCCGGCGGCGCGCAGGCTGTTTGCAAGATTGAACGAGGTGGGGTGAAGCAGGATCGCCAGCAGATTGTGCACAACGATCAGAACGCAGGCGTGGTTGTAAGCATCGCTGGACAGCCTGTAAAACCGCAGGATCAATGGCAGACCGGCACAGATGCCGATGCCGAGAATCGCGGTTGCAATGTAAGAGATCCCCATCAGCTTTTTGGTGTACTTCTTTGCCTGTTCGATTTCGCCTGCGCCCATGCACTGGCCCACAACGGTGATCATCGCCAGGTTGATGGCATTGACAACGATCACGGTGATTTGGTCGACGCTGTTTGCCACGCCATTTGCGGCGATTTGGGACGTGCCGAACAGGGCAACGATCCCCGTCACCAGCACCCGCCCCAGCGCAAAGCAGCCGTTTTCGAGGCTGTTGGGCACGGCAATGCGCAGGATGCTTTGTATAACATCTTTCTTCAGCGAGAACACGGCCCGCGGCGTCAGATGCACCTCGTATTGCTGGCGGAAGAGAAGCCCTGTCACCAGCACGGCGGCCATCGCCCTGGAAATCAGGGTGGGAACCGCCACGCCTGCAACACCGGCTTTCAGAACGAAGATGCCGATCGCGTTTCCTGCAATGTTGAGCACGTTCATAAGCGCGGAAACATACATCGTCACATTGGTTTTCCGCATCGAGCGAAAGAGTGCGGCGGCCGAGTTGTATACGCCGAGAAACGGAAAGGAAAACGACGTGATCACAAAATAAGTGACGCAGGCGGTCATTACATCCGCTTCGATCTTGCCGAAGAGCAGCGTCAGAATCCCGTTGTGGAACACAAGGCAGAGGGCCATCACCGCAGCCGACAAAAACGCCGAAACCGTGATAAGCTGCCCGGCGGCCAGATTGGCCTGATTCGGCTGCCGGCTGCCGAGATATTGAGACACGATCACGGCCCCGCCGGTGGCAAGGGCTGTAAACAGCGTAATGATCAGGTAGTCGATCATGTCCACCAGTGCGACGCCGGAAATGGATGCTTCTCCGGCATGAGACACCATCATCGTATCGACCATGCCCACCAGCATCACCAGAACCTGCTCAATGACCAGAGGAACAATTAAGTTTTTCAGTGCTTTGTTGCTGAACAAGATGGATGCCTTCCTTTCCGGCTTTACCTTCCGCAAAAGGTTTGCGGCCAGAGGCGCCGATGCGATTTCGCCCAATAAAAAAGTAAGTGCCATCCGGAAGCAGGAGACTTCCAGGCTGCACTTACATCATAACAGGAGACCAGTACGGCATCAAATACTTAGTCTTTATGTATTTGCCATGCTTAAAAAGCATTTTGCAAACGCAATAAACTTCGCAGCGGCAACGCTGAACGGCTGCCCGCGCTTCCAGGCCAGAACGCTGGTTGCGGTTAAGGGCGGGTCAATCGGCCGATAGGTCACCTTCGTCTGATCCCAGCGCGGAATCAGGCCCTCGATGGCAATGGAGCAGGCGAGCCCGTGCTCCACCATAACCGAGGCGTTGGAGCTGAGGTTGCTGGTGAAAAGAACATTCAGCTTGTCAAACGAATCGCCGAACCAGTTCGCAACTTCACTCTGCACGCTGAGCCTGCGCGGCAGAATCAATGGCAGTGCGGCCAAATCCTCGGCGGTGACGGCTTCTTTTTCCGCCAGCGGTGAACCCGGCTGCATCAACACGACCCATCGCTCTTTTTGGTTCAGGCGGATGTACTCGTATTTTTCGATGTCGATGGGTTCCAACAGCAGGCCCACGTCTACCAGGCCCCGGTCCATCCGGTCCTTAATATGGTCGGCCGTTGCCGTATAAAGGTCAAACGTGACACGCGGGTATTTTTTGCGAAAGGCCTCAAACAGTTCCGGAAGCAGCTGAACCGAGGCGATCTCGCCGCAGCCGATGGCGATTTTGCCCTCCACCTGTTCTTCCTGCTCGATCAGCTCCTGTTCGGTTTTGTCCACCAGCTGCAAAATCTCCTCTGCGCGGCGGCGCAGCAGCAGCCCCTCGTTCGTCAACGAGATTTTTCGGGCACCGCGTTCCAGCAGCTTGACGCCGAGTTCTTCCTCCATCTGTGCAAGCTGGCGGCTCAGCGTGGGCTGTGTGATGTGAAGCACTTCGGATGCTTTTGTAATGCTTTGCTCCCGCGCAACGGTGAGAAAGTACCGGAGAACACGAATTTCCATGGGCTGCTCCTTTCTCAAAGAGAATATGCCTGGCTTCAATATTATAGCAGAAACCATGCCCCCAAAGCAATGATTGGGCATCTGCCGCTTGTCCGCTCCTATGCCGGCCGGAAACCCGGCTTGCGCACTTCGGCAAGTTGCAGAACGTGCGGCTCAAAATTCAGGATGTCCATTCAAAGCCCTGCTATGGTATAATGAAACACACCATAGCAGGGCCGTTTTGCTCTGCTGCGGAACGAATTCAAGCCATGTTTCAAAAGCACAAAGGAGACGAACTCCATGCCGATTGCTGCGTTGATCGCTGAATACGACCCGTTCCACGCCGGGCACGCCTGGCAGCTGGCCGAGCTGCGCCGCAGGGGCTTTGACCAGGTGGCCGTGGCCATGAGCGGCCCGGTGGTGCAGCGGGGCACCCTGGCCCTGCTGCCCGCCCCGGTGCGGGCGGCGGCCGCCCTGGAGGGCGGGGCCAGCCTGGTGGTGGGAATTCCCGCCCCGTGGGCTTGCCAGAGCGCCGAGGGCTTTGCCGCGGCGGGCGTGGCCCTGCTCAGCGCCCTGCCCGGCACGCAGGTGCTGGCCTTCGGGGCCGAAACGCCGGACGGCGAGGCCCTGATGAACACGGCCCGGGCGCTGCTTGCGCCGGAGTTCGGCCCGCTGGTGCGGGAACAGCTGGCGGACGGCCGCCCCTTTGCGGCCGCCCGGGCGGCCGCGGCACAGCGCCTTTACCCGCCTGCGGGGGAGATTCTGGCCAGCCCCAACAACAACCTGGGGGTGGAATACTGCAAGGCCATTCTGGCCCAGAACAGCCATCTTGTGCCCCTGCCTCTGCCCCGGCTGGGGGCGGCCCATGGGGCCGACGCCCCGGCGGGCGGCTTTGCCAGCGCCAGCTACATTCGGGAATGCCTTTTGCGGGACGACTGGACGGAAGCCGCCCGCTGGCTGCCCGCCCCGGCACTGGCTCGTTATCAGGCGGCGGCCCGGGAGGGCCAGATGACCGACCCGGCGGCCTTCAGCGTGGCGGTTCTGTCCCGCCTGCGGGCGCGGGAGGACTTTTCCGGGGTGCGCGGGGCCGGGGAAGGGCTGGACCGGCGGCTGGCCGCGGCGGTGCACGACGCGCCTTCCCTTACCTTATTATATGAGCAGATGAAAACGAAGCGGTACGCCCATGCGCGGCTTCGGCGGCTGGTGCTGGACGCGGCCCTGGGGTATGACGACCGGCTTCCGGCGCTGCCACCCTACCTGCACGTGTGGGGGGCGGCCCAGGGCGGGATGGCCCTGCTGAAGGGAGCTGCCCTGCCAGCAGGGGCCAGCCTGGCCCGCCTTGCAGCCCAGAGCCCGGAGTGTCGGGCCGCGGCAAAGGCCCACAGCGCCGCCTGCGACCTGGCCGCCCTGTGCCGCCGTCGCCCTGCCCCCATGGGGCTGGCCTACACCCAGCCCATGGTGCGGGGAAATTCCGCTGGAGCGTGAAATGTTCCGGCAAGCGCGACAAATTTGACATAAAATTGTCATCTTTTTGCGGGAAAAGCCTGAAATAAACCGGCGGTGATTTTCGTTTAAAAAGAAACAGCGGTGTGATTTTTTTAAAAAGTTATCTAGTATCGCTGAATTTTGAGGGCATGGAACCCAAAAAGCAGCAAACTGCTCAAAGAAACTTTGGGATTTTTGGATAAAATGCTGCTTTTTAAGGGCACAAAATCCCGGCTGAATTTGCTGGAAACGGGTTGCATGACCGTGTATAATAGTTGCCACGGGGAAGAAAAACGGCACAAACGGCGGAAAATGAACGCCGGAAGCGCAGAAAAACTCTGAACCTGCGTGCAGTGTGTGCCGGCCCGATCCCTCAAGGAGGAACCATTCTGTGATCAAACGAAATCAGAAGCTGCTGAATCTGCTGAGCAGCTTGTTGGATGGCGTTTTAATTTTTCTTGCGTATCTGATCGCCACCTACATCCGCTGGGAGCTTCTGCCCGGCGGCCGCTTTACCCTGCAGGAAGAATGGACGCTGCACAATCTGTCGTACATCGTGCTGTATAGTGTGCTGCTGGTGGTGGCCTACCACTGCACCCAGCTATACGGCTCGTTCCGCTACAAGCCCCTCTGGCAGGAGCTTCGGATGCTGGTCTGGGTCAACGTGCTGGGCACGCTGATGGTCACTTCGGGCCTGTACCTGATTAAGTCCTGGGGCTGGGTCAACACCTGGGACATTTCCAGCCTGGTGCTGGTGATGTTCTGCGCCATCAGCACCCTGATGGTCAGCTTCAAGCGCATTGTGGTGCGGGTGGTGCTGCGCTATTACCGGCGCAGAGGCTACAACCAGAAGCACGTGATCGTGGTGGGCAACGGCCATCTGGCCCGGCAGTATGTGGAATCCGTCCACCGCGCGCCCCATTTCGGCTTCCATGTGGACGGCTATGTGGCCAAGGAGGCCCATGAGGTGATGGGCATTCCCCGCCTGGGCAACTATGAGGACTTGGAAAGCCTGCTGGAGGGCACCGGCATTGACGAGGTGGTGGTGGCGCTGGAAGCGCACGAGAACCCCTTCCTGCCGGTGGTCATCTCCGCCTGCGAAAAGCAGGGCACCAAGGTGTGCATCATTCCCTTCTACAACGATTACATTCCCGCCCGGGCCACGCTGGAGACGGTGGGCGGCTGCAAGCTCATCAACATCCGGGCCACCCCGCTGGACAATCTGGGCGCGGCGGCGCTGAAGCGCACGGTGGACATTGCGGGCAGCCTGTTCGGGCTGATCGTGCTCAGCCCGCTGATGCTGGCAACGGCCATCGGCGTAAAGCTTTCCAGCCCGGGGCCGATCATCTTCAAGCAGGAGCGGGTGGGCCGCTACAAAAAGCCCTTCCTGATGTATAAATTCCGCAGCATGGCCGTGAACAAGGAGCAGGACACCGCCTGGAGCACCAACCAGGACAACCGCAAAACCCTGTTCGGCAGCATCATCCGCAAGCTGAGCATTGACGAGCTGCCCCAGCTGGTAAACGTGCTCAAGGGCGAGATGAGCCTGGTCGGCCCGCGGCCGGAGATCCCGCACTATGTGGAGCTGTTCAAGGAGTCGGTGCCGCTGTACATGGTCAAGCATCAGGTGCGGCCGGGCATTACCGGCTGGGCGCAGGTGCACGGCTTCCGGGGAGACACCAGCATTGACGGCCGTGTGCAGTGCGACATCTGGTACATTGAAAACTGGAGCTTCTGGCTGGACATTCGCATCTTGTTTATGACCGTATTTGGTGGTATGGTTAATAAGGAACAGTTGCAGCATGGCCACGCCCATGCAACCAAGTAAATCACTGCTTTTGCCGCCTGTGTGCAGAAGCAGAGTCTTGAAAAGGAGAAAACCATCATGGTGGATTATCTGATTGTAGGCGCCGGCCTGTACGGCGCGGTGTTCGCTCACGAGGCCAAGAAGGCCGGCAAGACCTGCATCGTCATCGACAAGCGGGACCACATTGCCGGCAACATCTACACCAAGGAGATCGAGGGCATTCAGGTGCACGAGTACGGCGCCCACATCTTCCACACCTCCAACAAGCAGGTGTGGGACTATGTGAACGCGCTGGCCGAGTTCAACCGCTACACCAACAGCCCGGTGGCCAACTACAAGGGCGAGCTGTACAACCTGCCCTTCAACATGAACACCTTCAACAAGATGTGGGGCGTGATCACCCCCGCCGAGGCGCAGGCCAAGATCGAAGAGCAGAAGGCCGCCGCCCATGTGGAGAACCCCCAGAACCTGGAAGAGCAGGCCATCAGCCTGGTGGGCACCGACATTTATGAAAAGCTCATCAAGGGCTACACCGAAAAGCAGTGGGGCCGCCCCTGCGACCAGCTGCCCGCCTTTATTATCAAGCGGCTGCCTGTGCGCCTGATCTACGACAACAACTACTTCAACGACAAGTACCAGGGCATCCCCGTGGGCGGCTACACCGCGCTGGTGGAAAAGCTGCTGGACGGCATTGAGGTGCGCCTGGGTGTGGACTACCTGGCCGACCGGGAGGCCCTGAGCGCCCTGGCAAAGACCGTGGTGTACACCGGCCCCATCGACGCCTACTTCGGCTACAAGCTGGGCGCGCTGGAGTACCGCAGCGTGCGCTTTGAGACCGAAGTGCTGGATATGCCCAACTATCAGGGCAATGCGGTGGTGAACTACACCGATGCTGAGACTCCCTACACCCGCATCATCGAGCACAAGCACTTTGAGTTCGGCACCCAGCCCAAAACGGTTATCAGCCGGGAGTACAGCGCCGAGTGGAAGCCCGGCGACGAGCCTTACTACCCCGTCAACGACGAGAAGAACGGCGCCCTGTACCAGCAGTACAAGGCCCTGGCCGATGCCGAGGGCGGCGTGATCTTCGGCGGCCGCCTGGGTGAGTACAAGTACTACGACATGGACAAGGTGATCGAGAGCGCCCTGAACATGGTGCAGAAGGTGCTGGGATGAACCTCCGCGTTGTAGTGGCGGCCCACAAACCCTACTGGATGCCCGCCGACCCGGTGTATCTGCCGGTGCAGGTGGGGGCCGCCGGCAAAGAGAGCATTCCCGGCTACACCCGGGATGATTCCGGCGAGAACATCTCGGCCAAGAACCCCCATTACTGCGAGCTGACCGGCCTGTACTGGGCCTGGAAAAACCTGCCTGGGGATGCCATTGGCCTGGCCCATTACCGCCGCCATTTTGCCCGCCCGGGCCGCGGCGACAAAAAGGCCCGGGTGATGACCGGCCCGGAGCTGGAACAGGCCCTGAACGGGGTGCAGGCGGTGCTGCCCACCCCCCGCAATTACTGGATCGAGACCAATTACAGCCAGTATGCCCACGCCCACCATGCAGTGGATCTGGACACGACCCGGGCCATCCTCAGCGAAGAGTGGCCGGCCTACCTGCCCGCCTACGACCGGGTGATGAAGCGCACCTGGGGGCACCGGTTCAACATGATGGTGATGCGGCGCGAGACCTTTGACGCCTGGTGCCAGTGGCTGTTTGCGGTGCTGGGCCGGCTGGAAGAGCGGCTGGACCTGACGGGATACAGCCGGAACGATGCCCGGGTGTTCGGCTTTGTGAGCGAGCGCCTGCTGGACGTGTGGCTGGAGACCGAGGGCGTGACCTATCGGGAAGTGCCGGTGGTGTTTCTGGAGAATCAGCACTGGGGCAAAAAGATCGCCGCGTTTCTGCGGCGCAAGCTGGTGGGCCATAATTAAGCGGCCCGCGCTGCTGCCCGAATGCAAAAACAAAACCCGCGCTGAGCGCAGAGCCTGCAAACGCAGGCCGCGCCCGGCGCGGGTTTTTGTGTTGTAGGGGCAGCCGGCTCAGAAGCCCAGCTCCACAAACCGGCGGAAGGGCTGCTTGCCCTCCAGCGCGGCGTCGATCTTTTTCAGCAGGGCGGCCTTGTCGCGGTTCAGGGTGCCCTTCAGGATCAGGTAGTTGGACGCATGGTTGGCGCGGAACACGCTGCCCTCGCTGTCCAGATGCTCGATGAGCAGGCGGGTCTCCGCCGCCAGCTGCAGGGGGTCAAGCTGGGTCAGCGTGCCCTCCTGCACCCACTTGGCCAGGGGCGTGCCGTGGTACACCCGCAGGGTGAGCAGGCCGATGTATTCGGGCTTCATGGCCGAGAGGGCCGCCGCCGTGTCCAGCGCATGGGGCTGCCACATCTCCACGCCGCCCATGCCGTTGATGGCCGTGACGGACAGCGTCAGCCCGGCGCGGCGCACCTTCAGGCCGGCCTCCACGATCTGCGCGGCGGTTTCGCCCTTGTTGTAGCGCTTCAGCAGCTCTTCGTTGCCGCTCTCCAGGCCCATGTACACAATGCCCAGGCCCTCGGCGTGCAGGGTTTCCAGCTGGGCCGGGGTCTTGGTGATGATGCTCTTGGGCGAGCCGTAAACGGCCACCCGCTGGCATTCGGGAATGCGCTCCCGGATGAACTCCAGAATGCGCTGCAGATGCTCCATGGGCAGAATCAGGGCGTCGCCGTCGGCCAGGAACACCCGCTCAATGTAGGGGTAATGAGCGCGGGCCCATTCCAGGTCCTCAAACACCTCTTCAATGGGGCGGATGGCGAAGCGTTTGGCCTTGTACATGTTGCAGAAGGCGCACTTGTTGTGGGAGCACCCGTAGGTGACCTGAACGATCAGGCTGTGGGCCTCACTGGGGGGGCGGTAAACATCACCGGAATATCGCATGGATCGGTTCCTCCAATCGGAAAATCAAAAGTCAGCGGCAGAACGCGCAGAGCAGCCCGGGGCAAACAACCCGGCCGGGGCTTATCCGCGCCCCCAAATGGGCGCAGCGCGCTGCCGCATCCTTATTATATCATAGAGAGCAACAAAAAACTAGAAAATGGAATGGATTCCACAATAAGAAAAATGCTGATGCTGCGATGGAAAAATCGGGACATTTGCGGGGATAAAAGAAAATTTCAAAAAAATCAAACTTTTTTTCAAAAAAAGCTTGCATTTGCAGCGCTCCCCTGCTATAATAAACAAGCACTAAGGAGTGCGGACAACACAAAACAAAATATGGGAGTGTTCCCGAGTGGCCAAAGGGGACAGACTGTAAATCTGCTGCTTATAGCTTCGGTGGTTCGAATCCACCCGCTCCCACCAGAATGCGATGCTCGATCGAGCATCGCATTTCTTTTTGTACAAATCCCTCCGGGGCGCTGTGCCGGGGCAAATGTTTATAGTATGTTCACGATTTGTCAAATAAAATGGCCGCCCGCTCTGGTATGCTGAAAACCAGCAAAAACAGGGAGGACAAAACGTATGCCCGATGAAAAGAAAATCTCGCCCCGAATCGAAGGGCAGCTGCGCCACAACATTTTGAAACTGCCGCAGTCGGTCTACAATGCCACAGGAATCGTGGTGAACGGGCGAAGGATCAAGAGCTTTGTGTTTACTACGGACCTTGCCATCATCCGCAACTGCGATGCCGATGCCGTCTTTGCGGTTTATCCCTTTACGCCGCAGCAGGCGATCAGCGACGCCATCATCAAGGCCTCGTACATCCCGGTGTTCTGCGGCGTGGGCGGCGGAACCACCAGCGGGATGCGCACCGTGGGGCTGGCCAAGGACGTGGAATGCCAGGGGGCCATGGGGGTCGTGCTCAATGCGCCCATTACCAATTTAAACCTGCGTGCCGTGGCAATGGCCGTGGATATTCCGGTGATCATCACCGTGACCAAAGAAGAGACCGATGTTGCCGAGCGGCTTCGGAACGGTGCCTCGATTCTGAACGTGGCCTGTGCGGCCCAAACGCCGCGGGTGGTGCAGAAAATCCGCAAAGAGTTCCCGGATGTGCCCATCATTGCCACCGGCGGGCGCACGGAAGCGTCCATTGCGGAAACGATCGCGGCCGGTGCGAACGCCATTACCTACACGCCGCCGACGGCCGCGGAACTGTTCAAGGAAATGATGGAAAAATACCGGGAATGAGTTGGGTATGGCATTGACAAGGATTGTATGCTACAATTTGCAGGAAGGATGAAACAACCGCAACCCTGACCTGTTTTGAGGAATGATTATGAAACGAGTGCTCTACATCGATGCCTGCATGCGGGCAGAATCCCGCACAGCAGAACTTGCCGCCGCCTACATCCGGCAGGTGTTTCCGGAAACTGATTGCAGTGTGCAGAAGGTCCGGGTGGCGGATCTGGAAATTGCGCCGCTGAGCGGAAAAGATGTGGCGGCCCGCGATGCAGACCTTGCTGAAGGGCGTACCGATCTGCCGGCCTATGCACTGGCGCGGGAGTTTGCGGCAGCGGATGAAATCGTAGTCGCGGCGCCCTTCTGGGATTCCGCGTTCCCCTCCAAGCTGAAGGTGTACATTGAGCACATCTGCGTCCAGTCGGTTACCTTTGGCTATGGTGCCGACGGCCGCCCGGCGAAGCTCTGCAAAGCCGACCGGCTGACCTACATCACAACGTCGGGCGGCCCGCTGCGCAAGGCTCCGGCCGTGAAGCTGTATTGGGAAGAGCTTTGCGGGATGTTTGGCATTGAGGATCTGCGCTTTTACTGCGCGGCCGGTCTGGATGCAAACCCTGCGGCAGCCGCAGGGACTCTGCAAAGCACACTGGAGGCCATGCTGGCCGACCGGAATCGGCCGGCAGAGAAGGCTGCTTCGGAAGGCTGAACACGGAAAAATGTTCTTGGATATGATGGTTTTATGGTATCGCCAAAACAAAAGGCTCAGCGCAGGAATGTGCGCTGAGCCTTTTTGTTTCCTTGGACAAACGGCGGCGAAGAGCGTTTCGGTGTGTGATGGAATCTTCCGGGAGAAATGGCTCCCCTTATCTGCACTGCCGAGCCAGCGCCAGCATCTGCTCCTGCGTCAGGCCCGGCTGGGCGGAAATTGCATAGCTGATTCCGTTCTGCTGCCAGACGGCCAGCTGCACCACTTGTTCGGTGCCTTTCAGAGTGACCGTGGCATTGCCGACGGCGGCCGTCTGCTCTTGGTCGTACACGCTGTAATCGCCCGAAACATCGTCGGTGCCCTGCGCGGCCCGCAGAGACAGTGTCTCTCCGGCTGTGCCGGTGAATGTAACCTGCGCAAGTGTGCCGAACAGCAGCGTATACTCGGTTTGCTGCGCTTCAAAGGGCGGCTGCAATTCGGGAAGAGAAAGGCCTGCCGCAGAATTCAATGCGGCCAAGGAGGAAAAGCTCTCGGTGTCCGCCCATTGCGCCGGGGCCGATTCCGACGAGGCGGACGGGGCCGAGGCCAGCAGCCGATTGTAATTCGGCAGCGCAATCACCCCCACGGCAAGCACCGCAACGCAGGCGGCCACGGAAAGCAGCTGTCTGGCAGTGTGAAGGCGGAACAGGCCCCGGGGTTTTGTGCTCCGGTCCGCCTTCCGGACGTTTTCCAGCACCCGCTGGCGCATGGCGGGGGTCAATTTAACCTGCTCCATCAGTTCACGGTATTTCCGGCTCAAAATCAAACGCCTCCTTCAAAATGGCCTTCAGGCGGTCACGCCCTCGATGCAGGTCGGAACGAACCGTCGCGGGTTTGCGGCTTAGAATGTCCGCGATCTGTTCCACGGAACAGCCCTCGTAATAAAACAGGTGGATGGGCGCGCGGTAACGCACGGGAAGCTGCTTGACTGCCTCCCAGACGAAGCTCAGATCCTCCCGCTGTTCTGCGATCAGGAACCCTTCCAGCTCGTCAAGATCCTCGTGCCCGCGGAGTTTGTTGTACCCAATGCGGTCTTTGCTGAGGTTGGCGGCAACCCGCAGCAGCCATGCCTTTTCATGGGCCTGGTTCACAAAGGTGGGCTGGGCCTGAAGGCAGCGGATGAGGGTTTCCTGCAAAACGTCTTCGGCATCTTCCAGGTTGTGCAGGTAGGAGTAAGCCAGCCGTAGCACCGCGTTTCCGTAAGAATCCAGCAGCCGCTCGGCCAGAGCATCCCGCTGGGCGGCCTCTGCAGCCGGGAACGGCCTGGCCAGGCGGGCCAGCAGGTAGTTTTTCAGGCGGGCCAGCCAGCGCAGAGGGCTTGCAGGGCATCGCTGCGATGGGAATAGAATCGCTTCCATGAACAATCTCCTTTGCACGGCAAGCAGGGCAAAGCAATGTGCCTTGCCCCGCTTGCCGCTGCGTTTCACAGTCTCGCCGGATTCTCAGCCGGCGCTTTTGTCAAGCAGCGTCGGCAGGCTGTTGGCCTCCAGAATGGCCGCTGCCCGATCGGCGGCTTCCTGCTCGGTCAGGCCGGTGCTGCTGAAAACGGAGTAGCTGTAACCGCCCTGCTGCCAGATCGCCAGGTGAATGCCGTCTGCATTGCCCTTGAAGGTGACCGTCACCGTTTCGTCCGCACAGGGGAGCTCCTCGGTTTTGGTCGTGGCATAGTCGTTGTAATCGCCGGAAATGTCGCCCTGCTGGGTCCCTTTGCGCAGAAGGACTTCGTCCTGGCCGTTCTTCTTCCAGAGCACTTCCAGAATGTCGTTCTGGATGGCGGCGATGTAGTCCGGCGTGCCCAGTTCTTCGGCGTATGCGGGCAGCTGATAGTCAAAGCCTGCCAGCTTGGCGGCCTCGTCCAGCGTTTTGCATTCCTCCCAGGGGTTCGGAATCTGCGCGCTGCTGCTGTCGGCGGAATCCGCATTTGTTTGGCCGGATGCACAGGCGGTGAACAGTGCCGCACCGAGAATGGTGCAGAGGGTGAGTGCAGCGATCCGAATGCATTTTTTCATTGTGTAAAACCTCTCTTTGTCCGTTTGATTTCGCGGCTTTGGGTGCCTTTTTGGCCCCGTCAACTACCATACGATCAGCGGCCGGCAAAGGTTGCAGCAGAAAAAACTTTTTTTACCCGTTTGCGGTGCCGGCGGTTGGCGCATCCGGTGCAGGAGCATCCGCTCGGCCCCTTGTAAAACATCGGCCCATGTGCTAGGATAAAGCGGAAAGCTAAAGTCAGCTTTAGAATGTCCGCTTGCAGGGTGCCCTGCAGAAAGGAGCCGCGCAATGTACACCATCGGTCAGGTATCGGAGATGACGGGGCTGCCCATCTCGACCCTTCGCTATTACGACAAGGAGGGCCTGTTCCCCCATATGGAGCGGGTTTCGGGCATGCGCCGCTTCAGCGAGCGGGAGCTGGAGGCGCTGCACGTGATCGAGTGCCTGAAGGCTTCCGGACTGGAGATCCGGGACATCCGGCAGTTCATGCAGTGGTGCACGGAGGGCACCAGCAGCTACCCCAAGCGGCGGGAGCTGCTGGAACGCCAGAAGGAGACGCTGGAAGCCCAGATGGACGACCTGCGCCGCAGCCTGGCCATGCTGCAGTTCAAATGCTGGTATTATGAGCAGGCCATGCGGGACGGCGGGGAAGAGCGCATTCAGGCCATGCTGCCGGATAAGCTTCCGCCGGAGGTTCAGGTGCTGTACGACCTGGCCCACGGCCGCACGCCGGAAAAGACGGAGCTGAACGTGAGCGCGGGCTGAGCCGCTCAGGCCGGGTGCGTGCCGCCCATTTATTCGCACAAAATAGAACAACGAAAACGATTCAGCACACGCGGGAGAGGCGAAAAGCGGCCCCACGTGTGCTTTTTTGTGGAACAGGGGTATGCCGGCGAAAAAACGGGAAAGGCTAAAGGCAAGCCCCGGCGGAACCGCCGCCGGGCAATGCAGCAGCGAAAGGAGATCCCGCAGATGAGCGAGACTTTGACCATGGTCAGCATTCCTTATCAGGAATACGCGGCCCTGTATTCGCCGATGGAGGGCCTGGCCCGGGGCACTCTGTTTCAGGCGCTGGATAAACCGCTGGACGCGGTGGGCGGCGCGCCCCGCAAGCCCAAGGGGAAAAAGCCCTGGCTGGACTATCTGGCCCTGGGGTTTGCCCTGGATGACCTGCGCCTGTTTCTGGATGTGAACCCGGAAAACCGCGAGGCGCTGGCCGAGTACAACGACCTTCTGCAAAAGCGCAAAGAACTGCGCGGCCGACTGGAAGAGCAGGAGGGCATGACCGACGTGTTCAGCGAGAGCGATGCCTGGAGTTGGGCGGTCACGCCCTTCCCCTGGATGTGAGAGGAGGAGAAAAACGCCCATGTGGAGCTATCAGAAGCATTTGCAGTACCCCATTCACATCAAAAACCCGGACGCCCGCGCCGCCCAGGTCATCATCAGCCAGTATGGCGGGCCGGATGGGGAGATCGGCGCCAGTTTGCGGTATCTGAGCCAGCGGTACGCCATGCCCAACGCCCAGCTGGCGGGCATTCTGACGGACATCGGCACCGAAGAGCTGGCCCATCTGGAGATGGTGGGCACGCTGGTGTGCCAGCTGTGCCGTGGCCTGACGCCGGAGCAGATCCAGCAGCAGGGCATGGCCCCCTATTTTGTGGACCACACCGCGGGCGTCTGGCCCCAGGCGGCGGGCGGCATTCCCTTCACAGCCACGGAGTTTGCCAGCAAGGGCGACGCCATCACCGACCTGCACGAGAATCTGGCGGCTGAGCAGAAGGCCCGCACCACCTACGACAACATTCTTCGGCTGGTGGATGACCCGGATGTGGTGGACGTGATCCGCTTTTTGCGCCAGCGGGAGGTGACCCACTACCAGCGCTTTGGCGAGGCGCTGGAACGGCTGAAGGACCAGCTGGACGAACGGAACTTTTATGCCTTTAACCCAAGCCTGAAGCCCCAGCCCGCCCGCCGCCCGGCGGGCAGCTGAAGCGCGGCCGAAAACCAAAAACGCCCCATGCAGAACCCGGCACAACGCAGGGTCTGCATGGGGCGTTTACTTCTATGCTTTTTTGCAGGGGCGTTACGGTGCAGGCGAGAATTCCGGCGGTAGCCCCTCGGCGCGCAGCCGCTCCAGAATGGGGGCATCCGCGGGGCAGAAGGCGTACTGCTCCAGCTCGTCCACGGCCACCCAGCGAAGGGCCGCGTGCTCCAGCAGCTGGGGCGTGCCCTCGGCAATGGCGGCCTGGTAGAGCAGCAGCTCCACCGTCAGATCCGGGTAGGTGTGGGTCAGGCGGGTGTACAGGGGGCCGACGGCCACGGTCACGTCCAGTTCCTCCCGGCATTCCCGGGTCAGCGCCTCGGGGCCGGTCTCGCCCGGCTCCAACTTGCCGCCCACAAATTCCCACAAAAGGCCGCGGGCCTTGTGGGCGGGGCGCTGCCCAACGAGAAAGCGCCCGTCCCTGCAGATGAGGGCGGCGGCAACGGCGACGGTTTTTGGCATGGGGGATGCTCCTTTCCGGTGGTGTTCAGCGGCCGAAGCCGATGGGGGAGCGCTGGCGCACTTCCACGCTCAGCTCCCGCCCGGCGTTGGCCAGGTCCTCGGGGGTGAGGGTCAGGCTGCCGCCCAGGCGGCTGCGGGTGAGGGCCTTGCCCCAGGTGCGCTCGTACAGGTTGCGCACAAACCGGGCGTTGCTGAAGCCCTTGGCCCCCAGCAGCCTGTCCGGCAGGGCGTCAAAATAGCTCTGCACGGCGGCGCAGAAGGCCTCGGAGCACTCAAAATTGACCCGGGCCAGATGCAGAAAAATGCGGCACAGCTCGTCCCGCCCATAGTTGGCGAACCGGATCTCATAGGGCATCCGGCTGGCAAGGCCGGCGTTGGCCTTCATCAGGCGGTCCATCTCATCCGGGTACCCGGCAAAGATCACCACCAGATCGTCCCGGTAGTTTTCCATGCAGGTGATGAGGGTGTCAATGGCCTCCTGGCCAAAGTCGCGCCCGTCGCCTTCCTGCCGGAAGAGCGAATAGGCCTCGTCCACAAACAGCACCGAGCCCAGCGCGTCCCGCACAAAGCTCTCGGTGCGGGGGGCGGTGTGGCCCACGTACTGGCCGCACAGGTCGCGGCCGTGAATCTCCACAAAGCCGCCGTTGCGCAGAACACCGGCCTCCTTCAGCATTTTGCCCAGAATGCGGGCCACCGTGGTCTTGCCGGTGCCGGGGCTGCCCACAAAGCGCATGTGGATGCAGGGCGGGCTCATGCCGTTCTGCCGGGCGTACACGATCTGTTCCACCACGTCGTTCAGCTGGCTGCGCACATTTTCCAGCCCGTCCAGCTCAGCCAGCATCTCGGCGGCGGAAGCCGAAGCATCGGCGGGCACAAAGCCGCTCACCTGATCGGCCTGAATCAGCGAGTTGGTCAGGCCGTGGCGGCTGTTGTACAGCAGCTTGCGGTAGATCATCTCATGGGCCATCTTGCTCAGGGTGTTCATGCCGTAAAAATGGCCGTCGCTCTTTTCGGCCAGAATGCGCTGTTCCAGCAGGCTGTCGGCGTCCTCATCCAGCGTGAAGCCGTTCTTTTCCAGAAAGGTCCGGCTGATGGCCACCAGCTCCTCCATGGGGTGGGGGTCCAGCACCACCGGCCGCACAAAGCTCAGATCGGCCAGGTCCAGCAGGGTGGTCTGCAGCACCCGCTGCTCCACATAGGGGATGTGAAAGGCGAGGATCCGCCCGTTCTGCTGCTGCATCAGCTTCATCAGCCAGCGGCGGAACGTGGGTTCGCCGGTGTGGCCCACCCATTCGCTGATGTCCAGACAGATGAGCGGCTCCATGCCGGGGGCCGTCATGGGCAGCGAAGGCTCCTTCAGGCCCTCCTTGCCCCGGGGATAGGGGAAGGCCGCCTCGGTGAGACGGTGCTGGGCGCTGCCGGTCTGGAACAGCTCGCAGGCGTCCAGCAGGCGGCACAGCTGCTTCAGGCAGGTGGTCAGGCCGTCGCCCTCGTTGCACACGAACAGGTAGGTCTGGCTGGCAAAGGAGCGGTAGCTGCCGTGCCGCCGCACCTGAGGGGCCACCGTGGCGATCTCATGGGCCAGCTCCTTGAACTCCCGCATTCCCACCAGCCCGTCGATCTCCGCCAGCGTGCGGGCCGCCAGATCTGGCAGAATGGCCTCGTCGTTGTCGTCGTCGGGGGCGCTGCCTCTCGGGTTGGGCCGGGGGGCGGCGGTGTCCTCCGACTTCGGCTCATCGGGCAGATTGTCCTCGTTCAGCGGGGCTTCGGCGGCGTCGTTCCGGTGGGCGGCAGGCTCTTCGGGGGCCGGGTAGGCCTGAATCATGTACAGTTCCGGGGAAAGCTGGGGCAGGTGCGCCTCCATCAGGGTGCGCAGGGCCGCCCGGGCCGGGGCGGTTTCCGCCTGGGCGCAGAAGGTGAGGGCGGTGTCGCTCTCCTCCAGAAGGGTCAGCAGGCCGGAAGCCTCCGGCCCCAGAAGATGGGCCAGCCGCCGCGCGGGCGAGCGGCCTTCGCCATCCCGGGGGAGATCCGGCAGAAACAGATGCAGAATGGTGCTGGGCATGGGACGGCTCCTTTCTTCAGAATGAGACCATGGGCCAACCGGTCAGCGGGTCTGCTTTTCCGGCTGGGCGGCTGCTTTTTCGGCCAGGGCCTCCAGCGGCAGGCGGGAAACTTCCAGCATGGCCTTGTACTGCTGGGCGCACTGGGGGCATGCCGCCAGATGCTTCTGAATTTTGGCACACTGGGCCAGAAACTGCGGGGTGACCGCAGAGGCGGATAAAAATTGCTCCATTTCTTCAAAGGAAATGTGCTCGTTCATACAATAAAACCTCCGTGGAGCGCGGGGGGCTTTGTACAGCCCGGTGCGCTCTGAATCATGGCCGCGGGGCGGCTTTGACTGTATTCTGCATCGCGCGGGCGGCGCAAATGTCGGCCGGCGATCATTTTTTTGTGCGGCCGGTGAGCCGCTCAATGTCGGCCTGGGTGCGGCCGGCGATCCAGCTGCCCCGCTCGGTGATGGCCCGGGGCGTCAGGTTCAGAATTTCATCGCCCAGAGGCCCCTCCACCCGCCGATACAAGGCGGCCATGCATTCCCGGGGCACGTCCTTGTTCAGGGCGGCGGTGATGCACTGGCGGGTGTATTCCAGCGCATCGGCGCAGGTGCGGCCGTTCAGGTCTGCCGCGGTTTTCTTCACGGCGCCGCTGCGGCTGGTTTTATCCTCCCGCACGGTGGTGCTGCTGTGGCTGCTGCAGAAGGTCTTGTACAAAAAGGCGATCAGGTTCTGGGGGGCGGTGTTCACGGCGCAGTAGCAGGCCAGCACCTGCCACACCAGATCCTCCGGCGTGAGGGGCTGGCGGTGCTCCAGCAGGTCGGCCGGGTCGCTGAGGGCCGGGTCGGCCAGCAGGCTGCCGCGGGTGCTGCCGTCCTCATCGCCCAGAGGGTCCTCCAGATGGCAGCCGATGTACTGCTGCTGGCGCATCTGGCGGCGCAGATGGTCCATCCGGCGGCATTTGAACAGGTGCCGCAGCGAGGCCTCCCGGTGGTCACCGTCCTGATAGGACGGGTCAGACGCATAGACCGGCAGGTATTTGTAGAAATCCATCTCCACGGCCAGCAAAAGGTCCCCAGCGTCCGCGCCCAGCGTATCGGCACTGTCGCCGGCACTGGCCATGCGGGCGGAGCGCAGCAGAACCAGAATGTCCTGCTCCAGCGCCTGCATGACGCGCAGCTGGGGCATGGGCTGGTCAAACTGAAGCAGATCGGCATAAAAGGTATCTTCGGAGACATGCAGCATGGTCGATTCCTCTTTTTTTATAGAAGTGATACCTTAATATTATAGAGGATGCACTGCGAATTGACAATGAAAAAGAGGGATGGGGAACGAAAATGTCGAACCCGGCGGCCGGCGGGGCCGATTTTTGCCTTCCGCCGCCGGGTACCCCTTGCAAACCGGCGCGGGGTGTGCTATGATAAAACTCACCGACCAAACGGTAAAACGCATTGACGAAGAGAGTACACGCCGCACGCTTTGGCCAAGAGAGGGGCCTCATCGGCTGAAAAAGCCCCCGAAAAGCGCGGCGTGGAAGTTCACTTCCGAGCGGCCCATGCCAACGGCCTGCAAACAGGCTCAGTAGTGTGGGACGGGTTCGCCCCGTTACAGGCGTCAGAAGTGCCACGCCCGCTGAAACGCAGCTGCGGTGTGGAATTTGGGTGGTACCGCGGAGCATATCAATGGCTTCGTCCCTTCCGTGTCAGCGAGAGGGACGGGGCTTTTTTCTTTGCCCTGCCCCGGAAAGTAAGAAAGGAGCAGCATCAAGATGCAGAAAATCATCGAAGAACTGGCCGCCCAGGTGGACGCCAGCCTCGCCGGTGTGACCAGCAGCGAGAGCCTGGCCGCCTTCTGGCAGGAGTACCTGAGCAAGAACGGCAAGGTCCCCGGCCTGATGAAGCAGCTGCGCACCGTTCCCAAGGAGGAACGCCCGGCCGCCGGTAAGATCATCAACGAATTCAAGGGCAAGGTGGAGGCCGAGTATGAGGCCGCCGCCGCCCGCATCAAGGCCGAAGAGCTGGCCGCCCGCAACACCGCTGAGGCAGTGGACATCACCCTGCCCGCCAAGCTGCGCAATGCAGGCAGCCTGCACCCCATCACCCTGGTGAAGCAGGAAATCATCGACATCTTCGCCGGCATGGGCTTTGCCGTGTACGAAGCCCCCGAGATCGACGACGACGCCCACAACTTCACCCGCCTGAATGTGCCCAAGGACCATCCCGCCCGGGATATGCAGGACACCTTCTACCTGAGCGGCGACCTGCTGCTGCGCACCCAGACCTCCAACGGCCAGATCCGCGCCATGGATGAGATGCGCCCGCCCATCAAGATCCTCTCTCCCGGCCGCGTGTTTCGTTCGGACTCCGATGCCACCCACAGCCCCATGTTCCATCAGATGGAGGGCCTTGTGGTGGATAAGGGCATTACCCTGTGCGATCTGCAGGGCATGCTGGACAAGCTGGTGCAGGCGCTGTTCGGCGAGGGCACCCGCACCCGTCTGCGCCCCTCCTACTTCCCCTTCACCGAGCCCAGCGTGGAGGTGGACGTGAGCTGCTTTGAGTGCGGCGGCTGCGGATGCAGCCTGTGCAAGGGCACCGGCTGGATCGAGGTTCTGGGCGGCGGCGTGGTCAACCGCAAGGTGCTGGCCAACTGCAACATCGACCCGGACGAGTATTCCGGCTTTGCCTTCGGCATCGGCATCGAGCGCATCGCCATGCTGAAATACGGCATCAACAACATGGGCCTGCTGTTTGAGAACGATCTGCGTTTCCTCAAGCAGTTCCAGGAGTAAGGAGGGGCACGACCATGAAAGTACCATTCAGCTGGCTGAAAGAATTTGTAGACATTGACATCACCCCCCAGCAGCTGCAGGACAAGCTGTTCAGCTGCGGCTTTGAGGTGGAGGAGCTGATCGACCTCTCCGCTGGAATTTCCAAGGTGGTCACCGGCAAGCTGGTGCACATCGAAAAGCAGGAGGGCACCGACCACCTGAACCTGTGCCGGGTGGACTGCGGCGACGAGTACGGCCATGACCTGGCCATCACCACCGGCGCGCCCAACATCTTTGAGGGGGCCATCGTGCCCGTGGCGCTGGACGGCGCGACCCTGCCCGGCGGCATCACCATCAAAAAGCGCAAGATGCACGGCGTGGAGTCCAACGGCATGATGTGCTCCGGCCAGGAGCTGGGCATCAACGACGACTTCTATCCCGGCGCCGACGTGTACGGCCTGCTGATCCTGCCCGAGGACACCCCTCTGGGCCAGGACATCTGCGAGACCGTGGGCCTGAACGACTGGGTGTTTGACATTGCCGTCACCGCCAACCGGCCCGACTGCCAGTCCATCCTGGGCATGGCCCGCGAAGTGGCCGCCATTCTGGGCAAGCCCGTGAAGATGCCTGCCACCGATTACACCGTCACCGGCGAGCCGGACGAGAGCATTTCGGTCCAGGTGGAAGCCCCCGACCTGTGCCCCCGGTATCTGGCCCACTATGTGCGCAACCTGCGCACCGGCGAAAGCCCCCGCTGGATGAAGAAGCATCTGGCGCTGATGGGCCTGCGCAGCATCAGCAACGTGGTGGACATCACCAACCACGTGCTGCTGGAGATCGGCCAGCCCATGCACGCCTTTGACCTGACCACGGTGGCCGGCCGCAGCATTGTGGTGCGCCGTGCCCAGGAGGGTGAGACCATCACCACGCTGGACGAGAAGGAGTTCAAGCTGAACCCCAACAATCTGGTCATCTGCGATGCCGAGAAGCCGGTGGCTCTAGCCGGCATCATGGGCGGCCTGAACAGCGAGATCACCGAGGGCACCAGCGAGCTGCTGTTTGAGTGCGCCACCTTCGCCCGTGACAGCGTGCGCAAAACCAGCCGCGCTCTGGGACAGAACAGCGACTCCAGCGCCCGCTACGAAAAGGGCGTGGATCAGTACAGCACCGAGCTGGGCATGAACCGCGCGCTGCACCTGATTCAGGAGCTGGGCTGCGGCGACATCACCCCCACCTGCTTTGACTGCGCTGCCAGTGAGGACCGGGCCGAGAAGGTTATCCGCACCACGGCCAGCCGCATCAACAGCGTGCTGGGCATCACCGTGCCCACCGAGACCATTGTGGAGATCCTCACCCGGCTGGACTTCGGCGTGACCCGGGACGGCGATGAGCTGACCGTGCTGGTGCCCCGCTACCGGGAGGATGTGGACGGCTTTGCCGACCTGGCCGAGGAGGTCATCCGGGAATACGGCTACGACCACATTGTGCCCACCTTCCTGAAGAGCGCGGCCGTGACCAGCGGCGGCCTGAACCGCAGCCAGCGCCAGCAGCTGAAGCTGAAGCGGGTGATGGCGGCGCAGGGCTTCTACGAGGCCTCCACCCTGGCCTTCTACGCCGTGTCGGATCTGGATATGCTGCACTTTGCAACGGACGCCCCGGAGCGCCAGACCATCCGCATCATGAACCCCATCAGCGAGAACCTGTCCATCATGCGCACCACGCTGGCCCCCAGCATGCTGAACGTGATCGTGGACAACCTGAAAAAGGGCAACGCCGAGGGCCGCCTGTTTGAGCTGTCCAACGTGTACCGGCCCAAGAGCCTGCCCCTGAACGATTTCCCTGACGAGCGGCTGACGCTGGCCCTGGGCGCCTTTGGCCCCAGCGAGGATTTCTTCACCGTGAAGGGTGCACTGGAAGGGCTGGCCGCCGCCTTCGGCCTGCACTTTGAGTACCAGCGTGCGCAGGTGTGCTGGCTGCATCCCGGCATCAGCGCCGAGGTGCTGTGCAACGGCAAGAAGCTGGGCGTGTTCGGCAAGCTGGCCAATGAGATCACCGGCGAGCTGAAGATCGCCAAGGACGAGAAGGACAGCCAGAACATCTACCTGGCCGAGCTGGACTGGAAGACCCTGGCCGAGTGCTTCGCGGCCGACATCCGCTACCAGCCCATCAGCGCCTTCACCCCCGCCAAGCGCGACATCGCCGTGGTGTGCGACGAGGCCGTGAGCTGCGGCGAGCTGACCGACACCATCCGCAGCGCCAGCAAGCTGGTGCAGGAGGTGCAGCTGTTCGACATCTACCGCAGCGAGGCCCTGGGCAAGGATAAGAAGAGCATGGCCTTCTCGCTGGTGCTGGCTGCCCCCGATAAGGAGCTGGAGCCCGCCGAGGTGGACCGCGCCATGAAGAAGATTGTCAGCGACCTGAAGTTCAAGAAGGGCGCCGAGATGCGGTAAGCGTTCTTTGCCCCAAACGGCAAAGCCGCAGGCCGGAACAAAAGCAATCAAATAAGCGCTGCCCCATGCAGCCGGTGCAAACCGGAACATGGGGCAGCGCTTTTTTTTGCGGCGTTTTTGGTTTTTGAAGAGGTTCCGGGCAAAGGCTCAGAACGCATGGGGAAAGGGCAGAGGAAAGGCCGCTTACCGGGCGGCGCCGCCCTCCAGATAGGCTTCCTCTTCCTTCAGCACCTGAGGCTCCTGTTCGCGGAACAGCTGGCCGAACACGGCACGCACCAGAGGGCCGGCGAAGAAGATCTGCCAGAAGAAGGCCATGGGGAAGTTCATAGCGGTGGTCTGCAGCCACACGGCCACCAGCTGGCTGCCCGCGTTCTTGAACAGCAGGGTGGCGATCAGGCTCATGCTGGGGCACATCAGGCAAACGGTGATGGAGGAGATGGCCAGAATCACAAAGATGGGCCGGTCCTGACGGGGGTCCACCACCCGGAAGGCCAGCTTCTTGGACAGGCTGCCGAAGAAAAAGAAGTCCAGCACGAAGGCGGCAGGCCCCATGATGACCAGCTCATGGAAGGCCATGAGGAACACGGCGTTGGTCATGCCGCCGATGTTCAGCGAAATGTTGTAGCAGATCATGGCGTACACCATGACAAAGACCATGAGAATGGTGAACACGACTTCCTGAAATTTGGTTTTGGGCATACTTACGTTCTCCTTTCAACGCAAAAAATGGCAGAGAGACTGCGCGGGCAACCATAACTTTCGTTACGATCGCGCGTATGCGCCATCTCACTACCATTTTCATCTCAAATTCGTACTTCAATTGGGGTGTGCTGCCCAGTATAGCATACAGGCGGGCCGCTGTGTAAGTGGCAGCGCAGAGATTTTCGGTTTTGCCAAAAAATCTCTCAAGAAACCGGGCATATTTGGGTGCATCCGCCCGGGTCAGGCGTAATGATACCGGCTGCGCAGCTTCACCAGGCAGCTCACCGTCACCAGCAGGCACAGCAGCTCGGCCACCGTGATGGCCAGCCAGATGCCGTCCACCCCCAGAACCAGCGGCAGCAGCAGCACCGCCGCCACCTGGAACAGCAGCGTGCGGGAGAAGGAAATGCCGGCGGACACCAGGCCGTTGTTCAGTGCCGTGAAGAAGGAGGAGCCGAACACGTTGAAGCCACTGAACAGGAAGGAGAGGGAATACAGCTGGAAGCCGTGGCAGGTGAAGGCCCACAGCTCCGGGTCATAGCCCACGAAGATCTGGGTGAGCGGGCGGGCCAGCAGCTCCGACAGGGCGGTGAGCACCAGCCCGGCAATGGCCACCAGCCGCAGGCTCTTGCTCAGCAGGCTCTTCAGCTCGTCGTGGTGTTCGGCCCCGTAATGGTAGCCCACCACCGGGGCGCTGCCGATGGCGTAGCCCATAAAGATGGCGGCAAAGATGAAGTTGACGTACATGATCACACCGTAGGCCGCCACGCCGTTCTCACCGGCCAGCGCCATCAGGCGGAAGTTGTACAGCACCGAGACCAGCGAAGAGGCTAGGTTGCTCATCAGCTCCGACGAGCCGTTGGTGCAGGTGATGACCAGTGCCTTCACGTCCAGCGAGGGCTTGCCCAGATGCAGCAGGCTGCTGTTTTGGGGGTTCAGAAAGTAGAAGAAGGGCAGAAAGCCGCCCACCATCTGGCTGATGCCCGTGGCCCAGGCGGCACCGGCCAGCCCGAACTGGAACACGCCCACCAGCAGAAAGTCCAGAACCATGTTGGTCACACCGGCGGAGAGGGAGAGCACCAGCCCCAGCCGGGGCTTTTCGGCAGTGACGAGAAAGCTCTGGAAGCTGACCTGCAGCATGAAGGCGGGCAGGGCCAGCAGGTTGATGCGGCCGTACAGCACGCAGTCGGCAATCATGGCCTCGCCCTTGGCGCCCAGCAGAACGGACAGGGGCCGCATGAACACAAAGGCCAGAAACGCCAGCACAATGCCGGTGAGCAGGGTGGCGTAAACGATCATGGAGAAATAGCGGTTGGCCCGGGCCTTATCGCCCTGGCCCAGCGTTTTGGAAACCAGCGCGCTGCCGCCGGTGCCCATCATAAAGCCCAGGGCCGAAAGGCCCATCAGCATGGGGTACACCAGATTCAGGGCGGCGAAGGGCACGGTGCCCACGTAGTTGGAGACGAACAGGCCGTCCACCACGCTGTAAATGGAGGTGATGATCATCATCACGACGGAGGGCAGCACAAAGCGCAGTAGCCGCCCGTAAGAAAAATGGTCGGAAAGCTGGATCTTCATGGGTAAAACTCCTTAATCACTTGGAAACTTATATAAGAAAAGAAATGAAACCGGAATTGCGAAAAAGCCGGGGTAAAACGGCACCCCGATCAAAGCTCGGCGGTGGTGCGGCGCAGCTGCTCCAGCAGCTTGCGGGAGAGGGCCAGATAGGTCTGCAGTTCTTCCCCGGTCAGGGCGTCGATGGCCGCCTGCTCGGCCCGGGCCAGGGGCAGCACCGTGCGCGCGGCCAGCTGGCGGCCGGCCTCGGTGAGGTGCATCTGCATCTCGCGGCCCCTGCCGGGGGTGAGGGTGAGCAGCCCCTGGCGCACCATCCGGCGGGTGGCGGAGTTGACGGTCTGCTTGCTCAGGCAGGCGTTGCCCACAATGTCCCGCTGAAGGCAGCCATCTCCGGTGAGGGCGAGGGTGTAGAGGATGACCAGTTCGCTGTCCGCCAGGCCCATCCGCAGGGCCAGGTTGTGGTAAAGCTGATCGATCTCCTTATAAATGCGGTTGTATTCGGCCAGAGGCTGGCCGGTGGAAAATTCCATGAATCTTCTCCTTTTGTAATGTACAGGCTGCAATTTACAATTGAATCAAAACTCGAATCAAAACAGGCCGGGCCGCGGCAGAAAGCGGGCCGCCGGGTGCCCGATGCTGCAAAGTAAGTCTGATTTCATACTCGAAAGAGCACAAGTGCTGATTATAAGTCCGATTTCATACTTTGTCAAGCCCGCTCTGTCAAGGGACAAAACAAAAAAGTCGTTCGGGAAAAAGCGACGGATTTCCGGAGAAACAGCGGTTCGCTTCTGCTATAATGAAAACGCAGCCGGAAAAACGGCCCGGGCAGGGCTGCCCGCGCTGCATTCGGAAACCGCCGGGGCAAGGCCCGGCCCACAGGAAAGGACAAGCCCATGGCCGTTGAGCGTACTTATGTTATGTTGAAGCCGGACGCCCTGCAGCGGGGAATCGCCGGGCAGGTCATCGCCCGCATTGAGCGCAGAGGCTACCGCATTGCCGCCATGAAAACCATGCAGCTGGACGAAGCCATTCTGAGGGAGCACTACGCCCACATTGTGGGCCAGCCCTATTTTCCGGCCACGGTGGAGTATATGACCAGCGGCCCGGTGGTGGCCATGGTGGTGGAAGGAGAGCAGGCCATTCAGGGCGTGCGCCAGCTGATGGGCCCCACGGCCTTTGAAAAGGCGGTGCCGGGAACCATCCGGGGCGATTATGCCGCCTCCACCACCCGGAACCTCATCCACGGCTCCGACTCGCCCGAGGCCGCCCGGCAGGAAATTCTGCGCTTTTTCGGGCCGGAGGGGCTGGCTTGAGCCGAAGGCGGTGCATTCTGCCCCAGCAGGGCAAGGCCCGCTGCGCGGTAAAGCGCAAAAAAGGCCACAGCTGAAACAAAAAAATGCAATGGGGCGGGCAAACCGGCGGAAACCGCCGCGAACGGCGCAAAATAGATAAACCGCCTTTAATTTGGCTGTGCAGTATGCTGAAAAAGAATGGATGAATGACACTTTTGTGCAAATACTGAAGTGCGGATGAGCGAATAGTCCATAAAATGGTAGAATTCAGCGGGCAGCTGAAGCCCACATGAATGTTGCACAAATTTGCGGAGTGCGTTTGTGGCGTGTTGCACAAAAATTGTGAATAGTAGTAAAAAAACGATTTCAAATTCCACAATTTTGTTGACTTTTTCTAAAGGCAATGCTAATATCATAACTGCAAAGAGAAAACAGAATCACCGTACACAGTCCCCGATTTTCCATTTGTTGTGAAAAGTGACGAAGTTTTCAAAGAGAAAAAAGAGCCTTTTCTCCCGTTGCACAAGCCGAAGGGTTTGCGGGCGGCCGCCGGTGCCAAAGGGCGGGGGCAGGAATGTGGTTTTACCCAGAAAACGGCCGGAGCAGAGCGGGCCGTCCTGGGCGGCGGGTGTTCAGGCCTGCCGCAGCGGCGTACCTTCCATGCGAGGGCCGGGTTTTGGGTGAGCGTGTATAAGCACAATAGAAACAAGGAGAGGATTCACATGAAAAAACTGCTTGCACTTCTGCTGGTAGCTGCAATGTCCATCTCTATGGTGGCTTGCGGCGGCAGCGCTTCTTCCAGCGCCGCTTCTTCTGAGGCGGGTTCCGAGGCTGCTTCTTCCGAGGCTGCTTCCAGCGACGTCAAGATCGGCGTCTGCATCTATCAGTTCGCTGATAACTTCATGACCCTGTACCGCAACGACATCAAGGCCGACCTGGAAGCCCTGGGCTACAAGGAAGGCACCAACTTCACCATCGTTGATGGTGCCAACGACCAGGCCAAGCAGACCGAGCAGATCGACAGCTTCATCGCTGAGGGTGTTGACGTGCTGATCGTCAACCTGGTGCAGTCCACCTCCGCTTCCACCATCATCGAGAAGGCCAAGGCTGCTGACATCCCCGTGGTGTTCATCAACCGTGAGCCCACCGCTGAGGACCTGGCCCTGTACGACAAGTGCTGCTACGTTGGCGCTGACGCCCGTCAGTCCGGCACCTTCCAGGGCGAGATCATCGCTGCTACCGAGAACAAGGGCGACTTCAACGGCAATGGTACCGTTGATTACGCCATGATCATGGGCGACCCCGAGAACGTGGATGCTCAGTACCGCACCGAGTACTCCATCAAGGCTCTGGAGGCTGCCGGCCTGAAGGTCAACAAGCTGTACGAGCAGCGCGCTGACTGGGATCAGACCAAGGGCCAGGAGAATGCTGCCAACGTTCTGAGCCAGTTCAACGACGAAGTTGACGTGATCTTCAGCAACAACGACGCTATGGCTATGGGCGCCCTGCAGGCCATCGAGGCTGCTGGCCGCAAGGTTGGCGAGGACATCTACCTGGTGGGTGTTGACGCTCTGGAAGAGGCTGTGCAGGCTGTTGCCGACGGCCGCATGACCGGCACCGTTCTGAACGACGATGTGAGCCAGGCCCAGACCGCTGTTGACGCTGCTGTCCGTTACCTGAACGGCGAGGCCAACGACAAGAACTACACCGTCGACTACGTGAAGGTTACTCCCGAGAACGCTGCTGACTACATCAAGTAAGAACCAGCTGAAAAGGGCAAGTAAACACACGGATACCGCGGGTGTGATCATTGCTTGAAAGATTGCGTGCGTGGGCCAGTTCGCCTGCGCACGCAATTTTTCGGATAGGCTGCTTGTTCACACTGTGGTGACAAAGTGCTCTTTCGCGGCATACGGGCCGCGTAGGGAAATGAGAAATCTGTTTTTGCTGCGATAAAAACGGGTTTCAAGGATTGCGAAGGACCTCCTGCAAACCGGCCGGAGGGACGAGCACCCCGGCCAAATGGGGGAATCATAAGGCAGAGCCGCTTTGTTCATAAGCGCCGCAGCTGCGGCGCCAGGGGCGCAAAACCATGAACGGCGCGGCACCGCCGCAAGGCAATGCAAACGGCAAACCAATGAAAAGGAGGCCCAACTCTATGTCAGAGTACCGCTTGGAGATGAAAGGCGTGGTCAAAACCTTCCCTGGTGTGAAGGCGCTGGACCATGCCCAGCTCCAACTGAAGCCCGGACATGTGCATGCGCTGATGGGCGAAAACGGCGCAGGCAAGTCCACGCTGATGAAATGTATGTTCGGCATTTACAAGATGGATGAGGGCGAGATCTACTACGAGGGCGAGAAGGTGAACATCACCGACCCCCTGGACGCGCTGAGCAAGGGCATCGCCATGGTGCACCAGGAGCTTCAGCCCGTGCCCGCCCGCAGTGTGGCAGAAAACATCTATCTTGGCCGCTACCCCACCAAGAAATTCGGTCCCTTCACGGTGGTGGATCATGAAAAAATGTATGAGGACACCGCCGCCCTGCTGAAGCGGGTGCGCATGAACTTTGACCCCAAGCAGAAGCTGGGTGAACTGAGCGTGTCGCAGATGCAGTCGGTGGAAATCGCCAAGGCTGTCAGCGCCAACTGCAAGGTGCTGATTCTGGACGAGCCCACCTCTTCGCTGACCTCCAACGAGGTTGAGGCGCTGTTCCGCATCATTGAGGATCTGAAAAAGGAAGGCGTTTCCATCGTCTACATCAGCCATAAGATGGACGAGATCCTGCGCATTTCCGATGAAGTGACCATCATGCGCGATGGCCAGTACATCGGCACCTGGGACTGCAAGGGCCTGACCACCGACTTCATCATCACCAAGATGGTGGGCCGTGAGCTGACCAACCTGTACCCCGTGCGCGAGAACAAGCCCAGCGACGAAGTGGTGCTGAAGGTGGAGAACTTCACCTCCATTCACCCCCGCAGCTTCCGCAACTGCAGCTTTGAGCTGCACAAGGGCGAGATCCTGGGCGTGGCCGGTCTGGTGGGCGCCCAGCGTACCGAGCTGATGGAAGGTGTGTTCGGCATTCGTGCCCACACCGAAGGTAAGGTCACCTACAAGGGCAAGGAGATCCAGATCCATCGCCCGGCCGACGCCATTAAGAAGGGCATTGCCCTGCTGACGGAGGACCGGCGCGCCACCGGTATCATGGGCGTGCTGAGCGTGGCCGACAACATCTCCATTTCCAGCCTGGACCACTACCTGAAGGGCGGCATTATGCTGGACAACAAGGCCATTGTGGACCTGGTGCAGGAAAATAAGGAAAAGATGGCCATCAAGGTGCCCAGCCCCAAAACGGCCATTCGCAGCCTGTCCGGCGGCAACCAGCAGAAGGTGCTGATCGCCCGCTGGCTGGCCAACAACCCGGATGTGCTCATCCTGGACGAGCCCACCCGCGGCATTGACGTGGGCGCGAAGTACGAGATCTACTGCATCATTGCCGACCTGGCAAAGCAGGGCAAGAGCATCATCATGATCTCTTCGGAAATGAGCGAGATTATCGGCATGTCCGACCGGGTGATGGTCATGTGTGACGGCCGCGTCACCGGCTTCATCCCCGGCAAGGAAGCCACCCAGGAAAACATCATGGCTTTGGCCACTCAGTTTAATTAAGGAGGTCGTCCAACGTGGAGGATACCAAGAAAATCTCCGGCAAAAAGGTAAAAAGCTGGATCACGAACAACGCCATCATTATCCTGATGCTGGTCATCGTCATTGCGGTGGGCATCATGAAGCCGAAATTCTTCGGCGCCAGCAACCTGATCAACACCCTGAAGAACATCTCCATCCGCTACATCATCGCGCTGGGTATTTCCGGCTGCCTGATCACCACCGGCAACGACCTGAGCGCCGGCCGTGTGGCTGGCTTCGCCGCCTGCCTGGCCGCCATTCTGGCCCAGAAGGCCGGCTACTCCGGCCGCTTCTACCCCAACATGCCGGAGCTGCCCCTGATCGCCATCTTCGCCATCGTCATCGCCATCTGCGCCGTGTTCGGCCTGGTGAACGGCCTGGTGGTCAGCTACCTGAAGGTGCAGCCCTTCATCGCTACCCTGGGTATGCAGCAGATCGTTTACGGCATCTGCCTGGTGTACACCGGCGCCAACCCCATCGGCGGCCTGCGCAGTGACTTCACCGGCATTGCCACCCAGAGCATTCTGGGCATCCCCGTGCTGATCCTCATCGCAGTGGTCGTGGCCATCTGCTTCTGGTTCCTGTACAACAAGACCCGCCACGGCAAGTATATGTACGCCATCGGCGGCAACGAGAACGCCGCTGAAGTGGCCGGCGTGAACGTGCCCAAGACCAAGATCAAGATCTACGTTCTGGCTTCCTGCATGTTCGGCCTGGCCGGCGTTCTGCTGGCTGCCAAGTCCGGCGGCGCCAGCGTGCAGACCGCTTACGGCTACGAGCTGGACGCCATCGCGGCTTCCACCATCGGCGGTGTTTCCACCACCGGCGGCGTGGGTACCGTGCCCGGCGTGCTGGTCGGCGTCTGCGTGTTTGAGGTGCTGAAGGTTGCCCTGCAGTTCATGGGCATCGACTCCAGCTACACCTACCTGGTGCAGGGCCTGGTCATCATCCTGGCTGTGGCTATGGATATCCGCAAGTACCTGGCCAAGAAGTAATTTTTTCCTCTCTCCTTGCATGTTCGGCCCCCGCTGCTCTATAATAATGGGCAGCGGGGGCCTTTTTGGCACAAGGCAAAGGCCCCATCGGCCGTGCATACGCCCGTGCAGGGCAGAGGAGAAACAGAAAAAACGGCGCAGCCGCGCGAAGGAGGAGCAACCAATGGACGAAAAAACTTCCCAAACGCTGGAAGAGCGTGAGGCGGCGCTGGCCCGCCGTGAAGAAGAGCTGGCCCGCCAGCAGGCCCAGCTTGCCCAGGAGCAGCAGGAGCTGCACCGCCGCAAGGGCCTGCTGGACAACGGCGACCCCAATTTCAAGAACGGCAAGGAGAAAATCTACGACCGCCTGCCGGTGACCGCCAAGCAGATGGACCTGGTGGTCAAGGTGCTGGAGGTGGCCATTGTGGTGGTTTTGGCCGTGGCCCTGCTGGATAAATACCTGTTCTGAGAGCGGGGCGGCCGGCCTGCCGGGGCAATTTGCGCCCAAATGCAAAAAATGCCTTGCAGCCGCCGGAAGAATGTGCTATACTAAATCCGCTACCGCGGCCCGGCCCTGGGCGTATGCCCTGCAACAGGGAAGACCGGTTGCCCACCGCTGGCGCTGACGGCAAATTTTACAAAAAGAGGTTTGTATCATGGAATCCAAGAAGAACATCATCGAACAGTACCGTATGAGCGAGAACGACACTGGTTCTCCCGAGGTGCAGGTTGCCCTGCTGACCGCTCGCATCAACCACCTGAACGAGCATCTGGCTGCCAACCACAACGACCATCACAGCCGTCGTGGCCTGCTGAAGATGGTTGGCCAGCGCCGCAACCTGCTGGCTTACCTGCAGAAGAAGGACGTGGAGCGTTACCGTGCTCTGATCGCCAAGCTGGGTCTGCGTAAGTAATCACGGTTTGTGTTTGAGCAGCCGGAAGCCTTTGGGCTTCCGGCTGCTTTTTTGTTGCACGCCGGGGCAAGAAGCCGGAACGGGCGGGGCCATGCGGTGCCCGGCGGCCGCCAAACGCCCAAAAGAAACCGGCGGCGCGAAACCCGGCGCCGGGCAAAACGCCGCAGAGCAGCGCTTTTTGACCCGAAACGGGGCAGAGCATGGCAGATTAGACAAAAGAGAGACAGCATTTTTGATAAAAAACCGGTTGAATGTATCCGCTTTTTTGTGCTACACTATCTACAAATTAAGTGTCAAAGAACAAAACAGGAGGAACACTCACATGGCTTTGGAATTCAGTTCCAGAAAAGAAACCTTCCCCAATTACCGGGTGTGGGAAACCACGCTGGCGGGCCGCCCCTTTGTGGTGGAGACCGGCAAGATGTGCGGCCTCTCCAACGGCAGCTGCCTGGTGCGCTACGGCGAAACCGTGGTGCTGTGCAATGTGACCATGAGCGAGAAGCCCCGTGAGGGCATCGACTTCTTCCCCTTGAGCGTGGAGTTTGAGGAAAAGCTCTACGCGGTGGGCCGCATTCCCGGCAGCTTTATGCGCCGTGAAGGCCGCCCCGGCGAGAAGGCCATTCTCACCAGCCGCGTGGTGGACCGCCCCATTCGCCCGCTGTTCCCCAAGGAAATGCGCAATGATGTGTGCGTGACCATGACCGTGATGAGCGTGGATCAGGACTGCAGCCCGGAGATTGCCGGCATGATCGGCACCTCCATTGCCCTGTCCATCAGTGAGATTCCCTGGAAGGGCCCCATCGGCGGCGTGTTTATGGGCCTGGTGGATGGCCAGCTGGTGGTGAACCCCACGCTGGAGCAGCGCCAGAACAGCGACCTGCAGCTGACGGTGGCCGCCACCATGAACAAGATCGTGATGATCGAGGCGGGTGCCAACGAGGTGGATGAGGCCACCATGCTGGAGGCCATCAAGATGGCCCACGGCGAGATCAAGAAGATCATTGCTTTCATCAACGGCATTGTGGCCGAGATCGGCAAGCCGAAGATTGACTTTGTGAGCATGGATCTGGACTACGACCTGTTTACCAAGATCCGCGCCGAATATCTGGACGACTTCAAGGCCGCCATGGACACCGACGACAAGAACGTGCGTGATGCCCGTCTGCTGCCCATTCAGGACAAGCTGGAGGCCGAATACCCCGACCTGGACGATGCCACCGTGGGGCTGATCATGTACAAGATGCAGAAGTACGTGGTGCGCCGCTGGCTGCTGGATGACGGCAAGCGTGTGGACGGCCGCGGCATCAACGAGATCCGCCCTCTGGCGGCGGAGGTGGGCCTGCTGCCCCGGGTTCACGGCAGCGGTATGTTCACCCGCGGCCAGACCCAGGTGCTGACCACCTGCACCCTGGGCAACACCAAGGACAGCCAGCTGATGGACGACCTGGGAACCGAGCCTTATAAGCGGTACATCCATCACTACAACTTCCCGCCCTACTCGGTGGGTGAGGCGCGGGCACCCCGCAGCCCCGGCCGCCGCGAGATCGGCCACGGCGCACTGGCGGAGCGCGCCCTGCTGCCGGTGATTCCCCCCATGGAGGAATTCCCGTACACCCTGCGTCTGGTGAGCGAGGTGCTGTCCTCCAACGGCTCCACCAGCCAGGCTTCCATCTGCGGCAGCACCCTGGCCCTGATGGATGCGGGCGTGCCCATTAAGGCCCCTGTAGCCGGCATCAGCTGCGGCCTCATCACCGAGGGTGACCGCTGGATGACCATGCTGGACATTCAGGGCGTGGAGGACTTCCACGGCGATATGGACTTTAAGGTGGGCGGCACCCGCCGCGGCATCACCGCCATTCAGATGGACATCAAGATCGACGGCCTGACCTACGACATCATTGAGGAAGCGCTGGAGAAGTGCCGCAAGGGCCGCCTGTACATCCTGGATGAGATCATCAAGCCCTGCATCGCCGAGCCCCGCGCAAAGCTGAGCAAGTATGCGCCCAAGATGTTCGGCATGACCATCCCCGTGGATAAGATCAAGGACGTGATCGGCAAGGGCGGCAAGGTCATTCAGGAAATCTGCGCCAAGTGCAACTGCAAGATCGACGTGGAAGAGGACGGCCATGTCTTTGTGTCCGCCGTGGACGAAGAGGACGCCCAGCGCGCCATCCATACCATCAAGACCATTGTGGAGGACCCGGAGGTGGGCGCCATCTACAAGGGCCGCGTGACCCGCCTGATGAACTTCGGCGCGTTTGTGGAGATCGCCCCGGGCAAGGAGGGGCTGGTTCACATCAGCAAGCTGGACACCAAGCGCGTGGAGCGGGTGGAGGACGTGGTTGCCGTGGGCGATGAGCTGATCGTTATGGTCACCGACATCGACCAGCAGGGCCGCATCAACCTGTCCCGCAAGGACGCTCTGGTTGCCATCGCCGCCAAGAAAAAGGCAATGGAAGAGGCCCAGGCCCAGCAGAACGGCTGAGCAGCCCGGAACCGGCCCGACGCCGCGCGGTGCTTGCAGCAAACATAGAACCGAATGCCCGCGGGCGGCCGGCCGGAACCTCCGGCAGGCTGCCTGCGGGCTTTTTTGCACGGGCGTCCGGGCGGCTTTTCACAACGGCACGATTTGCGGCGAAAAAAGCACGGCCCGGGCAGCCCGGAATTTCACGGAATCGCCCGGAAAATGCCGCTGCGGCGCGGTTGCGAACAAAGAGATAAAATGTTATAATAAACGCTGAAGCACGCCGCCCATATGCGGCAGAGCCCGGAGGAAGGCAAATGGCAGAGATCAGCGCCAGCATTGTGAGTTACGGCGGTTACGAAGAAGTTGTTCAGGCAGCGGCTTCGATTCTTCGTTATACCTCTCAGCCGGTGGATCTGTATATAATCGACAATGCCAGCCCGGACGGCACCGGGAAAAAACTGGAGCGGACCCGCTTTGAAAAGCCGGTGACGGTGATCTGCCTGTCGGAAAATGTGGGCTTCGGCAAGGGGCACAACACGGTGCTGCCCCGCCTGAAAAGCAAGTACCACTTTGTGCTGAACCCGGACATTCTGGTGGAAGAGGATACGCTGACCGGTATGTGCGCCTGGATGGACGAGCACCCGGATGTGGTGATGGCCACCCCCCAGCTGTATTTCCCCACCGGCGAAAAGCAGAACCTGCCCCGGCGCGTGCCCAATGTGGCCAGCCTAGTGGCCCGTCAGGTGCCGGGCTTTGAGCCGCTGCAGCGGTTTGACACCCATTACACCATGCAGGATGAGGACCTGACCAAGGTGCAGGAAATCCAGTTCTGCACCGGCAGCTTTTTCGTCATCCGCACGGACGTGATGAAAAAGATCGGCGGCTTTGACCCGGATTATTTCATGTATGTGGAGGATGCCGACATTACCCGGCGGGCCATGTGCTGCGGGCGGGTGTGCCTGCTGCCGCAGTTCCGGGCCATTCACGCCTGGCACCGAGAGCCTTTCCGCCGGCCGGAGGCCTTTGCCCGCCAGCTGAGCAGCATGATGCTCTATTTTAAAAAGTGGGGCTTCCACTGGTGCTGAACCAGTCTGATTTAGCCCTGCCTGCCGGGAAAGCCCGGCCCAGATTTGTATACAGCGGCGCGGCTCCGCTTTGTGTTAAGCTGCAAAGTACGAAACGGCGCTTTTGCGCCGGGCACAAACAAAGCCGGGCAAAACGGCCCGGCGGGGGAAAGCGGGCAATCGCCCCTGCATATTCCGGGGCATCGCCCGCCTTCAGAAGGAGCGCAAACGATGAAAGGCATTATTCTGGCCGGCGGCGCCGGCACCCGCTTGTATCCGCTGACCATGGTTACGTCCAAGCAGCTGCTGCCTGTGTACGACAAGCCCATGATCTATTACCCGCTGTCCACCCTGATGCTGGCGGGCATTCAGGACATTCTCATCATCTCCACCCCGGAGGACACCCCCCGGTTTGAACACCTGCTGGGCGACGGCAGCCAGTTCGGCGTGCACTTCTCTTACAAGGTGCAGCCCAGCCCGGACGGCCTGGCCCAGGCATTTCTGCTGGGTGAGGAGTTCATCGGCGACGATTGCTGCGCCATGGTTCTGGGCGACAACATCTTCTACGGCAACGGCTTCTCCCGCATTCTGAAGGCCGCTGCGGTCAACGCCGAAAAGAACGGCCGGGCCACGGTGTTCGGTTATTACGTCAGCGACCCGGAGCGCTTCGGCATTGTGGAGTTTGACGACAACGGCAAGGTCATCAGCGTGGAAGAAAAGCCCGAACAGCCGAAATCCAACTACGCCATCACCGGCCTGTATTTCTATGACAAGCGCGTGGTGGAGCTGGCCAAGCAGGTCAAGCCCAGCGCCCGGGGCGAGCTGGAGATCACCAGCCTGAACGCCATGTATCTGGAGCAGGGCGACCTGGACGTGCAGCTGCTGGGCCGGGGCTTTGCCTGGCTGGACACCGGCACCATGGACAGCCTGGTGGACGCGGCCGACTTTGTGCGCATGGTGGAAAAGCGCCAGGGCATCAAGATCAGCGCCCCGGAGGAGATCGCCTACAAAAACGGCTGGATCAGCCGGGAAAAGCTGCTGGAAAGTGCGGCCCGTTACGGCAAAAGCCCCTACGGCAAGCACCTGAAGCAGGTGGCGGACAACAAGCTGAAGTATTGAGCGCTTTGAAACAAAGGAGCTGACACGATATGAAGATTCTGATCACGGGCAGCCACGGCCAGTTGGGCACCGAGCTGCTGCGCCAGCTGAAGGAAGGCCGCTCCGAGATTGGGCCCATTCCGGAAAAGCTATGTACGGCCAAGGTCATTCCCACCGATGCGGATGAGCTGGACATCACCGACCGGGACGAGGTTGTGGCCTTTGTGCGCCGGATGGAGCCGGATGTGATCATCAACTGCGCCGCCTACACCAATGTGGACGGCTGCGAGAGCCACACCGAGGATGCCTTTAAGGTGAACGCCCTGGGCCCCCGGAACCTGGCCATTGCCGCCCAGAAGGTGGGCGCAAAACTGGTGCACGTTTCCACCGATTATGTGTTCAGCGGCAAGGAAAACGGCGGTGTGCCTCTGGATGAGAGTGCCCTGCCTGCCCCGGTGAGCGCCTATGGGCGCACCAAGCTTCTGGGCGAGCAGTATGTGCGGCAGTTCTGCCCCCGCAGCTTTGTGGTGCGCACCGCCTGGCTGTACAGCCACACCGGCAAAAACTTTGTGTTCACCATGATGAACGCGGGCCGCAAGCTGGGGGCCCTGACCGTGGTGAACGACCAGCTGGGCAACCCTACCAACGCCGCCGACCTGGCCCACCATCTGCTGAAGCTGGCGGTGAGCAGCGAGTACGGCACTTACCACTGCACCGGCGAGGGCGTGTGCAGCTGGTATGACTTTGCCTGCGAGATCATCCGGCTGAGCGGGGTGAAGGCCACCGTGGCCCCCTGCACCAGCGCCGAGTACGCGGCCGCCCATCCGGACGCAGCCAGCCGCCCCGCCTGGAGCGCCCTGGAAAACCGGATGCTGGCCTGCACGGTGGGCAACGAAATGCGCCCCTGGCAGGAAGCCCTGACCGAATTTTTTAAGAACGAAAGCCCGGAGGCATAACAATTTATGAAAACGTATCTGGTTACCGGCTGCGCCGGTTTCATCGGCACCAACTTCGTCTACTATATGCTGAACAAGTACCCTGAGATCAAGCTGGTCAACCTGGACAAGCTGACCTACGCGGGCAACCTGGAAAATCTGAAGGACTGCGAGGGCGACGAACGCCACACCTTCGTGCAGGGCGACATCTGCGATAAGGAACTGGTCACCCGCCTGTTCGAGCAGTACGACTTCGACTATGTGATCAACTTTGCAGCCGAGAGCCATGTGGACCGGAGCATCTCCAACCCGGAGATCTTCGTGCAGAGCAACGTGATGGGCACCGTCAACCTGCTGCAGTGCGCCAAAAACGCCTGGTACGACGCAGAGAAGCGCATCTGGAAAGAGGGTAAGAAGTACCTGCAGGTGTCCACCGATGAGGTGTACGGCACTCTGGGCGAGACCGGCTATTTTATGGAGACCACGCCCCTGTGCCCCCACAGCCCCTATTCCAGCAGCAAGGCCAGCGCCGACCTGTTCGTGATGGCCTATCACGACACCTACGGCATGCCGGTGAACATCACCCGCTGCTCCAACAACTACGGCCCCTATCAGTTCCCGGAAAAGCTGATTCCCCTGATGATCAACAACGTGAAGCAGCACAAGAGCCTGCCGGTGTACGGCGATGGAATGCAGGTGCGCGACTGGCTGTATGTGGAGGACCACTGCAAGGCCATTGACATGGTGGCAAACGGCGGCCGCAGCGGCCAGGTGTACAACGTGGGCGGCCACAACGAGCGGCCCAACATCTTCATCGTCAAGACCATCATTGCCCAGCTGCACGACCGGCTGAAGGATGAGGGCATCAGCGAGGAGCTGATCCGGCACGTGGCCGACCGTTTGGGCCACGATCGCCGCTACGGCATTGACCCCACCAAGATCAAGAAGGAGCTGGGCTGGTACCCGGAAACCACCTTTGAAGTGGGCATTGTCAAGACCATTGACTGGTATCTGGAGCATGAGGACTGGATGGAGCACATCACCAGCGGCGACTACCAGAATTACTATCAGGAAATGTATAAAAACAAATAACGCTTTGTAATTGCAAAAAATACGAAAAAGCGCGGCCCAAACGGTTGGGCCGCGCTTTTTATCATTTTGAAAAACCAACCGATGAGAACCGGACTTATTCGCCAAATACCTTCACATAGTCGGCCTTGAACTTTTCAATGCCGGCATCGGTGAGGGGATGGTGCAGCATCTGCTTGATGACCTTGTAGGGCACCGTGGCGATGTCGGCCCCGGCCAGGGCACAGTCGGTCACATGGATGGGGTTGCGCACACTGGCGGCGATGATCTGGGTGGTGATGTCCGGGTAGTTCAGGAAAATGTCATGGATGTTCTGCACCAGCTCAATGCCGGGCTGGCTGATGTCATCCAGCCGGCCCAGGAAGGGGCTGACATACGTGGCGCCGGCCCGGGCGGCCAGCAGCGCCTGGTTGGCGGTGAAGATCAGGGTGCAGTTGGTGGGAATGCCCTTGGCCGACAGGGCCTTGATGGCCTTCAGGCCCTCGGCGGTCATGGGGATTTTCACGACCATATGGGCCGGGTCCAGAGCATAAATGGCCTCGCCCTCGGCGATCATCCCGGCGGCGTCGGTGGTGGTGGCCTTTACCTCGCCGCTGATGGGCCCGTCCACAATGGCGGCGATCTCCTTCAGCACGGTGGCGTAGTCCCGTCCCTCTTTGGCAATGAGGCTGGGGTTGGTGGTCACACCGGCGATGACACCCATCTCACTGGCGGTACGAATTTCTTCCACATTGGCGGTGTCAATGAACAGTTTCATACAAGCAGCACTCCTTCCGGATGAATGCAGGCTGCCGGTCGGGCGCAAAGGCGCGGCCACCGGCCAGAGCCTTTTTTATTACCCTCATTATAGCAGGGGCGGGCCATTTGAGCAATGCACCGGGACAATTTGGACAATTTGGACAATTTGACCGAACGAACACGAAAAAATTGGATAACTGCGCGATCTGCGCAATTTTTTGCGGGATGTGGCCTAGAGAGAATTTGCGCCGCGCGATAAATTTTAACAATTTATTTATCCAATCAATGAAAATTCTGTGTTATAATTATAACGAAAAAGCAGTCTGAAATGAAGGAGTGAAGCCACCATGATTCAATTTGAGCATGTTTGCAAGAACTACGGCAAAACACCGATCCTGCGGGATCTGAACTTCACCATTCCGGATGGGCAGTTTGTGGTGCTCATCGGCACGTCCGGCTGCGGCAAAACCACCACGCTGAAAACCATCAACCGCCTCATTGAGCCGGACAGCGGCCGCATTCTCATTGACGGCAAGGAGATTCATGAGATTGACAAGGTGGAGCTGCGCCGTCACATCGGCTATGTGATCCAGCAGATCGGTCTGTTTCCCAATATGACGGTGGCCCAGAACATCTGCGTGGTGCCCCGGCTTTTGAAATACGACAAGGCCCGCTGCGACCAGATCGTGAAAGAGATGCTGCCCATGGTGAACATGGAGCAGTATGCGGACAAGTACCCCTCCGAGCTTTCCGGCGGCCAGCAGCAGCGCATCGGCGTGCTGCGCGCACTGGCGGCCTCGCCCTCCATTGTGCTGATGGACGAACCCTTCAGCGCCCTGGACCCCATGACCCGCGAGAATTTGCAGGACGAAGTAAAGCGCTTGCAGCAGAAACTGAACAAGACCATTGTGTTCGTCACCCACGATATGGGCGAGGCTCTGAAGCTGGCCGATACCATTATTTTTATGGACGGCGGCCGCATTGTGCAGATGGCCTCTCCCGAGGAGATGCTGGAGCATCCGGCCAGTGAGCAGGTGCGGGACTTCTTGGGCAAGCACGCCCCCGGCGCACCGGCCCCCTCCAAGGTGGAAAGCTTTATGCGCACCAATGTGCTCAGCGTGCAGAAAAACCGCGGCGTGCTGGAGTGCGCCGAGCGCATGGCCCGCGGCAGTGTGGATACCCTGTTGGTGACGGACGAACACGAGCACTATCTGGGCATTGTGTCCATTGGCGACATCCGCCACTGGGGGCAGGGCCTGAAGAGCATTGAACCGCTGATCCGTCAGACGGCCCGGGTGGCCCGGGTGGGGGACGACGCCAAGGAGAGCTTTGACTATCTGCTGGATTCCGGCGCAAACTACGTAGTGGTTCTTCGGGAGGACGATACCATCGCCGGAATCGTGACCAAAACCAGCGTGGCCCGCTCGGTGGCCGAAAACCTGTGGGGGGAGGCCAAATGAAGTACCTGATTGATGCATACGGCGCCATGCTGCTGAAGGCGGTTGCGGTGCACCTGGGGTACGTTCTGGTGTCGGTGGCCATCGGCTTTGCGCTGGGCCTGGTGCTGGGCGTGCTGCTCTCCCGGGTGTCCCGCTGGTCCGGCATTGTGCTGCCCATTCTGTCAGTGTTCCAGACCATTCCCGGCCTGGTGTTCATCGGTGTGCTGTTTATCTGGTGGGGCATGGTGCCCGCCACAGTCATTGTGGCTTTGACGGTGTATGCCATGTTCCCGGTGCTGAAAAACACCTACACCGGCATTCTGGCGGTGGAAAGCCGCTATGTGGAGGCGGCCAAGGGCTGCGGGATGTCGCCGCTTCAAACCCTGCTTCAGGTGGAGCTGCCGCTGGCCATGCCCTCCATTGTGGCCGGCCTGCGCATGGCCGCCATTTATACCGTATCCTGGGCGGTGCTGGCCTCCATGATCGGCCTGGGCGGCCTGGGTGACTTCGTCTACCAGGGCACCAACTCCAACAACAACACCCTCATTCTGCTGGGGGCGATCCCGGCGGCGCTGCTGGCCATTCTGCTTGGCTGGCTGGTGGACCTGCTGCAGAAGAAGGTCACGCCCCGGGGGATGCGAAAGGAGGGCGGAAAATGACCTGGTCGATGATTTTTGAGCATCTTTATATCGTGCTGGCCGCCTGCATCCTCTCCATCCTCATCGGCGTGCCGCTGGGCCTGCTAGCCTACCTGTACCCAAAGGCCCGGGCCGTGATCCTCCGGGTGGTGGACCTGCTTCAGACCATCCCCTCGCTGGCGCTGCTGGGCATCATCATGGTGTTCCTGGGCGCAGGCAAGCCCACGGTGATTCTGGGCATTACCCTGTATTCGCTGCTGCCCATCGTGCGCAACACCTGCCTTGGTTTGCAGCAGGTGGACCCCGGCGTAAAAGAGGCGGCCCGGGGCATGGGCATGAGCAAGCTCTATCGGGTGGTCATGGTGGAGCTGCCGCTGGCGTTCCCCACCATGTTTACCGGCATCCGCATTGCGGTGGTGAATGCCATCGGCACGGCGGTGTTCGCTGCCTTTGTGGGCGGCGGCGGCCTGGGCAGCGTCATCACCCGGGGCATCCGCCTGAAGGACATGAAAACCATCCTGTCCGCCACGCTGGTGCTGATGGTGATCGCCGCGGCGCTGGATGTGCTGATGGGCGTGTTTGAAAAGCGGATGCGCTCTGCCGCCAGCCGCGGCGGGGGACGCAAGAAGCTGCTGGCCCCGCTGGCCCTTCTGCTTGCAGCCTTTGTGCTGCTGGTGCCCTTCGGCACGGGCGGCGAAAAGGGCGATCTGTATGTGTACGACCTGAACTACTCCGAGCCGCAGCTGCTCACCCGCATGGTGAAGATGCTGGTGGAGGATCGCACCGGCCTGAAGGTGGTCATCAAGGACGAGATGACCGCGGTGAACGCCTTCAACGAGCTGACGGCGGCCCAGCCCTCCTGCGACTTTATCGTGAGCTACGACGGCACCCTGCTTACCACCTACCTGCATCAGGACACCACCGACATCCCGGCGGGCGAGACCCTGTACGACTACGCCAACCAGCAGGCCATGGAGCGCTACGGCGTGCGGATGCTGGGCAAGTTCGGGCTGGACAACACCTATGCCATTGCCGTGCCCGAGGCGCTGGCTAAGCAGTGCGGCCTGAACACGGTGAGCGACCTTGTGCCCATTGCCGGGCAGCTGGTGTTCGGCGCGGAGCACGACTTCTTCACCGCCGAGGGCAGCATGAAGTACAACCCCTTTGTGGCATATTACGGCCTGAAGTTCAAGGATGCAGTCTCGGTGGACATCAGCCTGAAGTACAACGCCATTGAGAACGGCAGCTTCCAGGTGACGGAGGTGTACACCACCGACGGCCTGAACATCAAGGCCGGGCTGAAGATCCTGGAGGATGATAAGCACTTCTTCCCGGAGTACAACGGCACGCTGCTGGTGCGGCAGGAAGTGCTGGACGAGTACGCCGACCGCGGCCTGGAGCAGGCCATGAACCTGCTGGAAGGGCGCATCTCCAGCGAGCAGATGGCGCAGATGACCTACCAGGTGGATGTGGAGGGCCGCGATGTGAACGAGGTGGCCCGGAACTTCCTGGTGGAACAGGGCCTGCTGGCGGCGTGAGCGCAGAGCGAGCAATCAAGAAACGCACAAAAACACTCGACGCAAGCCGAGTAACCATAAGACTAGGAACAGGAACCGCAGTTTAAACCGCGGTTCCTGTTCTTATATTCTGCAGTGTTCTGTGATACAATGGAGCAAAACAGGTCTGCAAATCGATCGTTTATGGCATGTAAAATACCTTTGACAGACGAAAAACATGCATGTCAATACAGTTTGATGGCGAAAACAGGACCTTTCGATTAGTATGAATATGCAAGGAGGTAAACAAGATGGAACTTGGAAAGAAAATCAGAACCTATCGTCAGGAATCGCATTTATCTCAAGAGGAGTTGGCCGATCGTGTTTATGTTTCAAGGCAAACAATCTCAAATTGGGAAAATGATAAATGTTATCCCGATGTGAATAGTTTGGTATTACTGAGTGAAATCTTTCAAATCACTCTTGATAAACTGATTAAAGGAGATATTGAAGAGATGAAAGCTGCAATTCAAAAAGAAGAAATTGAGAAGATGAATCGTTATGGTAAAATTTACACCATAATGCTGATTGTTATGGTTGTTTCTGCGGTTCCGCTATTTATGTGGCTCAGTGCTTGGGCATTCATTCCTTTGGGAATCATGTATGCAATTGCTTTGTACATTGCCTTTAAGATTGAAAAGGTAAAAAAAGACAATGATGTTCATACTTATAAAGAAATTTTAGCATTTATGGAAGGAAAACATCTGGATGATATCCATAAGCAGCAAGAAATCGGCAAGCGTCCATATCAGAAAATTCTTTTCGTTATAGGCAGTGCTTTGATCTCACTTGCTGCGGGTGTGTTGATTGGTTCTTTGATGCACATTTTTTGAACTGATTGTGACAAAATGTACAACTTCCGGTTTTTGAAACTGAGAAAGCGGAATTTGTGCGCATGCTGATTCATACGTCGACTATTTCGAAGCCAGCAGCCAGTTTGGAAAACCGAAAAAGCTTTTATTTGACAAAGATACCCTGTATAGAGTATTTTTAGTGAAAGATTCTCAGGCAGTGTTGGAGGTGATTTTGCCGTGCGACAGAACAATGACATGAAAGGGCCTGTGACAGATGAGGATCGCCGCAGATGGATCGAGCGGCAGGAAGCATGGGCAAGAGAACCTGTCAAATTCCGAAAGCTCACGCCGGAAGAAATCGCCGAGTTGAAGAAGCAAGGCCGTCTTTAATCCGTTTATGAACCACGATGCATCCGCACCGTGGTTTTTTGTTGCCCATTTTCAGAATGTACACCTTTTGCGCCCGGACGAACATGCATTGAGCCGATCAAATGATCCTTGTGTTCTCCGAACGCGTGGTCGTTTACAACATTGCCAACCAGGCACCAGCGCGATGGACGCTTATTTTCATCATGAGGCAGGATAATTCCCCAAACATTTCTTCAAATTTCAGTTTCTCGAACCGGTTAAGGGTGCGCTTCTATGCGGCGATTCCCTTAAAGTAAAAGGCGTGACCATGTTGGTCACGCCTTTTACTTGTTTTACGGGTTTACGGTTGCACTGCTAAATGGGGGGCATTTTTCAGGCGTCCTATACACACCACACGATAACCGCCGAATGGATAGCAGCAACGCTTGATTCAAAAAAGCACACCGCAAAAAAATTCCCCGTGCCGCGGGGCACAGGGAATTTGCGAAAATCAAAATCATCACGCGCGATGCGCAAGCGGTTCGCTCAGCGGCTTTCCTTGCCGGTAACCTTGAAGCTGCCGGTGATGGAAGCGCCTTCCTCCATGGAGAGGGCAGCGGCGGTCAGGTTGCCTTCCAGCTTGGCGCTGCTCTTGAGAACCACGGCACCGGAGGCCTCCACGTCGCCCACGATCTTGCCGGCGCACAGCAGGGACTTGGTGGTCAGGTTGCCCTGAATGGACGCGGCGGCATCCAGGCTGATGGAATCCTGCGCGATCACATCGCCCACCAGCGAGCAGCCTTCCAGCGTGACCTTCTTGCCGTTCAGGTTGCCTTCCATGTGGCTGCGCAGAACCACGTTGCCCTCGGTGGTCACATCGCCATTGAAGGAGCCGTTCAGCTCCACATCGCCCTTGGCCTGCAGCTTGCCCTCGAACGCGGAGCCGATGGCCAGCATCGTAACGGCATAGTTTTCGGCATGGGCAGCCTGCACGGGCGCGGCCGCGGGGGCCTGGGTCTCGGCGGCGATCACGGCATCGCGCACCGCGTTCACGTCGAACTTCTTGGCTTCGGGTGCAGGCGCGGCTTTCGCCTCGGGCTTTCCGGGCTTTGCGGCGGTGGGCTTGGCCTCTGCTCCGCCAATGCCGAACATATCGCCCATAGCTTTCTTAAAGTTATCTTTCGTTGCCATCTCTATGCATTCCTTTCTCTATGTACAGCGATAGCCGCTGCAAATTAAGAAAGCCATCCGGCTTTCCGTCAACAATAAAAAAGTTCAGCTTCCTTGAGAACCATAAGAAAAACTGATAGGTTTTACGCTGCCGCCCGGGCCCCGAAAAGCAGAACACAGGGCGCACCGCCTGAAAAACGCACCGGCAGAGCCTGGACGGCGCAGCGGCCGCCCGAAAAGCGGAATGCCGCAGGGTGCCCGGCCGTGCCGCGCAAAGAAAAACGGAGGATAAAAATCCGCCGGAAAATCTTTCACAGAAGAGAAAATTGCTTTATAATAAGTAATTGAGAATCAATGGCCGGCGATCCGGGAAAGCAGCTCGGGAAACCGGCCGTGCATCCCCCGGCAGGGGGGATTGCGGGAGGCGACATACTGGAACTGTTCCGCGCGCATCCCCGGCGTGGTGCGCCCGGCGGGCAGCAGGCCGCACCGGGGAGAGTTTCTGCTCCGGCTGGGCGCAACCCGTTCCGCGCAGGGGGGGTGACTGCCGCCGGAGCGGTGCTTCCGTCTACTCATATATAGACCTGCGCCGTCGGCATTATGCGATGCAGGCCCCAAACCAACGGGGCACTGCCCAAAAGCGTAGATGACGAAAAATATGAGAAAAAAGCATATCAATCCATGCTATTTGTTAATCCATATTATTCTAGCAGCATTTTCGGGGAAATTCGGCGCGATGTCCTGAAACAATACAAATATGGCGTGAATGATACGAGGCCTCGGCCGAACACCCGGCGGGGCAAACCATAAGCCGAACCAGCCAAACTGAGACAAGGAGGGAGAACCATGCGAATTGCCGTCTGCGACCCGGAGCCGGAGGCCCGCGCGCAGCTGCAGGAAGTGTTGCGCCGCTGTCGGAACCGGAGCAACATGGACCTGCAGGTGGTCTGCTTTGAAACCGCGCAGGAATGCCTGAATGCCCTGGAGCAGAATGCCGGGTTCGACCTGCTTTTCAGCGAGATCGCGCTGCCGGACCTGAACGGCATTGAGGCGGCCCGCCGCCTGCGCCGGATCCGCCCGGAGCTGCTGCTGGTTTACCTTACCGCCAGCCGCGACCATGCGCTGGAGGCCTACGGCGTGAACGCGCGCCAGTACTTTTTGAAACCGGTGCAGGAAGAAGCCGTGGCGGCGCTGCTGGATGAACTTCAGGCGCGGGAGACCAAAACGATTCTGCTGGCCTCTAACACCGGATTAAAAAAGGTATCGCCCCAAAAGCTTGTCTGGGGCGAGGTGCAGGGGCACAACTTGCGGTGGCATTTTTGGGGCGGCGAGACGGTGCAGAGCCGCTGCACCATTCAGCAGGCGCTGGAGCAGGTGAAGCCCTATGGCGCGTTTGAGCAGGTGCATCGCTCCTTTTTTGTGAACCTGGACTATGTGTGCGAACTGCGGCGCAGTGATTTTTCCCTGCGGCTGGAGGACGGCACGGTGCTGTATGTTCCCAAACTGAAATTTGCCGGATTTTACCGGCGCTATCAGGAGTTCTGGAAGGGAAGCAATGCGGCGGAAACGAATAGTAAGATATGCGGCCCGGCGCAGAAAAGCCACAGCCTGTGAGGAAAGACCGAAGTGGAATGATAAATGGATGATACAGATAATGGAATTGGAGTTGCTTTCCTGTTGCTGTACAGTTCACAAAAGTACACTCTATGTCGGTTGAGAGATTGCCGCATGCTTACAACTGACGGAATAGGCCGGAAAAAAGGCGGGTTTGTTTTTAAACTTGATTTATCTTAAATATGCAGTAAAATATATGAAAAGGGGTGATTTTATGATTATCAAAAATGCAATCAAGTGCAAAATCTGTGGTGATATTATCGAGTCTACTTCCGTACATGACTTCAAGACTTGCTCTTGTGGTGCTTGCTCCGTTGACGGTGGGCACGACTATCTCAGGCGGTGCGCCAAATCACGGGATGTCTTTATCGATTTAAGTGAGGTCAGCCCTGAAGAGCCTGAAAAAAGTGTTTGATTTATGTTCTGATTTAGAGCGGAAACGGCAGAATGAGCCGACTTCTCACAACGCTGCTGCTTTGCCACAGTGGAAGAAAAGCGGCCAGCTATTGAGATGGTTTGAAAAGCTGTGCAAAGAAAAATCGGCCGATTTAATAAGCAAGAAGTTCGTAAGGTTTGCCCCTCACTCAGCTTGAGCGCCGTGTGGGCTTTGCGAAGACTGATCGATTCCGGTGAGCTGATGCGCGGTGGTGTGGGAAAAGCCACTTATTACATTGGGCTAAAATAAATCCCCTTATTCGGCGGCGCGTTCCCTTATTTTCTGCGAAAAAATAAGGGGAACTTTCATCACCTATCTTTTAAGGAGAAAATGATGATGCAAAAAGATGATGTTGAATTAGAAGTTGCCCGTATGACCGAAGAAGATATCCAGTTTTTGGATGCCGTCTTTGAAGTGTGCAAAAGATATAAAACGGATTATTATCACGCAACACCCAAGCAGCGAAAGCTTGTCGATGCCGTTGCGGCTCACGAGTATGCAATGAAACAGACCAATAAGAATGAATAAATTGTTCTGCTGTTCCTGCATTCATGGGGCTCAAGAGCGGCGAACGCAACAATAACCGACCTGCGTAAATTCAAAATCCAAATCGATATCTTACAATGAAAGCCTTGTGCAGCAATGCGCAGGGCTTTTTCTATTATACCTGCTTCTCTTGTTCGGCCTGATGTTTCGCTCCCCATTCGGCAAATTCTCCCTGACTCTCCTCGTTCTCGAAAACGCCCGTGTCGCAGAAGCAGGCTGCCGCAGGTTCGAATCCTGTCACTCGGACCACGCAAAAGCCTCTTACAGAATCGGTGGATTCTGTAAGAGGCTTTTAGTGTTTATGTACGCGTCATTTACTCCGCAATGCCCTCGTTCCGCAGCTCTTTTTCAACCGCGGCTTCTTCGGCTCCGTTCACGCGGCGGAACAGCAGCCGGAACAGCGCCTGCGCAATGGGGCCCGCCAACAGCAGCTGCACCGGCAGCGCCAGAATGAAATTCCGGCAGTAGGCAATGGGAGGACAAACGGACTGGTAAAGAGGCCCTGTTCCCTATATCTTTTTTATTTTCTTGTCCAAGATGTATTGTAGCTCTACATCCGGGAAGTAGTGTCAAATAGGATAGAATTTGATTCCAGATTATAGCGGCCAGCTGTTTTCAACAGTTGGCCGCTATGCTTGTGGAATTAAATCCATAAGTACAGGAAAGGAGGATATGGAGAATGACAAGCGTCCCTCGGTGCGGGGAAAAATTGACCACTACCGCGCTGCAGCGAAGGCGCTGTCTGCGGCCCAAAAGGTGTTGCAGAAAGAAGTCCTTGAAGCCGGAGCAAAGGAGGCCCGATGATGTACGATACGGATTTCAATATTGAGGAATGGAAAGCCAAGAAACAGGCGGAACGGCAGGCAGCATTTTCTGCACAGGAGGAGGCTGTGCAGGCTGTCTTTGAAAGCGGCCAGACGCTTACCGATTATTTCTATGGCCGCGGCAGGCTGGGCAGTCATATCACTGCCGGGAATGCAGCAGTGATTCTCAAAACGCTCCCACTGGCCAAAGCCGTTATGACCGGCGATGAGTGGAGCAAATACGGCCGCCGCGCCAATAAGGGCAGCGAGGGAATCTTGCAGATTGCAAGGAACAACGGCTATTATACGGCAATCAAGGTCTTTGATGTGTCCCAGACCTACGGCAATAAGCCGTACCCGATTGCAGTTTTGGAAACCAAAGAGCAGATGAAAAAGGCCATCCATGTACTGGCAGAAACCAGCCCGATTCCTGTCGTTATGAATCACGACTGCCACGATGTAACCTATAACGCAGACAAAGATGAAATCATGCTGCCGACAGATAGGCCGCCCGAAGAAGTCTTGCAATGCCTGCCTGCGCAAATCGTACTGGCCACTGCCGAACATTCCTATGAGAGCATCTCCGAGAATCCTTATGTGCAGCAAACTGCCGCCGCGGTGGCAGTGGAAGTTTGTGGGCGGTTGGGTCTGCCTGCGCCGCCTGATGCCGCCGATACGCTGGCCGGTATGAAAGAGCTTATCCCGGACGGAGAGGAGCGCAGGGCGCTTGAGAAAGTCCGGGAGCTGGCTGTCACGTTCGGAGATGTTATTTGCAAACGGCTCAAGCTGGAGCGTGGCAAGCCAACCCCACAGCGGGAGGAACGGTAAAATGCTATGCGCTCTGACAAGAACAAGAAAGCAGAGATTATTTTATGGGCGCTGTTACTCCTGCCCCTGCTTTGGTTTGCCGCAGCGCTTGCGCAGGCTGCCGAGCAGCCCCACGGGCTTGCCGCCTTAGTCGCAGCTATGACAGAAATTCTGAACAATCCGCTTGTACTGCGCTGGTGCCGCAACACGCCAAAGTTCTTGCTGGCGGTGCTTGTGCTGTATCCGCTGGCTGTTTACTGCTATAAGCTGGATCAGGCTGACCGCCGCCCCGGTGAGGAGCATGGTTCGGCACGCTGGGGCAGTGCCGATGCGTTGAACGCCAAATACCGAAACCGCAAGGATAAGGCGCAAAACTACATTTTTTCAGCAAAAATCCGCTTCAGCACTGATAGCCACGCCCACAGGCACAACCTGAATGTCGTGGTAATCGGCGGTTCTGGCAGCGGCAAAACCCGCTTTTTTGTCAAGCCAAATGTGCTCTACAGGCAAACGGCTCCTATCTATTTCTCGACCCCAAGGGAGAGCTTGTGCGGTCACTGGGCGGATTCTATGAGCAAATGGGGATTCCCGTTACAGTTCTCGACCTTGTGCATTTCAAGGGTCATTACAATCCCATGCACTATATTGAATCCGATGAGGACGCCGTAAAGCTGGCCTACGCCATCGTCAACAACACCAAGCCCAAGGACGCGCCCAGCAGTGGTGATAAATTCTGGGACGATGCCTCAGTGCTGCTGATTTCCGCGCTGATTCTTTATCTGCTGTACGAGGCCCCCAAGTCCGAGCAGAACTTTTCCACCCTGATGTACCTGATTCAGAACTGCCAGATGGACGAAAACGATGTGGGACCGAATCCGCTGGAAATGCTCTTTGATGAACTCGAACAGCGCGACCCGCTGCACCCTGCTGTACAGCAGTTCAACAGCTTCAAATTAGGTTCCACCAAGACGCTGCAATCTGTTTTGATTACGGCCTCGGCCAACCTGTATATGTTCAACACTGCGCAGTTTGCAGAAATGACCAACACCGACACGATGTTCCTGCCGCGCCTTGGCCTTGAAAAGAGAGCCATTTTCTGCGTTATTCCCGACAATGACAAGACCTACAACTTCCTTATCACCATGCTGTACACCCAGCTGTTTGACCAGCTTTTCCGGCTTGCAGATTCTGACCCCCAATATAACGGCGCACTGCCGGTTCATGTTCGCCTGATGATGGACGAGTTTGCGAATGTCGCCTTGCCTGCCAATTTCAAGAACATCCTTGCCGTCTGCCGCAGCCGAAACATCAGCTGTGATATTATTTTGCAAAGCAAAAGCCAGATAGCGAGCTTGTTCAAGGACGATTGGGAGGGCATGATTGGCAACTGTGACAGCCTAATTTATCTTGGCGGCAACGAGTACGCCACCTTTGAGTGGCTGTCCAAGTATATCGGGAAAATGACCGAGCGTACCAAGAGCCAGAGCGTTGGCCGCGGTAGCCGCGGTTCCAGCAGTGACAGCTACCAGCTTGCGGCCCGTGATCTTTGCAGCCCGGACGAAATTCGCCGCATGGATGATGGGGATTGCCTTGTATTCCTGAGAAGCGAAGCACCTGTAATTGACCGCAAATACGACCTGTTGCGCCACCCCAATATAAGCCTTACCCCGGACGGTGGTGCTGAACCCTATGTGATTCCCTCTGATTATATGGCCGAGGCCGCGCCTATTTCTTTTGAGATAGCGGAGAGCCTGACCGAGCCGGAAATCACGGAGGAAATGTACGAAGAACTTGATAAAATTATGGAGGAAATTCACAATGAAAAGCAAGAAAAAAACTCGCAATAGCGCGGCACTGGAAACCCACGACCGCAAAATCAAGCGGATTTATCTGGTGACGGCCACAACCGTGGCAATGGCCTGCGTAATGGCCATGCCCGCCTTTGCCGATGATCCACTTGCTACAATTAACGCATTGAGCGATTTTGTGTTCAGCGCCATCAAGGCAATCGGGGCGATTCTGCTGGGATTGGGTATCGTGCAAATCGGTCTTGCCCTAAAAGGCCACGATGCCAGCCAGCGCGCACAGGGATTTATGACCTTTTTCGGTGGCGTGGTGATTTACTTTGCAAAGGATATTCTGGATATGATTCTGAAATGAAAAATGCTCGATTTTCACCAGCGTATCCGATATTATTGGATATACTGGTGAAAATATGACAAAGCCCATCACTTTCAAAAAATAAAAATCACTGCGTTTTCGAAATCAGGCTGTTGCATATACCACTTCAAGGCGTTATAATAAAGGCGGTTTCAAAATCGTAAAATAATTCAACTTTTGAAAGTGAGTGCTTGCGTTGAAAATAATTGAAAGAAAGCAGTATCTTGAGCAAATCATTGCATTGAATGGTACCCCGGATATAAAAATCATCACGGGAATTCGGCGTTCCGGCAAGTCCAAATTGATGCAGGCATATATTGAATATTTGGAGAGCCACTTTGAAAATATCAACATCATATTCATTGATTTCATGGACTTGGCCTATGAAAATATAAAGGAATATCATGCGCTCCATGAGTATGTTGAAACCCACTACGAAAAGGATAAAACGAATTATCTGTTCGTTGATGAGGTTCAAATGTGCCCTAAATTCGAGCTGGCAATCAACAGTCTTTACTCGAAGGGGAAGTACGATATCTATGTGACAGGTTCCAATGCTTTTCTGCTGAGCGCAGACCTTGCAACGCTGTTTACCGGGCGCTACATTGAAATCCATGTATTCCCGTTCAGCTTTCAGGAATATTGCCGGTATTACAATGATGAACATGATAAAGATACGCTTTTTGACGGGTATTCCATCAAAGGCGGATTGGCTGGTTCTTTCGCATACAGAACAGAAAAGGACAGAATAAACTATATCAAGGAAGTTTACGAAACGATTATCACGCGGGATTTGGTACAAAAATACTCGCTGCCGGACACCTTGGTTTTACAGCGCTTGAGCGAGTTTTTGATGGATAACATCAGTAACTTGACCTCACCCAACAAGGTTAGCCAGCTGTTGACAGCAAATGCAACTCCGACAAACCATGTGACGGTCGGAAAATATGTAAAATATCTATGCAATGCGTTTGTCTTTTACGATATTAAGCGGTATGACATTCGCGGCAAGAAATACCTTGAAAGTTCTGAAAAGTTCTACCTGTGCGATATCGGCATTCGCTATGCCATTCTGGGCAGCAGAAATATGGACTACGGCAGAATCTATGAGAATCTGGTTTGCATTGAATTGCTTCGCCGTGGTTATGATGTGTATGTTGGGAAGCTTTACCAGAAAGAAATTGATTTTGTTGCTCAAAGGGATAGTGAGAAAATCTATATTCAGGTAAGTGACAATATTTCCGGGCAGGAAACCTTTGAAAGAGAGTGCGCTCCGCTACTGCAAATCCGCGATGCTTATCCAAAAATGATTATTGCAAGAACAAGGCATCCCCAGTATAGCTACGAGGGCATTCAAATTCTTGATATTGCTGATTGGTTGCTTTCTGAGTAATCGAATTGAGCCTGTGTAATCAAAAATGTGACCGTTTTGCTTCTCAGCAAGGCGGTCATTCCTTTTATCCGAAAGTAGGTGAAACTTTGAACCAAAACTGGATTGTAGAAAATCTGAACAATGCGTTTTCAACATGGAATGGAAAGCTAACAGAACTATGGGGGCTGGTGACAACCGGTCCCCAATCTTTTAAGGGCGGTGCTGTGTGGGGCGTTATGCAGAACCTGCACAATGCCATGGTCAGCATAGGGTATGCCCTTGTGGTGCTGTTCTTTGCCATCAGCTTATTCAAAACACAATGAACTTCCATGAACTCAAGCGCCCGGAGGCCGCGCTGCATTACCTGATCCGCTTTGTAGCGGCCAAGGCGCTTGTCGGGTATGGCATGGACATTATGCTGAACATCTTCTCTATCTGCAATGGCATTATCACCGATATGACCACCGGCATGGGCGGCATCTCGCAGGCTATGGTATCGTTGCCCGGTAAAATGCAGACCGCAATTGAAAATGTAGGCTTTCTCGCCAGTATCCCGCTATGGCTTGTTACCATCTTGGGCAGCCTGTTTATTACGGTTCTGTCTTTTGTGATGATCCTTACCGTGTATGGACGCTTTTTTCGGCTCTATATGTACACGGCACTGGCACCGCTGCCGCTGGCGTCCTTTGCCGGTGAAAGCACCCAATCGGTGGGAATCTCGTTTCTCAAAAGCTATATCGGTGTCTGTTTGGAGGGCGCGGTCATCGTGCTGGCCTGCATTATCTACTCTGCCTTTGTCAGCACGCCCACGGTCACAGGCGGCGAGCCGACCACAATGGTGTGGAGCTACCTTGCCGAAACCGTGTTCAATATGCTGGTGCTGGTCGGGCTTGTGAAAGGATCTGACCGTATTATTCATGAAATGATGGGGTTATAAGCTATGCAGAATCCAATCAACAAAGAAATACGCCACTATCAGGAAGAAATCTTTATGGGCCTGACGCTGCGCCAGCTTATCTGTTCCGGCGTGGCCATCGGTGTGGCGGTTCTTGCTTATATGACGCTTACGCCGTCGCTAGGCCGTGAAACCGCCAGCTGGGTTTGCGTTGTGGCCGCCGTGCCGATTGCCGCCGCTGGATTTTTCCGCTAGGATGATTTGAATTTTGAACAATTTCTGGCTGCTGTAGTGGAAAGTGTAGTCCTCGGCAGCAGCTGGCGACTATGGAAAACCGATTATGATTTACCCAAAAAGCAAAACAAAAAGAAGGTGAAAAAATTTGCGATTAAATGAATATGCCTCCACGCGCAGAACGCGGGGCAGCTATAAAATCCCAACTTCTGTGCAGAAATCCATCCCGATCGATGAAATCTACGCCGATGGCACTTGGCGCTCCGGCGAGGTGTACAGCCAGATGTGGAGTGTTTCCGACATTAACTATGCCATGCAGAGTGACGATAAAAAGCAGAATATTTTAGCAAAGATGGGCAGGATTTATTCCAACATTCCCACGGACTGCTGGGCTCAACTCTGTATTGTCAGCCAGCGCATGGACGAGATTTCCTTTGAGCGAGATGTTCTGTACCACCGCGCTAACGATGGGCTTGACGCATACCGCGTTGAACGCAATCGCCTGATGAAAGCCTACGCCAAAGAAATCGGCAATGTGAAGCAGCAAAAGTATCTGATTCTCTCCACCAACAAGCAGAACAGCAAAGATGCCCGCGAACGGCTGAATCAGGTGCAGCGGAGTATGTTGGGAGAATTGTCCAACATTGGCTGCAAAGTCTGTGCGCTGGATAACAGCGCCCGGCTGGAAGTCTTGCACAACTTTTTCCGTATCGGAGAAGAAACGCATTTCCAGTTCGATTTTGATAACTGCACCCGATTGGGGCAGGACTTCCGCGATGCGATTGCGCCGGATGCTATGCGGTTCTGCAAGGACCACATCGAGATTGACGATTCCTACGCCAAGTGCATGACGATTGCCCAATACCCGCAGCAACTGGACGATAAGTTTATCGCAACACTGCTTCAGCAGGTGCCGTACATCGTTTTGTCCATTGCTATTCAGCCGGTGGAAACCGAGGACGCATACCGTGAAATCGAAAATTCCCGCATGAAAACAGACGCCGAAAAGGTCCGGTTCAATCGCAAAACGGTGGAGAATCTCGACTTTGTAGCCACCGTGCCGTACAAAACCCAAGCGCAAGAAAAGAACATCGAATATATCCGCACTGAAATGGCCGAACATGACCAGCAGATGTTCTTGGTATTGTTATCCGTGGCATATTTTGCTGATACGCTTGATGAACTCAAAGCCGAAACCGCCGCACTCAAAACCACGGCAGCCAACTTTAACTGCCGGTTTACCGAGCTGCGTTTCCAGCAGGAGCGCGCCTTTAACACAGCCATGCCGTATGGCCTACGGCGTATTGCCAGTGTGCGCACCATGCTTACCAAGGGCCTGTGCGCCCTTGTGCCGTTCAATGTACAGGAGGTGATGGACGCGGGCGGTATGTTCTATGGCGTCAACGCTGTGTCCGGCAACCTGATTATCGGTCTGCGCTCCAAACTGACAAATGGAAACGGGATGGTGCTGGGGACATCGGGCGGCGGTAAATCTATGTTTGTGAAACTTGAGATTCTGATGCTGTTTCTGAGGTTCCCAAACGCCAAATTCTTTATCATTGACCCAAAAAACGAATACGCACCTTTGGTTCGCGCAATGGGCGGAGAGGTGGTAAACATTTCACCTGTCAGCGAAACGCATTTCAATCCGCTGGATTTTCAGCTTGATAAAGAATCCGAAGCGTTGCCGCAGGTCGTTAAATCGGATTATGTATTATCCCTGTTTGAAAAAATCATGGAAAAAGAGAATGTGCTGCCGGGAGATAAAAGCCTGATCGACCACAGCTTGGAAAATATCTACAAACCGCTTGTAGAGTCTGGCTATACAATTCCTTGCCCAACATTAGAGGATTTGTGGAAAGACCTGAACACGCAGCACAACCAGCGCTCAAAGCAGCTTGCTTTGGCACTGGAGATCTTCGCAAAAGGTAGCATGAAAACATTCGCCCAGCCCACGAATGTAAATATGTCTAACCGGTTGATCTGCTTTAATATCAATGCCCTTGGCAGACAGCTGAAGCCTGTAGCCATGCTTTCCATGCTGGAATTCATCAATACTGCTGTTATGAGCAATGAACGCAAAGACCCGACAGCGGCCACATGGGTCTATTTCGATGAAATCTATCTTCTGCTGCGGGATACACAGAGCGCGGCATTCCTGTTTGAAAGCTGGAAACGATTTCGAAAGTATAATGCCTACATCACAGGGATCACTCAAAATGTGCAGGATTGCCCCTTACCAACGATACAGCTTACTCGCTGCTGTCTAACAGCGAATTTGTGGTCATGTTGAGGCAAACCAAAGATATTGACGCAATGGAAGATTTATATTCTCTGTCTGAACCGCAGAAAGAATACCTGAAGCTGGCTACTGCCGGGCAGGGCATTCTGAAGATGGGCAACAACATAATCCCGTTTGAAAACAAGCAGCCTACAAGTGGCAAAGTGTATAAGCTGATAAGCACCAAACCCGGAGAAATGGAGTAACTATGCGAAAAACAAAAACGGTAGGCCGAGGCCCGCCGCAGTGCAACAAACTGGAATTTGTTTATTATTTTACAAAGGTTGCATCATTTCAAGTATAATTCCATCAGGATCCTTGAAGTAAAATGCTTTGCTTTTACCAAATCCTTGTGAACTAAAATCAAAATACTGTGGTTCAGATAAACACTCTACATTATTTTTAACAAGTTCTTTATAAACTGTATCAATGTCATCAGTATAAAAACATAATTCTGAAATAGATGTCTTAAATAAATTTGATTGAACCTTTTTCAATTCATTATCTACAAATTGAATCAATTCAACAGGTGGTGTTTCAATATTTTCAGAACCATTCAAATAAGCAACTCTTGCCTTACAATTTTTCTTTTGAAACATTTTGTTTGTCTCTTCGCCAACCATCATGATTTCTCCTTGAAATTTAAGCCCAATTACATCTCTATAAAATGCAATTGATTTATCTAAATCTGAAACTGTCAATCCTACATGATATATTCTTCCAACCATTTATTATTCCTCCTTGAAAACCGATAAATTCCAGTTTATCTATTCAATCCTCTATAACCCCTGTATTTTCAAGGCATATCGCCTACTAAATGTTCAAACCTAATGTATTTTCCCTTGTTTTTGCCCTTATGAGCCGAAACAAGGGAAATTTTTATTC